>Ga0315339_1001510_pt1 | contig 20388 bp, 18 predicted proteins | sample ASW17metaG_FD_204514 | JGI IMG/M metagenome (GOLD analysis project Ga0315339, IMG submission 204514) | Ammonia-oxidizing marine archaeal communities from Pacific Ocean, United States - ASW #17 | ecosystem: Environmental > Aquatic > Marine > Oceanic | place: USA: California | collected 2016-12-05
CCATGAACACCTAGCATGAAGGTCGTGTCTGCCTCCGGCGGCACAACATTCAGCAAAGGGCCAACCGTCCGCTCCAACTGCGCTTCTTCGTTGAAATGGTAAATCATCAGGGCGCCCAGGCTCTTTGCATCCGTACGCCACACCAGCACTTCATGAGATCCATCCCCATCGGTGTCGAAGAGTGCCCACTCTGTGAGACCTGGCGGCGCAACTCGGCGCAGCGGAAAGGGAAGAGGACCTTCTGTGCCTGTCTGCTGAACACCAACAAAGAGTAGATCACCTGGCCCGCCGTGCAATCCGCCGTACAGAGAATGCAGGCCGGCAAGATCAGATTCGGTGGGCCCACTGGCAATCGTGAGCGGGGCCATCAAGGCCGACTCATCGGCACAATGGTCGAGCCCGAGAATATGACCAACCTCGTGTTGCAAGGTGCGCGAGAGAGACTCACCGGAACCCTCCCCAAGACTCCAGTCACATGACTCGTCAAGGTGAATGAATGTTCCGTCGGAAAGCGGCCCCGAGTGCGCAACGCTGTTGTCGCGCCCGAAGGGCCTGCAGGAAGCACTAGATCCGTCGGCTCCGTGCCAGGAGATCGTGAACGTTGGCTGCTGGCCCTCAGCAACCCGACGAAAGGCCACCACGCCTGTTCGCTCCCAAACGTCCAGAGCCTCTGCCACAAAGCGGTCAAGAATCTCGGGTGCAATCGGCCCATCTTGGGGCACGACCTGCCAGGTCAGCTCACGCGGGTTTTCCCAGCGCCCTCGTACGGTGAAGCGCCCCATGGGGGCTTCCGGTTCCACCCTTGCTGTCACGTCAGTTGAAACACCGACATGCTGTTGCGCGCAAGCAGCCATCAAGCCGCAGGCAAAGGAGATCCTGACCAAGACAAGCCACCTCGGCCAGATGGCACGTACTCCATGCCAAACGAAACCCTGCTCGGCGAACAGTTTCAGACTCCGTGAGTCTAGAGGTCTCTCAGGAAGGCGATCAGGGCGCTCTGTTCCGACTCACTCAGAAGCACGAAGGCGTCGGACGAAGCCTGGCCTTCGCTTTCGTGAGCCAGAATGGCTTCGCGCAAACCACGTGCTCGACCGTCGTGCATGTAGGGCGCGGAGTGCCGGATACCCCAGAGCGGAGGTGTTCGGAACATGCCATTGCCCGCGCCAGGTTCTTCCATCCCGCGATAATCGGTTGGCATGACGTCATGCAACAGAAGGTCGGTGTAAGCGAAAACCGGATCGACGGCCCCATTGATGTTGGGGATATGGCAGGTACTGCACAACAGAGCCGTGAACAGGATTTCACCCTGCACCACTTCTGGCGCCACGGAGCCCACTCGCAAGGGCGGGCCGAGGTTCTCGAGATAGAACGCCATCTCATCGACTTCGGCTTCAGAAAACTCTGGATCGGCCACCGAATCGGCATCAACACTGAGTGCAAAGCCCCGCCCAACAGACGGAGTGGTGATGCCGGCCTCACCAGCCATGGCATCGCGAACAAAGTCCTCCAGCGTGGGCACCTGGCTCTTCCAGCCAAACCGACCGACCTCTGGCAGGCCGTCGATCATCAACACTCGCGCCACACCGAAGATTCCGTCCCCGTTGCTATCTCCGGGGTCTTCATTCGCCAGGATGTTTGCCTCGGAAATGCTCTCGAGCAAACCCAAGCCAAAGAGCGATGGAGTTTGACGCTGTTCGAAGACATCAGCCTGGACCGGGTAGTTTTCCCGATCGTTGATCATCGGCGGCCTCAGCTTGCTAAGGCCTTGCCCTCCGGGCAGATCCTGGAAGGGGCCAAGCCCGCCATTATCGAATCCGAATCGAGACACGTTCAGTTCAAGTCCACCGGCACCGCCGAGGACCGGGTCTCGGTGACAAGCACGACAACTTTCGGCATTGAATTCCGGAGTGCCGACACCGTCTGCGATGTGAAAGGCGCGGTCGAACTGAGCCTCACCTGCAAGCCATGTCCCCATCTCTGTGGGACTCAAGGCTGTCGTCGGACCACCCAGTTCACCGGGAGCAGGGGCTTCAGTACCGCCACCGCCCACGGTTGCGGCTGCACAAATCCCGGCGGATCCGAGCAAGACCGCGAAAGATCTCAAGATGCGGGTGCTCATTAGAGTTGCTCCAAGAATGCGAGAAGGTCGCTCTGGTCGGATGGCGAAAGTGCGATATACAGATCGCGACTCGTTTCCGCCTCGCCTCCGTGCAGCAAGATGGCACTTTCAAGCGTCGCAGCCCGACCGTCGTGCAAGTAAGGCCCGAAGTTGCTGATCCCCCAGAGAGGTTGCGTGCGGAACTCCGCAATAGATTCGGGGACTTCGCCTAACTGAATGTTGTCAGCCAGGGCCGGCCCCATGTCGTGCAACAGCAAATCCGTGTAGGCATTCACCGGCCCTCTTGAGGACGGCAGAGAAGGGATGTGGCAATCGTTGCAGCGCACTTGCCGGAACAGAACTCTGCCGGCCAACCCGTCCTGGTCGAACTTAGGTGGTGGTGGCGGAGCCAAGAACTTACCGAAGGCGATCAGATCGCCCAGGTCCTGACTGTTCATCTCAGGGTCCGGAACCGGATCGGCATCAGTTGTTGGATCGTTCGGGTCGGCTGCGACCTGCAACAACGGCGAACGCGCCATACTGGCGATTCCGCTCAAGCCATCGAACGGGTCAGTCGTCACACCCATCTGATTCTGGAGCGGGCCACGAGTGAACAACTCGATGTTGTTGGCCTGTGCCTTCAGTCCAAGCCGCCCGATAGCCGTGCCCGTCAGGCTGGTGTTTGCTACGCCACTGATTCCATCACCATTCGTGTCACTAGGGTCAGCATTCGACAGGATCGTCGAGTCACTGATGTTTTCAAACAAACCCACGCCAAACACAGGGATGGAATTTCGCTGCGCAGACAGCACAGGGAAAGAACCGAACACGGTCTCAGGAAGAAGCGGCCGGCCGCCTTCAAGCGTGAACTCGGTGGTGGTCGTATGTTCCGCACCCGATCCGTAAGCCGGCACGACCTGACTCAAGAAAGGAGGAATGCTTGAGCTCTGGCTCGCCGGTGTGGGACCGAACTGGTAGACAGCCAGGTAGAAGTTGCGGTAAAGGCCCGACCCCCCACCCGGCACAGGAGTGCTGTGGCATGACGCGCAGGACGTCGCGTTATAGAAAGGACCAAGCCCTTCCTCAGGTGAGAAGCGCTTGTTGAACACTTTTTCGCCGCGCTTGAATGAAGCGAACTGCGCCGGCGTCAATCCATTAATAGGGTCACCCAGCTTTGGATTCAGAACCTTGATGCGAACCCTGCCGAAACTCCCCGTGATGGCAAGCCCTGGTGGCGGGTTGAGAGTGAGTTCGATGAACTCCCTGTCGTCACCTGAGTCATCATCTTCAATGATGTCGACCAGAATAGTGACTGACGACCGCCCCTTCGGAATGAGAATGGAATCTTGAGAGAGGGTGTAATCCTCATCGCGGGTTGCCGTGCCACCGACCGTGAAAGGGACGCGAAGATCGCGCTTGGCCGGCTTTGAAAGCTTGACTTTGACGTGCGTCGCACCTGGTCGCTCTGTTGCGGACAGTTCTGCGACCTCAAAGCTAATCGCTGGGAGCCGACCGACGCGCTTTCCAGGCTTCAGGTCATCAGCAGCGAGCGCTGGTGCCAGTTGAATAGCCAAGCACGCGGCAATAATGAGAGGGCGTATCACGAGAACTCCAAACACTCAGAGAGGGAGAAGCCTACCCAGAGACTGGAAATCGGGTTTTCCGTCAAAACATCTCGGAGCAGGGTCCAATTGCTCATCAAGGATACCCCCAAAGCAGACCGGCGTGTGAGAATAGGGCATATATCTCAAGCTGCCCGTTTCTGATGAGCTACCCCTATTTCAAAGGCTTTCGCGATGAGCGACGGTCCCTTGTAGCCCGGCCTTCGGCACCTGGCAGCACCGCGGCAAAATCGCACTACAAGCTGCCGGCCCCGAGGAACCTCACCCCACGCTCAATCACTGTGTAGGCGAGGTCCCCCTCACCCTCCATCGACGTAACCGAGGGCCTTCAGTTGCTCCTTCAATTCCTCACGCACTTCAGCCCGCGAGGAGGGGGCCGCGCTCGCTGCCTGGGTCTTTTCCAGGTCCAGCAAGCGCTGCTGCAAAAGACCGGCGGCATGCGCGCGCTGTTCAAACAGGTTGTTGGTTTCTCCAGGGTCGCTGGCCAGATCAAACAGCTCCCAGGGCGCACTTGAGGGGTAGGTGAGCGCTTCGTCCGTATCACCTCGAATGAGTTTAATATCGCCCACTCGTAGAGACGCCCGGCGCGACCAGTTGGTTTCAACTGTGGCGTACATCTCGGTCCTGGAATCGTCCCTTCGCCCCGAGGATTCGGGGCCTTCGCCCCCCTCCCACAGCAGCCCCCTGAGAGACGCACCGTCCAGGCCAGGAATCGCCGGGAGTTCCATGGCCTCGAGTACGGTGGGCGTGAGATCAGCCAGATGCACAGGGACAGAGACACGATGACCCACATCTTGGCCTGGCATTCGAATCACCAAAGGGACGTGCAGCATCTCCTCGTACAAACTCTGGCTATGGCGCAAGTGCCCATGCTCAAGAAACTCTTCGCCGTGATCTGAAGTCAGCACGACAACCGTATTTTCCAACTGACCGGCTTTATCTAGCCGATCGATCAATCCTCCGATTTCACGATCAACAAAGTGAATCGAAGCGTCGTAGAGATTGGTGAGGTGCTCAAGGTCAGCAACTTCGGGAGCGCTCTCTATCCAGGCTCGAGGCACAAGGCGCTCCTGAACATCCGCGCCCCAGTCACTTCCGGGCTTCGTGTCAAAGAGAGCAAAGTCTTGCGTCGGGGGACGGTACTCATGCGCGACATAAGTATGTACGAAGGCAAACCAGGGTCCGTCAGCGTGAGATTTGATCCAGCCCTCCACCGCATTCAACGAATGCAGTTCATCGAGCTGATCTTGAAACATCCGATTCGAGCCTGAATAGCGACCACGAGAAGATCGCTCCCTGGAATCGTGAACAGGGTCGACGCTTTGGTAGCGGTCAAAGCCATTCGAGAAGCCAAAGTCGGGCGAGAGAAAGCCTCCCCCGGTGAAAGCCGCGGTCGCCCAACCACGTGAAGACAGCAACGTTGCCAAGGTGGGCACATCTTCACCGAGTCGGTCTGTGGTTTCGCGCGCCCCATGACGCGCAGGAAACAGTCCAGAAAGCATCGTCGCGTGCGAAGGAAGCGTGTACGGCCCGACGCTTGCGCACTGCTCAAAGACAGTGGCCCCAGAAGCCAACTCATCCAGGACAGGTGTCGTCGGGCGCTCGTACCCATGCCACCCCACATGGTCGGGGCGCAGCGTGTCGATGGAAATCAGTAAAAGATTCGGACGATCCCCGGCATTTGGACCGTGCACGATTGGTTGGCTCAGCAACACGGGGGCACCACTCTTCACACGGAAGTGCAACTGGGCGTCCGGGAACACATCTTCTCCGGGCCAGAACAGCACCACGTCACGCCAACGCACCGGGAGTTTACCGCTGCTGAGAGTGCCCTCACCAAGTTGCAGAACATCTGCGCTCGACGGTGTCGCATTTGAGCGCGCCCCCACGCCTTCCGTACCGTCGGTAGCCCGTGTCCTGACCAGTTCCATGACCCAGTGAGCTTCTTCCGGGCTCCCTGCCTCTTGAGGGGGCGTCACAACTCCAAAAGACAGTTTCGTGGCATCCGGTGAAAGGTCACGCGCCAACACCACATGCGTCCCGGCATCAACGCGAATTGCTGGCCGCAATTCTCCTGCGAACGAGGCCACGGTCGGACGCAAATCTTCTTCATTACTGGGCGACACGGAGTCGTACGCATTCTTGTCATCACTTCCGAGAACCGGCGCTTCTCCAAACCAGATGGACTCGATGCGTGTCGGCTCATCAGGAAGGCGCACGCACAATGCACGTAACTCCGAGTGATTCCGCGTCTTGAATCGTGCCTCTGCAACACGCATTTCACCGTCTGCAACATCATCACCCCACCAGAACCCGGTGGGCCCCGTGCTGAATTTCAGGATTCTCCGAGCGAACCGGAAGTACAGTTCGCGTGCTTTGTGATCCTGAATGGCTGCTTCAAGTTCCGGGAGAGAGTAGGCCACAAAGTCCCCATCGAATTCGGCCATAAGCGGCGCACGTAAAAGGGGACAGATGCTTTCGTCTGGACCGGAAATCGATGGCAATCGAGCCCTCACAACCACCGTCGATTCGGAGGGCACTTCGACATAGCGGAACAAAACGCCTCGGCCGGGCTGCAAGACGAGAGCGCCCTGGTCGACGGAGACGCACGGGTGGTCAGCGGCCGGCGTAGTCGTGGTGGGCTCGCCGGACTCGCTCATCTCAAGCACAAACCATGGATCGAGAGCATCCGGGGCTCCGAAATCCGGTTCGATAAACAACTCATAGTCGACCGGTGTTGCCGAAGGCAGCAGTTTGATCGGAAAGACCGCTGGCTGCGAATCCTCTTCACCTCGACAGTCCGTCAGGAGGAGGAGGAGAGCACTCAGAAGAAAAGCGTGCGACACAGCGCGCGACATCGGGGTCCTCAAGAAACCGGTTCCTTGAGTCTAGCCCTTGCCGATCTTTCTTGGAAGCAAGCGGAATGCTTACTGCGGGCACACACGAGTGACCTGTTCGTCGAGCCAGGAGAAAGAGGCCCTACCGGACTCAGGCCACAAGACTTTTGAGCTAGATGGCAGCAACAAAGCTTTGTCACCGGATCCAACGGTCAGCACGGCCACAAGAGCAAGCAGTTGCGGCTGCCATCCGGCCACAGCGACATCGAGACATTCAAGACGGCCCACCACGACGTTCCGAGCATCGCCCATCTCGAGCAAGTGCACCGCCTCGGTGAAAGCCACACCATCTTGTTGAGGCTCCACAGAAAGGCACAGGCTTGGCCCTCTCAGACCGTATTGGATGGCCAGCTCTCCGAGGCACGTATTGGACAGCGTGTACGGGAAGGCGTTGCTGTCAGCAACTCCGGCATTCAGGCTGGCGGCGAAAACCTGGTCAGTCTGCATGCAGCCCCGTTCGGTCTCGATGACAAGTGCCGTCTCCTGCCGCTCGGAATCCGAGATGAGCGAAGACACGCCCGTGGCCTCGCACGCCATGCTCAGCAAACGTGCAGCTCGATCCAGACGCCGAAAGTTCTTGTGCTCCTTGCCAAACAGCGCTTGAAACGTTTTCGCCGTACCTCCTGGTTGTGTTCCCAAGTCATTCCAGGAAACAGCGGGACCAGCACTGCCCACCAGACCGACAGAATCCGCTCGCCCTACGCCAAGAATCTCTGGCTGCACTTTCACGCCTCCAGGACCAGGGCAGCTTGCACACCACCGAAACCACCCCCGACCTTCAGTGCCCTTCGGGCCACCTGCAACCGCCGTGACGTGCGCACAAGGTCGAGGCGAAGATCGACACCCGGTTCATTCAGTCCCACATTTTCGGGAACCCAGCCTCTCTGGAGGCTCTCGATGGCCACAAGAGTCTCGATCACGCCGGCCGCCCCCAAGGTATGGCCGATCTGCGCTTTGCTGCCAAAGGCAGGAGGTGTAAGCCCTCCGTAAAGATCTCCGAGCCCCCGAGCCTCTGAGAGATCGTTGGCGTAGGTCCCCGTGCCGTGCACGTGAACCACGTCGATGTCATGCGCCGTGACTCCCGCATGCCGAAGGGCGCGGCTGGCAGCCAAGAGCAGGCCGCTTCCATCTTCTGCCGGGCGCAAGGCGTGACAAGCGTCGTTGGACGCTCCGTAACCGGCCACCCTCACGCCCATCGAGTCTTTTCGATGCACGCTGAGCAAGAGAGCGCCGGCCCCTTCACCCAAGCTAACGCCGCGTCGTTTCACATCAAAGGGACGGCAAGGGTCACGGTCTAGCGCATGCAAGCAACCGAACCCGGCCATGACGAATTCGGTCAACAAGTCTACGCCGACGACCAGCACTCGCTCCTGCTCTCCCCGCGCCAACCGCCGTGCTGCCAGCGACAAACCCATGAGTCCTGAAGCGCAGGCCGTCGAGACGCAAGCCAAGACTTCGCCAAGGCCTAGGCTATCTGCCAATCGTCTCGCAAGACGTGCAGGCTGTCCGAACCCATCACCCTCGCCTGCCACCCCGCCCAGATCAGCCTTTGTCGAAGCCAGCACCAGAGCCACTCCCGACGGATCCGGATCTCCCGCTTCAGTCAGCGCTTGGCGCGCGGCACTCAAAGCAACAGGCAATGGGTCACCAGAACGTTGCCCAGGGGACCAAGAATCAATAGGCAGTTCGCATGCAACATTTGTAGGAACATTCCAGGATGCCGTTCGAACTCGGGGTTCGACACCGCACTCACCAGCGAAAATTCGCTCGGCAAACTCGTGTCGATTCGCGCCCAGGCCACAGACAACACCGCGCCCTGCAGCATAAACCTGGCCACCGACGCGACTCACTCGCTGCTCTCCAATTGCATTTCCTGCGAGGTCTCAATACTGAGCTGGTAGCCAAACCAACTGTTGTCCAGCAACACGTGAGTCGGCACATTCCAGGCGTTTTCACCCCAGGTGTAGTGCACGACCAATTCGCCAGTTGGCTCGCCATTCAACCGCACGAAACGTCGCGTCATCAAACGACCATTCGACCAAGTCTCAATCACTTCTTCGCCACCCAACTGCGCCGAGTGTTCGCCATCCGGCAAAACCTGGGCTCCCTCAGACACCCAGGGAAAAAACGCTCTTTGAAAATCGAGCAGCACAAATCTTGGTGGGAAGGGCAGCGGCTGCCCCGTCTCGTTTCGCACCTCAACACGGTCTCCTTCTTGCGAGATCACGAAACCAACCGATCCAAACGGTGAAAGTCCGATCAAGGTCAACAAAGGGCCCTGCTTCTCACACACCGCCTGAAAGCTCCGACTGCCCGAATCGCCCTGCGTGTCGATCCAATTCGCTGTCACGCGCTGTCGCCAGAGGAATTCATGAGCGAAAATTTCAGGCGAACGCAACAAGCCTGGATAATCACCCTCAAGCCGCGATGACGGTTCAGGAGTTGCAGCGCAAGCAACCGAGAGCAGTGATGCGGTCAGCATCAGCAGGGCCCTCAAGCCAGACCAGGAACCCTGGATACCGAGTCTGCTCCAACAAGGGATCGCGAGACACCCCACGAAGCGAGCCTTGACCGGATTGTCCGCTGCGTCCCTCATGATCCAGAAGTCCTAGCGACGGTGTATGAGCAGCCTCACGGTAGGTGCCAGGATCAAGCAGAGCAACACACCTAAGCCGGAAGGCACGCCGATGCTGAGCAGTGCCGGGTAATCAGAAAGCGCCAACAGACCAAAACCCAGGATCGTCGACAGAGAAGCGACAACGATGGCCAAGTGAGTTGCACGCAGCGCGCAATCATCATCACCCGCTTCGGCAAGAAACACGCCGTAATCAACTCCCATGCTGACAACCATCAACAAAGCGACGAGCGACAGCATGTTCAGCTCAACGCCACACAAGGCAAGAATCGAGGCAGTGGTGGCAGCAGCCAGCACCGCTGGCAAGAAGGCGACCCACGTCGGGGCCCAACGACGATGCCGCAACCAAACGAGCACCAACACGGCCCCTAGACCCAGCAACAGTAAGCTGGCCATGCGCTCTCGATAGGCTCGGTATGCATCGCTCAAGACGCCGGTGATGTCCACCATGTGCGCGCCATCGATAGCCTGCAATCGGTTCGCAACGCGATCAGCATCCGACATGCCGTGTACGAAACTGAGCACTCCGGGTCCTCCCTTCAGGCTGACCCAGAATGGCCGCACCAGAGATTCGAGAGGGCTCCCCAGCAAATCGTCACGTAACAAAGGAGCAACTGCTGGTCCGTCGAGTGCTGCACGAAACGGTTCAAAGGCCTCGACGTTGAAACCCTCCTCACCGAGCGCCGCCTCGAATCGCGACGAAAGCCCCGGCTCGTTTCGCAGGAAGCTGTCAGCCTCTCTCTGCCGAGATGCACTGGGCAAGATCTCTGAAAGGCTTCGAAAACCCGCGATCTCGCCAGCGACTTGAGCCTCTTCGAGTGCCTTGGCGATCTGATCGTTGACCTCTAACGCAGCCTGATCGTTGGGTCCCAAGGCAACCACGAGGCGACGCTGTTCGTAAGACAGGACCTTCTGCCGGACCGCCGCATCTTCCGCCAACAACCCAGGGTCAAGTCGGTTGAGGTCCGCGATGTTGTCGTTCCATGCCAATCGCGGCAAACCGACGAGGCAAACTCCAACAGCAGCGGCAACCGGAATCCGCAGAAACCAGCGGTGGTTGGCTAACCAGGCCAAGAGTGCGTCAAGCCTGCCAACGATCTGCATGGTCACTGGCGAAACCGCCGCGCCACTTCCGGCCAAGCCAGGCAAGAAAAGAGCCGTCGCCATCAAAGCTACAGAAATTCCAGTGGCTGCAAACAGCGCCAACTCGCGCAATCCGGGAAAAGTCGCGATCAAGAGAGCAACAAAACCCACAACTGTCGTCGCTGCGCCCAAACTAAGTCCTGTCCAGAGACGAGTGAGTGTGCCGCGAGGCCCAGAAGGGTCGGGCGCCAAGATCTGGTGGCAGTGAAAATGCACCGTGTAGTCGAGACTCACACCGATCAGCGATGCGCCGAAGGCAAGTGTCAAGCCATGCACCTGCCCGAACACCAGGAGACAAGCGCTCAACCCCGCGAGAAATCCTGTAGCCAAAACGGGCAAGGTCAATAACACGAGGCGTATTGACCGAAAGAGGAGCAAGAGCAACAAGATCAACCCCACGCATGAACCCACTGCGACCCTGCGTATATCTCCCCGGATGGCTTCTTCGGCTCGCACGGCAAAGCGTGCGGCCCCCGACAATTGAAGTTGCAGATCACCGCCGCTCGTTCTGTTCACACGATCAAAGGCTGTCGTCACGCCTGCCAGTAGCGGCCTCATGGCATTCGAATCAAACGAGGCCGACTGCGTACCCAGGAACAAAACCGCTGAAAGTTCATCTTCTGTGATGAATCGCCCGTCCACGACGAGCAAGCTCTCACCAGACGACGACTGCAGCCGGTGGAACAAGTCAGGCATGATCAACAAGGGATCCTGCGCTGCCACCCGACTCGTCAAACTCGACATCGGAGAAGCCAGTTGCTGCTTGAGTCGTTGCGCGGCGGCATGCAACCCCTCCGAGGAGAGAAGTTCGCTCACCTCTTCTGGCGAACCTCCTAGAAACCCGAAGCGCCGCGGTTGGTAGAGATCCCAGAGAGTCTCTTCAAAACTCTCGGGTGGCCCTCCATCCAAAAAGGACAACTCTGCGGCAACACCGGGCTCACTCCGCAACGCCGCATCCATGCTCACCGACAATGCAGCAACGCCCTCGGCGGAAATGCCTTCTGGCGCTGTGACGAGAACAACGAGTGTTCTCGAAATCCCGCTCTCTGCAAGCTCGCGAGCTAATGACACATCGGAGCTTGACTCACCATCCGGCAAAAAATGAGCGATGTCGCTCGTCACCGCACCTTGCCAAGCAACAAAGGCGCCAAGGACTGCCATGACCAGCGCACCCAGAATCAGGCGACGTCTCTCGCTCTTCATCAATCCGACCGGATGCCAAACAGTTCAAGTTGCTCTTCAGCAGTAAAAACTCTCTGGGCGTCAACATCTGTCAGCCGAGTCACCGAACGATCGCCGTTGGGCTCCCACACCTCGATGGTCTCAACCGTGAATTCTTCGCCAGACAGCATCAGCTGTCGGATCATGGCGGTCAGTGGCTCTGCCTTCGGTGTCAAAGTGAGCGTCCAGGTCGCGCTATCCGCTGCGACCTGGAAATCTATCTTGTAGTTGTCCGCCAGGTGTTTTTCGTCACCCGCGAACACCTGCAACAAGGAAGTCACGAAAAGTCGGAGCGCATCAGACTGACGAAGGTCGATCGTTTCAGTGCCACCCGCGTGACTCATACGAAGCTCTCCTGGTTGGATTAACAACGCAGAAGACTCTGGCTTTTCGACCTGCCTCAACAAAATGCCGGGCGCGAAGAAGTAAAATTTCCCCGAGCTCTTCAGCGGCACCGAGAGCAAAGTCAGGAACTTGGTCTCTTCGAAGTTGGCCTGCAACCCTTGAACTTCAGCGAACGCTTCCAGCAGTGCATGGGCGTCAAGCGTTGGTGCATCAGCGGGAATCAGCGCTGTGTCCGAACCTGCTTCAGTAACTTGCAGAGCGCTCACGGGCATAGCGACTAGAGAAAAAATCGCGGCGGAAAGCAAAGCGAATGCGTAACGCGCCGGATGCCTTGCAGCGACCAATTTTTCCAGGCTCAAGGCCGACTCCAGAAATCGAAAAAATTGAACCAGTTATTCGGCGCCTTGCGGGCCAGACTTTCGAGTCGATCCGCATAAGCCTGAACAAACACTGCAAGGGCTCGCTCTCGATCCGGCCGGGGAAGCTCGATGCGATCGGCGAAACGCTCGCAAATCAGATCATAGCGATTGGGTCCTGTGTAGATGCCGCACACCAGAAAGACAGGACAACGCATGATTGAAGCGAGAAGGAAAGGTCCACCCGCAAACGGCGCGGACTCTCCCATGAAATTGGCCATGACCACCCGCTCATTGAGACCGATCCTGTCTCCGGCCACGGCCACAAGACCTCCTTTTTGAAGGTGTCCTTGAAGGCGCGCCATGACACCCACTGGATCATTCCCCAGATGAATCACCTGCTCAGCCAGACCCGGATTCAGTTGCTTCAGTAGAGAGTTGATCATCGAGGCATTCTCGAAGTAACCGGCAACCTGCACCGGCAAACCCATTTCCATTCCTACACTGCGCATCGCGTCGTAACTGCCAAGGTGTGAACCGAGCAGCAACGCACCCTGGCCAGTCGCAATCTGAGCCTCTAGCAAGTGACCTCCGCAGTTCGTCACAACCAGTTGCTCTGTACGCCCCGTGAGGAAGAAGACCTTGTCGAGCGTGGCCTGGGAAAAAGTGCGTAGGTGCCGGTAGATCTCCCAGAAGCCAGGGGGGCGACCGTGGATTCGCGTGAGCCAATCCCGCGAACTGGCCACCGCAGAACGATCTACAACGCGATACCAAAGTGCGACGAGTGACACGAGTGGCGACATACAACGCCGCCCAACAAGAACTGCCATCCGGAAAGAAATTTTAATCAACCACAACTGCCCGCGCTCTGACTGATTCAACCAGTCTGACTCGGATCCGTTGTCAGCTTCAGGCGATCGACTCACGCTGCTCGCCCAGTCAGACATCGCTGCACCCAACCGAAGATTCCGGACATACAGAGCCGGGTGTGCATCCCGCAGAAACTCAGATTGTCCATCACCGGCCTGAAGTGACTGATTCCCCCTGACTCTTTGTCGGGGTAAGTCACTCCGACAGGAAGATTCACGACAGTGATGCCGGCGCGCACCATGCGCACAATGATCTCAATGTCGAAGTCCATGCGACGGCTCTTCGGGCGAGCCGCGAGTGTCGAGACAATGGGGTAAACCCTGAAACCAATCATCGCGTCCGTGACAAGCGAACGATCACCCAGCTCAACCCCGACCCAAAAACCGGTCAATCGGCGGGCCCACCGACGCGATCGAGGCTGTGCGCCCCGGTAAAGCGGATGCCCCAGGACAAGCCAATCAGGATTTTGCCGACTCGCCTTGAGAAACTCGCTCATGGCCGTCACATCATGCTGACCGTCGGCATCGATCTGAAATGCGTGCGTGAAGCCCAGCGCCTGCGCCTGGGCCAAGCCGGCCACAACCGCCGCCCCCTTCCCTTGGTTGCGCTCAAGCCTGACCAGCGTCACAAGTCCTTCGGAAGCCAATGCGGCGCACAGCTCTTGCGCCGGACTGCTACTGCCGTCATCCACAAGAATGATGTCGGGTAAGTGCTGACGCACCTCTTCGACCATTCTTCGAATCGTGAGAGGGTTGTTGTACGTCGGAAGCAATCCGCAGGCCCTATAAAGCCCCGCCTTCTCACTCCTCATAATCCCACCTGAGCGGCATCAAACTGAAGCCTTCCCTGCGTGCACGGTTGACCATTGGAGAAGATCTCGAATTGAACAACTGGTCCGAGTTCATTCCAACGCAACAGAATATCCACAGCATCGCCAGGCAATATTCGAGAACGGAACTTGAGGCCTGAAAGTTTTGACAGCGAGGGCAAGTCGGGTCGCAAACGACGCACGCACGGCAAAACGAGTTCGTGTAGTTGAACAACGCCAGCGAGGACTGGATAGCCTCGAAAGTGACCGTCAAAATACATGTAGTCAACGGGGATCGTCGTCCGGCACATACATTGAGTCTGCTGACTCTGACTGGACGGTTCGTCATCAACCCATTCAAGATCCGCGCTCTTTCCGCCTGACGACAAATCAGTCACGGCTCGCCCTCGCAAGGCTCAGAAGCCTTGGTCGAGGTCACACCGAAGCGCCGCCGACGCATGAGCCACTCGAGACCGAGCAAGGCACCGATCAAAACGTAAGCCAGCAGTCCCGTGTACAACGCCCACCATGAGACAGGTGACGTCAGCGCGAGCACAAGGGTCGTCCCACCGTTAAAGATAAAAAATGCGCACCAGATCCGAGTCCACAGTCGGCACCAGTCTTTTTCGCTCGTTCCAAGCTCTGCTGACTGGAGTCGGGCGAAACGTTCGATCATGGGTATCGAACCTCGGCGCAACGTGCTTCCGAAACCGAACAACAAGGCGACATTCACGACCACAGGTACCAGGAGCACATAGCCGCCGGAATCGAGCAGCGCCGCCAAGAGCAACGCAATCACTGTCACGAGTGGAAGGAGTGCCAGGCTTCTTAGCTGTTCACGGGGTACGCCACGCAGCCGGTAGAGCGCCATCGGCACGAAAACTGCAAGCATAGCCAGCGCGAGGAGTCGGGGACTCCAGCGCGACAGACCAAACCACACGAGAGCTGGGTAGGCGACGAACACCATCCCCGCCAGCGCCCGAATCCACATGCGCCGCGTGGTGATCACCAAAGGTCACGCTCCAGACGCTGGCGCCTTCGCTTGCTCCTCGCGGATAAAGGCCGCCAGTGACTTGACTGAATGGTAGTACTCACGATTCCGTTCGTCGTTCTCCTTGGTTCGCACACCAAACTTGCTGTGAATGGCAAGCGCGAGTTCGAGCGCGTCGATCGAGTCGAGCCCGAGACCTTCGCCGAACAGCGGCGCATCGGTTTCAATACTCTTGGGATCAACGTCTTCCAAGGCGAGGGTCTCGACGATCATGACCTTCAAATCGTCTTCCAGGGTGTCCGTCATCTGTTGTGCATCTCCGGCTCAACTGCAGAAATTTCGGGTTGCAGTCCGCGAAACCATTGTTGATATCGACCTTCAATGAGCCGGCACAATTGCCGACTGTCGTAGTCTACTCGTGCAGGATCGTCGATTGCGAGCGTCACAAGCTGTAGGTGGGGCGTCTGATGAGGAGGGTCGAAAAGCGGTTGCTCTTTGGAAAGCCAGGCTGGCTCGCATGTGATCGCCAGCGACAACACGGGCACCCGCGCTCGGCACGCCATTTCAAAGGCTGCGCGCCCAAAGGGCAAAAGCTCGCCCCTGGGCGACCGGGTGCCTTCAGGGAAAATAAGCATCGGGAATCCCTGCTCGATGAGTGCGACAGCCTCATCAAGGACACGCGCCGCTGCAGAGGGGTCACCTCCCGCCCCTGCAATGACCCCCGATCCGCGCAAAATCGGGCGCAGAACAAAACGCTTGTGGAGGCCCGGCTTGGAAACAGTGCAAGCCCCCCCCAGGAGGCCCATGATCGCGGTCACATCCATCAAAGTGGGATGGTTTGCAATCACAACGAAAGCGCCCTCCGGCACCTTCTCCAGAGGGCGAGACATATCCCAACGGGTGAGCCGAACCAGATTCAGCCAACGGTGCATCGTCCTGTAGCCCAAAGACACCAGCGCCTGAGTGCGCCTGAGGCGGGCCAAGGGGGTTGGACGCCAGATCAGATAGAGCGCAGCAAAGATCAAGCAGCTAAACGGCACCAGCAGGATGTAGACCCCGACCGTGAAGACGACACACCCCTTGCGAACAAGACGTAGGATATCGTCATTGGCGCGGTGGGTTGCTGTGCTCACTCGCACATGATACGCATCCAGCAGTTGGCTTGCCTTAGCCGAACTTCCAGCCAACTTTGAGCAAACGCGCAATCACGAGAGCCACCCGAAAGATGAGACAACTCACTGACTCCTGGGATGTTGTCATTTGCGGCGGGGGGCTGGCCGGCCTCCTCCTCGCTCGCCAATTGCATCTAGAACTCCCCCAACTGTCTGTCGCTGTTCTAGAAAAATCGACCCGCCCACTTCCCGAGGCTTGTCACAAAGTGGGCGAGTCCAGCGTTGAGGCAGGCAGCCAGTACCTGGAGATGCTCGGTCTGAAGGATTACCTGCTCGACCAGCATCTACAGAAGCTGGGGCTCCGTTTCTTTCCTGGCCATGGCGAACTCCCGCTGCATAAACGAACCGAGATTGGCCCGAGTGGCGAGCCTATCGTGCGCAGCTATCAGATCGACCGTGGCCGTTTCGAAAACGATCTGCGCGGTTTCGTCGAAGAAGACGGCACGACACTCATCGAAGGCGCTCGCGTGCATGACATTCAACTCAGCAGCGATGATGCGGACCACGTCATCTCCTATGAACAGGATGGAGAGACAAAGAACATCGCAACGCACTGGGTCGTTGATGCCAGTGGTCGAGCCGGCTTGATACGGAGCGACCTCAAGCTAAAGCGCGGAACGCGTCATCCAGCCAGCGCAGGCTGGTTTCGAATCGCCGGCCGTTTCGACATCAACAGCATGGTGCCGCAAAGCGAAGAGGGCTGGCATAACCGGCCCTGCGCCAAAGAGCGCTGGCGTTCTACAAACCACTTCATGGGCAGGGGCTATTGGGCGTGGGTCATCCCTCTCTCAACCGGACACACCAGCATCGGGCTCGTCATTCACGAAGATGAACACGATTTCGAGAATGTCCGCTCGCTGGACAACGTCAGAGACTTCCTTGCCGAGCACGAGCCGCACTTGGCGAAGGCCCTTGAGGCTCATCCAGCCGAAGACTTCCTTTGCTTGCGAAAGTACAACAATGGAATCACGCGCTCCTTCTCCGAGAATCGATGGGCGATCGTTGGTGAGGCCGGAGCCTTCGTTGACCCGCTTTACAGCCCCGGAACTGATTTCATCGGTTTTGCAAACTGCTTTGCCACTGAGATGATTCGCGTGGAGCAAAATGGCGGTGACTGCGGAGCACTTGCACAGAGGCTCAATGCTCAGTACCGCATCCTCGTGTCCTCGACAACTGACATTTTTCGCATGGCGTCGCCGGTCTACGGACACGTCCAGGCCATGTCGGCCAAGATCTACTGGGACAACTTCGTGTACTGGTCGTATACGTGTCAGTACCTGAAGCAAAACATCTGGCAAATGGAGGAACAGGACCGCGACCAGATCGACGAAGCGGCACGACTCTTTGGCGAATGCTCCCGTGCCATGCAAGAACTCTTCAGGTCCTGGGCAGATCTAGAGCCGTCTGTTTCACACCCGGTCATGGTTGGACTTCCAAACTTTCCGTCCGTGCTCATCGAGGCCCACATCGCCACAGGACAGAAGATGGAGCCCGGCGAAACTGTTGCCTACATTCAAGAGAGAGCTGAACAAGGCCGTGAAATAGCCGTCGAGCTTGTCGTGCGGATCGTTCAATCCGTCAGCTACGAGACGGCTCAAAAAATTCTAGAGCAATCCAAGTTCAAGAACTCCGGGCTCGAGATTCCGCCCGAGAGGCTCGAACTCGAAAGCATGGACAGCTTGACGCGACGCCGCCATCTTTCACCTATCGCAAAAGACATTGAACGCAACCTCGGCCGACAACGACGGCATTCCGAGGCCGCCCACTGCCGTGAGTTGCTCTCCCAGGGCACAGTTGCGTGAACGAGCAAGTTCCAGACGATGATGTCGCCCGTCTTTACGAGATCTTGACCGGGCGATGCCGGACTCAGGCCGTGTCCGCCGCAGCACAACTCGGAGTTGCCGACGCTCTTGCCGCTGGCCCTCTTTCTTGTGCCGAACTTGCAGATCAACTGAACTGCGATGCCGATCGCCTTGAGAGGCTGTTGCTCTACCTGGTGAGTTTGGACATTTGCACTCGTGACGAGATCACTGACACCTTCAACGTGACCCGCCTCGGGCAGAAGCTTTCTTCTGAGGCACTCGGCCCACTTGCCAGTTATCTCGGATCTCCTGAGCAATGGGATCCCTGGGCCCGCCTGGCCGACAGCCTGCGCCTCGGCGCCAAAGACGCCTTCAGCGAGACGCATGGTCGCGATCTGTATTCCTATCTGTCAGAAAATGCTCCCGCCGCCATCCGATTCGACAACGCGATCGAATCCTTCACACGCCATCAGGCCGCAGCTCTCACCGAGACCCTCGATCTTTCTGGAGTGAGTCGGCTCGTCGATCTGGGGGGAGGCCGCGGCACCATCCTGAGCGCTCTGCTCAAGCGGTGGCAGGCGCTGAGCGGAATCCTGGTCGACCTCCCTGAAGTTCTGGCTCGCACCGCCAAGCAAATCCCGGACGAAATCGCCGACCGAATGGATCTCATCGCCGGCGACTTCCACAAGTCGATTCCCCAGGGCGCAGATGCCTACCTGCTGTCTCACGTGCTTCACAACTGGGACGATCAACACGCAACTGAGCTACTGACACGCTGTGCCCAGGCCGCGGTCTCGAATGGCTATGTGTTCGTGCTCGAGAATCTTCTCTTGCCCGGGCACCTCTCCCACAACGGACGCCATTTCGACATCGAGATGATGGTGATCACGGGCGGGCGAGAACGAAGCAAGCGCGCCATGCGACAGCTATTCAACCGAGCCGGCCTCAAGCTCGAACGCACGCTCGCAGTGACTCAATCTAGCTGGCTTCTGGTTGGCCGCCCAAAAAGCGAAACACCAGACTAACGAGTCAGTCTCGTGAGATCGCAGCGTGCACAAGTGTCATGGACACTTCAGACACAACTGCGTTGCTCGCATCACGAGTCCATCCCTCAAAAAAGCTGGCGTCATCTGTACCACTGACTCGCTTGACCTCACAACTCAAGACTTCTCCGACCTGCAACTCGGGCCGGTGAATCGCCATAGAGCGGCAAGCCACGATCATCCCCATCCGCACCGGCGATTCGTCGCGAAGGCTGAGCGCTTCAAGCCGTAAGCAGGCTGCAACTGTCTGCGCCATGTACTCAAGTGTCACGACAGTCTCGAGATGGCCATCAACAACAAACTGCATCCCCTCGCGCAGAACCACACGCGACGTCGCTCGACCTCGCTCAGCAAAAACCACCTCTTCAAGAGCCAACATTGGCGGTTCATGGGGCACTAAATCGGCAACAGCAGGGTAAGTGCTCATGAAATGGGCACCGACGTGACCACCGCGCAGTACCCTCTGCCAGTCCCACGATCCAAACGCACACATCCCGTCTGTCCGCGAGCCACAGCCGCGACCAGATCGACCATTCCGGCCTGAGGATTACGAGAGCCGGGCAGATCGAGTTCGGCTGGTACGAGATCCGGTGCTCCATCTAACACCACGCGCAATCGGGCCAAACACTTCGTGTTGGATTCGAGAGGCACCAAGGTGACGGCAGCAGCCTGTAAGGACCAACGCTGGCCTTCCGAAAGCAAGTGAATCGGAACCGGCTCGTCACCACACACCACGCCTACAGGCGCGCCTGTCGTGGCGACCAACCCGATTCCTTCAATCAGCGAGGCAGCAGGCGTGTCGCTATCTGCTGATAGCGCTGAGGCAAACCCCTCGTTTTTATTCGAAATGGAAATGAGGCCCGCAGCGGCGTTGTGAACGCTGACCGAGAAAGCCGCCGGCGAAACAGGATCCTCCGCACTAAAGATCTGCTCTAACAAACCCACCATGGTGCAGCCCTCGCCAATCGCAGACCCGACCACAGTGGGCGTTGTCGAAGCATCCACACCTGCCTGCACTCCGCTCTCAGCAAGAGCGTCTGAAAGCGCGCGCCCGAGTTGACTCGCCCGGCGACGATTCATCCGGTCGAACGCCCTTCCACTCGGCTGTGCGTGTTCAGGGTCGGGGACACCCGCTAACCAACTCTCCACGCCCGAATATCCGGGCATCCAGAGCCCCACACCTCCGATCCCCACTTCGAATCCCGTCATGGGGCTCTCACCAACACGCTCACGTTGTTGCCACCGAATGCGAATGAATTGCTGAGCACTCGCTTGAAGTCACCCTTCAGAAGGGTCTTCGAAATAAAGATCCCAGCGCTCTCGTCAAGCGGCTCGCAATTCAACGAAGGCGGGATCCAACCTTCTTCAATGGCGTAGCTAGCAAA
>Ga0315339_1001511_pt1 | contig 20381 bp, 16 predicted proteins | sample ASW17metaG_FD_204514 | JGI IMG/M metagenome (GOLD analysis project Ga0315339, IMG submission 204514) | Ammonia-oxidizing marine archaeal communities from Pacific Ocean, United States - ASW #17 | ecosystem: Environmental > Aquatic > Marine > Oceanic | place: USA: California | collected 2016-12-05
CCTCCTTCCATTTCGTTAAGTCAGAATTTTCTAGAGGTTTCATATCATAACCACCATAAGCATTATTGATAAGAGCATCGACGGTACCAAAAACTTTAACAGTCTCATCAACAAAATTCTGTGTCTGTTCAGGATCAGAGATATCAGTTTTTACAGATATAGCTTCTGCTCCTAAATCTTTAACTTCTTTAGAAAGTTCATCTAAATAACTCTGGGTTCTACAAGCTAAAGAAATTTTAGCTCCCATTTTTGCTGCTCCTATTGCCATTCTTCTTCCTAGTCCTGGACCAACACCAGAAATCATAATTACTTTATCTTTCAACATTAAACTCTCCCTCATGAAGATTATTTATAATAGACTGATTAGATCACTCTATTACGAAACCAATGGTATCGCAATAATATAAAAATGTGTATATTGACTTAAAATTAGTTTCAAGGTGAGATTAGGAGATATAAATAATGAGTTCAATATCAAGTCTATCAGAGAAAGATCTTTTTCCAGAAGGAGTAGCAATTGTTATAGGCGGTAGTGGAGGAATAGGAGAGGCGATCTGTGAAAACTTTGCAGTTAATAAGGTACCTGTAATATTCACATATCATCAAAATCTTAAGGCTGCTAAAGTTTTAAAAAAAAGAATAGATGATTATGGAGTATCTGCTGAATTTAAGAAATTGTCTTTGACTAACATAAAAAATGTTGAGAAATTTTTTTTATCAATAAAAGAATCGGGAACTAGAATTCATAGCATTATTAATGCAACTGGTGCAGACATAAGAATGCGATGGATAAATGAGCTAAGTTATAAAGAATGGCGGGAAGTTATGCATAATGATGCTGACGGCTTTTTTAATCTTTTAAAGAGCAGCCTACCCTTACTAAAAAAATATGGAGGATCTTACACTACAATTAGTTCGATAGGTTTATCTAGATGGCCAACAAAAGACGTACTATCCGTAGCCCCAAAAGCGGCGATAGATGCCTTAATTAGAGGCGTAGCAAAAGAAGAAGGTCGGAATGGTATTAGAGCCAATAGCATCCAACTAGGCATAATAGAAGCCGGTATTTTTTTAAGAATTAAAGATAAAGATTATGATGATCGATATATTGAAGCTGCTAAAAATAATACTGCTCTTAAGAGACTAGGAAGCGCTCAGGATGTAGCTGATGCAGCAATATTCTTAGCTTCAAATAAAGCAAGCTACATAACAGGCCAGACGCTTTACTTAGATGGTGGGTATAGGATTTAATTTACTAAAAAAATTATGAAAGAAAAAAATAATATAAAAGAAATCAAAGAGATTGAAAATCTTTCGTGCTTGTATGCAAGTTTAATTGATTCAAAGCAGTTCAATAGATTAAATGAAGTTTTTTCGAAGGATGCAATCCTAAAGATTCCTGAATTCCAATTTGATGGAGTAGAATCAATTATTTCTTGCATGGAAGCTTTACGCGAATACGATAAAACTCAACATTTCGTTACCAACCAATTAGTAAATATTGACAACCTCACAGCTACCAATGAAGTTTATACAGTTGCCTCTCATCTTTCTAAAATAGAAGCTATTTGTAATAAACTAGATTGGGGGATAATTTATAAAGATAAGTTAAAAAAAGAACATGGTTACTGGAAAATATGCAGAAGAGAATTGAATCTCCTTTGGGAAAAAAATTCAACCGTTAAATATTAGAAAATTGGGGAAAAAAAATGTCTGATCTAAAAATTTCTATAGGATTATTTGGACTAGAAAATCTTTATGAAGGAGACCCAAGAGGATATTTAGAGGTTGCTAAAATAGCAGAAAAGAAAGGTATAGATTATATAACTATAACGGATCATGTAATTATGGGTGAAAGAACTGATAGGTATCCTTTCGGTGAATTTCCTGTTCCATTAGAATATCCTTGGTTTGAACCTCTATCTGTTCTTTCAAGTATTGCTGCAGTTACTGATACTATAAAATTAAGTAATGGAATTCTTATTAGTCCTCTTAGATCAGCTGCTTTATTAGCTAAAGCGTCAGCAACTTTAGATGTTATTTCTAATGGTAGATTTGAGTTAGGTATTGGTACAGGCTGGCAGAAAGAAGAATACGAAGCTTCTGGTTTAAATTTTGACATAAGACTAGAGACATTAGATGATCAGTTGGGTGCTATTAAGCAATTATGGACAACTAGTCCATCTAACTTTTCAGGCAAACATCTGTCTTTTGAAAAAGTATATTCTCTACCACACCCCATTCAAGAAGATGGCATACCTTTGTGGTTTGGAATGATAGCAAATGATCAAAATGCTGATCGTATAGCTGAACATGGTATAGGTTGGGTGCCTATACAAGCAAATCCAAAATTCATCAGCGCAGGAGTCAAAATACTAAAAGATGGATTTTCTAGATACGGTAGAGATCCTGAAACTTTAAGGGTTAGAGGTCAGTTACAAATGAGGTTTGACGAACAAGGTATTCCAAACATAGATAAAACTCTTGGAAATCTTCAAGCTGGCCTAACTGCTGGTATTACTGACCTAGAAATATTTCCAAGTGGATTTATAAAAAATTCAAAAGATCTATCAGGTTTTTTTGAAAAAATAGCTAATCTAAAAAAATAAATAAATAAACTAGGTTAGTTTTGATTAAAAGGGTTGAGCATAATTATGAAACCTTAAGCATAGAAAGAATATTCCGAGCCCCAAATCTTGGATCTTCTTTTTTTATGACCACTCCTCAAGATCAGATAAAGTATTACCTGCTATATATGAGAAAGTTAAAGCAGGCCCAATAGTACCCCCTCCCCCTCCATAACTTGTCCCTGGTGAACCAACACCAGAACAATTACCTGAAGCACAAAGTCTTTTTATAGAAACTCCATTAACATTCAATACTTCAGATAAATGATTTACTCTTGGACCTCCGCAAGTCCCTAAATGTGCAGGGGCGACTTCTGCGCCATAAAAAGGAGGTATATCAAGAGGTTGAAGAGCTAAACTTGTGTCATCAAGACCCATCCTATCATAATGAGTTTCACCTCTATGAAAATCAGGATCTGTTCCTAAAACAGCATTTCTATTAAATTGAGAAATAGTAGCTTTTAAGTTTTTTTGATTTATTCCCAATTTTTTAGCTAACCCTTCTATGGAAGAAGATTGTGAAAACCATCCGGGCAATGTTTGATTAATTTTTTTTCCTCCAATGGTACCGTTTTTTCTGTCCTTATGATCATATATAAGGAAAGCTGGAATATTCTTATATTTTAAATCTCCCCAATTTTCTTTAGCATGAAATGATCGCCATGAAGAATCATAATCTGCCTTTTCATTTGAAAACCGCTTTCCATAACGGTTGACTAATAAGCAGCTAGCATTATATTTTTTTTCTGTAACCGCATTCAAAGAACCAGTCATTTCAGCTTCTCCTTTATATACTGCACTACCCCAAACCTCATTCATATTTCTTAAATCAGCACCTAATTTCATCGCCATTCTAATCCCATCTCCTGTATTTGATTTGACTCCTGCACCATAAGAAGGGACTGATAAAAAATTTTTTTTCATTTCAGCATTATGATCAAATCCACCACTAGCAAGATGAACTCCTTTTTTTGCTTTTAGATTAAATACTTTACCATTTGAAAGATATGAAACACCTAAAACTTCTGTTGAACCATCCTTATTTTCTCTACTAATTAACTTTTGAGCTGGTGCATCTAAAATAATTTTTCCACCTAAACTGTAAAAAGCTTCCAATAAATAAGAAATTAAATGTCCTCCCAAAAGAGCCCCTGTAGGAGCGCCAGAATCTGGTTCAATACTGCGTCCTTTAAGAACACTGCCCTGCCAATCAGTATGGTACTCAGAAGCTTCTCCCATAATTTTTGAAACTCTCCACCTTAAGGAAGTATTATCTTCAAGGAATTTGATCATCTTAGGTCCTTCTTTAGCAAATGCTTCTATCAACTCTTTATCAGACTGCCCTTGAGATAGTTGATTAAGGTATGTCAAAGTCTTGATTCTTGAATCAATAAAACCCTCCCTTTTCATAACATGGTTATTAGGAATCCAAGCTACTCCTCCAGAAATAGCAGTGGTACCTCCAGGTGAAACTGCTTTTTCTAGAACTACAACTCTTAAACCTTTTTTTAATGAAGTTATGGCGCCAACTAAACCTGTACCTGATCCTATAACTACAATATCTGTTTCACCATGCCAAGTGATATTATCTTGATCTACATCTTTATCTTGATTCTTTAAGCCTAAAAGTAAACCTATACCTGCGATGCCTAATAAGCTTTTAAAAAAAAATTCTCTTCTTTTCATAATACTCTCAATACAAAATTAACCACTATTAACTCCTGCTAAATGTTTTCCTGCTATATACCCATAAGTCATTGCCGGACCAATAGTTGCTCCTGCACCTGGGTATGTAGTTAATAAAGCTGCAGAGCTATTTCCTGTCGCATATAAACCTTTAATTACTTCATTTCTTGTATCGAGTACCTGACCATTTTTATTTATTGCCATACCTCCACAAGTTGCAAATTCCCCTGGGTCTATTCTCATTGCGTAAAAAGGAGGGTTATCTACCGGACCTAAACAAGGATTAATAAAAGAAGGATCGCCCGAGAATCTATCTCTTTCGTTATCACCTCTTTGGAAATCTAAATCTTTTCCTTCTTTTGAATATTGATTAACTGTATTAATTGTTTTTTGAAGACCTTCTGGATCAATACCTGTTTTCTTGGCTAATTCTTCTATTGTATTTGCCGATGTCAAGAAGTCTTCCTTGAACCAACTCCTATGTACCAATTTCACTATAAAATCAGGAAAAAACTTACCTGGCATTAATGGTCCCACTGGATATTTTCTTCGATGGTTTGCATCAAAAATCATATACATTGGAGCGCATGTCTCTCCTTCTTTTTCTTTTTTGAGGACCTCCAGCATAAAAGTTAAATAATTTTGAGATTCATTTGCAAATCTTTTTCCAGATTTATTCACTGTATAATTTCCTGGTAGTGATTTTTCTACCTCACTTAAACGTGGAAACTCTTCATCTGGAGCTTTAACTGTTGTAACCCACCACGCTTTATCCATAAATTTTAATTGGGCACCTATTGACTCAGCAGCTTGTATGGGCGTTCCAGTATTTGTGGATGGCTCACAACCCCAATCTTTATTTGTTGGTTTTGGAAGATATTTTTCTCTCATCTCTTGGTTTTGACCAAATCCACCAGAAGCTATGATTACTCCTCTTGATGTTTTAATTCTCATTAAATTACCGTCTTTCTTTATAACAGCCCCTATAACTCTTTTTTCTTGAACTATAAACTCAATAAATTCAGTAGATCTCCATAATTCTATTTTTCTTTTTTTCAAAGACGTGACTAACCTTGTAATTGAAGCAGATCCAAAACATAACTTTCTTGATCTTTTTCTTCTAATTCTCCATCTAAGATCTAACCAATAGGTCAGAAAAGTTTTCATAAAGAGTAAGAGCCATCCAGGTGATTGTAAGGAAATTGAATGAGATTCATTGAAATCAACGCCATATCTCCCAAAGACTATAGTTTGAGGACCTGAAGGGTGCAGGTTATCAACATCATCGCCTAAAGTTTCTGCTGAGACTGGTAAAGGCTCCAAGGATCTATAGCCTTGTTTTACTCCTGGGGCATCCTGGAAATAATCTGGATAATGTTCAATAACAGTATACTTAACATCTGTATGCTCTTCTAAGAACTTAACCATCTTAGGGCCTTGACTTAGATAAGCGTCTATCATGGGTTCATTGAACTCATCTTCTGGAATAGTTGCTTTGAGATACTCTTTAGCTTCAGCTGCCGAATCTTCTATGCCTAATTCACTAGCAAGATGATTGTCTGGTATCCAGATGACTCCACCAGAAGTAGCACTTGTTCCTCCAATAAGATTACTTTTTTCTATGACCAGAACTTCACTAGCCCCTGAAATCTTGGCTGTTAATGCAGAAGTTAATCCTCCACAACCAGTGCCTACTACTAGAACATCTATACTTTTATCGAAATCTTCCAATTTTTTAATCTATAAATTATTATGCTTCGTACTCAGCTCTTTTCATTAACTTTTTTGGCACTTGATCTCTATCCAAATAAAACTGGTTATACCACTCTCTTAATTTATGGAGTGGTCCATCTCCATCGCACAACAATGGATTATCCACTCGATATTTATTATGCCAAATATCTACGTCCTGTTTGAAGGCTAACTGAGTCATCTCCGTGTACTCACTAATGACGTCTTCATTTTCCTTATCACTTAATGTAGGAATCTTTTTGACCATGACTCCATGACGTAATAAAAAACTATTATTATCTATAGGAACATGACTGACTAATTGCCTTGAGCTATGAGTGAACCCCATAGATTCATTATCTATCTTACTGATCATGTAAGCAGGTCCATAATAAGTAGAGTTAGCAATCATTTTTCCACCTTCTCCGAATTCTGAACCATCGCTGTTAACGCAGTGCATGATTTGAGTAAGTTTATGACCCTCAACTATGTTCTGAAAAAAAGTTGGTGGTTCCATTCCATGGACTTTAATAAAATGCGCTTTATCCGCCATATTATCTACCAACTCTCTGCAGTTAATATTAATGACATTTTCTTCAATGACCCAATCGGACCAATCATCTGAAAAGCATTCTTCTTCTCTAGGAACAATTTCATCTGGGCTAGGTGGAAGACCTTCAGGATCATTCCATATAAAGAGTAGATTATTTTCTTCGCAAACAGGCCAACTCATGATTCGAGCTCCTTTAGGAATTTTTTTAGCGTAGGGAATGTCAATACACATACCTTCCGCCCCCCATCCCCAGTCATGATATGGACATCTCACAAGGTCACCATCTATTCTTCCCATAGAAAGATCTCCACCCATATGCGGGCAAGCCGCTTGCAGCGCAATGGGTTCTCCAGAAGTATTCCGATAAATCACAATTCGAATACCAAAGGCTTCAATGCCAATGGGTTCATCTTTAAAAGTTTTACTTAAACCGACACAATGCCATCCTCTTGCAAATCTTTCAGGAGGTGGGGTCATCTCGATTTGTCTTGTGGGAATACTACTCATAACTTTAGTAAGAATAATATTTTAACGATCACGCTTCGTACTCAGCTCTTTTCATTAACTTTTTTGGCACTTGATCTCTATCCAAATAAAACTGGTTATACCACTCTCTTAATTTATGGAGTGGTCCATCTCCATCGCACAACAATGGATTATCCACTCGATATTTATTATGCCAAATATCTACGTCCTGTTTGAAGGCTAACTGAGTCATCTCCGTGTACTCACTAATGACGTCTTCATTTTCCTTATCACTTAATGTAGGAATCTTTTTGACCATGACTCCATGACGTAATAAAAAACTATTATTATCTATAGGAACATGACTGACTAATTGCCTTGAGCTATGAGTGAACCCCATAGATTCATTATCTATCTTACTGATCATGTAAGCAGGTCCATAATAAGTAGAGTTAGCAATCATTTTTCCACCTTCTCCGAATTCTGAACCATCGCTGTTAACGCAGTGCATGATTTGAGTAAGTTTATGACCCTCAACTATGTTCTGAAAAAAAGTTGGTGGTTCCATTCCATGGACTTTAATAAAATGCGCTTTATCCGCCATATTATCTACCAACTCTCTGCAGTTAATATTAATGACATTTTCTTCAATGACCCAATCGGACCAATCATCTGAAAAGCATTCTTCTTCTCTAGGAACAATTTCATCTGGGCTAGGTGGAAGACCTTCAGGATCATTCCATATAAAGAGTAGATTATTTTCTTCGCAAACAGGCCAACTCATGATTCGAGCTCCTTTAGGAATTTTTTTAGCGTAGGGAATGTCAATACACATACCTTCCGCCCCCCATCCCCAGTCATGATATGGACATCTCACAAGGTCACCATCTATTCTTCCCATAGAAAGATCTCCACCCATATGCGGGCAAGCCGCTTGCAGCGCAATGGGTTCTCCAGAAGTATTCCGATAAATCACAATTCGAATACCAAAGGCTTCAATGCCAATGGGTTCATCTTTAAAAGTTTTACTTAAACCGACACAATGCCATCCTCTTGCAAATCTTTCAGGAGGTGGGGTCATCTCGATTTGTCTTACAGGAATCTGGCTCATAACTTTTTAAATATTAAAATCTGTGTTATCTAGACCTAATAATGTACCACCGTAATTTACTGCAAAAGGTTCAGAAATATTAGCCACATGAACTTGGATTGTCATTATATCTATATACTTTGCCATTACCTCGTGACCAAGATATACACTAGCACCACCACTGGCTTTAACTAACTTAGCAGTACCTGCAACGCAACGATCAACTATAGCACTACCATGATATCTATATTTAATTCTATCTGGAATTTTTAATTCTTCATTTTTACTTACAGAATTCATCATATTTCCAAAATTATTATTAATTGAATTCCACATTTCATCAATATCTGTCATAACTTCTGCTATAAGTTTTTGAGTGGCTATATTCGTTTTAGCCTCGACTCCAAAAGAAGAAACTCTAGTTCTTCCATATTCAATAAAAGAATCAAGAGCTCCTTTGTAAGCACCAAGTGCTGCAACAGTCACAGAATAGGTAAAGACTTGACCATAAGGCAATTTATACAATGGTCCAGTATTTATAGAATTACCCGGGCTAACTGTAGCATGTGCATCCATAAGCTTATGTATTCTGTATTCTGGAACAAAAGCATCTTTAACAACTATCCTTTTACTTCCTGTTCCTTTTAAGCCATATACATGCCAATTATCAACGATATCATAATCTTCTCGAGGAATAAGTATGGTTGCAAAGCCAGAAAGGCCTGGTGCATCTTTATCCATAACACCACCTAGAAAAATCCATTCACAATGATCGCAACCTGAAGACCAATCCCATTCTCCTGAAACAAGATAACCTCCATCATGTTTTGTTACTTGTGCCTTTGGAGCATAGGACGAAGAGACCAAAACTGAATTATCATCTCCCCAGACTTCTTTTTGAGCCTTTTCATCAAATAAAGGAAGTTGCCAATTATGAACTCCTACAACCCCGTAAACCCATGCTACAGTCATACTGGCTTCTCCTAAGATTCCAGTGATCTTATAAAAAACACGCGGATCCATCTCATATCCACCCCATGATATTGGTTGTAAAACCTTAAAAAACCCTAAATCTTTTAAGTCTTGGATTGTTTCATCAGGCAAACGTCTTAACTTGGCCGTTTCTTCCTCTCTTGCAATCAATACAGGATGAAAATCTCTAGCTCTTTTATATAAATCTTCTGGCGAAGGAATGCCTTTCTGATCTTGTTCTTCGGAATTAACTGCCATAGCTATCCTTATTAAAAATTAAACAATAATTAGGCAGGAAGTATAGACCTCCTTGTTCAATGTTATTCTACCATCTAATTGTAAAATCTAAACCATACTCTGCAGGAGTATTGAAGAAATTATCAGTCCAACCAAACCCTCCAAAGTCATACCCAGTATAGGTATATTCATCATCCGATACATTTTTTCCCCATAAAGCGAGATCTGCAGTCATATTATCTCCAAGAGCAAAGTCATTTAGATAGAGTCTTATATCAATGATGTCATGAGGTACTGATCTTGTAACAGTTGCGGCATAAGTATCAGGGAAACTTGTATACTCATCGCTATGATAAGCATCAATTCTTATACCTGGTGTCCCAAGAGCCCCTGCACCAAAACTATAATCAACCGTGACCATTGAACTAAACTCAGCAGAAAAAGGATGCTGATAAATATCTTTAACATCTTTACCTGTGTCATCAAAAGCTTCATTATATTGTGGATCTAAAGTTCCTATTGAAACTTGAAAGTATAAGTTTGGAGTTGCTTGATAATATAATTCAGCCTCCACTCCTGACATCTCTTGTTCTCCAAAATTTCTTACTATAGATTCTGCTGCATTCGTTGCCAAGAATATAAATTCTTGTTTATCTTCATGAGTATCTTGAAATACAGCTAGATTGAAAGCACCTTTGCCTTCAGCAAAATTTGTTTTAAGTCCAAACTCTAAAGATGTTGTAGATTGAGGTAGAAAAGCATTCGTTGCAGCCTCTAAACTACTTGTTTCTCCATTAAATGCTCCTGCTTTCCATCCTTCAGATCTCTTAAAATAAACATTTACGTTTTCATTAACTTGCTTAGAAACTATAAAATTAACAATAGTATTGCTAAAATCTTCTGAAGCTTCAGTGCCTGCTGGAATTGGATACAAAGGAAGCAAGAAAGATGGGATGGTAGAATTTTGTAAAATACCAAAAGTTCTTTGCCCTGTTTTTTCCTCTTTTGTATACCTTGTTCCTAAGGTATAAGTCCATGAAGGTGATGACTCTGGAGACCAATCAAATTGTCCATAAATAGCATCTGCATCAGTTTCAACTCCATATTGACTATCATACTTTTGTCCTCCTGGACCAAAAACCATTAGAAATTCTTGAGGGTTATTTGTATAACCATCATCATCAAAATGGTAATATCCTGCAACCCAATTAACATTACCTGCTTGGTTTACTCCAGTTAATTGAATTTCTTGTGATGTAGCTTCATAGTCTATAAATCTTTGAGTTCTCGCTATAGCAATAGGAGAAGCATCATGATCAAGACTATCATTGGCTTCAAAAGTCCTTCTAGTAGTAATTGATTTTATATCATAACTACCCATATCCCAGGTCATAATTAAAGAATGTCCATCAGATTCACCATCATCTCTTGAAGCATTATTATTACTACCTACAGTTTGTCTTTTTTTACAACCAGTTACACAACTGTATTGAGCCATGCCTAAAAAGGATAATCCGAAGGGCCCTAAAGCAGCTACTGCTGCAGGACTTGGATCCATTATACCAAAAGGAGTTATATGAGTTACTTGAGTATAATTCCCGGTTCTATCTAGTTCATTTGCATCATAATAATAATCTAAATTAAAATTATCTTTCTCATAATTCATGGTTATAAAAACTGCAGTATCATCTCTCATGCCAAACCCATCATTAGATGGAGCTGGGTTAACTTGATCTGCAAATGGACTATTTAAAGGATCGGCTATGTTATCTATCCAGCCGTCATAATCTTCTTTTCTAAATCCCAAAGAAAACTTCAGAGGTCCATTAGATTCAGGGCTGAAATTAACCTTTACAATTCTTCGTCCATTTTCACCAACAGTAAACTTAGCAGAACCGCTGCCATCTCCAGCAGCAGATTTAGATATGATATTTACTGCACCACCAGTTGTATTTTTTCCATAAAGAGTTCCTTGGGGTCCTCTTAGAATTTCTATTCTTTCTATATCTACCATATCAAAAAGACTTCCCATACCCTTTCCTATAAAAGCGCCATTCAAGTATAAACCAACTGAACTCTCATAAGATATTGCAAGGTTTGCAGTTGCCCCTCCTCTGATTGTAACCTGAGCACCTGTTACACTATTCGAAGCAGGAGTGATATGAAGGTTTGGAGCAAATTTACCTACATTTAGAATATCCGTCATATTCAAATCATCAAGCATAGATCCTGATAACGCGGTAAGAGCTATAGGTGTATCTATAACAGCTTGATCCCTTTTTTGAGCTGTTACTATTATTTCTTCCAATGATCCATCAGCTTCAGCAGAGTTTATTGCACCACTAAAAGATAACGATGTTAATAAAATAATTACTGAAAGATTAGTAAAAGATTTGTTAAAGAGATTCATTTTCTTCATAATTTTCCCCACATTTATTAATAAAGTATTTTTATTTAAATTTTCTTTACTTTCACTATACACAAATTTAAAAACATTTCAAAACTGTTAGTATCGAAAATAATTAATTTAAAAAAATCTATTATTTACTTTAAAGAATATCTAAATAAACTCAACTTGTGCGCTTCCTAGGTCACCCAGTGTAAGTCTCATCTGATCTCCTGCTTGCACTGGTTCTAAAGGAACTAAAGAACCAGATAGAATTATTTCTCCAGAAAGAAATGGGATACCTAATTCTCCTAAAGTATTGGCCAACCAAGCAACAGCTTGGTAAGGGTTTCCTTGAACTGCGCTTCCCTTTCCACTACTAATTAGATTATCATTTTTATACATCTTTAATTCCAAATTTGCTAGATCTAAATTTGTTACATCTATTCTTTCATCACCAAGAACAAAAACTCCACATGAGGCATTGTCTGCGACTGTATCTTCAATTTTAATCTTCCAATCTTTAATCCTAGAATCAACAATTTCAAAACAAGGCACTATATTCGCAGTAGAATCTTTAACATCTTGATCAGTTATTCCTGGACCGGAAAGATCATTAGATAAAATAAAAGCTATTTCACCTTCTGCTCTTGGCTGAATTAGTAAATCTTCAATTTTTATCTTTGCATTATTTGGATATTGCATAGATGAAGTTAAAAAACCAAAATCTGGTTGGTGAACTCCCAACATTTCTTGTACTACTTTCGAAGTAACTCCTATCTTCTTTCCAACTACTTTATCTCCATCATCTATTCTTTTTTGTAGAAAAAATTTTGAAATTTCATAAGCATCTTTAATAGAAATTTCTTTGTAAGTACTAGTTAGAGGTTCCAAACAATATTGATCCTTTAAAGCTTGATACAATTTTGTTGCTACTTCTTTGTAATCTATATCCATCATTAAATGTGCTAGTTTTTTTTCTTGATAATATACTGACTCATGCCGATAAGATCAGTTGGTTGTTCATTGAAATCTATAAACCTAGAACAACTCTCCATCATCAATTCAATATTTTTTAACATCTTATCTTGATCTCCATTAGCATCATAAAAAATCATAGGGTCAAACATTGCATCTTCTTCAGGATACCCTTCTTCTACAATGGCTTGATAATCTGGTGCTGCCTTAGTTAAAGGCCTAACAATTACATTCTGGATATATCTACAAGTTGATTGAGTATCAATTGCGACCTGTGTGTGCAATTCTTGCCAGTTATAGAGCCATTCTTTGTGATCCATATTTAAAGGTTTTTGAAGAAATGCAACTTGATCAAATCCAGGAGTCCTGACTGCAGGAGAAACTACTCGCATTTCATTTGGTAGAGGCTCTGATTCAGTTACAAGATATCCGTGAAAAGACTTAGTTAAAGATTTGAGTTCTGATTCTATGCGGCCTATCGAAGAAATAGAACGAACCCATAATGCAAGCATTGCATCTGCTGCTGGTGATTCAGGTAATTGATTCTCCGCTTCCTGGCCAACTCTACTTAAACTTGCTCTTGAAACGGCTTCGTCCACTACATTAATCTGTATACTTTCAGCATGCTTATTAATTTTAATAGATAAGATATTTATCAATGAGTCTTTAAATGCTTCTTTCTCTGAATTATCTTCTTTTGTTAATAAATATATAACTTTTTCCATCTTGATTAATATTTTAACTTGGTAAAAATTAAGGGTGCTGACTGCTCACAGAGATTATTTCTCCAGTCATGTAACTGGAATATTCGCTTGCTAAGAAAATAATTACGTTTGCTATCTCCCAAGGTTCTGCGGCTCTTCCAAAAACTTCCTTAGCTGATAACTCATCCAGCAAATCTTGGCTATTTGTCTTTGCAAGATGGTCATGGATTGCAATACTAGGTGAAACAGCATTAATTCTTACTCCAAATTCAGCCGCTTCAATCGCAGAAGATCGAGTAAAAGCCATTATTCCTGCTTTAGCTGCAGAATAATGAGATTGGTTAGCTTGTGCTCTCCATCCAAGAACAGAAGCATTATTAACAATCACTCCATTCTTATTTTTTTCCATATGATTTAATGCTGCTCTAGATACCTTAAAAGTACCAGTTAAAGAGACATTCAGCACTTTTTCCCACTGAGTATCGGTCATTTCCCTGACTGAAGAAAAACCTCCTAGACCCGCATTGTTAATTAAAACATCTATTGATCCTAGGATCTCTTTCGCTTTTGATATCAGATCATTTACTTGAATGGAATTGGTCACATCACATACAAAAGTAGAAGGTAAATAGCCAGTATCATTATTTAATTTTAAAGCCGCTTCATTTAATCTTTTTTCATGAATATCACTAATAAGAACTTTAGCTCCTTCTTCAATACACCTCTTAGCAGTTGCAAAACCTATACCTGAACCTGCAGCTGCTGTTATAACTATATTCTTATCTTTTAAAAGATTATGAGATAAAGGATATGAAGGAGGTTTAGATAAATCTGTCATAATTAATTATCTCCCCTTGGCTCTTTTGGCATTCCTAATGCTCGCTCGCTTATAATATTTCGTTGTATTTGATTAGTACCAGCATAAATAGTATCTGCTCTGGTGAACAGAAATAATTTCTGTAATTTAGTTAAGTTGTAGTTACCTTCTTCTCCTATTTCTGATTCCATTCCTAAAACATCCATTGCCAATTTTCCTAAATTCCTATGCCATGTAGCCCAATATAATTTAGAAAGCATAGCTTCTCTTGATAGCAATCCATCTTCATCATTGCTTAACATTCTTAATGCATTATATCTCATGATTTTTAAGCCAATCCATGCTTCAGAAATCTGATTACGTATCAATGGGTCATTTGCTTTTCCATTTTCTTTAGCGAATGATAAAACAGTTTCAAACTCTTGCTCAAAAGCTATTTGTTGTCCTAATGTAGAAGCTCCTCTCTCAAAACCCAAGGTTCCCATAGCAACTTGCCAGCCTTTTCCAACTTCCCCGATTACATCATTTACATCTGCTTCTGCATCATCAAAAAAAACTTCATTAAACTCAGATTCACCAGTCATTTGTTTTATTGGCCTTATAGTTATACCCTTTTGATCCATTGGTGCAAGAATATACGACAATCCTTCTCTACCTTTTGATTTTGGAGTAGTTCTGCATAAAATAAATATCCAATCTGATTCCTCTGCAAGGGAAGTCCATATTTTTTGACCGTTTATCTTCCATTTACCATTAACTAATTCAGCTTTAGTTTTTACTGCAGAAAGGTCTGATCCTGCACCAGGTTCAGAATATCCTTGGCACCAATACTCTTTCCCTAGACGGATATTAGGCAAGAATCTTTCTTTCTGCTCTTCAGTTCCAAAGCTTAATATAGTTGGTCCTGCCAAAGTTTCACCTATGTGTCCCACTCTCCCAGGACCTCCAGCACGAGTATATTCTTCATAAAAAATAACTTGCTCATTAATAGTAGCTGCCTTCCCACCATATTGTTTAGGCCAACCTATACAAGTCCATCCATGTTCTCCCATATGTTGTTCCCATTTAACTCTCTCAGAAAATAAACCCGTTTGATCTCCTGAACCCCCTCTTCCAATTACTGAATCAAAAGGACCTGTTAGATTTTCTTTCAACCAAAAAGATATCTCATTTCTAAACTTTTCTTCTTGCTCTGAAAATTCTATTCTCATATTACAGGCCTAAGATATTAGAAATTTTATTTTTATGAAAACTAGGGTCTCCAAAATAAATTTCAGAGGATTTTGCTCTTTTAAAAAATAAATGTGTATCGTATTCCCAAGTAAAACCAACACCTCCATGCAATTGGATTGCATCCCCTGCACATTTAAAGAATGCTTCGGAACAATAAGATTTAGCAATAGAAACTGTTTCTTCAAATTCTTGAGAATTTGTGCCTGCCATACAAGAAGCATAATATGAAGCAGACCTTGCTGATTCCACTAAAACCATCATATTTGCTAATCGATGTTTAATAGATTGAAAGCTTCCTATTTTCCTACCAAATTGTTCTCTCTCTAGAACAAAGTCGCATGTCATATCTAGGCATCTTTGAGCCCCGCCTACTTGTTCAGCTGATACTCCTAATGCACCATATAATCTTAACTTCTCTAATGCATTCCATCCACCACCGAGCTCTCCCAGAACACAATCATCTGAAATTCTTATTTTATTTAAATTAATTAAAGATTGAGGTCTAGTTTGATCCATGGTGTTTAGTTTTTTTATTTCTAAATTTTTTTCTTCAGAATCTACCAAAAAAAGTGAGACTCCCTCCGCTCCATTGGAACCTTCTTCCCTAGCTATCACTATTATTTTATCTGCCGAATGACCATAAGGTACATACTTCTTAATTCCTGAAACCATGAATTCATTATCGATTTTTTTATAAGTACATCTAATGCCATTTGGAGTCCAATCTCCATTTGGTTCTAGGCATGCTAAAGTTATCTGCAAACTCCCATTTGCAATTTTTGGAAGAAAACTAGTCTTTTGATCTTCATTGCCAAACTCCAACAAACAAGTAGCTCCTAAACATATAGTTGAATGAAATGGACTACATAGTAAAAAATACCCCATTTTCTCTAATAAAGCTGTTAATTCAATCCAAGTTAACCCTAATCCATCATATTCTTCTGGAATTAGTAAGGCTAACCAGCCCATTTCTTCTGACATTTTTTGCCAGACTTTTTTGTCATACGCTAAAGGTGACTCCATCGCTTCTCTAATTTTCTTAGAATCAGAATTCTCTGATAAAAAACCTATAGCACTTTCTCTTAACAATCCTTGCTCTTCTGTAAACGCAAATTCCACTTTATAATTCCTAACAGTTTTCTAAAATAGTGACATTAGCTTGACCACCCCCTTCGCACATAGTCTGCAAACCATATTGAACGTCTGTTCTTTTCATCTCATGAATTAATGTGGTCATTAGTCTGCTTCCTGTAGCACCTAATGGATGACCTAATGCTATTGCCCCTCCATTTACATTCACACGATCTAAGGAATAATTTAACTCTTTATGCCAGGCTAGAACTACCGAAGCGAAAGCTTCATTAATTTCAACTAACCCAATAGACTCTAACGAAATTCCTGATTTCTCTAAAGCATATCTTGTTGCTGGTATAGGTGCTGTTAACATCCATACTGGGTTATCTGCTCTCACACTAATATGTTTAACCTTGACTAATGGTCTTAAGTTATGTTCTTGTAAGGCTTTCCTAGAAACAACCAACATCGCAGCTGAAGCATCTGAAATTTGACTTGATGTAGCTGCTGTTATTAAACCTCCTTGTTCCAGAGGTTCAAGACCAGCCATCCTTTCTAAAGATGTGTCATTTCTTGGGGTCTCGTCATCCTTGAAATTATTAAAAGGTATTATTTCATCCTTAAATTTTTTAGCTCCAATAGCTGATAAGGCACGATTGTGACTTTCTAAAGCAAATTCTTCCATATCAAGTCTATTTATTTTCCATTTCTCTGCGATCATTTGTGCTGAAGTAAACTGAGATAAAATAGCTGAACCATATCTATCCCTCCACCCTTCTGAACCTGTGAAGGGATCTTCAAAACCAAACTCCTTTCCTGCAAGCATAGCTGAGGAAATAGGAATCTGACTCATATTCTGAACGCCTCCTGCTACAACAATATCATTTGTACCGCTCATTACTGCTTGCGCAGCAAAGTGAAGAGCTTGCTGAGAAGATCCGCACTGTCTATCTATAGTAGTTCCAGGGACTTCTTCAGCTAACCCAGCTGCAAGCCAAGAAGTTCTAGCAATATCTCCTGCTTGGGATCCAATAGTATCTACACACCCAAAGATGACATCTTCAACTAAAGAAGAGTCTATTGAAACCTTATCTATAAGAGCCTTTAAGGAGTGAGCTCCTAAGTCAGCTGAATGAACACTTGCCAGACTTCCATTCCTTCTGCCTACAGGAGTTCTAACAGCTTCTACTATATATGCTTCAGACATAATACAACTTTATACGAAAGTCTGACCAAGACCTAGTGCTGAACCCGTGTTTAATATCTCTTCTTCTAGCCTATTTTGATGCCAAGAATGATTTCCCCATAAAATATCTAACACCCAAATTCTTTTCATAAAAATTTGAAGATCTGATTCCCATGTATACCCCATAGCACCATGCACCTGAATAGAATTCTTTGCAGCTAAACGGCTTGCTCGAGAAGATGCCATTTTTGCATGCGAAACATCCCTATAACGACCAGGTAAACTATGAGCAATGGAATAAGCAGCTCTGTATACAACTGGCTTTGTAAATTCTATTTGGACTTGTACATTGGCTAGAAGATGTTTGATAGCTTGAAAAGAACCAATTTTTACTCCAAATTGTTCTCTTGTTTTGACATACTCAACTGATAAATCAATTATTCTTCTAGCTAAACCTAATTGTTGAGCTGCTATAGATAATGCCCCTATGTTAAGAATCTTTTGCCAAATATCTACGCTTTCAGATCTATGAACTAACCTCTGAGAATCTTTAGGTTTCCAATCAAAAGAAAACAACCTAAGAGATGGGTCTAAACTCTCTCTTTCATTAAGCATTAAATCTTCTTTACTAAGCATATGTAATCCATCTCCACTTTGGAGGAAGAAAGTATCTGCTAGATGAGCATTGACTAAGAATTTATTTAACTCATGCCCTGTTAAAGCAATTAAATCTCCATTAGCTAATTTAGCTTTCCAATTTTCTTTAGAATTATTTGTTAATTCATTTAATAAAGAAGCAGTAATCCATCCTACGTCCACCAACGGTTCTGGAAGCGCAGCATAACCAGCCTCCTCTGCCATCAATACAAAATCTATATCAGATAAACCTAAACCGCCTTCTTCTTCTCCAATCAGGGAACCTATTACGCCTAAATCTTTTAAACCATCCCATCTACTTTGTTTAAATCTACTTGAATCATTCCAAAGCGACCTAATAGAGCTTGTAGTTGATTGATCTTTTAAGAAATTTTTTAAAGTATCTCTAAAAGCAATCTGCTGTTCAGTAAAACTAAAATCCATTATTTAGGCAACCCTAGTATTCTTTCAGCAATTATATTTCTTTGTATTTCATTGGTGCCAGCATATATAGGACCAGCTAGTGAAAACAAGAAACCCTTAATCCAATCTACGGACTCCTCTGATTTTAAGTCAGAAACTCCCAGCGCTGCCTCCGCACCCAATAGAGAAGATGCTAATTCATGCATTTCACAATCCAGTTCAGACCAAAATATTTTATTAGTGCTTGATTCAGAACCTATTTTTCTACCCTTCATGACTTTACAAGCTGTCCAATAAGTGTTCAAAGAATAGGCTTCTGCATCTAATACACAGTCTACTACTCTACCTCTTATACCTGACGATGTATTTTCTTTATTATTAAGATATAAATTAACTAAAGCACTAGCCGTTGCTTTAAATCTTGCTGGGCTTCTAAGCATTAAACCTCTCTCAAATCCAGCTGTTGCCATTGTGATATCCCAACCTTGACCTTGTTCTCCAATTAAATTAAATGCCGATATCTCTGCATTATCAAAAAATATTTCTGCAAATCCCGGTTCTCCGTCTAATTGAGCTATGGGTTTAACTGAAATTCCCTCTCCATCTAATGGGAAAAGGATGAAACTTAAACCATGGTGTCTTGAAGAACCTAGTTCTGATCTAAATAGTCCAAAAGCCCAATCAGCATAAGCAGCCCTTGATGACCAAATCTTTTGACCATTCAGAACAAACTTATCTCCAATCCTCTCTGCTTTACAATTCAATGAAGCTAAGTCACTACCAGAGTTTGGCTCAGACCAAGCTTGTGCCCAGATTTCATTACCATTACTCATGTCTGGTAAAAAACGATCTTTTTGTTCCCTTGTACCATACTCAATTAAAGTTGGTCCCAATAAAAAAATACCATTTTGATTTACTCTGCCAGGAGAACCCGCTAGATAATATTCCTCTTCAAATATTAACCAATCTATTAGATCTGCTCCTCTTCCTCCATATTCTTCAGGCCAAGTTACAGCAGTCCACCGCCCCTCTGATAACTTTCTTTCCCAATCTCTATGCATTTCAAAACCCTCGGGGGTATCAAAAGAACATAACTTAGTTTTAGGAGTATTTTTTTTTAACCAGGCTTTTATTTCTTTCCGAAATTCTTCTTGATCCTTAGTGAATAGTAGTTCCATGTATTCTAGTTCAATCCTTAAAATCAGCGTCTCTTTTTTCAACAAAAGCTTTTCTTGCCTCGGTAGAATCATCTGATTCATACAACTTAAGGGTGAATCCTTGTTCATATAAATAACTCTTATCTACATCATGAGGTTCTATACCATTTAATGATTCTTTAGCTAAACGAATAGCTAAAGGACTTTTTTCAGCTATCTTTATTGCTAACTGATTAACGCTAATTAATAACTCTTCTTTAGATACTATCTCTTCCAAGGCTCCTAATCTATATGCCTCGGAAGCTGTTATTGGTTCAGCAGTAAACATCATTCTTCTTACTTTCTGCAAAGGAAACATTCTAGCTAAATGAGAAGCTGCTCCTAAAGCACCTCTATCTACCTCTGGCAATCCAAAATATGCGTCAT
>Ga0315339_1001514_pt1 | contig 20356 bp, 13 predicted proteins | sample ASW17metaG_FD_204514 | JGI IMG/M metagenome (GOLD analysis project Ga0315339, IMG submission 204514) | Ammonia-oxidizing marine archaeal communities from Pacific Ocean, United States - ASW #17 | ecosystem: Environmental > Aquatic > Marine > Oceanic | place: USA: California | collected 2016-12-05
ACGGATTGTCCGGCGGCCCGAACTTGCCCGGGCTTTTGCCCTGCTTGAGGTAAAGCCCACCTTGCACGTAGTGAAAGCCGCGCGTGCCGCCGCCGTTGTGACCGGAGAACAAGCGGCCATCGGCGTCGAACTCCAGCCCGAACACGTTGCCGCCGCCCTCGGCGAAAATCTCGAACTCGCGCGACTCGGGGTGATAACGCCAAACCATGCAGCCCTCGAAATGAACCCCCGGCGCGCCCGGCGGATCGATGCCGGGCCGGGTGACGCGGCAACTCACCGTGCTGCCCTGCGCGCCGTACAGCCAGCCGTCCGGCCCCCAAGTGATGCCGTTGGCCACCGAGTGCGTGTCCTCAAAACCAAAGCCGGCCAGATGCACCACCGGGTCGCCGTCCGGGATGTCGTCGGCGTTGTGGTCGGGATAAAACAGCAGGTGCGGCGTGTGCATCACCCAGACCCCGTCGCGGCCGGGCAACGCCGCGTTGGCTAAGCCGAGTTTGTCGGCGAAAACCTTGTGCGTGTCGTAAGCGCCATCGCCGTCGGTGTCCTCGTGCACGGTGACACGGCTGCGGCCGGGCGTGTGATGCGGCGGCGGCCTGGGCTGGCGGTCGTACTTGGCTCGGTAATACTTGTCGCGACTGATTTGCCGCAGCCCGGCCGGGTACGGGTACTGCACGTAATGCGAAACCCACAGCCGCCCTCGCTCATCGAAACTGACGTGCGTCGGCTGCGCCACCAACGGCTCGTGCAGCACGGTCTCGATGGCCAAGCCGTCGGCCAACTCGAATCGCGCAAGGCTCTCGCTTGGGCTGAGCCGCTCGCCGTGCACCAGCGTCTGCGCCTCGAAAAGCACGCGACTGGCCTCGTGAAATTGGTCGTAGGCGGCACGGGGCGGCTTGGCCTCGAGCGCTTGGCCAAGCGGCGGCAGCTCTGTGCCTGGTCGATATTCCCACTCGCCGCTGAACAGGCACTCGAGAAAGTAGCCCTGTATCGACGGGCCGTTGCCCCGGAATTGGCCGAGGCCTGCTGGGTTGAAAACCTTGATGGCAAGTTCGTTCCACTTGCCCTTGGCCAAGCCGCCGGGCGGCACCTTGTAGCGCTTGGGCTTTCCGTCGCTTGGCTTGGCCCCCGGCGGAAAGCTGCCCGCGCCACCGAGGCGTTTGCCGTTGAGGAACGCCTCGTGCGCGGCGTGGCTCGAGTCAATTGTCAGCGTGACTGACTCGACCCAAAGATCGCGTCCGCCGAGCGTCGCCCAATTGTCCGGCACCTTCACCCAGCATCGGTACCAGCCGGTGCCGGCTGGCCGCACGCCGCCGGCCTCCGCCGGCACGGTGACCGGCTGCCATTCCAACGCCCAAGCGCCCGGCCAAGCGGCAAGGAGGCCAAGCAACAAAACTGATCGTAAAGTGTTCACGGAGAAATCGATCGGGGGAGTGGCCAGACGTGGCAAAGAGGCTCCTTTGACCGCTGCCATTTTTCGTCGGAGGGAGGGCGGTCATCATGGGAGTAAATCGTTTGGGCTTGGTTGGCCCGCGTCCATCCGTGGAGCGGCACAAGATAATCCCTGCCAAGAGCGGCGGGATCGGCGGCGGCGTGGAAGAGGGCATCGGCGGCCTTGGCCAAGCGCACGAGGCGGCCGGTTTTTTCGTCCCAACCAATCGGGATCGTCCCTTCGGCCGGCTTGGGCAGGGCGAAGAAGCGGGGGGCAGCGTTGCCGTGACGCACTGTCGACCAGGTTGATCCGGCATCGCCCGGCCGCTCGTAAACCGGAACCGGGAGGTTCAGCCGGGGGTCGTCGAGTTCTAGGCGATACATGATCTGGTTGTAGTCGTACAGTGGCGTCGGGTGTTTGTTGCCCGAGAAGGTGGACGTGTAGGTGGCCTCAAAAAAAAGGGTACGTCCGCCGTCCTTGGCGAAGTAGGGATGCTGCTTGGGATTGTAGAAACTGTAATCATTGTGGGTGACGATCTTCCGGGCGTAGACCCAGGGGCCTTCCGGGCGAGAGGCCTCGGCAAACCAGATCTCGCCAAGCATCGACGAGCCGAACGACTGCGATATAATCATGACCCAGCGTTGTCGATGATCATTCCAATAAACCGAGCCTTGCTGGGTCAGCACCGGTTTGCCCGTTTCGATGTCGATCAAGTGGACGGGGGACTCGCCGGCGCGGATTCTCTTTTCGGCGATCAGTTTGTTCACCTGCTTGAGATCCAGCTTGGGCTGACCTCCACGCCATTCGAATTTTAAACTGCCATCTGGATTTCGCTGCACATCGCTCCCGGAGCCGGCCGGAAGAAAGGTATAGGTCTCATACTGGGAGGGGTCGAGGTAGCTGGCAAGGCTCGCACGGACACGCACCAACGGCATCCCGCCGGCAAAGTAAACGTACTCCTGGCCATCGGCGGCACGGTGCAAAAATGGATGGCCGTGGGGGTAGAGCGGCACGGCTTTCGAGAACGTCGCTCGGTGGCCGAACTGTTGCCGCTCGTCGTTAAACTGCACCACGCCCCGCTCGTATACCGTCAGGGGTGACTTGATTTTCACGTACTGTGCCAGCAACCGAGGCCGCTGGTTTTTGTCCGGTAACACCACCAGCCCGTCGATCCAGGTCGGCCCCTTGCCCGGCATTTTGGCGGCTTCCTTGGCAAAGCCATTTTTGCCGACAGCGTAGGTGAGGTTCACGCCGAGGCCGGGGTCGAGCCCGCCTTGGCCGGGAAGCAGCGAGGTGGCGAACGGCACGTGGAAGTTGCCCAGTGGATACGAAGGCCGATTGGTGTCACCCCAAAACCAGTGGAGTTTCCCCCGGTAAACCGCAGTCACCACACTGTCTGAGCCGAACACCATACCGTTGAGCAGCGGCTGTTTAATCGGCGCGCTCCGGCCCAGCAAGCGGTTGTCGCGATAAATGCCGGCGCCGGTTACGCGGTACAACCGCTCGGCGATGTTGAGGCGCTTAAGCTTCAGCACCGCCTCGGTGCCAGGCGTGGTTTTCAACCGCACACCGCGATAGCCGAAGCTGTCCTTGGGATATTCGTAGCCGTGGCTTCGGACGTGGAAGAAAATCTGCCGACCCATGAGGCCCGGCTCGCGAAACGCCACGGTGCCGTTGCTGTCGGTGTAAAAGCGCAGATGGTTGACGGTCTCGAGCTCGACCAGCGGGACGCCTCGGCCGGTCTCGGCGTCCACCACGCGGATGGCGAACAAGGCGGACGGCGGCGGTTCCGCTTGGCCAAGCGCGCACAGTTGAAGGCCCAGCAGCAGCGCGGGAAGGATGGCATGTCTGAAAAACATCGTTGCCAAGTAGAGGTGTGAGCCTAGCCGCCCGTTTCCGGCGAGTCCAATTCCGAAATGGGGAGCCGCTTGACCAAGCGGGAAGGTCAACCCTCGGGAACTGGCTCCGGGGCGGGACCCTGGACCGGTTGCTGCGGATCGGGGAACGGCTCAAGATTCTTTCCGTATTCCTCCGGCAACTTGAGCACAAGCCGCAACTGCTCGATCAACACCGGATGCATATAGGGACTGTTGGGCCGGAACAGATCCTCCAACACCTGTCGCTCGAGCACCTCGAACGGCGGCAGGCCAACGCGTTTGGTGCTGATGCCTATTTCCTTCTCGAAGCGGTTGTGCAACTGGATGGCGAGCGACTTGTGTCCGACAAACTGGTCATCCTCGCCAATCGCAGCGTTCTGGAAAGCCTGTAGCAGCAGCCCGCCGATGACGGCCTTGGTCTGGTTGTGGTCGGTCTCTCCGGCGTCCTCCTGCACTCGCGAGACGCAGTACTCGTCGAGGCTCAGGCCCGGGACCGGGATGGACTGGGGATACAGGTCGACCATGTATTTGTACCACTTGGCCGCGTCGTCCTTCCGGTTGTACACGTAGAGGAAATAAACCGCGCTGCGCAGGAAGTTCTTGTGGCCGGTGCTCATGTGCTCGGCCAGGCCGGTGTCTGTGTTGGAGGCGGTGTCCTCCTCGCGCTTGGCCTCCATTTGTTTTTCGTAGGAGTCGTTGGCCCTTCCTACCAAGTCAACATTCCAGCCGTAGTTGAAATTGGGCGGATGAGAGATCAATCTCCCCTGCATGCAGGCCTGCTGTAGTGCCTGGTAAATGATCCGCCGCAGCTTGAGGAAATCCCCACCAGCGGCTTTTTCCTCCTCTACATTAAGAACTCCATCGGGAACTCCGTCGAGGCCGGTCACATCGAACCGCTCTGTGACATCCTCGATGCCTTGCTGCGCCCAGTAGATGGCGTGGGCATCGGGCAGCCGCCACTCGAGTGGTCCCCACAAGTCATCGACCGCCTTCATTTTCTCAGGCGTCATTTTGAACACTTCAACGAGACGCTTGAGTCGATGCCTTGCCTGGTCCGTCTGCGGATCGAGCAAATCAAGATAGCCGTCGCGCCGCGTGCCGATGACGCCGCCGTCGCGCATGTCGTCCTCTGTATTGCGGCGACCGTCAGGGCCGGGGTCGTGCATCATCTCGGCGCACCACGCGCTTTTGTAAAACCGATGCGCATCGTCGAGGTTGTGGCCAACCTTGTGCTGAAAATGCCACGCCAGCTCGTGGTAAAGGTGAGCGCTGTGCGGATTGTATTTCAATCCCCCGTCACGAATCAGCTCAATACCGCGCTTGACCCAGTGCCAGCGTACGTACGGTGTTTCGATGCCATCGAACTTCACCGAGATGTTGTATGACATGTTCCACGCCGTGACGCGCCAGACGTGATCGGCGTGCGGTTGCAGCTTGGTGATCCAGTCGCCCAACTGCGCCATCTCGAAAAACTTGCCGTCCTCCTGCATCTGCATCGCCCGCACCCAGAGGACGTTGGCGATCAGCCCACGAAAGCCGCCCAGCACCACGGTGGTGAAGGCCAGCGTCGGCGGCAGATTCTCGATCTGCTCGGTGTGCGTCAGTTTTTCTTTCGCACGGAACTGGTTCATCCTGCTCTGGCTGAGGTTGACAGCATACAGGAAGGCCAGGGCCAGGAGGGCCAGGACGAACTTGAACGCTTTGCCATGGAGTCTCATGCCGTGTCAGTTCATCGAAGCAGTGGGGTTCGGAAGCGCCAACTCCTTGCGATGGAACATGTACGCCCCGAGTGCCATGACCAGCCCGCCCATGACCACGATGATCGCAAAGAAGGCCCAGAACAACGTGGCGGTTGTGATCGTACGCCCGTCGCTGAGGCTGTCCACCGGCGAGTAGCCCCAAATCGATTTGGTGATTTTCACCCCTACTGTCGCAAAAAAGATGGCCGTTCCGTCGATTATTGACGACTCGTCCTTCCTACCGGTCTCGTGGTTGACCCCTGTGATGCCACCCTCATCGATGATCTGCTGTAGCGTCCCGGCCGAAGCCGAGATTAACAAAATGCCAAGCGACATAAAGGTGGCTACGGGGAAGGAAAGAAAACTCGATGCCATGAGGCCGATTGCCGAGATGAGTCCCAGCCAGAAATAGATGATCAGCAGGCCGCTGAACAGGTTCATGCCGAAGCCACCGTCGTGATAGAGGATCATCGGGCCGTCCTCCATGAGGAAAATAATCGGCCGCTCCGAGTTCTGGTTCACGAAATGAACTCGCACCAAGCCTTTATCCGGGCCTTTGTCTGGCACAATCCCCTTGGGCAGTTCCTCTTCATGAAAGGCGCTTGAACCGCGTCTCATTTCCTTGAAAGTACCCTCCGGCGGCCACCGCTTGCTGGTGCCCTCACCGATCGAAAACCAAAGAGTGTGCGACTTAGGATCATACTCGTCATCGGCGTTGAACTTGAACCGCAGATAGACCGGCTTCTGGTTTACTTCGTCGACAATGTCGGGATCGATTTGAAATTCCCAAAACCGATCCTGCCCCGGCAGCACGATCTCGTAACTGGCCTTAGACATCCTGATTGCCTCGCTCTCGAGCTTCTCCAACTGGGCCAGGATCTCGGGGAGTGGCCGGGTTTTCGCCTGCTCGACCAGCCGAGGGTAGTCTGGCCGAAAGGAGAGGATGTGCTCCGGACCAGTCACCGACATGCGAAACGCCTGCTCTGCTTCCGTGTACTGTGTTTTCTCCTCGGCCACCAGCAGTGCGTAGTCATGTGCCCTTTGGCGCGAAATTGAAAAATCCCGTTTCGCCTCCCGTACGCTGCTGCGCGATACCAGCACCTCGTTTTGCAGCTTGGCCTTTTCGAAAGGGTCCAGCTCGGGCGAGTCTGCCCGGGCGTTGATGAGGAAGAAAATGGCCAGGCCGGTCGGCACCATCAGCGCGGCGTTGAGCAGCATGATGCCCAGCCACTTGCCGAACCACACACGCCAGCGGGCGATCGGCTTGACGGCCACCATCTGCATCACGTTGTCCTCGATCTCGCGGGCCAGCGTGCCGCACCCCATCCAGAGCGAGGCGATGCCCAGCAGCGCAGTGGTCGAGCCCAGCGTGTAGGTGAGCACGATCTGCACCGTGCCCTTGGCCGTGCCGTCGCTCTTCACCAGCAGCGGGATGCCGAACACGATGACCAGCAGCGCAACCGCCATCGCCACAACAAAGCGATACCGGATGGCGGCTTTCAAAGTCTGCTTGGCAATGGGCCACATAACGCTTGGTTTGGGGTGGAGATGTTAGTCGCCGAGCAGGCCGCCCAGCTTCTCGTTGGCCTTGTCGAGGTTCTCCCCCTTCTTCGGAGCGACATCGGCTTGCGGTGCGGGCTCGGCCTTGGCCAAGCCGGCCAGCTTGTCGACGTCCACTGTCTCGGTCGGCTTGGTCACCTCCGGCGCCTGGCCAAGCGCCGGCTCGTCGGTCGCTCGGGTGAGGTGATCGAGCACGCGGTCGGCCCGATCGCCCGCCGCGTCGCCACGCAAATACTCCGCCACGCGGTGGCCGGAAGTCGCCCCAGACGTCTCGGATTCCTTCTGGCGCGCCTGCTCGACGATGTTGAGAAACAGGCTCTCGAGATTCTGCATGGGGTTGTCCACGCGCACCTCATCCGAGCCGGTGTCTTCGCGGATCAGTGTCAGCACCTTGTCCATCGTCTCGCGCGAGAGGGTCGGCGCGGTGATGCGCGTGGCGTCCTGGTTGGCCAGCAACTCGCTCATGGTACCCATGGCATGCACGCGGCCACCGTACAAAATCATCGCCCGGTCGCAGACATCCTCCACGTCCGCCAACAGGTGACTCGACAGGATGACCGTCTTGCCGCGCTCGGCGAGCGTGAGAATCAAATCCTTGATTTCGCGGCAGCCGATCGGGTCGAGCCCGGAGGTCGGCTCGTCGAGGACGATCAAGTCGGGGTCGTTGATGAGCGCCTGCGCCAGGCCGATGCGGCGCTGCATGCCCTTCGAGAATTCGCCGACGTGACGCCGCCGGGCGTTGTCCAGCCCGACCATCTCGATCAACTGCTCGGCGCGCTCGCGGCGTTCCTTCGAGTCTATGTGGAAGAGGCTGCCGAAAAAATCGATCGTCTCGTCTGAGTTGAGGTAGCGGTAAAGGTACGATTCCTCCGGCAGATAACCGATGCGCGCCTTGGTCTGCACGTGGCGCGGCGAGTGGTCGAACACCGTGATGCGGCCGCGTGTCGGGTACAGCAGGCCAAGCAGCATCTTCACCGTGGTGGACTTGCCGGAGCCGTTCGGGCCCAGCAGGCCGAACACCTCACCGCGCTTGACCTCGAAGTCGATGCCATCCACGGCGCGCGCCTTGGATCGGCCCCAGAAATCCTTGAACACCTTGGTCAACCCCTGCGCTGAAATGACCGTTTCATTTGAATTCATTGTTGTGTTGTCGCTGCGCTTGGGCGAGCGCTGCTCATGAGAAATCCGCTCAAGCAGGCTGAGGGGCCATGCCGGCCGTATCATCGGGGCTCGCCGGTGTTGACTCCGGCTCGAACGATCCCAGTTCCTCGCCCTGGCGAACCAGTCGCGCGCTGTTGAACACCACGATCAGCGAGCCGGCGTTGTGCAGCACTGCCGCAACGATCGGGTTGATCACCCCATAGCTGGCAAGGATCATGCCGACTATGATGAACAGGATACCAAACATGAAATTCTGGTTGATCACCTTGCGCGTCTGCCGTGAAAGGCGCACGAGGAAAGGCAGCCGCCGCAGGTCGCTGTTCATCAGCGCGATGGTGGCGCTCTGGATGGCCACCTCGCTGCCGGCCGCGCCCATGGCCACGCCCATGTCGCCGGCGGCGAGTGCCGGGGCATCGTTCACGCCGTCGCCAATCACCGCCACACGATAACCGCTCTTCTTCAGGTCATTTACAAAATTAACCTTGTCCTGCGGCAAACACTCGGCAACGACCTCACTGCAGCCAATCTCGGCGGCCACACGAGCGGCCACCGGCTGGCGGTCGCCGGAAACCATCGCCACACGTCGCACACCGGACTCGAGCAAATCAGCCAACGCCTCCTTGGCCTCACTGCGAGTGGCATCCTGCAGCCCGATCCAGCCGATGCATTGGCCGCCGCGGGCGACAAACAACAGGCTGTAGCCCTCGGCCTCCTTCAGATCCACTTTCGACTCAAAATCATCGGTGACACCGTTGTCGCGCAGCCACTCCGCGCGGCCGATCACGATGCTCTCGCCGTCCACGCTGGCCTGTACGCCCCGGCCGGCGGTCTCCTTGAAATCGGCGGGGTCGGCCAAGGTCACCCCGGCCTCTTCGGCCAGATTGACCAGCGCCTTGGCCGTCGGGTGGTTGCTGAATTTTTCCGCCGTGGCGGCGATCTTGAGCAGTTCGGCCGGCTTGAGATCGCCCTGCGGGGCCAGGCGGCTGACCGCCAGTTCGCCGGTGGTCAGCGTGCCAGTCTTGTCGAACACAAAGGCGTTGATGCGCGCCGCGATCTCGATGTCGCCGACGTTCTTGATGAGGATGCCCAAGCGGGCGGCCGAGGCCAGCGCGGCGACCATCGCCGTGGGCGAGGCGAGGATGAATGCGCACGGGCAGGAGATCACCAGCACCGAGACAACGCGCTCGATGTCATTCGTGAAAAACCAGACGATGCCCGCGATCACCAGCACGAGCGGCGTGTAGTAGCCCATGTACTGGTCAATGATCCGCATGATCGGCAGCTTGGTCTGCTCGGCGGAAAGGATGAGGTCGCGCACGCGGCCAAAGGTGGTGTCCTCACCGGCGCGGGTAATCTTGACTTCAAGCACTCCGTTCAAGTTGGTCGTGCCAGCAAAAACCTCCTCGCCGGTTGCCTTGTCCACCGGGAGCGACTCGCCGGTGATGTTGGCCTGGTTGATGGAGCCCTGGCCCTTGATGATTATGCCATCGGCCGCAACGTTGTCGCCGGGACGAATCCGGATCACGTCGCCCACCTTCAGGTCGGACGCGGTCACTTCCTGCTCGCCGGACGCGACTATGCGGCGGGCCTTGGTCGGGGTCATCTTGACGAGCGACGCGATGGAGGCGCGCGCGCCGGAGGCGGTGCGGGTCTCGATCTGTTCACCCAGCAACATGAAAAACGCGACGATGCCGGCGGTCTGGTAGCCGCCAAGTTGCGACTCGCCGGAGGCAATCGCTGCGAGAAAGGCGATGGCGACCAGCTCGTTGATGGTGAGCATGCCGCGCAGGATGCTCTTGACCGCCAGCTTGAGGATCGGGTAGCCAAGGATGATCGCCCCGATGAACGCACTGACGCCCGCGATCCGGTCGTCCGTGCCGCCGAACCACTCCATGAAGAATGAGTTGGCGATGAACACCACGCCGGCGATCATGGTGATGAGCGTGAACTGGGTGTGATCGTGGTCGTGACCGCAATTGCCGCCGTCGTCCTCGTGATCGTGGTCGTGCTCGTGGATTTCTTTCCGGCTTAAAATTGATGATACCTGCATGATTGTTCCTGTTGTTATTGTTGCGCTTGGCCAAACGCGGTGTGTCTCGTCGTCGTCATGGCGCCCCGCCTTCCTCCAGTTTCCGTTTTTCCGGGGTGCGGTTGAGCCAAATGCGCGGCGTGCGGCCGGAGAGATAAAACACATCGACTGCGTTGGTAAGCACCCGCTGCATGGTCTCTGCCACCAAACGCTGCTCAAAGAGCAAGGGGTTTTCCTCGTAATAAGATCGCTGCGCGCTAAACGCCTTGGCCTCGGCCTGCACCGAGGTGAGCAGGGTGTTGGCCGCCGTTTGGCCGCCGCCCTCAATGACCTTGGCTTGACCAAGCGCGTTCAGCTTGGTGCTTTCCGCATCGGCCTTGGCCGTCGCGAGTTTTTGCTCGTTCTCCTGCTGAACCTTGAGGAATGCGTCGAAGGCCGGCTTGACATCTTCCGGCACTTTAACTTTGGGCGTCGTCAAGTTGATTTTTAACTGTAAGTCTTTGGAGTTCTTTCTAATCGTTTTTTCCACGCGACGCTCGATGGCGTCTCCGAGCTCGTCCGGATTGGTGAACGCGTCGATCGCGCTGCGACTGGCGGAGGCATGGTAAACGGCGTTGTCCAAAATAGACTTGAGGAAGAGGTCAATATCGGAGAAACCGAACTTATACTCCTTGATTGCGCCGCCCTTGGTTTCATCGAGGCTGAAGGTCATCTCCGCCTTGATGTGGAGAACGTTGCCGTCGCCGGATAGGGTGTAACCATCGTAGGTCGGCTGGAAAGACATGCTGGCCTGCGGTTCGTCATTATCAGCGGTCCGGTAGCCAACGTCGGAGGTGATGTTCGTCGACAACGACGTCGTTTGGATTTCCACGATCTTATCGATGGGATTAGGCCACGCCCAAACCAAGCCTGGATCGAGGGTGTCTACATATTTGCCGAACTGGAGATGAAGCGCCTTCGTGTTGTTTTCGACCCTGGTGATGCCGGAGCCGAGAAATACCACGGCCAAAATCACCATGATCACGCGAACCACCTTGAAGCTGCTCTGCAGCGCCTCGGTCAACGCCCGGGTGCGGGCGTCATCCATGACCTCCACGCTAGCCGTTGGGACTTTCTCACTAGGCGTTAGAGCCTTCTCGACTGACGGCTCGACTGACGGGGTTTGTTTTTCTTCGTCGCTCATGGCTTGGCTGCCTTGGTGGCGTCCGGCTGCGTCAGCAGGTTGAACGGGGGCGTATTGGGATCGAGAATCAACGTGGAGTTTTCCTTGAGCAACCCCTCCAGTGCCTTGCGTTGGAACAGGAAGTTGGCCAGCTCAGGGTTCTGCTTGAACACCTCGTAGTACTTGGCCGCCTGGGCTTCGGCTTCACCGCTAATCTGGATCGCCTCTGCGCGGGCCTGGGCCAGGATCTTGTTGGCCTCAAGGTCAGCCTTGGCCTTGATCTCCGTGGCCTGGCGCTCGCCCTCGGCCTCGATCTTCTGGATCTCCGCCTGGCGCTCGGCCTTCATGCGCTCGAACACGGCACCGGTAACGGACTCAGGGATGCCAAGCCGCTTGATGCCAACCATGATGATCTCGATGCCGTTGTCCTTCGAGTCGTCAGCGACCCTGGTTTTCATTTTTTCCTCGATTTCGTCGAGCTTCAGTTCCTCCTCATTGGTGCTCACCAGGTTGTTGAAAGCGTACTCGCCAATCACGGAATTTTGGGCGCTGCGCACCTTACCCTCTAGCACAGCATCGGCCTTGGCCTTATCCCCACTGAATTTGTCGAAAAACTTGAGCGCGTCGCTGATTTTCCACGTGACGAACACCTTGATGAGGATTGGTTGGGCATTGCTCGTACCGGTCTGCTCGAAGGCCCACTCGGAGCTCTGGATTCGTTTGTCGAATATGTGTACATCGTGCACAGGCCAGGGCAGGCGTAAGTGTAAACCGGGCTCAATGTCAGCCTTGCCGCCATCGTACAGGACGGCCTTGCCAAAGCGGGTCTTGATGGCTACTTCCCCCTCCCGCACCTGAAAGGTGAACAGCATGAAACCGAAAATGATCACCAAAAAGGCGCCTATTATCAGTGAAGTATTGATATGATTTTTTTTCATCTTTCCTAAAATATATTGAGGGTTAATTTCCTGGGTCGACCGTCACGTCCAGCAGGTCGCTCCGCAGCTTGTCCTGTAGTTCCAAATTGATGATGTCGCGGTTCTTCGTGTCGGAGAGGATATATTTGCGCGCTCCCCGCGTGGCCTGTTGGAAAGTCTCCAGTTTCGAGCGTGTCATGTAGACGCTGGGGGCGGCTTTGAAGGCGGAAATCTGGTGGCTGAACCGGCCGGCCTCGGCCTTGGCCAAGGCCACCTTGTTCGTGCTTTCGCTGCGTGCGTTGGCCACAAGCTCGGCTGCGAGTCCACGCGCCATGGGCACCCTACCCGCCTTGTACTGCAGCGCGCCGAGCCGGTTGGTCTCGCTGTGCAGTCGTGCCACGTTCACTTTTTCGTAGCTCTCCGCCACACCGCCGGTCGCCTTGGACTGCTCGTTTTGGCCCACGGGCGGATGAATGTCCTGCAAGCCGACAAATACGATCTCACCCCCGAGCTCCCTGTCATCAGCCTCTCGTTGGATGGCCTTCTTCAATTCCTCCTGAGCCTTCGTGCGGCCGGGGCCCATCAGTTCCTTGATGTCCACCCCGATCAGGTAGCGCGTCACTGCGCGCATGGAAAGTTTCCGCAACATCGAGACGGCATTGCCGGTCTTGACCCAGTTGGTCAGGTTGTTGATGCGGTACTGCACCGGTATGCTGACGGTCAGCAGGTTTACCGGCACGGAAGCAGCCGAGTCCAGCAGCCCGTCGCTGCTGGCAACGATCATGTCGTTGGAGGAACCGTGATTGTGCTGCGTGGTCCAGAGCAACACTTCCGGCTCGGCCTCATCGTTTTGCTCCAGCACACCGAGGACAAATTCCTGTATCTCACCGGTCTTGTAGCGATAAACCTTGTCGATTGGCCACGGCCACTTTAAGTGAAACCCGGGGGCAAGAAGTTTGTCGGTATGTTTGCCAAACCGTTCCTTAACCGCCTCCTCGTTGGCCTGAATGACCACAAAACTGCTGCTCAGGAACAGCACCACGACCTGAATGGCGATGATCAGCGCCAGTGTCCGCTCAAGGTACTTGTAAAACCACGTCTCGGAAACCTTGAAGCCGAACTGGTAGTCCAGCGTATGGGCGGCGGTGGAGATCAGCCCGCCCGGTTGGCCAAGCAGTCCGATTAGCCGGCTATCGTAGAGCAGCCGCGTCTTTTTATCGTCAAGCCGCGGCCGGAAAATCTCAAGAACCAGCGTGCCGAGGTTCTCCACCGCGGAAAGCGCGATCACAACAAACACCACCCACGTGAACACTTTTTCCCAAACCGGATATTCGATGGAGGCCGTCTCGGCGATGACCACCGCCGTGCACACCACCGAGCCAAGTAGCATGTAGTTCGCGCCCGGACGCAGCAAGTCCTGGTCATCCATCTTGGCGAGTCCGGCGGAGTATTTGCCCATCATGAACAGGACAACCATGAACAATGCGAAGAACATGATCGACATCGCGCTGTCCGAGGCCTGAATAGAAGAAGAGAGAGTCCAACCGTCAAGTTGCCTGTAAACTAACAACAGGCCAAGCGCTTGGCCAATCAGCACCAGCACCGAGAAGATCGGGACCACCCATTTCTCGAACTGCCGCCGGGCATTGCGCGACGGGTAGGCATCCTCCGCCGCACCGGCAAAGAGCGACTCGTTGCCCCGGGTACGATCCAGCTCCTGCATTTCGAGCGCCTCAACCCGCTCTCGGTCAATCAGATGTGACTGGATGAAGCTAAAAAAGCCGATCAGCGTCCCAATCCCGAGTAAAACTACCCCCCCCAAACCCACTGTCGAGTTGGTTTGCAGCGTGAAGTATAACGCCCCTATCGCGACGACCAACAGTACGATGCTGTTGATTAACCCAAGTTTTTTGGAGTTTTGCTGTTCCATTACGTTAACTCTCGATCCTCAAACAACCAAAGGGCAACCGACAAGGTTGCCCCCACATAGCCCACGAGGTATCCAAACGCTTGGCCAATGTACCCGGTGGGGATCGTCCCGTCCCCTTCCAGTACATCGGCCAGCCAAAAGTTCTGCCAGTTCGGCGTCACGGTGTAAAGGATCGAGGCCCACCACGAGCCTCCCTCCACCCGGCTTAAAAAAAGCCAATCCGACATCAACCCGAGAAACAACACCCCTGAGCAGATCGCCAGGGTTGGCAGCAATTCGAGCCGTGTCGAGCAGGCCAAAGCCAGGGCCGTCAGGATCAGGACCGCAAACAAGATCAAGGTCGATGCCGAGATTAGCCGCCAATCCACCAAGCGCGGATCTGCTCCGGCTCCAGTCGTCTCAGCCTCGGTGGCCAGGATGATCGCGAGCATCGCCGTCGTCAGGATCACCACCGCGATCACCGTCGTGATAACGAAACGTACCTGCAAAAAATAATTCAAGAATCCACCCGCCACAAAGGCTGTCAACAGGCCGCCAAGACAGTAGATGGCAAACGAAAATGTGTCGGCTGAACCGTACGCATCGTACGCCATGCGGCTGGCCAGCAAGCAGGCTACCAGGTTCGTGTACAACAACAGCATCAGCGCCCCGGACAGCCCCACGTACTTGCCGAGGATGAACCGAGCCCGGCCGACCGGCTTGGACAATACCGCCAGCGCCGTGCCACTGCGGATTTCCCGGGCCACCGACGACGAGGCACTAAGCACCGCGCCGAACAAGCCGGTCACCAGCATCACCGCCAGCGTGCTGGTCTTGACCATTTGAACGTCATCCCCAAACCCGAAATACGGGACGACTGAAAGAAAGACGCAAAAAAAGCCGGAACTGGCCATCAGCAACAAATAAACTGGCTGCTGCGCCACTTCCATGAATGCGTTGTAAGCTATGGTCCCGAACTGTCTCAAAGCAAAAGGGCCGGGGAACATAACGCCCCCAAGGCCAATTGCAACTGAGAAATTCCTCCTAAAAAAGTGATTTTACGGCAATTTTGACGCTAAAAATCGAGCACTTCGGAGACTCCCACGCCTCCATCGATCAATTGCCGGTCACCGCCGCCCGTGCGCCCGGCCCGTATGACGTCAGCAATCTCGGTGTTTCCGCGCTCGCTCGCCACGTCCAAGGGCGTTTTCCCCTCGAAATCTCGCGCCCCCGCATTTGCGCCGTTGGCCAGCAGCCACTTAGCCATCGCGATGTGGCGCGTGTTGCCCTGAAACGCCGCCAAGTGCAGCGGCGTCACCTTTTTCTTGTCGCGCTTGTTGATGTCCACCCCGCCGGCCACCAGTTGCTTCACCTTGGGCAAGTCCCCTGCATACACCGCCGCGTGGATGTCGCCCTTCTCGCCGCCGCACCCGGCCAAGGCCAAGCCAAGCGCCAAAACCAAGCCAAGTTGAGTTTCGTTAATCCTCATAAATCTGAATAATAAAAAACTGCTGTTCCGCCGACTTTAACCTGAAGCGTACCGCCATCGATTGGCCCCATTGGTACTCCTTGTCAACCTCCTCCAGTCCGCTGACCTTCTTCCAACTTTTCAAACTAGTCGAGGATTTCACAATAAAATTTGGCGTCTTCACCATCGGCTTGTAGTCCAGACCATCAAATTTCAAGAGACTTGTCGCCGGATCAACCACGCCCACAATTTTTTTGCGCCCAAAGAGTTTCGCCTCAACAGTGAAGTCTTCAGTCACTTCGTAGTTTCCTATCTCAATATAGTCGAACTGGAACCATTCCATCATTCCCACCTCGTGGTGTCCAAAAGTCAGTTCATGACGGGTCGGCGGAAACCAGGGAGGATCATTGGGAAATGTTTTCTTGGAAACAAATTTCATGCTCTCCCATTCGAACGACTGAGCGAAATTAACGGAAAGTTCCACCACGCCATCCTTGATGGCAATCCCGGCAATCTCCGGCCCGGCAACCGCGGAACCGCTCAAGAGCCCAGCGACAAATAAGCCTGTCAATCTTTTCATTTTACTCGTCCCAAACCACCTCCGCTTGGCCAAGCGCAACTGGTTTATCAAGTTCACGACCTCAATCTACCCCGGCTCCCAATCCATATCGAGCCAAGTTTGACCAAGCGAAGAAGTGCGTTGGCATTCGCCATTCGCCTACACTGGGTCACGCCAGTATATCGCGAATGACGTGTCCGTGAACATCGGTCAGGCGCCGGTCTATGCCGTTGTGCCGGACGGTCAGCTTTTCGTGATCCACGCCCAGCAGATGCAGGATGATGGAGTGCATGTCATGACTGGTTGTGCCGGTTTCGCTTTTCCAAGCCCATTGGTCACTCTGGCCGTAAGTCGTTCCCCCCTGCACCCCACCACCGGCAAACCAAGTGACGAACGTCCCACCATTGTGATCCCGACCTGCCTGCCCCTGGCTGAACGGCATACGGCCAAACTCGGTGGTCCATATGACCAGGGTGTCTTCAAGCATGCCTCGTGCCTTCAAGTCCTTGATCAGGCCGGTAATCGGCTTGTCAACCTGTCCGGTCATGTACGGCAGTTCGGTGTGGATGTTGGCATGATTGTCCCAGTTTTTGCTGGGGCCACCCGCTCCACTCCAGATTTGGACAAATCGCACCCCCCTCTCCAGCATGCGGCGGCCAAGGATGCAGCGCTTGGCAAAATCCTTGGTGTTGTCCTCATCCATTCCGTAAAGCTTTCGCACCGCCTGGCTTTCGCCTTTCATGTCGAACAGGTTCGGCACACTGAGCTGCATGCGGGCGGCCATCTCGAGACTTTGGATTCTGGCTTCGAGCCGTGAGTCGCCCGGCGTTTGGTTAGCGTGCTTTCGGTTCAGAAACCCCAGCACTTCCCGGCTGGCCGCCTCGCTCGTAGCGTTGATATGCTTCGCTTCGTCCGGGGGGAAAAGATAACGCACCGGTCTCGAATCGGAGGCGTTGATAACCGTCCCCTGATGCCGCGCCGGCAAAAAACCGGAGGTGAAATTGCCGAGATTGTTGTAGGGCAACCCCTTCGGGTCCGGCAGCACGATGAACTCCGGAAGGTTCTGATTGATCCGGCCAAGCGCATAACTAATCCATGCCCCCATGCACGGAAAGCCCGGCAGCGTGAACCCGGTTGTCTGCATGTAGCTGCCCAGACCGTGCACATTCGTCGGCGAGTTCATCGACATGAGGAACGCCAAGTCGTCCACCACGGTTGCCATGTGCGGCAGCACCTCGCTGACCCAGCGGCCGCACTCGCCATGCCGCCGAAACGCGAACGGACTCTTCAGCACCTTGAATCCTGGAGAGTTGGTCACCGACTCGACCAGGCGGCCATCGCCCGGGTCAAACTTTTGCCCGTCCAAGGCAGCCAGCTCCGGCTTGTGGTCGAAAGTGTCCATCTGGCTGACTCCGCCGTTCATGAACAACTGAATCACCCGCTTGGCCTTGGGAACGTGATTCAAGGTCGAGCCAAGCGCCGAGTCGGTGCCGAGGATTTGGCCAAGCGCCAGGCCGCCGAAACCGCCGCCTGTCGCCTGCAAAAAACTCCGCCTGGAAATTCCGTGATCCACTTTAATTCAAAAAAACAAACTCACTGCTATTGAGGATGACGCGGCAGGCGTTGGCCAAGCCGTGTTCGCGGGCCAAGGCCAAAACCAAGCGGCCTTCCTCCGGCTCCGGTTCCCGATGGTATGCCAATTCAAAAAGCTCCCGCACCTGCGTCGAAAGAGACGACGACTCGTGCCGCAACCGCTTGGCCAAACGCTCGCTTTGGCGCACAAGAAAACGGTTGTTCAACATCGCCAGGGCCTGCAGCGCAGTGACGGACGAATCCCGCTTGGGCGCGTGCTGCGAGGCGTCCGGGCAATCCATCAACTGCATCAGCGGATCAGGCACGGTGCGAAAGACAAACCGATACACGCTACGCCGAAAATTCGCCGGTGAATCAGGGTCAAACCCGACGTAGTCGAGATTCGGCGTCACGTGCACCCCCTTGCTCATGTTGAAATGACGAGCGGATGGGCCACCCATTTTCAGATCCGCATTACCGGCCAACTGCAGCAACGAATCACGGTATGATTCCGCGTCGAGCCTCGTCCGGTTCACCCGCCACAGCCAACGGTTGTCCGCGTCTCGGCGGGTGTACTCCTCATTGTGCGCGGAGTTCTGCTGATAAACCGAGCTGGTCATGATGGTGCGATGCAGCCACTTCAGCGAACCGCCCCCTGCCCGAAATTCGAACGCCAACCAATCCAGCAACTCAGGATGTGATGGACGATCTCCCATGCGACCGAAGTCGTTGGGCGTGCCGACAAGTCCGCGACCAAAGTGATAATGCCAAACTCGATTCACAATCGATCGCCAAGTGAGGACGTTTCGCTCATCCGCCAACCAGTTGGCCAGGGCCGCCCGACGCTGCCCTTCGTCATCGGGACTGGTAATGGCGAAACGACTTTTCAATGCGTCAACAGAACCCAGCGCACCGGGCACCGCCTTTTCGCCCGGTGAATGAATGCTGCCGCGTTGCAAGACGTGAACCTCCCTTGGCTTGCGAGCTGGCTTGAAGTTGCCCAACGCTGAAAAATCGCTGGCGACGGCGTACACTTTTGGCCGCTCTCCAAGTGCGGCCACTTCCTTGGCGTTCGCTTCCCTGGAAAAATAAAGTGTCAAAACCTTGATCTGCTCGTTGGTGCGCTTGGCCGGCTCAATCGCCAACGCTTGGCCAACGTCCTGCGGCAGAATCTCGATCAGCGCCGGCTTGGCTGCGTTGGTCACCGACAATCTCGGTCGGCCGATCAGATGACTTCCGCCGTGAAGCTGGCGCAACTCGATCTCCATCGTCTCCCCCTTCAGCGCCGTCAACGGCTTTTCAAAAACAAACATGGCACGGTGTGGCTTGGATTCTTCGGGGTGAATCCCCCAAGCCGTCTTTAGATCACCGTCAATCGCGTGCCCGACCACCCAGCTCGCTTGGTTAAAATCTGCCTTGGCTTGGGAGATCTTCACCGGTCGGCCAGACACCTTCACCACGATTTCGGACAAATGCAGATTACCGTTCGGCGCACGACCGGGTCCGCCTTTTGGCAGCGACTCATCAGCCAGCACATCGAGTTGAACGGCGGTCACTCCGTCCATCGGCAGCACGGCAGTGAATGTGGCCGTGTCACGCTCCGGCGCTTGGCCTTGCGCAAGAAACGAACCGTCCGGCTTGGTCTCGAACGTCACACCGTCGGTCGATTGAACCTTCGCTCCGTACAAGACCACCCACCCGCCTTGGCCAAGCCGCAATTGCTCTTCGCGATGGGCTGACAATGAATGGTCGGGCAACGGATGTGGCAATTCGCCTCGGTCGAGTTGTGCCTTCACCTTAAGCAACCGCCTGCGCAGCTTGGCCACCTGCCCGTTTGGATCGTAAGGTCGATCCACTTTATCCACGCCGGAAAAAACCGCCTGCAACGAGTAGTAGTCCTCCGTCGACACCGGATCAAACTTGTGGTCGTGACAACGGGCACAGTGAACCGTGGTGCTGACAAAGGTGGACATCACGGTCGCGATCATGTCATCGCGGTCGAGGTACTGCGCGATCTTCTTGTCAATCGTGCCGTCGGAGATTCCCATCTGCGAACTTTCATCCCACGGCCCGGTCGCCAGCATCCCGATGGCGCGAACCACCGACGGTTGATCCGGGAAAAGGACATCACCCGCCACCTGCTCACGAACGAACTGAGCGTATGGCTTGTCCGAGTTAAACGACTCAATCAGGTAATCACGATAAGGCCACGCGTTTTCACGGATGGCATCCTCATCATGTCCATGGGTCTCGGCATAGTGAACGACATCCATCCAGTGCCGGGCCCATCGTTCCCCGTAGTGGGGACTGCCAAGCAGGCGCTCAATGAGATTTGCATACGCGACTGGGGAGTCATCATTTACAAAGGCATCCACCTCCCCCGGGCTCGGTGGTAGGCCGGTCAGGTCAAACGACGCGCGCCGAATCAGCGAGACCCGATCGGCTGGGAGAGACGGTGCAAACCCATGCTGCAGATATTTTAGGGCGATGAACCGATCAATTGGATTAGATGCCCAACCGGGAAATTTTGATGCTTCTTGCGTGATTGCGGGCCTTTTCAACGGCTGTAAAGCCCACCACGTCTCGGCACGCTCCGCCGAAAGCATCAAAATATTTCCAAACAATAGCAGGAAACAGCCCAGCCTGACGCGCCCACTCAGATGGATTGATTTCATGAGGCTGCTGAAAGAGCTCATTTAAGTTCCAGTTACACCGAGTCGCTGAAAGCCCGGATAATGGTAACCGCCGTCTTTTTGAGTCAACTGGTTTGTGGCCCAAAAGAGAGGGAATTTGAGGGGGATAGGAAAAATGGTCGGAGCGACAGGATTCGAACCTGCGACATCCAGTTCCCAAAACTGGCACTCTACCAAGCTGAGCTACGCTCCGACCTGCGCGGTTTGTTTAAGCCAATCGGACCACCACCGCAATCTCGAAATACCCGCCGTCTTGCGGCCTGACCAAGCGGCTGGCACGC
>Ga0315339_1001516_pt1 | contig 20326 bp, 19 predicted proteins | sample ASW17metaG_FD_204514 | JGI IMG/M metagenome (GOLD analysis project Ga0315339, IMG submission 204514) | Ammonia-oxidizing marine archaeal communities from Pacific Ocean, United States - ASW #17 | ecosystem: Environmental > Aquatic > Marine > Oceanic | place: USA: California | collected 2016-12-05
CAACGGATCCGGCCAATGCGGCATTCTGGTTCATCATGTCGATGGCGCTGATCGCCGGCTTCATCTGCGCCTATCCGATGAACTGGTGGCTGGTCACACGACACCTCAAGCATGGCATGATGACGGTCCGAGCGGATTCCCAAAGCACGCACGCAGAACATGACATGGCTGCAATGGACCACGGCGAGCAACACTCGGAGCATGGTGGAATGAGCATGGGTCCCGGGAAGAGCGAGCATGCGAATCACGACATGGACCGCACCCCACCACTCGGAACCATCCTGATGGCTGGAGCCCTCTCCGTGGTGATCCTGACCGCTGCAGTGGTGATCGTGGCAATGATGGTTCCCGCCGCAGGTTGAGTCCCGGGCGCACACGAACTGCCTCTCTCGTACATACAACAACACCACTGCAGATGCAGTGGTGTTGCATGATTTCTGGAGCAGCCTGTTGAGAAACTCAGTCCTCGGACTTGTCCCCATCGAGATCCTTGCCCACACCCTGGCCGACGTGGCTCACGCCGTCGCCGACACCGGACACGATGGACCCCGCTCCCTCACCGGCGCCCTGGATGATCTGGCCGGTTCCACGGACAGCCCCACCGGCGACATCGCCTGATGACTGGGCCGTGTTCTTGCAACCGGTCAATCCGGCAACAAGTAGTAGTGCGCTACACAATGCGTATTTCGTGTTCATTGCAATCTCCTTCCGACTGGACATCGTACCTTGAACCAGCCTCTCCGTGCAGTTTGTATATCGTATACTCGCACCATGATTCGAAATATCTGTGCAGTACTCATAGGCCTGGTTGCGGGAATGGCTGTCAACATGGCCATTGTCATGCTCAGCACGGTGCTCTACCCGATGCCCGAGGGTGTCGGTTTCAATGACAGGGAGGGCCTGGCAGCCTACATCGAGACGCTTCCTGTTACCGCGTTCCTGATCGTCATGCTTGCCCACCTCGGGCAGGCATTCGTCGGTGGCTGGATCGCCGCGATCATCAGCAGGAACTCTTCAATGCTGGTTGCAATGGTCGTCGGCATACTCACCCTTCTTGCAGGCCTGTATAACTTGTCGACCCTGCCAGCACCTGCATGGATGTGGATCGAGGTTCCTCTCTACCTCGTCGCTGCATGGGCGGCGGCACGACTCGTACTGGCACGTCGAACAGCGCACCAGGGCTGAAGTGCTTCCAGTTCAACATGCAATCGGCATCAGCCCCAGTTGACCTGGTGATTTGCTCTGCCCGCTCCTTTGATCTCGATCATTCGCTGGGGACTGGATTCGCATATAGTCATCCACAATGTACGGCCTCATCAATGTCGCAATCCGGGACCTGGTCACTTCTCAGTTCAGCCAAGCGGCTTGGGAGGAGATCCTCGCCAAGTCAGGTGCAGAGGAAACAGCCTTCATCCGCATGGAGCAGAATGATGACGCTGTCACCTATGCGCTTGTCGCAGCTGCATCGGAAGTACTTGAACTTTCCGCTGAGCAGGTACTTGAAGCCTTTGGTGAATACTGGACCCTCTTCACGGCAGAGGAGGGGTATGGATTCATGCTGGATGCAGCCGGCTCAACACTCCCCGAGTTTCTTCAGAACCTGGATATCCTCCATACGAGGGTTGGAACAATGTATCCAGGACTCCAGCCGCCCCAGTTCGACTGCTCGAACATGACGAGCAACAGCCTGGATCTGCATTATCGTTCGGAACGTGATGGGCTGGATCCTCTCGTCGTAGGACTGATCAAGGGACTCGGCAAGAGATTCAACCAGAGTGTCACAGTTGAACAGACTGTCGCCAAGAGTGACTCGGGGAAAGAATCCGTCTTCCATGTCAGCTGGGAATGACAAGATCTCGGACAGCAGCAAGGTTGATCTCGACGGGCCTCTCCCGTGGCGAGTGCTTGTCGACCAGAAGTTGCATATCACTGACATCGGACGAAGTTTCAAACGCATCTGCCCTTCAATGAAGGTCGGAGACGAGCTCAAGCAGCACCTGAAACTCACACGACCTGATCGATCGATCAACTCGTTCGAAAACATCGCCTCGATCGCTGAGAAACTCGTCATTGTTCGCAGCCTGGATACGGACCTGACTCTTCGCGCCTCCTTCTTCATCTCACCAGGCAGTGATACTGCCCTGCTTGTTGCCACGCCTCTTGTCACGGAACCCGGCGATCTCTGGAGTGCGGGAATCCAGTTGGCCGATTTTGCGCCCCACGAACCCATTGCCGATCTTCTCTTTGCTGTCCAGGCACGTGACACCTCCCTGCTTGAAGTCCGGGAGATTCTGCAAAGGGAGATGATGAGCTCCAAGAATCACAGGGCCATCGTCGACAGTTCGTTCGATGCAATGATCACGATCAACCTCGAAGGTCGAGTTGTTTCCTTCAACAACAGTGCCATTAACATGTTCGGCTTTTCACGCGCAGACGTAATTGGTCGACTTCTTTCCGATCTCATCATTCCGCCTGAGCACCGAGAAGCACACGAAGCAGGCCTGGAGAGATTCAGAACTGAAGGCGTCGGACAGATACTGAATCAAGCCGTTGAAATTACTGCCCAGCATGCAGACGAGAGCATTTTTCCAATTGAACTTACGATCATTCCCTTTGAGAACGAGGGTTCACAATTCTTCACAGCAACAATCCGTGACCTCTCCGAGATCAAGCAGCAGCAGAGTGATCTTGATGAAGCGGCGAAGCAGGAGCGACTGCTGCACAGAGAACTTGACCACAGGGTCAAGAACATGCTTGCCACGATCGTAGCCCTTTGCCGAGAGGCGGCAAAGCACGCATCAACCGACAGGATCATTCTCCTGGACCTGTCCAATCGTGTCATGGGATTTTCGAGGATCCACGATCTCCTGAGCAGGGAAGGTGGAAAGAAACTGGAACTGAGGCAATTGATCCAGACCTGCATCGACCCGTTCCTGCTGGAGAAAGGCGAAACAGTCACTCTCAGTGGACCATCCGTGAGCGTAAAACCCTCCGCCGCCGTAAAACTCGTCATGGTTTTCAATGAGCTTGCGACGAATGCCTCAAAACACGGCGGGTTGAAGCATGAGCGGGGGTCCATAGTTGTCAACTGGGCCATAGTGAATGATCAACTCGAACTGTCCTGGCAGGAACAGCATGCGGGGGAAGCCCCTGAAGAACTCGAGGGGGGCTTCGGCACGATGGTCCTGAGGTCTTCGATTCCCTACGAATTTGCTGGCGATGTGTCGCTTGAACCAACGGTAGATGGAATCATCTTCAAGGCCCACATCCCCATCGACAGGATCATTTCGTACTGACGAGGGCGTCTTTCTGCAGTGCTCCAGGTACACCTCAAGTCGCCTGGTTGCTCATTGCCCTTGTTGTCTCAGACGTCGTACCACAGCATCCGCCTATGATGCTCGCGCCGGCCTCGATCCACTCCATCGCATGTTCTGCATATCGATCAGGATCAATGGCATCGGTATTGACCCAGCCACGTTCATCATCGGGATGGCCGACATTGCCATAGGCGGCGATGGGAATATTCCCGTGGAGCAGGCTGTGAAGATGTTTCACCTGGCCCGTCATCATCGGCGCGGCGACGCAGTTGATTCCAATGAAGCGAGCCCGACCAAGTTCCGGAAGCAGGTCGGCCAGGAGTGTGCCATCAAGCAGCACTCCCGGCTCACCGGGTGCCAGGCAGAAACTGATTGCCCATTTTCCGGATGCCAGATGCTCGGCAGCCTCTACAGCGGCAAGAACTTCGTGAGCGGAACACATGGTCTCTATCAAGACCAGGTCCACACCCGCATCGACGAGATGACCAATGATCTGTCCATGTTCCCTGAGGCATGTCTCGGCATCGGGAGCCAGTTCCGGGCTGTAGCAGTCCTCAAGCGGCGCCACGCTGCCGAGCACGATCACACCCGCGCCGGCTTCGTCCCGGGCCGCGCAGGCGATCTCGACCGCTGCTCGCGTGATCGCCTCTGCACGATCGCCCAGGCCCGCCTTTGCCAGTGACCGCTCGTGTGTACGAAAGGTGTTGGTGCAGATCGCGCCCGCACCGGCATCGAGATAGGCACGATGCACATCCTTGAGCACGTCCGGAGCTTCGAGCATCGCTCGAGCCGACCAGAGTGGCAGGCTCACATCCACCCCGCGCCGATCAAGCTCGGTGCCCGTAGCTCCATCGAGGAGAAGAATTTTACTGGTCTGGGAATGCATTGGCTTGCGGTATGGAAATCCTATATGAAACTCTCTTGTCCAGGCCATTTATGACGATAGGATGAACACCATGAAGCATCTTACAATTGTCATTGCATTGCTCCTTCTTGCTGGATGCAGCCGACCACCTGTCGAGGCAACTGTCAGCGTTGTGGGCATGAGCTGCCCCAACTGCGCAAGCGGTATCACGACCACCCTGAGGTCCTGCGAGGGCATCGAGAATGCCTCCATCTCCTATACCAATGAAGGTGGAACAATCAGGGCTGTTGATGTGGAAGCGATCAAGCTCGCGATCGAACGCGTCATGAAGAATCCACAATACGTCGTGGAATACACGATCGTCGAGGAACAACCAGGGTCCTGATGCGATGCATGGTTTCCGTGTCGCTGGCCTGCCTACTCCAAGCGGGGCTGTGTTTCGCTGGAGTGACTGCGCTCCCCCGCCAGGAAAACCCAACGCTGAACCGGACACTGGTAACCGACGGCTACGTGGATGATGCGCGTTGCGCACGCTGCCACGAGGAGATCGCCGCCTCCTATGCACACCTGGGCATGGGGCGATCCTTCCATGTCCCCGGACCGGAGAACGCCGTCGGCGACTTTTCCCCTGAAGGCGGCCTGTTCCACCACGAGGCATCAGGCATGCATTACCGCATGTGGCACGATGAATCAGGCCGCATGTGGATGCGTCAACATGAACTCGACGCGGAGGGGAACGAGATCAATGCAATCGATGTCGAGGTGCACTTCGGTGTCGGCAGCGGCAATCATGCACGAACCTACCTGCATCGTTCTCCTTCCGGTGAGCTCTGGGAACTTCCTGTCTCCTGGTACACCAAGGGTGGCTGGAACATGTCACCGGGCTTCGACCATGCAGACCACCAGCGGCTTGGACGCCAGGTGACACGTGAATGCATGTTCTGCCACAACGCGTATCCGGCGGTTCCAGAAGGCAGTGATATGCTTGGTCAGCCCGATGCATTTCCCGAGACGCTGCCCTCAGGTATTGGATGCCAACGATGCCATGGGCCCGGCGCAGCACATGTCGAACTTGCCTACTCGGCCGATGCAACTGACGAGGAGATACGAAACTCAATCCTCGACCCAACCGATCTGTCCCCGGCACTTGCCGAAGATGTATGCCTCCAATGCCACATGCAACCCACGAGTCGACTCAGTTCCCTTGTCCGCCCCTTTCCACGTGGTGACTTCTCCTATCGTCCCGGTGAACCACTCGGCGACTACCTGGTGCACATCGACTTCGACATCCCGCCAGATCACCCTGCCTTCGAGGTCAATCACCATGCGTACCGGCTGCAGGCAAGTCCCTGCTGGCAGGGACCCGGATCGCCGGGTTGCCTGGATTGCCATGATCCCCACCGCAAGCTCACATCGACCGAAATCGTCGAACGAACACGTACCTCCTGCCTGTCCTGCCACGGACCGGTGGACTGCCGCGTCGAAGAGGTGATGCAGGTGCCTCGTACCGAGGCCCAGGACTGCGCCAGTTGCCACATGCCAACGAGGTTCACGAGCGACGCCATCCACGTGGAAGTGACCGATCACCTCATACAGAACCCGCTCCCCGCATCGGAACGTGGAGCACCGGCATACGACATCCCCCCTCCCGACTCGTTCACGGCACGGGTGCTGCAACCAGACAGACATGACGATGCAGGACTGATGCGTGGATGGGAACTCAACGGTGAGATCATCTCCGACAAGACCAGTGGACTTGAGGAACTGGCAGCCCTTACGGCGGATGATCCCGGTCAACTCGACCTTGTGCTCCTGGCACAGGGCTACCTGCAGAAGAATCGAGTCGATGAGGCACGTGCCACCCTTGAAGTGCTCGTATCCCGAACTCCCGAGATGGGACTTGCCAAGAAGAACCTGGCAATGCTCGAACTCCAGGCAGGACGATTCGCCGCTGCTCAGGAACGCATGGAGCAGTTCACCGATGGGCACCCAGATGATGCCGCTGCATGGCGATACCTTGCAACCTCGCTCCAGGCACAAGGGAAGATCGATGAAGCCATTGAAGCCTGCAGGGAAGCAACCCGCCTTCGCCCGCTTGACCAGGCCGGACTGACACAACTGGGCTTTCTACTCGCCTCCAGGAAGGAGTACGAGGAAGCAACGCGTATCCTCGAGGAAGCCGAAGCTCTTTCGCCCGGCAACCCCGCAATCTCCTACAACCAGGGACTTGCCGCCTGGAAGAGTGGAGACCGGTCACGTGCAAAGCGAGCCTGGAGCCATGCGCTCCGGAGGTCACCAGAAGCCCCACGCCTGATTCGAGCCGATGCACTCACCTGGAGCCTGCCTTGGGAGGACCTCAAACTCGATCCTGAACGAGGATTGCAGCAGGCTGTGAAACTTGCAGTCCTTCAACCGACATCACCTGATGCCACCATCGTCCTTGCTGCTGCTCAGCTCGCCGCTGGAAAGCATGAAGAAGCTCGCAGCAGCCTGGACCGCGCGCTGCAACTGAAAGCAGACCTCGCCTCCATCCGCCTGGTGGAAGCAATGCTGCTCGCCGAGACGGGACAGCATGCGGAAGGCGAGACGATCTATCGACGAGCAGCGCCTCGCATCCAACAGGTTGACATGCTTCGCGAAGGCCTGCTCAATCGAGCCGCCATCGTCTTCAACTAGGCGATTGTTCAAGTTGCAAACAACTGGGACATGTCCTGGAACGCCTTGAACTCGAGGGCATTGCCAGATGGATCAAGCAGGAACATCGTCGCCTGTTCTCCAGGCAGACCCTCAAAGCGAATGCAGGGTTCGATGATGAACTCCACATCGCCAGCCCGAAGTCGATCAGCCAGCGAGTGCCAGGCCTCCCAGGACAGGACCACGCCGAAATGCGGCACGGGTACCTCTTGCCCATCGACCGGGTTGCTGTCCGGGGTATTCCCTGGATCGGTATCGGCATCGACCAGATGCGCGACAAGTTGATGCCCGAAGAAGTCGTAGTCCACCCACCGCTCATCGCTTCGCCCTTCTCGGCATCCAAGCAACTCCCCATAGAAGGAGCGGGCTGCGGGTAGGTCCTTGACCGGGAAGGCCAGGTGGAACGGAGGGAGATCAGTCATGGGCGTTGCCATGCAGACACTGTATCCTCCGCATCGCATGGCCATCGAGACTTCTCATTCCAGCGCGGATCAGCGAAAAACCGGCGTTCTCCTCGCACTGGGCGCATTTGGCTGGTGGGGCGCAGTTACCCCCGTCTACTACTACGCCCTCAAGGAGGTTCCCGTCCTTGAACTGATCGCCTGGCGTGTCCTGGCGGGGCTCCCGTTGATGCTCCTGCTCCTTGCCTTGACAGGTCGCTTGGCGGGGCTTGGAACGATATTCGGCCGACCGCGAGTACTCGCAGCGCTCGCCGCCTCGACGGTGCTCATCGGCCTCAACTGGTTCGTCTTCATATGGGCCATCGATACCGAGCGACTCGCCGAGGTAAGCCTCGGCTACTACATCAATCCACTTGTATCCGTTGCACTTGGCATGGTGGTGCTTGGTGAACGCATGCGCACTGCCCAGTGGATTGCCATTGCCATCGCTTTTCTCGGCGTCGTCGTATCGGCCATCCACCTCGACGGCATCCCCTGGATCTCGCTTTCTCTTGCAGGTTCGTTCGCACTGTATGGGCTTGTTCGGAAGCAGGTTGATGCAGATGCGCCGACCGGGCTGGCCGTCGAGATGACACTGTTCTTTCCCTTCATGCTCATCATTCTCGGCCTGGTGCACGCCAATGAAGGGACGACCTTCATCTCGGGCCCCTGGTGGATGACGTTGATGCTTCTCCTCGGTGGGCCTGTCACGATCATTCCACTGCTGCTCTTCACGGGTTGTGCCCGGCGACTTCGATTGGCAACTGTCGGCCTCCTCCAGTACATCGCTCCAAGTGGACAACTGCTCATGGCAGTCCTTGTCTTCAATGAACCCTTTGGTACAGAGCGATTTCTCGCCTTCCTCCTGATCTGGGTTGCGGTAAGCCTGTACTCGATCGACTCCTACCTGGCAGCGCGCGCAGAGAGCCATGACAGCAGGAATGCAGCGAAGACGCCCTGATCAGCGAGGTGTACGACGCATCTTGGTCATGCGACCAACTGCGTTCCAGTCCATCACGTAGAGATTGCCGCCCTCGTCGAAGCAGCACCCATGCGGTGCCGTGAAGATGCCCTCGATCCAGTCGCCTGCAGGCACACCATTTCGTGCCCACTGGCTCGTGTCTGCGTTGTCACCGAGGTGCCCCAGCACGTTCCATTCTCCGTCAAGCAGCGTGACACGACCTTCCAGTTCAGCCACCGCATAGAGATGACGGCCATCACCTGACCAGGCGGCCAATGCGCAGGGACGACGTAGGCCCTCAACCGGAACATCGACGTGGTTGCCTTCAAGATCAAATCGCTGAAGACGGCGGTTCTCCCGATCGCAGACAACGAGCATCGGCTCCTTGCCACGCTCATCCATGTACAGTCCGTGGCAGGTCTGGAATTGACCCGGCTCCGTGCCTCGACCACCGAATGAACTTCGGTACACCAGGTCAGGTCCGAAGATATGGATCCAGTTGCGGCCATACCCATCCGCCACGTAGATTCGACCATCAGGTGCAACTGCAACGGCAGTCGGGTTGTAGGCACCAGGATCATCGTCGTATTTGCCGGATTCCATCGGTACGCCCAGCGCCCAGACAAGGGTGCCATCAAGACGCAACTTCAGGACCTGCTTGCCATGCAGGTGAGCCGCATACACGTACGGTATCCCGTTCTCGACCCGGAGCTGCATGCCATGGATGCCCGGGTAGGAGGCGGCAAGCGATTCGACATGTGCGCCGCCCGGCTCGTGCACCATGATTGAATGCTCGGTGTCCGTGTTGAAGAGGACATGGCCTGCTGGGTCAACGACAATGCCACCATGCGTGTTCCCGATGGTTCTGCCTGGTTCCCTCCCCCAGCCTGCAACAACTTCCCATCGGTCGGGACCGATGTCGACGGGATCGGCAACTGCAGGTGTCGCCTGCTCACGAGATGGACGCTCGCCGGGTGCAGGATTTTCACCATGCCAGGCAAGGAGGCTGGGCGTCAGGGTGAGAAGCAGGAGAATCACGGATCGTTGGTTCAACATCCACGCAGCCTAGCCAAGAATGAAGCACGTTGATAATTCGCCCCCTGGAGCCTTCTGGAGCATTCAAGGAGCGTAATAAGTTCGATCAAGAGGGCGAAATCAGCGTTTGGTGCTTCCTTGGACACCTCCCAAGAGTATCTTGATGCATGGAGAGGGCTTGTTCCCCGAGAAGCTTGGGGCCCAGAATTATCACCCGGAGAGAGAGCAACCAACATGTCAATCATCTTCAAGTCGTCTGCAGCGGCTGTGGCGTTCGCCCTCGTTGCACTTCCCTGTACAGCCCTGGCCGATGCCAATCCCCTGAACACGGCCGTCCCCATGGTCGACCTTCCACCACTGGACCTTGATTGGCTCAGGATTGACGATGAACGTCGAAATGCCGACGGACTTCCACTTCGTTTCGCCGTACCCAGTGAAGCCATGATCACCCCCGGGAATGATGGCATGTGGGATCGCAACGAGGATGGATGGCTTCGATGGCGCATGCGTATCACCAGTCGTGGTGCCCCGCACGTCAACCTCGGTTTCGAACATTGGAACATGCCCGCCAGCGGTGAAATGACCATTGAATCCATCGATGGGTTCGAGGGTGCCGGACCGTTTACATCACTGGACAACCAGGTTCATGGCGAACTCTGGATTCCCGTCGTACAGGGTGATGAAATCATGGTGAGCATCACCTGCAGTGATGCTGATCGCCTTGCCGTCGAGCAGGGGATTGCCATTACCAAGATCAACATCGGCTACCGCGGCTTCGGCGCTGAGAAGGCCAATGGTGTCAATCGCTCAGGCGCATGCAACGTCGACGTGGTCTGTCCTGAGGGTGATCCCTGGTTCATGGAGATCCCCTGCGCCGGCCTCTACACCCTCAGTGGCTGGTACACCTGTTCCGGCGCCATGCTCAACAGCACCGCGCAGGACCAGACCCCCTTCTACCTGACGGCCAACCACTGTGGAGTAACCACGGGAAACGACCAGACAATGGTCTTCGTCTGGAACTACGAAAACTCGTATTGCCGGGCACCTGGCAGCAATGACAGTGGTGGCAACGGCAACGGTAACACCAACCAGTACACCACGGGCGGCGCCATTCTCCGTGCCAATGGCAGCAACAGTGACTTCTGCCTCGTTGAACTCAACAATGATCCCAATTCCAGTTACGGTGTTTCCTTCTGCGGTTGGGATCGACGAAGCATCACTCCTCAACAGGGCATCGGTATCCACCACCCGAACCTCGAGGAGAAGCGCATCTCCTTCGACCTGGATCCACTCTCCTCGGACGGAAGTCTCTGGCGAGTAAATGACTGGGACCTGGGAACCACGGAACCCGGCTCATCAGGCTCACCACTCTTCAGCCAGGATCACCGCATCGTCGGCCAACTCTACGGCGGCACAGCTGCCTGCGACAACAGTGGTGGCAGCTCCGGCTATGACGTCTATGGCAAGGTCTCCGTCTCCTGGAATGCCGGGTTGAGTTCGTGGCTTGATAATGCCGGAACCGGTGAGCAGTACATCGAGACCTATGGCACCGCAAGCTCAAACGGCGCCTGCTGCCTGGGTACGGCCTGCATCTACGGACCCGAGTCCGCCTGTGACAGTGTCGGCGGTCTCTACCAGGGCGACGGCGTCCAGTGCGCCGATGTCGATTGCGGAGCTGATCCAACCGGCGGCTGCTGCGTTGGCACCAGTTGCTACGTCGAAACGGAAGCTGACTGCTCAGGCACCTACCTTGGTGACGGAACGAACTGCTCGGGCGATCCCTGTGCAGCTCCGACCGGCGGCTGCTGCTACAGCACCGGCTGCAGCGTCCAGACCGAGGATGACTGCTCCGGCACCTACCTTGGTGACGGAACCAGTTGTGCAGGCGATCCCTGCGGAAGCAGCGACCCGGCCCTGCTGGGATTGTCATGGACCATCGTCGGGGCCAACCTCGTCGATGACGCCTCTGACACCTGGACGGTTGATGTCTACGCCCATCTCTCCGATGGCTGTCGACTCGATGCCGTTGCCGGTGATGCCAACCAGCAGAAGATGGTCTCCACGACCAGCAGCTTCTACCAGAACCCCTACGGTGGGCCCACGAGCCAGTCGGTCAATCCGCTGCTCTTCCCCACCTTCCCGGACCTGGAGTACGACAGCTTCGCGACGATCGGCCTGACCAACTCGGATGGCAATGCCATGTCCGACATCGGGATCAACTGGACCAACTTCGAGAATGGTGGTTCCGTGGACTCGACTGACGGCTCCTGGTACGTCACACCGGATGACGCCCAGGGCGATGGCGTGGCATTCTCCAACGAGGACTGCGAGAACTCCAACGGCGTGCTCATTGCACGCTTGACGAGCCGCGACCTGAACTCGGTCATCATGATCGAGGCCCTCTTCCAGGGCAAGGATGCAGCCGGAGCAACCTGGCAGTCCTCGAGCAGCGTGAGCATCAGCTACGACGACTGCAACGTGCAGTGCACTGGTGACTTCACGGGTGATGGCCAGACCGACGTATCTGACCTGCTTGAGGTCATCGCCGGCTGGGGCACCTACGACGTCAACGACCTGCTGACGGTCATTGGCGACTGGGGCTGCGGACCCTGACCGGAGCTGAAACCTGGAGTACAACCACCCCCGCTGGCCCATGGCCAGCGGGGGTGTTCTTTGTATGGAAGAGCGGGATTTAGATGAAATGACCAGTTCCTGGAGCCAGAACACCTGAAAACCATGTTTTCTCACGACTTCCAGTCAACCTCGCTTTATCCTCCACTGTGGAGAGAAGAAGTCACTTACCCCCTTTGGTGTACCTGAGAGAGAACCAAACATGTTCAATCGAATGACGATGCCCACAGTGGCGCTGGCCGCCGCCTCGGCGATGATCTCCGGGGCTGCAATTGCAGCAGACAACAATACGCTTGACACGATGGTGCCGATCCACGAATTGGCTCCCCTCGACCTTGACAGGCTGGCCGAGGAAGACGCAATCCGTGATGCTGATGGGTTGCCGTATCGATTCGCCATTCCGAGCGAATCCTTCATCTCCCCAGGCAACGATGGCCTCTGGGATCGCAACGCTGATGGCCTACTTCGATGGCGCATGCGCATCAAGTGCGTCGGGTCTCCACATATCAACCTCGGATTCGAACACTGGAACATGCCCGAGAGTGCTGAACTCATCGTGTACTCGATGGATGAACGATCGGTTCGTGGACCATTCAACTCGCTTGACAACATCAATGAAGGTCAGCTCTGGCTCCCGATCGTCATTGGCGATGACATCATGGTCAGCATCACCTGCAACGACGTCGACCGATTGGCTGTCGAACAGGATGTCATCATCACGAAGATCAATGCCGGCTACCGCGGATTCGATGATCCCAACCGACGTGGCAGCTCGGAATCCTGCAATATTGACGTCGTCTGTGCCCAAGGCGACCCCTGGCAGGACGAGATCCCCTCCGTCGGCGTCATGACGGTCAACGGCTATTTGACCTGCACGGGCTTCATGATCAACAACACCGCCCAGGATGAACGACCCCTGTTCATGACAGCCGATCACTGCGGTGTCACCAACAGCAGCGACTCGTCGCTCGTCGTCTACTGGAACCACCAGAACTCCTACTGCCGGACACCCGGCAGCAGTGACAGCGGCGGCAATGGCAATGGCAACTACAACCAGTACTCCAGCGGCTCCCAGCACCTGGCTGATGATTCGTACTACGACGTGACCCTCGTGGAAATGAACTCGTCTCCCAATTCCAACTGGGGCGTCACCTTCGCCGGGTGGTCCCGAAGCAATTCCGCCAGCGTCGGCGCCAGTATCCACCACCCCGAGTGCGCCGAGAAACGCATCAGCTTCCCCGACTATGTCAACAACCAGGGCCAGTACTGGCAGGTCAACTGGGACGAGGGACGCACCGCCCCAGGCTCCTCCGGCTCGCCACTCTTTGATGGAAACCACAGAGCGGTCGGCCAGCTGACCGGCGGCAGTTCCTACTGCCCCAATGACTTGAATGACTACTACGGCCGTGGAATTGCCGGGGCATGGTCCTCCCTGTCCTCGCACCTTGACCCGCTCGGCCAGAGTCCCAGCACCCTGGATACGCTCGTGCCGGGTGGCGGTAGCTCCGGCGCCTGCTGCCTGGGTACGGCCTGCATCTACGGATCCGAGTCCGCCTGCGACAGTGTCGGCGGCATCTTCCAGGGTGCGGGCGTCCAGTGCGCCGATGTCGATTGCGGAGCCGATCCAACCGGCGGCTGCTGCGTCGGCACCAGTTGCTACGTCGAAACGGAAGCTGACTGCTCAGGCACCTACCTTGGTGACGGAACGAACTGCTCGGGCGATCCCTGTGCAGCTCCGACCGGCGGCTGCTGCTACAGCACCGGCTGCAGCGTCCAGACCGAGGATGACTGCTCCGGCACCTACCTTGGTGACGGAACCAGTTGTGCAGGCGATCCCTGCGGAAGCAGCGACCCGGCCCTGCTGGGATTGTCATGGACCATCGTCGGGGCCAACCTCGTCGATGACGCCTCTGACACCTGGACGGTTGATGTCTACGCCCATCTCTCCGATGGCTGTCGACTCGATGCCGTTGCCGGTGATGCCAACCAGCAGAAGATGGTCTCCACGACCAGCAGCTTCTACCAGAACCCCTACGGTGGGCCCACGAGCCAGTCGGTCAATCCGCTGCTCTTCCCCACCTTCCCGGACCTGGAGTACGACAGCTTCGCGACGATCGGCCTGACCAACTCGGATGGCAATGCCATGTCCGACATCGGGATCAACTGGACCAACTTCGAGAATGGTGGTTCCGTGGACTCGACTGACGGCTCCTGGTACGTCACACCGGATGACGCCCAGGGCGATGGCGTGGCATTCTCCAACGAGGACTGCGAGAACTCCAACGGCGTGCTCATTGCACGCTTGACGAGCCGCGACCTGAACTCGGTCATCATGATCGAGGCCCTCTTCCAGGGCAAGGATGCAGCCGGAGCAACCTGGCAGTCCTCGAGCAGCGTGAGCATCAGCTACGACGACTGCAACGTGCAGTGCACTGGTGACTTCACGGGTGATGGCCAGACCGACGTATCTGACCTGCTTGAGGTCATCGCCGGCTGGGGCACCTACGACGTCAACGACCTGCTGACGGTCATTGGCGACTGGGGCTGCGGACCCTGACCGGAGCTGAAACCTGGAGTACAACCAGCACCCCTGCCCGATGGCAGGGGTGCTGTCATGAATGAACCTGTTCAGCCTTTTTCAGCAATCACGGCGCAGTTCATTGCAATCGATCGCAATGCCGTAAGCGCCTGTCCCAATGCGGCCAGCATCATGCCGTAGAACATGATCGAGGCGGATGCAACTGCTGCCATCAGTTCGAAACTCCCATCTTCTCCACGGAACTCCTGAATGAGATCAACAATGAGTACCACGGCTCCAACAATGATCAGAACAAATCCGATTGCTGAGAGGATCTGAGCAAACAAGCTCATTACCTGCGTTCCTTTGGCTATATCACTTGATGAGTTTTTCATTGAGTCTCTGCTCCTTGAACGAGTGTCCTGCTTACACGGCTACCAACTAACCTCAAATACCATACAGCCAACTGAGCCCAGGCTTGCCGATCTCGACTCGGCACCCTCCTTCGATGAATCCTCATTGAAGCCAAATTGACGAAGAGAACTCCTGCCAATCATTCAGATAGACTCATTGTCAGGCACCATGCCCCTGGCAGGAGATACACCCCATGTTGATCGGCCTGGCACTGCTCCTGCTCCTCCTGGGTGTCGTGGTTGTCGCCCTACTCCTCCCCAGGGCCACCAGGGGGATCGGACTGCTCATGGCCGGTTGCCTTCTCGGGTTCCTGTCCCTGTTCTGTATCATCGGCTTCCTGGCGTCCGGTGAACCTGGCGTTGGTGACTTGGCCCCGATCATCTTTGCCACAGCCTTCTTCATCAGCCTCGGGTTGGGGTGCACGTTGATCATCCTCGGGGTGAAGTTGATGAATCGATCATGAGCCGTGTCGAATTGGTACCCTGACGAAACGAGGCATCGCATGGGCGAGGCCTGCTTTCCCAGCTCCCTGAGAGGGATGGAACACGATGAAGCGAAACCTGAGCGACCAGTTACTGGAAACCATCAAGTCGGTCGGCGTCAAACGGCTCTACGGAATCCCCGGCGACACCATCGACACCCTGATGGAAAGCCTGCGAAAGGATGGAGAGGTCGAGTTCGTCGTCTGTCGCCACGAGGAGAATGCCGCTTTCATGGCCTCTGGCGAAGCACGCATCACCGGGAACCTCGCCGTGGTCTGCGCCTGCCAGGGCCCTGGAGCCAACAACCTGCTCAACGGCCTCGCCGACGCCGCCAGTGACCGCCTGCCCGTCCTTGCCATCACCGGTCAGGTCGAAAGTGACCGCATCGGGTCCGGCATGCCGCAGGAATCAAGCCAGCTGAAACTCTTTGATGACATCGCGATCTTCAATGCGGAAGCCCGCACACCCGAGAACCTGATGGAAATGCTGCACCTGGCCATCAACGCGGCCCTCTCCCGCCGAGGCGTGGCACACATCTCCATTCCCTCGGACGTGATGCTCCAGAAGGAGGTCCCCTTCCCGCTGCCCGTCCCGGTCACCGACCATGATGCGGCCGTCGTACCAGGCGATGATGTGCTCGACGCCGCAGCTGCTGCGATTGATGCAGCCAAGCGGCCGATGATCCTCTACGGAGAAGGCGCGAGAAGCGCCGCGGAGCGGGTCGTCGCCCTGTCTGAGAAACTCCAGGCACCGCTGATCCATACCACGCGTTCCAAGGACATCATTGACAACAACCACCCGAATGTCCTTGGCGGCATCGGCATCATGGGCGCCCACCCCTCGAACCATGCGCTCCACGAAGGTGATCTGCTGATCGTCGTCGGCTGCAACTTCGCCTGGCGAGCCTTCTATCCAGCGGGCGTGCCAATCGTGAAGATCGACCGGGATCCGATTCACCTGGCAACCCACGTGCCCGTGACGCACCCGGTGCTGGGAAATGCAGATGTCTCTGTGGAAGGCCTGCTCAACCGCGTCGCTGCACGCGATGACGACTCCTTCCTCGTCAAGTCCCGCAAGCCACTGGTGAAGATGATCGACGAGTACACCTTCAAGGCAAAGAAGACCAAGCCGGGCAAGCCCGTGCACCCTGCCGCCGTAATCGACGCCATCACCCAGCACCTCTCGGACGACGCCATCGTCTGCGGTGACTCCGGCTCGACAACCATCTGGTTCAACAACATCGCCAGGCTCAATGGTCGCCAGCGGTTCCTCTGGAGCGCAAACCTCGCCACCCTTGGCGGCGGCATGCCGCAGGCAATGGGCGCTTCCTTTGCCGCACCGGACAAGCAGGTCGTCATGATCGCTGGTGATGGTGGCTTCCAGATGTCGATCCAGGACCTGGTGACGGCGGCCATGTACGAGCGGCCCATCAAGTGCTTCGTCCTGAACAACGGTTGCTACAAATTCATCGAGTTCGAGGAGGCCAGCCACGATGGCAACGTGGCCTCGGGAACGAAGTTCCTCAACCCGGACTACGCGGCCCTGGCCGAGGCCTGCCACTGCAAGGGGCTCTCGGTGAGCGAGTATGACGACCTGCTGCCGGCCATCGAGGCGGCCTTCGCCCATGATGGTCCTGTGGTCGTCGACTGCAATGTCGATCCCGAGGCCCTGCTGATTCCCCCGGCGGTCACACCGCACATGGCAGCCAACTACGTCAAGAGCGAGATCAAGAGCTGGTTCACACCACCCTCGGATGACGCCAGGCGGCTTGAGAAACTCGCTGCCAAGCACAAGGGTGAGTGAGACTGCACCCCGTACACATCTTCAGGATGCGTTGCTGGTCGCAGGGAGAAGCAGTGCAAGCAGGAACGGGACGACCAGCAGTCCGACGAGAACGATGATGAGGATGATGGCCCACAAGGGGAGCTTGTTCCGTGATTCCGACATGGTGTTTCTCCGCTACTTCATGACCAGGGAGCACCACCGGAGAGAATGATCCAGGTCACGGTCACTGCCAGTGCGATGAGGATCAGCACGAGGATGGCCTGGAAGAGCCAGAAGCGTTCTCCCTCCGCCTCCCGCCGCTTCATGTTCCTCCAGTCCCAGTGCAAGATCATCCCGAAGATCAAGGCCCCCAGGATGACATTCGGAATCGCGGCGTACTTCTTGATCGGCCAATCCATAGCCATCGAAGCCATCGAGATGACCTCCAGAATAAGTACGAGCACCAGGAAGACATTCCAGGCAGCCCGGGATTTTTTCGGCTGCTTCATGAGTCAGTCCCTTGCACTTAAAGAGGCGTAAAAAGAGAGCGGTGCAAAAATGACCGAAGACAAGGCAATGGCTGTACGAGTTCTACGCGGCTGATTCCTTTGGATTCGGTCCATACTGGTTGTCTCCAGGCGTACTGTTCAGGCACATGAAGATAAGGAGAGTCAGGGCGCCAAGGATTGGAATCAGAATGAGCAGGTACCACCAGCCGCTGTGGTTGGAGTCGTGCAACCTACGAACATTCACAGCGATGCATGGAATGATTACGGCAAGGACATAGATGAGGTAGAAGACGCCTATTCCACTGTCACCAATCATGAATCCACCTACACCATCAATGATCATCAGCGCAATGGCAATCAGGATATTGAACAAGGTGAACATCCAGAATTCCTGGCGTCGAGCACGACCCGTGAACACTGCGTAATCCTTCAAGACCTTTACGTACCAGCCCATGTTGATCTCCTAGCCAGAGGGGTCAACACCCCAAATGTGTGTATGAATACAGATAGTCAGTTTCATAAACTCTAACCTCTGTGCCTGAATCATGTCCAATATCGCTCAGTGTGGATTCTTTATATGTATTCCATCTGGTGGTGTGAAATCACTTCGGTTCAGACATTGAAGAGGATATGCTCCACATCACCGTCAGTCCTTCTTGAGGTTCAGGCCCGAGAACATTTTCTGCAACCATGTCGCCTTCTGCGTCACCATCTCCGGGCTGTCGCGTTCCCCGACGAGACCCATGTCACCACACCACAGGTCACCCGCCTGTTTCACGAGCACGCCGTCCGATGAGATGTTGAACTGGGCACGGACATCCTCAAGCGGCTGCTCAAGGTAGTCGGACCAGTCGAACCCGAGTTCCAGGAAGTTCGTGTTGCATAGGCCGCCACGTTCGTAGGCGCCGATGACGATGTCCGGCTTGAACTGGTTCCTCCACATCGGAAGCGACTTGTCGAACTGCAGGCCTACCTGGAACTGCGCCACGTACGCAATCAACGCCTTCCCGAGGTCCATGTTCGTAATCGCACCATCGAAGGCGATGATGCACGTCTCACCCAGCGGCGTGGTCGGATACCCCTCGAGTACATGGTGGATGTCATGCACCTTCAGCCCGTTGGAGAACGGGGCATGCGACGTCCCCGGCAACGGGAACTTGTTGTCGTCGTAGTACCTGATCAACTCCTTGGCGAAGATGCCGTCATCCAGGTCCCGGTATCCCTCGTACTGCGCAAGGATCTTCTTGTCACCATCCATGTGCAACGGCCCCTCGGCGAACTTGAGCGTCAGTCCCGCCAGTGATCGACCGGACAGTACCGTTGTCGGTCGCAGCATGCAGATCGTCAGTTCCATCACCGCGTTGTGACAGAGATTGTGGAGTTCCTTGGCGAACTTCCTGTTGAATCCTAACTCGCTGCCGAGCCGGGCGAACACGTCGATTCTCGTCTCCTTGTGCTCCTCTTCGAGAAACGGCAGGATGCCCGCCATGTTCATGACTTCCTGGCGGAGTTCTTCATCAACGATCTTGTCCGCCGCATCGGCGATGGTCCCATCGATCTGATCCACATCGATCTCAGACTGAAAGAGGTGCTCGGACATCGCATGCAGCGTGGCCTTGTGGATCTCGTGCAGTTCAAACGCGCCATCGGCGGTCGCGACACACTTGAGGATGCCAAGAATATCCTCGGCCTGCTGTCCACGGACTTCAAGGATCTTCTTCATACGTATCCCTTCTGGTGGGGTGAAATCACTTCTGTTCAGACATTGAAAAGGATATGCGCCACGTCGCCATCCTGCATCACGTAGGACTTGCCCTCGCTTCGCATTTTCCCGGCTTCCTTGATCGACTTCTCGCTGCCCAGGTCGAAGAGTTCATCGCAGTGGTAGCACTCGGCGCGAATGAATCCTCGCTGCAGGTCCGAGTGAATCGCTCCGGCCGCTTCCGGTGCCGTGGCACCACGCGGTATGGACCAGGCACGGACCTCCTTCTCCCCCGCCGTGTAGAAGGTCGTCAGGCCCAGCAACTCGTTGCAGCCCCTTGCAAAGGCTCCAAGTGCGGATTCCGCGATGCCCATTGATGCAAGCATCTCGTCCCGGTCCGCCGCTTCCAGTTCAGAAACCTCCGACTCGAGCGTTGCGCACAGGTGCAGGCTTGGAGCACCCTGCCCTGAAGCGTGATCACGCACTGGCCCTGCATCCGAGCCTTCAAGATCATCTTCCGCGACATTCGCCACGTAGAGCATCGGCTTGGCCGTCACCATCCCGTAGGACCTGAGAATCCCGACCTGGTACTCATCCCAGGTGCCCTCGCGGATGGGTCGCTCCTCCTCGAGCATTCCATGGACCAGTTCAATGACGGCAAGGCGATCCTTCGCCTCCTTGTCACCACTTCGAACACTGCGCCTGGCCTTGTCGAGGACACTTTCTGCAACCACGAGATCGGCCATGATCAGTTCGGCCTCCATGACCGAGATATCCCTTGCAGGATCATGTCCTTCGCAACACATGACCACATGGGCAACGGCATCAACCTCGCGTATGCTCGCAAGCACCTGGTTGAGCTGCCCACCACCTCCTCCGACAGCGACACCTGGAATGTCAACAACCTGTACCCGTGCCGACACGATCTTCTCCGGCGGGATGAACTCGGCGATCTTCTCCAGGCGCATGTCTGGAATACTGGCCATTCCCACGT
>Ga0315339_1001518_pt1 | contig 20308 bp, 14 predicted proteins | sample ASW17metaG_FD_204514 | JGI IMG/M metagenome (GOLD analysis project Ga0315339, IMG submission 204514) | Ammonia-oxidizing marine archaeal communities from Pacific Ocean, United States - ASW #17 | ecosystem: Environmental > Aquatic > Marine > Oceanic | place: USA: California | collected 2016-12-05
GCAGAGAAATGACACCCCCAACGCGAGAAGAAGATAGATAACCAATAATAGCATATAATTGAGGTGAATCTTCGCGTTGATGCAACAACTGGAGCAAGCGAAAATGGCGAGATTGCAATCTAAGGAAAGAGATGTTGGAAATTCACAACCTACACCTAATCGAAAAACAACGCCCGCACCCAGATAATTCCTACTACTTCCTCATTCCGGGAAAAGAGAAGAATCCAAACCGGGGATTATCCTCAGCGCGTTTTTATAGTAGACTTTTTTTAGAACTTCATCGGGAAGATTTAGCCCATACATGCGCCAGAAAGCATGGTAGCGTTTGTAGTAGGGAAAGTATTCGTCATCTGATTCTAAAACACGAAAGTACGTAGGGAATTCATCTACATTGTAGGAATCTTTTCCAAAAAGAATTCGGTCCTGATATTTTTCGAAAAACCGATTCGCCATACGAGGTTGTCGACCAAGCTCGGCGATGACAGCAGCGATACCCACGTTCATGTTTGGAATCTCGCCCAGAACCTCGCCAAGCCTACCCAGATCATTTCCCAACCAACCCAGGTGAGCCGCAATGAACTGGGTGTTCGGATGTTTTTTAAACATGCGATATTGCTCAGAGATAATTTGCTCCCAAGGAGCGGGGTTGTTTGGACCGCGCTTTCTACGCGGATGTGTTTTTAGTTCCAACCAACGTTCGTTTTGCTTGTTGTGTGCTTCCCAAAATGGTTTCGGATCGGCAGAGTGAATAAGGACTGGAATTCCAAGATCGCCACATTTTGCCCAAACAACATCCAACCTCGGATCATCGACGGCTACTCGGTTACCCTTGGAGTCCTTATTGGACAGCCCCAGGCCCTTAAAGACTTTAAGTCCCTTTGCGCCGTTTTGAACATCTATGACCAGTTGTTTAACCGACCTTGTCCCCCAGCCCGGTTGATCGACATTGTTGAAGTCGAGATTCGTGAAAACGGCGAAACGTGTAGGATGATACTGCTGAATACTACTGGTCATGGACTTAAGCCTTTCACCACCTCGCCCACTGAGGTTGACCATGATTCCCATGTTCATTGCGTCCATTTGTTTTGCGATACGATTAAGCTCTTGTTCACCCATGCGGTTTTGATGGCTATGCACGTCAATGAAAGGAAACTTCGCTCGCGTAACAGGGTTCTCTGGAACGACCAAGGTCGACGGAGGATCGTAGGCCTCCCAGTCCATTTGCTGACCGTTACCAACGCTGCTCAATAAACCAAGAAGAGTGAATACCAATAGTATGTTTTTCATAATAGGGAAATATCGCGAAGGAGAAGCACACCAAACCTTAAAATAAATTGCGAGCTGGGAAAGCATCTATGGTCACAAGTTAGATGCGGACAAGAGCTATAAATAAAAAGCCCCGGAGCACGATGACTCCGAGGCTTAACAGTAAATATTCGAAAACTAAGGAACTTAGTTAGTGATATCAAAAGTGGAGCTCCTCGGGTTAGCTGCCTGGTAAGTTTCATACCATTTCAATTGCGCATCACTGCCGGCATAGTCTTTTAAAGCTTTTTCATTTTTAAATTCCATGACGAACGCGTGAGTTTTATCACCCTGAGTTTTGATGGACCGGATCCATACACGGGTAATTCCATCATACTCATGCGCGAGCGTTACTACAGCGTCGAGTGCCGCCTGAATTTGCTTCTCCGTCGCACCCTCCTTCCAGGATACAGTAACCACATGGATTACTGATTTAGGCACTACAGGATCACTCTTATGATGATTGGCAGAAGCGGTTGAAATAACGAGCGCAAGAAGAGTCACGCTAAACAGTGTATTGATTACTTTTTTCATAATTATTGGTTGTGGAATTTAGCTTAGAGCAAAAAATGATCTACCTTTCTTTGGTAAAACTTACTAAATGGCTAGTCTAATCAACCCACAAGGCATGCTCTGAGAAAACCCAGCTTAATAATTGAAAATGTATGCTCAGTTTTGACAATTGAATGGTACCTTGTCCTATCGAAACAGATAAATTAGCTCGAAATGCGCTCAAAAAGAAAATCTCCGAATAAAGCAAAATCAAGAACACCTCGCAAAAAGACGGTTGAAAAGAAAAGAGCAAAGTGGCCTCCCGAAAGAAAACCAAAGACCTCACAAACAAAAAAACTTACAAAAGCAAGGCCGGCCAAAAAAATAGCCAAGCGAGCTCCCAAACGCGGGACTCCTCTTTCGAAAAGCGCCCCGAAAAGACTGAGTAAGTAAATCCGGAAGATAGGATGTTGCCAAAATGATTAGGTTTAATTCGCGCGATTTTCCGGCACTAGCTTCCGAACCCAACCATCGCCTTTTGTGAGCAGATACAACTCGCCTGACTCATCCACCCCGAGACGAAGGTCGGCACGCGGACCTGTCGCGTAAGTATTTGGATAGCCAACAACATCAATCAAGTCCTGCTCTTTACCATTAACGATTAATCTCAATTCCTTAATCTCCGCTGGCTTTCCGGGTATGAGGTTCGTAGTTTCGATGTAAAACACACGCCCTCTTACAATATCAGCAAAAACAAATTTACCAATCAATTCCTTAAGCAGCGTCCCTTCATAAACAAAACCACTCGCGTTTGCTTTACCCTCATCGTGATCGTATTGGGCAACTGGATCGGTAAAGATATTAGGATCATCGGCTGGCAAATCATAGACCGGACCGATCCCTATTCCAGCAACGCCTGAACCTGTAGAAAAAGTACCCTCTCGCAGACGCCAACCGTAATTCGCACCAGCAACACCGATATTAACTTCCTCAACCTGATTCTGTCCAATATCCATAATAAACATACGTCCAGATTTGTCCCAGGAAAAATGTTGAGGGTGGCGTAAGCCGTATGCCCAAATTTCCGGCGCAAGGTTCGGACTCGAAACAAAGGGATTATCATCCGGGATCGAATACGAACCACCGCTCGAAAGTGCGATTGGGTTAACCCTAAGAATGGCACCCTGCGGACTGACCAACGACTGACCATAATCTTTTGGGTCAAACGCCGCTCCACCATCACCGAGACAGAAATATAAATTCCCATAATCGGAGCTGCCTGGCTTAGCAGCAGGGTTGAACCCGATGGTACCGATATTATGGTTGGGTGCAAATTGACCAATGCGAAAGACCTCACGGCGCGTGCCTTTAAAAGGTACTGCTGCGTGATCCGTTGTCGTCCATTCCACAATTACACTTTCGTGGCTCGAGGCATCGTCTTTCAAATAGGTTGATTCGCCAGATCCAGAAGTTGCACTGAAGGCCGTATACAATTTCCCATACCCAGCTTTCCCGCGTTGTGAAAATTCCGGGTGAAACGCAAAACCGGCAAAGCCTGTTTCGTTAGGCATCATCGAGTTATCAAACGAAATATCGTAGGCACGGTGATCGAGATACGACTGCAAGGACTCACCGTCCTGATCTGCCACATAGAGAACTCCACGCAGCTCGCAAATGGCTACTCGTCCCGAACCATCGCCTATGGGATTAAGATATTGCACACGCGCATAGGCATTGGTTGTGGAACCGCCCGTAGTGCCGTCCTTCAACTGCGGAAGACGAAAGCGCTCGATTGCGGCGACGACGATCTCGCCCTTTCTAATTTTTTGAGGAATCGGATTGGTAAGAGGAACTGGTGCCTTCTTGACTTCACTAGATTCGTGGTGCGCCCCGAAGGAATCGCCCACGGAAATCAAACACGTAAGAATGCAGAGTCTAAGTGAATAGTTAAATAGCAGTTTTTGTAATTTCATTTTTCAATTCGATACCGAGATTTCTGTCACACACTTTTGGTCACCTTGAATAAACTCAATTAGAACCTTGGATAACCAATGAATTTTACTTGAGGGACATGTTTACTAAATCTACCGAAAAGAACAACCATCATGTTCGAAGGCAGATCCAACATTTCTTTTGATAGGTAATGTGTCCCAAAAGTTTGAAGACTGGATATAGGTTTATGACCAGTACCCCAGTTCCAATTTACGGTGAGTTATTGCTTAGAGGCGAGAGGCGGAATTGGACAAAGCTTAACCAGGCATCTCCGTATCCGATTCCCTACGGTAGCCTTTTACCATCACCCCATTGGCTTGAATTTCCAGGATGGCGTAGCTGTTGTTTTCTGGACCACTGTTATCTACCACCGCTTTTAGTGTGTAGTAATGAATCCCGTTAATCTCATGGTAACCACCGTGATGTTGATGGCCTTGAAAGACAGCCAATACCTTATTGGATTCTTCCAGGATAAGTCTGACGGCCGCCGCGTTCTTCACAATGTGCTCAACCGTTTGTTCTGAATCCAGGAGTTGATGAACAAAAACGATGGTAGGTTTCTCCGTCGCATTCAGATCTTTTTTCAACCAATCGAGTTGATTTTGGGGTATAAAGGTATCCGTCCAAACAAAGTTTCCTTTATCATAACTTACACCGTCCTGCCTAAAGGTGGCATCGAGGACGATAAAATGGTAACCTTGTTTATCAAAGGAGTAATAGGAAGCCGAAGAATCGATACCCGTATTCTCTACCTGGTCCAGAAACTGTTTCTTACTTATGCTATCGATATCATGGTTTCCCAGGACATGATAACGAGGTCCCTTAAATTGTGCATAGGCCGATTCCAAATCTCGCACAAAGCTCAAGGTTCGCGCTTCCGTGGGTTCGGGATCTTCATCCTTAAAGTCGCCGACATGAACCATCAGATCAACTTGTTCCTCGTTCATGCGAGTTACACATTCCTGAAACTTTGTCATCGACTCCCGATAATAACGAATACCGGCCGGAGAACGATCAGCGTAATGGGTATCGCTTACTAACCCAACTCGCAGTGCCGTTCTATTGGTTTTCTTGCACGGCGAGCTGACGCCAGTCGCAAGTAACAAGGCTGCACTACAACCTGCTTTCAGAAATTTTTGCCGAGAGAGAGTCCATGTATTATTCATTTCATTATCACGTTGCTGTATTAAACTTTCGGCGGTCCACCCATTTTGGCTTCATCTATCATTAGCTGATGGACTCTGATGTCGAGAAGCTTAGGGTTTTATAAGACCTAACGATTTGAATACCGATCTTAAAATGAAATCAATACATGCCAATCGTCCGACCTCTTTAATTAAGGCCTTTTATTTTGTGAGTACTTTTATCGTATTCAGCTCGACGTTGCTTTCGTTGAAGGCTGAGGAAGTAGTGATGAGGAGGCAGGGTTTCGAGGACATGCTGGTCGAGATTTCCAATTGGGGTAGGTGGGGGAAAGACGACCAGAAAGGGACGCTTAATTTCATAACACCGGAGGTCCGAATGAAAGCGGCTCAACTAGTGACAGACGGAGTCGCTATTTCTCTCTCGCGCAATGCGGATAAGGAGAAGTCAGCGGACAATGGGCGCCCTTATACCCACACCATCCGTGCGGCTAAGGCAACTGACGGCGGAAGCAGCGATTCAATCTCCATTTCACCTCACGGTATGGCCCATACCCACATCGATGCCCTTTGCCATCAATTGCACCAGGGAAAGATGTATAATGGATTTAGCTACAAAGAGATCACAGAGAAAGGGGCCCACAAGAATTCAATTCTCAATCAAAAAGAAGGCATATTCACCCGGGCCGTTCTCTTTGATATCCCAACCTTGAAGGGAGTGCGTTATTTGAAGGGAGACACGGCAATTTACCCTGACGATCTGGAAGAATGGGAGCGCCGGATGGGATTACGGGTTCAAAAAGGCGATATCGTTCTTATCAGGACTGGGCATTAGCTGGACCGAGAGGAAAATGGGCCCAAACGCGGTCCTCATCCGGGGATACATGCATCTTGCATGAAGTGGCTGCACCACCGAGAGGCTGCCATGGTAGGTTCCGACCTGGCCCTCGATGTCGAACCATCGGGCATTGAAGGAATTAGGGATCCGGCACATGATCTCTCCATTATAGCGATGGGAATGCCCATCCTGGACGCTGCCGATTTCGGACCCTTGTCCATTGAATGCAAGAAACGCCAACGCTGGGCATTTTTGCTAACTATGGCTCCCCTAGCGATTCCGGGAGCAACCGGGTCACCTGTAAACCCGACAGCAATATTTTAATCTTCAGGAGGCGGCGGGCTTGGCTCTCCAAGCGTAAGTGAGATGGGCCCGAAGTGGCGGAGAAGTGCGGAGAGGAAAAGAATTGAGCCGAGCATCTCAAGGAACTCTTCAATGGTATAAAGGGCACAATAAACTACGTTGTTAAAGCCATAGGTTTCTGCTTACAAACCGCCGAGCATGTCAAAAGCAATAGCGCCCGTATGAAGAATTATGCCGGCAACGATGAAGCGTCTTCGGGTGGCCGAAGGGAGCCTCCAAAGGAAACTAAGGTAAAATAGTCCTAGAAAAAAGGTGGCGATGCCATAGGGAATAACCCAAAGAAAATAAAGCAGGCCTCCGGAATCCATAAACAGCTCAAATACATCGCTGAAATTTTCGTGGATCCTTGAAGCTTCATAAATTGCGAGAAATCCGAAGATCAGGGATAGGCTGCCCCAGTAAAAGGAATTACCGTCACTATTGAATCGAGATTTCCGGTAATGAATCGCAAGGACGATAGCATTGAAGAGAAGGGCAACTGCGGTAAAAAAAGGCAGGAACGGTACCCTCGTAATCAAAGTCGAAGATATTTGCTAGCATTTCGACCATGCGCCTCTCCGAGTGGAATCCGAAATAAAGAACCACTATGTTGATAAGAGTAAGGAGAAGCGCGGTCCCAAGGAGGACTGGGATAATTCTTTTTGAATTCAACGAAATTACCATAACGGCTAGGAATTTCCTAAATTTTGAGTACTTACGCCAAGCTTGGAAGCACCCATTGAATCTGTTTTAAGTGATTTTGAAGATCAGCCTGTCGTTTAAGGAATACTTTTAATTGCAGAATCAACCGGTAAATCTATTTTGGATAGGATGATACTCCAAAGATCCATTCTTCCATTCGTAATCCTAATCACTAACCTGGGACTGCTTGCTCAAGATCCGATTGACTGGAGGAATCTCTATGAACCCCATGCGGATGAAGAAATGCCATACCGGCTGATGAAGCCGAAAGGGTTCGATTCAAGCCAACACTACCCGGTAATTGTTTCGTTACATGGTGGCGGCGGCACGGGGACGGATAACCAGAAACAATTGAAAGATTGGAACAGGCAACTAGCCGATGAGCCAAGGCGTTCGGATTTTCCGTGTTATGTTTTCGCACCCCAGGCAACCCATTTGTGGGATGCGGCCCATCTTAAGAAAATCAAGGAGATCATCGCAGAGCTACCGTCTGTGGATATGAATCGAATTTATATACTAGGGCATTCCATGGGAGGCCATGGAACGAATGTCCTCATCCAAATCGATCCTAATTATTTCGCCGCTGTGGCACCTTCGGCTGGTACGGGGCGGAAAGCGGATGAAGATTTTATCGAGGCATCCCTGATTAAGGATATCCCGATATGGGCCTTTCATGGAGACCACGATACGGTTTGCCCGATTGATCCTCAATTGAAGTTGTTCGATGAGTTAAAAGCATTAGGCGGGAACATGAAGCTCACGACCTTTGTGGGAGATGGACATGGCGTATCCGGTAAGTTTATAACAGGGGCCGAAAATGGTAGCACCCAGCTCAGCAGCGATCGTTGTGATTCGGAGCAGGATTTTATGACCTGGCTGTTTGCGCAGAAACGAGCCAGGTAACTACGCCGTCACACAAAGCGGCATGGATGGCAGTCCCTATCGACCACGAAAAATGACCCCAATTAGCTTCTCATCAGCGCTATTTTACTTCGCTTAGGTAGTATCGCCCTGAGTCCAGATCATACATTTGAGCGGCCCGGCGATAAAAGTCCGTTAGTGGACATTTTAGGGTTGGCAGACCAAATACAGTTGGCACAGTTTAAATTTCTCGATCCTGAGTCGGGTTATTTAAATAACCCGTGTCCATCTACCAATTCTGTCAATAAAAGCCCTATGCAACTTGGTTTTATCATTGATCATTCGCGCTGTATCGGATGTCACGCCTGCACCGTCGCTTGCAAATCGGAAAATGACGTTCCGCTAGGCGATTTTCGGACTTGGGTAAAGTATACAGAGGAAGGGGAATTTCCAGAAGTACGGCGGTCCTTTGCAGTGTTACGCTGTAACCAATGTTCAGAACCGCCCTGTGTGGATATTTGTCCCACCAATGCTTTGGAAAAGTTGGCGAACGGGGTCGTAGATATTAATTATGATTCTTGCATCGGTTGTAAGTCCTGCATGCAAGCGTGTCCTTATGATGCGCTTTACATTAATGAGGATGAAGGAACGGCCGAGAAGTGCCATTTTTGTAATCATCGGGCCGAAATAGGTTTAGCGCCTGCTTGTGCGGTGGTTTGTCCGACTGAGGCTATTATTCCGGGCGATTTTGATGACCCACTCAGTCTGGTTTCTCGCATGCGCCGAGAAGAGGATTTAAATGGGCGCAAAGTGGAAGCGGGTACCGGACCTAACGTGCTCTACAAGGAAGCTAATCCTAATACGATTACTCCAACCCAATCCAATGCGACGTCAGGATTTATCTGGTCAAATAACCCGGATGGTTTGAAGAAAACCGCAGAAGCGTTTCATGCGGAGCAAGATGAAATGGAAAACAAAGCGCGCACCGTTTACGACGTGCCAAGAAAACCTTTGTGGGATTGGAAAGTCGGTGCTTATTTTACGACAAAGTCGTTGGCTGGAGGTTCTTTCTTAGCAGCCTTGCCGTTATTTTTAAGTATGATTCGCGGAGAGACTTCACTGGCTGTTGGGCTGTGTATTGGAATGTCGCTCTTATTTTTGATGGCTACCATGGTATTGCTTTTGGCTGACCTGAAAAAGCCGCTACGGTTTATTTATATTTTGTTACGCCCCAATTGGAAAAGTTGGCTTTGCTGGGGAACGGTGGCGATTTTGCTTTTTGGAGTCGTGATGTCGTTATGGGGAGGCATTTGGGCCCTGTCTTATTTTGGAGATAAATCGGTCAGTGAAATGATCCCATCAGGTGTCGCTTATGCGCTATTGCTGGTGACAACTGGGTCAGCTATCTTTGTGGCCTGTTATACGGCATGGTTGTTTCACCAATGCCATGGCCGACCTCTTTGGATGAAACGCCTCTTAGGGTTATCACTTACATTACACGCATTCCTAGCTGGGTGTGCCGGCGTGTTGATAATCGATCAAGTAATGGTGCTGTTTGCAGCTGAGAATTGGGGTCTAAGTGAAGGCTCGCGTTCTTTTGTCCTGCTTGGATTTTTTGGAGGGCTAGTAGCGCATTTGCTGATGATGTTGGGTGAAAAACAGCTAGCGCCTAAAAACAGAGAGGTCGAATATCACCGAGCCGCAAAGCTTATAACTCATGGTCCTTTTGCTAAACGCCATTGGAGAATCAGTATCATTCTGGGAGTTGTTCTTCCACTAATTATTGTTTTGTCCTCCTTTGTTTTTGGTTTTGCTGCGAGCCCCATCCTACTGATCGTCGCTGGTATTATTGCGCTGGTTGGATTGTGGAATGAAGAGGACCTTTTTGTAAAAGCAGGACAGGCACTACCAATTAGTTAAAACCTCAAAGAAGTTCCAATGGTCGAAATTATTAAAAAGGAAACTGAATTTTTAAAGACATGAGTGAACAAAAAGAATCGTATAACCGTGAATCTCCTTGGGAACTTGCTGTAGGCCCAACACCTGATAAATGGAATGACTGGGTAGAGCTCGATAGTAAGGCATGGCCTGAAAAGAAAGTTGAAAAGCATTACCGTTGTGTGCCTACAATTTGTTTTAATTGTGAATCAGCCTGTGGATTATTGGCCTTTATTAATAAGGAAACGGATGAGGTTGAAAAATTTGAAGGTAATCCCGTCCATCCAGGGAGTCGTGGACGAACCTGTGCCAAGGGACCTGCAACGATTAATCAAATTAATGATACTGAACGTATTCTGTATCCCTTGAAACGCGTGGGGCCAAGAGGCGGTGGAAGATTTAAACCAGTAAGCTGGGAAGAAGTTTTGGATGATGTGGGGTCGCGCATCCGAAAGGCGTTTCAGGAAGAACGCCGCAATGAGGTGATGTACCACGTAGGTCGACCCGGTGATGACCACTTTGTCTACCGCATGCTCAATGCTTGGGGCATAGATGGGCATAACAGTCACACTACCGTTTGTTCCGGGGCTGCTCGTTTGGGCTATTCGTTATGGATGGGAGCTGATCGACCTTCTCCGGATTACTCACACACGAAGTTTGTTCTTCTCTTAAGTTCCCACCTCGAAACGGGCCATTATTTTAATCCTCATGCGCAACGCATTATTGATGCGAAATCAGGAGGCTCAAAAATTGCGGTGGTTGATGTCCGTTTGAGTAACACGACAACGCATGCAGACTATTGGGTTTCACCCTGGCCGGGTTCAGAACCTGCTCTATTATTAGGAATAGCATTGGAACTGCTAACAAGCGGACGGTTTAATAAAGAATACGTAGAACGCTGGGTAAACTGGCAGGATTATCTTTCGGCCTTTGATACGGATGGTCCTGGAACCTTCGATAGATTTATTGAGAAACTGATCGAAGTGTATTCTATATATACGCCAGAGTATGTTGAGGAGGAATGCCAACTTCCTGCAGAAACCGTCCAACAACTAGCAGATGAAATTGCGAAAGCGGAAAGACAGTTTTCAAGCCATCTGTGGCGGAATACCGCAGCTGGAAATAAAGGTGGTTGGCAATCGGCGAGAGCACTTGTCTTTTTACATGCATTGACTGGGAGCATCGGGCATCCGGGTGGAGTAAACCCTAATAGCTGGGATAAGGCGCATCCCCACCCTAGCGAAATGCCTCCTCCGCATAGCCAATGGAATGAGTTAATTTGGCCACGTGAGTACCCGCTGTCTCATTATGAAATGAGCTTTCTTCTACCGCATCTTGTGGAAACTCAAAAGAAGAAGATAGATACCTATTTTTCCCGCGTTTATAATCCTGTGTGGACCAACCCGGATGGGTGTTCCTGGATTGAGATGTTTGAAAAAGAGGAAAGTATCGGATGTCATATAGCGCTCACGCCGACCTGGAGTGAAACCGCACAATGGGCGGACTATGTACTTCCTATGGGGCTTGCTTCTGAACGGCATGATTTGATGAGTCAGGAAACTCATGCCGGAACCTGGATAGGCTTTCGCCAACCCGTCATGCGTGAATATTTTCGCCAAGAAGGAAAAACAAATGGAGGCGAGAAAACATACGATTCCAATCCAGGTGAAGTATGGGAAGAAGCAGAATTCTGGATTGCACTTTCTAACAAGATTGATCCGGACGGATCACTCGGTGTGCGCGAATACTTTGCAGATAAATCCGGGAAACCGATTTCCATCGATGACTATTACAAAGATATTTTTGAGAACGTAGAAGGTTTAGCAGAAGAGGCAGCCAAGGAAGATTTGAAGCCGCTGGAATACATGCGTAAGTACGGTGCATACGATGTGCCTTACAAAGGCCAAGACCGCTACGAGGAAGAAAAGGAAGGTGGTCTGCCGATGGAAGACGGAACGACCCGCACGGGTTTTCCAACACTCAGTAAAAAGCTAGAATTCTTTTCTCCAGTAATGAAAGAATGGGGTTATGAGGATCAATGTATCCCAGGGTATATTCGATCACATGTACATTGGCGGAACATTGATTTGGATAAAGGACAGCGAACGCTTTTGCCAACGTTTCGATTACCGACTCTGATTCATACACGTTCCTCGAATGCAAAGTGGTTGAAAGAGATTTCTCATACCAATCCCCTCTGGGTGCATCCGGAAGATATCGGGAAACTAAATCTTAAGAATGGTGAATTGGCACGCGTGTCTACAGATATTGGATACTTCGTGGTACGAGTCTGGGAAACCGAAGGGATCCATCCAGGAATCGTAGGATGCTCTCATCATATGGGACGGTGGAGAGTGCATCGCGATATTGGGGGAGAGAAATTTTCCACATCGCTCGTTGATATTACTCGTGAGAACGGAACCTTTCTTTTCAGAGAAAAAGAAGGAGTTAACCCGTTCGAGAGTTCGGATAGTGATACTAAGAAGATTTGGTGGAAAGAAGCGGGAGTGAACCAAAACTTAACTTTCCCAGTGCATCCTGATCCCATCAGCGGAATGCACTGTTGGCATCAACGGGTAACGGTAGAGCCGGCACGTGAAGGAGATCGTTATGGCGATATTTTTGTCGACACCAATAAAAGTCGTGCAGTTTTCAAAGAGTGGTTAGCGGAAACGAAGAGCGGACCCGGTAAAGGAGGATTGAGAAGACCCTTGCACATGAATCGACCTCTCAAACCGACAGAAGATGCGTATTACATAAAGGAGTAATCTGGAGTGCTAAAATGGTGCGCTATCCTATTCGCCTGTACTTGAGTTAAGGTTGAAACCACCGTTGCCAAACTCAGCCGAGCTGTGCACAGTTCCGATGCATGAAAGTCATAGGCCTCTTCGCCTCCCTTTGGGCAGCCGTTGGAATTTGCGCCCTGTTAGGAACCGCTATTTGGCGTCTCTCCTCTCGCGCCAGCGAAGCCCTGCGCTTTGAGCTCAGTCACCTCCAATGGATTCTCCTTGTTCTTTGGGCTTTTTTCATGGCGTACGCCGAAGGTTTCAAAGGATTTCAAAAAAGTTTCTCGCCGCGAACTGCCGCACGGATTTACCACCTCGCGAGTTCTACTAACCTACTCCACAGTCTCCTCGCTCCCTTCTTCGGCATGGGTTACTTTCACGCAACGAAACGAACAAAGATCGTCGCCTACTCCCTCACAATTGGGATAACACTCCTCGTAATTCTTGTCCGCCTCATCCCTCAGCCCTGGCGCGGAATTATCGACGCAGGTGTGGTCGTGGGTCTTACATGGGGTGTCCTCTCCCTGATAATCTTCATTCTCCGCTCTTTCGTAAAAGGAAAGCCGGACGCATCCCCCGAGCTCCCCAACATGTAAAGTCAGGAGCGCTCAAGTCCTCTCTACCAGAGTCTATGGTGGATTATTCTCAATTAAGCGCCCTTGGGCGGATAATCATAAAATCCTTTACCAGATTTGCGGCCGAGCCAGCCCGCAGCAACATAGCGGCGCAAGAGAACCGGTGGGCGATATTTGGAATCACCGAACTCGCGATAAAAAACCTCGCAGATGGAAAGCATGGTATCAAGGCCGACGAGATCTATAAGGGTCAAAGGACCCATCGGATGCCCCAGTCCTAATTTTACCGCCTGGTCGATATCCTCTCGCGTTGCGATTCCTTCCTCAAATGCGAAGACCGCTTCAACCAAGAGGGGGATGAGAATGCGGTTGACCACAAACCCAGGCGTGTCCTTCGCCAGCACTACTGTCTTCCCCATTTGCTTTCCCAACTGGGTGACGGCAGCAATCGTATCGTCGCTGGTCGCGACACCGCGAATGACTTCCACTAGCTGCATCGCAGGCACAGGATTAAAAAAGTGCATCCCTGCAACACGTTCGGGCCGTTTCGTGGCCGCGGCTATATTGGTTATTGAAATGGACGACGTGTTGCTGGCTAACACTGCTGTTGGCTTACAAATGGAATCCAGTTGGCAAAACAGTTCACATTTCAGCGGCTCTTGTTCGCTAACCGCTTCAATGACTAAATCCAGATTTGCGAAATCTTTCAATTCAGTGGTCGTTTGAATACGGGCAAGAATCTGATCGACCTCCTCTTCTAATCGGCCGCGCTCATGCGCTCGTTCTAAGCTTTTCCCGATCTTATGTTTCGCCCCTTCCAAGGCATCCGCCATCTGATCCGTCAAGAGGACCTGTAACCCCGACTGAGCTGCCACTTGAGCAATTCCCGATCCCATAAGTCCGCAACCAATAACTCCAATTTCCTGCACAATCAAACCCTTCGTTTTATGTTTAGTATTTAATTTCCAACTAGTCTACATAGGCGTCATCGTCTCCCACAAGAGGGAAATAATTCCAGATCCAATATGTGTAGCAAAAATTACCAGGAAGAGGAAATGCCATCCTCTATAACCTCATTGTCGTCACCATTCCGAATTGGGGCGCTTAAATATGAACTCTGTCTTTGTATCTTCATTCAGTAGAGCTGCGTTGCCACGTCTTCCCTGGGAACGCCAAGCCGCAGCTTACCATCATTGGCATTCGGACTGCGAACTAGTTGTCTTACTATTCTAACTTCGTTTCGTTGAGCTGCCGATTAGAAGGCTTACTCCTTTGCCCAATCTGTCTATTCCATTGCCTTGGCAGGTTTGAACCTTACACCTATACAATAAGACTCATTCTTTAATAATATCCCCTAAATGATTTCTTACCGCCCATCCCTTCTCTTTCTAGCTCTTTCAGCTATCTTTTCATCTGTGGGGGCTCAATCTTCCGATAAACCCAATATGATCGTCATCTTTGTGGATGAGCTGCGTTGGGACGGTTTGAGTATTACCGGACACCCGTTTGCAGAAACTCCGCATATCGATCGCTTGGCCCGGGAAGGGATGCTAATGGAAAACTCTTTTGTGGTTACGCCGCTCTGTGGTCCTAGTCGCGGAAGTCTGATGACAGGACAATACGCCCATACTAATGGCAGCTATAAAAACCAGGCCCCAAAGGGACACACCAAGTTGCTGAAAACCTACCCTATGCTATTTCAGGAGGCGGGTTATAAAACTGGTTTTATGGGGAAATGGACCACGGGAAGAAATGCGGATAAAACGGTTCATCCGGGCTTTGACCGTTGGTTTTGCTCGGGCGTAAACCGGGACTATAAAATGGATCCGTTAGTAAATGTGGATGGTGAGTGGATTCAATACAAAGGACATGCCACCGATATTGACTCAGCCGAAACCGTTCGGTTTATACGCGAAAATAAAGATAAGCCATTTAACATCTCTCTCTGGCATCGCTCAGTGCACACCAGTTACGCGGATGAAGGTTTAATGGCGGCCGAGCGAAACCGTGAACTCTATAGAAATCAGCCGATCGAGCGTCGACTCAGTGCGCAGCCTGGCTTTGTAGTGCAACCATCCTTAAAGGGCTTTGCCCAGCGGCCGCCCACCGATGAAGATATTCGCAACATTGCCCGTATGACGGTGGATATTGATGATGGCGTTGGTGAAATTTACCGGGCCTTGGAAGAAGAGGGCATTCTCGACAAAACCATGATTATCTTCCTTGGTGATAACGGTTTTTTCTTTGGCGAACACGGACTCACTGAAAAACGGCTGGCTTATGAAGAAGCTATTCGAGTTCCCTTTATCGTGCGCTATCCGCCTTTGATCCAGGCCGGTAGTACATCGGAAGTGGAGGTGCTTAACATCGATATCGCCCCCACCTTGCTGGCCTTGGCTGGGATTCCAATTCCGGACGAAATGCAGGGTCAGGACTTTCTTCCTGTATTTCAAGGAGGTCAATTGGAGGAACCGCGCTCATCCCTGTTGTTTGAATTCTGGTCCGAAACGGATTTACCCGGTCAGAGCTGCTGGTGGAAGGCGGTCCGCACCGATGAATGGAAATACGTACATTATTACAAAGAACCGTTCTATGACGAACTCTACAACCTGAAGGAAGATCCCTACGAAATGACCAATCTCATTAAAGATAACGGTCATGCCTGGATAGTGAAACGGATGGAAACGGAGTTGAATCGCCTAATGGCGAAATACGATGACAAGGGTGGGGACTACGGATTCTGGCCGCAGCTTTGACTCGAGAAAAAGATGAACGGATTCGATATTGTTCTGGTCATCGCTATCATCCTCTTTGCGAGGTTAGGAGTCAGTAAATACATCCAAATGAAAAATGAGCCGGCTAAAGCATCAGAATTAAAGGACTCAGAAAAGTAGGAGAAGTAATGAACAACAATAAATCTCAACGCTCAAAACGGACTTTCAAGAACGAAGCCACCAAAGCACAATTACCTCTACGATGAAAATCTTAAGCGTATTTACAGTTATAGCTCTACTCTCTTCAACGGGGTGTTCGACGGAGAAACAGGACCTCGTGTCCCACTCCCGGCCGAATATTGTTTTTATTCTCGCGGACGATCTGGGTTATGGCGATGTCGGTGCCTACAATCCGGCCGGACGGATCGCGACGCCGAACCTCGATCAAATGGCAGCTGACGGGTTACGTTTTACAGATGCCCATTCCGGTGGGTCCACCTGCGTCCCATTGCGATATGGATTGTTGACCGGCCGTTTTGCCGCACGTGCCACCTTACAGGTTCGAGAAGGTCCTGCGATCAAAGAGGATCAGGCGACCATTGCTTCTCTGCTGCAAGCTAATGGCTACCAAACAGCCATGGTGGGCAAGTGGCATCAAGGATTTGAAATGCTTCCACCCAAAGGGCGTGAATCCCGTTTCGACTATTCGAAGCCACTGAGAGGTGGTCCGGTTGATCGTGGGTTCGATTCCTTTTTTGGAATGCATGCTTCACTCGATATACCACCGTTCTTTTATATTCGAGAACGAGACCCAGTTATGCCACCAACCGAAATAACCAAAGCAAGCACAAGCGTGGGAAGCAAAGACGGATGGAACAACATTCAAGGAGCATTCTGGCGAGAAGGACCGATAGCGCCCGATTTCGTCCATGAAGAAGTAACTCCCGTATTTGGAAAAGAGGCAGTGAAAGTAATTGAAAGTTACGCTTCAGGATCGCAACAGAAGCCGCTGTTTCTATACCTTGCTTTACCCTCTCCTCACACTCCTTGGCTGCCGACGGAACCATTTCTGGGAAAAAGCAAGGTAGGGATGTATGGAGACTTTGTGATGCAAGTAGATGCCGCAGTTGGAACTGTAAGCGACGCTCTACGAGAAGCCGGACTGACGGATAACACGTTACTTATTTTTTCCAGCGACAACGGGCCCGTTTGGTATGATGAAAACACAACGCATTTTGGATACTCGGCAGCGGGGCCACTTCGGGGTAAGAAAGCAACCAGATGGGAAGGCGCGCACCGTGAGCCATTTTTGATGCGTTGGCCCGATAAGATTAAGGCAGGGTCAACGAACGATCAAACCATCTCTTTCGTCGATGTGTTTGCAACGTTTGGAAGCTTGGTAGGAGTGAAGCAATTGCCGACGGGAGCTGCTGAGGATAGTGAGAGTTTTCTACCAGCCATGATGGGGACCCAAATGGGAGTACGACCACCCATTCTGCACGATGCGCAATTAATCCGATCTGGTGACTGGAAGTTGATTCTTCCAAGCAAAGGAAATCGAGGTTCTCCGGGTGAGCTGTATAATTTGAGAGAAGATCTAGGAGAGAAAATTAATCAGTACGAGGCCGACCCAGAACTGGTTGAAAAATTATCAAATCAGCTCAAGTCGATTCTAGCAGTATAAGAACGTGTATTAAGCCAAATAATCAGACTGAAGGTAGTACAAACTTCTAACTCTCTATTCTTGTTTAAAGATAATTCACCGGATCAAACCACCAGCGCAGCTATAAAATTCCAAAATGAAAATGCTTACAAAACTCATCCCCACTTTATTTCTATTTCTTAGTACGTCTCTCTTAAGTGCGGTAGGAACCACAAACTATGATTTTCCACCGGTTGACGATCTTCCTTTTCAGAAAGGCATGTCGGATCCATTTTTAATGGCAGACGGAACGCGTGTCCAAAACCTCGAAGATTGGGGAAAACAGCGTGAATATATTCAAGCGATGCTGGCCCACTACCTATACGGAAAAGTCCCTCCGATTCCAAAACAGATTGAAGTGACGTTGTTGGGCTCAGAAATCGTTTTTGAAGGGGCTGGAGTTAAGGAAAATTATTCGCTGAGCATAAGCCGTAATGGGAAATCGGTTACGTGCCTATTTGTCGTGCTTAGACCATCGGCTAAACAACGTTATCCGACTATCATAAAGAATGACCGAGTCGCCCTTGATGAGGAATTGGAAAGTGACACAGCCTTCGCAGGTGAAAAGGCGGTTAGAAGGGGTTACTTATTCGCTCGGTTCAATCGAACAGATCTCGCCACTGATACACGAGGTGAAGGCCGTGACGCTGGTGTCTACCCACTCTATCCCAATTATGATTGGACGGCTTTATCCGTTTGGGGCTGGGGACATGCCCTTGTTTTGAATGCCCTGAATCAAGTTGGTCTGACACAGGTCGATCGGGTCGTGGCGACTGGTCACTCACGCGGTGGAAAGGCGGCCTTGTACGCGGGCATTTTCGATGAAAGCATCGCCATCACTGCTCCTAATTCGTCAGGAACAGGTGGTACAGGTAGTTATCGTTTTTTCGAGAATGGCCAAAAACCCCAAACGATTAGAAGTCATATAGGAAAAAACGAACGCTGGTTTCACGCCAACTATTTTACCTTTGCCGACAAAGAAGAATTTATGCCTTTCGATTCTCACTTCTCCAGGGTGCTGGTTGCGCCTCGGGCATTTATCAACTGCCATGCTCGTGAGGATTATCACGCCAATCCACTTGGGACTGAACTAACCCACCTGGCAACCCAGACGGTTTACGAATGGATGAGTGCAGAGGAAAATATTGCGATTCACTGGCGCGATGGAGGACATGCTCAGAACAAAGAAGACTGGATTACCTTACTAGATTTTGCCGACCTCCAGTTTTTTGGGAAACCCTCCAAAACCGTTTTCAATAACTGGGCTTATCCGGATGCCGAATTGCCGTTTGATTGGAGGGCTCCCTCTGCAATTAAGAACTAGAGCGATTGGCCGCACATATTCCAAGCCGCAACAGGATTCCCCCAACCATGACCAATGGAGGCAATGACTCCTACGGAAAAAAGGTTGAAAAGATGAAAACCGGAAGCGTACATAGCTGATTGGAGTAAACCAAAATCAGTCAGCCATTTAAGGGTCTACTTCTTGGAATTGCTCAAAGCGCCTTGAACGGCTGGTTCATCAGAAAGACGAGCGGTGACTTCTTCGCGTGTTAAAATTCCATCGCCGTTTGTTTCGCTATCCCACTTGTCGAAATATTCGTTGATAAGCGACCCCTGGCTACTGGCTTCCTTGCGCGTCATCCGATCATCTTTATTTGCGTCGAATCTCGAAAACATTTGAGGGACAATTCCCGGACCATAAGCTCGCTGGTTTTGCTGTTGGGGTTGTCGGCCCTGCTGGGGTCTCTGGCGTGATTGACCTTGCTGCTCTATAATAAAATCCCATTCGTCCCGCGAAAGTGAATCGGCGGCCGAACGGGATGCTCTACGAAAAAAATCAATAACATAAGGGCGATGCTTTTTCTTAACTTCACTCAGGGTTATTATATCGTCCTTGTTTGTGTCGAGAATGCCAAATACGAGTATGAGAGATTTTGAGGGCGGCTGAACTCGAGGAGGGTTAATAGGTTTTCCAGTCATCGCATACAACCTAGCAATCATGATTTGAGAAGCGGTTATCGGTTTTGTAAGCTTAGGAACACGACCAGCTCCCGAACCCATCATAAGATTGTTATCCTTCTCAAATATAGTGTGAGGTAATCCGAGTGAGTGACCAAGTTCGTGAGCTAGAACAGCGGGTGTCTGTATCCCTTTGGTTCCTTTCCTCGCATAAAACACCAAGCCATCCTCCTTTGATAAAAATACACCACCTATGCTACGACCATAGTCCTCGGCAATAACGACATTGAAACCTTTTTGGAGTAACTGGTTGCGGGGCATGTTCGAAGCCAGTGCTTTTGCCAAAGTACCTCTAGGATTCTCCATAGCTTTCGCAAAATCTTTTGGCTTTCGGGCGACTACATCGACGATGGATTCGATTTCCCAAACAATGGCTGCCTGAGCCCAGGTCTGGTTGACTACTTCAAACTGCTGCCGAATTTCGTCGTCACTGAGTGTGCAATTAAGACGGGCTTCTTGCTCAGAGGTAAATCGATGCACGCGGACAGGCAGCGTGATTGTTTCCGATGAAAAAGAAATTTCACTTTGAGCATTTATAGCCGATGAACTCGAAACGAGAATTCCAAGGAGGGCACAAAAGTTAATGATTCTATGAAAAGTATTCATAATGTTGGTGGTATGTTCTGAAATTGAATGCGTAACGACCTCGAGCTATGAACCAGCGTTTCCAAGATCGTTTGTGTTAAGTTAATCAAAACTGAACACCAGGCACCTGTCGATTCACATTTAAGGTGCTAAACAAGAACAACCGATCTAGCCCTTCTCACTGGCTCTGTTCCAAATCAAGCCCAATTGCAGTGAGCAGAATTCGAATCCCAGAGAACGATAAATACTTTCGGGCATTCCGTCTTTTTCAGCTCCGATTATAAGATTGGGAGTCGTTTCAATTCCATTGCA
>Ga0315339_1001520_pt1 | contig 20303 bp, 20 predicted proteins | sample ASW17metaG_FD_204514 | JGI IMG/M metagenome (GOLD analysis project Ga0315339, IMG submission 204514) | Ammonia-oxidizing marine archaeal communities from Pacific Ocean, United States - ASW #17 | ecosystem: Environmental > Aquatic > Marine > Oceanic | place: USA: California | collected 2016-12-05
AGGGCTCGCCCGCCAGAGTACCCGACCGGCCGTACTCCTTCCAGGCGGATCCCGAGATGTAGCCGCGGACCACGCACTCGACCATGACCGGTTCCGTACGGTGCACCAGCATGCTCCGGGCGACCCAGGTCTCTCTCGAGCCAGCCAGCGCGGGCACCCGCTCCTCAATCTCGTCGGGGTCGACGCTGATCAGGTGGTGGTCGAGTTGGCCACGAAGCGAGTCCATCCACCAAGCCGTGAGCTGAGTGAGCACCTCACCTTTTCGTGGTATCGGCTGGGGGAGGATCACGTCGAACGCGCTCACGCGATCGCTCGCCACCATCAAGAGTAGTCCCTCTCCGGCGTCGTAGACGTCGCGGACCTTCCCCTGATGAAGTAGTGGAAGGGGGACCTGTGACTGTGTTACGGGCATCGCGTCAGACCCGGACATCTGGTTCTCCCAAGCGCTCGTTGGCGCCTATTTCGAGTCGTTCCAAGGCCGGCTGTACCCACTCTGCCAAGAAGCGATCCACCTGTTCGGGGGCTCGCCCGACGAAGCGGGACGGGTCGGCGATTTCCCGCAGATCGGCCATGGTCATTCCGAACGCGTCGTCATCCGCGATGCGCTCCAGAAGATCAGCCTCTGCGCCTTCGTTTTTCATGCGTCCGGCGGCCTCCATAGAGTGCTGCCGAATACGTTCGTGTAACTCCTGTCGATCTCCGCCCGCCGCCGACGCGTGCATCAGAATCGTCTCCGATGCCATGAACGGAAGATGGACCTCCAGGTTTCTTCGAATGACTCCGGAGTTCACAACGAGCCCAGAAGCGATGTTCTCGACGAGTACCAAGATACCGTCGAGTGTCAGGAACGAATCCGGAATCGACAGCCGACGATTGGCCGAATCGTCCAAGGTGCGTTCCAGCCACTGGGTGGCCGTGGTGTATTGTGGATCCTGAGACAGCGCAATGACATGACGCGCCATCCCGCAGATGCGCTCCGCCCTCATCGGGTTGCGCTTGTACGGCATGGCCGACGAGCCGATCTGCTCGCTCTCGAAGGGCTCCTCCACTTCACGCAGGTTGGCCAACAGCCGAAGGTCGTTGCCCATCTTGGATGCTGATGCCGCCACTCCGGACAGACATCCCAGGACCTGGGCATCCAGCTTTCGAGTGTAGGTCTGGCCTGTCACGCCGAAGCGCTCCGTGAAGCCCATGCGTTGGGCTACACCCTGGTCGAGCTCGTCCACCTTGCCGGTGTCACCCTCGAAGAGCTCCAAGAAGGAGGCTTGGGTCCCCGTCGTGCCCTTCACGCCTCTGAACCGAAGCTTCTCGAGGCGGAACTCGACCTCTTCGAGGTCGAGCACCAGATCCTGGATCCACAAGGTTGCGCGCTTCCCGACCGTGGTCGGCTGGGCCGGCTGGAAGTGCGTGTAACCGAGGGTCGGCAGGTCCTTGTATGTGGACGCGAAGCCTGCCAGGTGTGATACACAACGCACAATGCGGTCCCGGATGAGCGTCAGTGCCTCTCGATGCTGGATCAGGTCGGTGTTGTCACCGATGAAGGCACTGGTCGCCCCGAGATGGATGATGCCCTTGGCAGCCGGTGCGACGCCCCCGAAGAGGTGCACGTGGGCCATGACATCGTGACGGAACCGGCGCTCGTACTCGGCGGCCTTGTCGAGGTCGATGTCATCCAGGGTCTGGCGCATCTGCTCCAACGCTTGGTCCGGGATGGGCAGCCCCAACTCGTGCTGTGACTCGGCAAGAGCCAGCCAAAGCCGTCGCCAGGTCCCAAAACGATGAGCCGGAGCGAAGATGGCTTGCATTTCTCGGGAGGCATACCGTTCTCCCAGGGGATGGCTATAGGGGTCAGCCACGGGGCCGCCCGAACGAGAGTTGTCTCACGATGACTCCACCGTCTCTTTCGATGTAGATGGCCACGTTACCGGAAGCCCGCCGGAAGATCGCTGCGGCCTGCTCTGCCGAAGTGACACCCACCCGGTTGACTTGCAGGATGACGTCACCGTCCCTCAGGCCGATCCGACCCTCGAGTTCGGGCCCGATCGACAAGATCAGTGCCCCGGTGTCGTAACCGAGGTTGCGCTCCGCCCGGATCGCGGGGTTTACCGTTACCAGTTGCATCTGCTCGAGAGCCGTGACTCGGTCTGCCGAGACCGATGGAACCTCTTCGGACACGACCGTCACACCGTTCGCTCGACCCTCGACACCCAGATCGAGGGACTCACCCGCCATCAGGTCCAATAGGACCGACTCGAAGTCCAAGGGGGTGTGGAGGGGCTTGCCGTCTACAGAGACGATGCGGTCTCCGTCTGCAAGGCGGGCCCGCGCAGCCGGCGACCCCGGCGCGACATTAGCGACCACGATTCCCTGCGTGCGTCCCCAGATATCCTCGGCACCCGCGTCGACCTGGAATCCCAGCCATGCCCGCTTCAGATCGCCGGTGCCCATGAGCTGATCGGCGACGCGGATGGCGCGGTCGATCGGAATAGCAAAACCGAGGCCTTCGCTGCCCCCACTCCGGGTAAAAATTGAGCTGTTGACGCCGATAACTTCGCCAGCGGAATTGACCAGCGGTCCTCCTGAATTGCCGGGGTTGATCGAGGCATCCGTCTGGATCATCCCGAGATACACAACCCGCGCGGCGTCGTCGGGAATGATGTGTCTTCCTGTGGCGCTCACGACCCCAGCCGTAACCGAGGGCTCGGAGTTGGAGAATAGGTTGCCGAAGGGATTTCCGATCGCCAGAGCCCATTCCCCGATCATCAGCCCGTCGGAGGTCCCGAGCCGAGCGACTGGCAGCTGGTCCCCGCTGATGCGTAGGACAGCGACGTCGGTGAGTTGGTCGGTTCCCACCAACTCGGCTTCGAAGTCACGGCCATCGGGAAGGGTGACCATGATCCGCTCGGCGCCTTGGATCACGTGATCGTTGGTCAGGATCACGCCCTCGGAGCTGATGATAAAGCCAGATCCTAGACCTCTGCTGCGGCGGGTTCGCGGCATCGAGAATGGGTCGAAGAAGGAACGGGTCTGTACCTGCTCGGTCCGAAGGACGTTGACGCTCACAACGGCGGGGGCCACCTCTGTGGCCGCTTCGACGATAGCGTTGCTGCGCGACGTCTCAACCTGTCCACTGCGCCGCGTCGCCTGCTTCTGGACCAGCGTCGCGCTCCCGGCTGCGAGTGACGCAGCCGAGCTCCTCGCCTCATCGGGCGTCTCGGCCGCCCTACAAGCCAACGGCGCCAGGACCAGCGTGGCCGAGACTCCTGTCAGGGCCGCGCGATACATGAGGAGGTTCAACGGTCTATCCGCCATGGTCTGAAATGTCGACGGGGTTAGAGATCTCTGCCCAACTTCTGCCAGTCCGCCATGAACGCGTCCAGGCCGCGATCCGTCAGTGGATGCTTCAACAGTTGATACAACACTTTGGGCGGCAACGTGCCACAGTCCGCACCGAGCATGAGCGACTGCACCATGTGCTGCGGATGCCGGATGGATGCGGCCAAAATCTGTGTTTCGATGTCGTAATTGTCATATATCTGGCGAATCTGGGCGATGAGCTCCATCCCGTCGCCAGCCATGTCATCCACGCGCCCGATGAACGGAGAGATGAATGTGGCCCCAGCCTTGGCCGCCAAGTGGGCCTGCGTCGGTGAGAAGCAGAGAGTCACGTTCACTCCGATGTCCTCACTCCGGAGCGTGCGGCACGCAACCAGGCCCGCTTCGGTGAGGGGCACCTTGATTACGATGTTGTCGTGGACCTTCGCCAGTCGGCGTCCTTGATCCACCATGCCTTCAGCGTCCAACGCTACGACCTCGGCACTGACGGGCCCATCCACCGCCTTACAGATCTCTAGGAAGAGGTCGGCAGGCTCGCGGTCCCCGGCAGACTTTGCCATCAGGGAAGGGTTGGTCGTCACTCCGTCGATGAGACCGGCGTCGGAGGCTCGGCGGATTTCATCAACGTCGGCTGTGTCGAGGAAAATTCTCATGTGCTCTTCGGTTCAGGGCTTCGGAGTGGTGGCGTTGAGGCTTCCAGATCCTCAATTGTCGGGTACGCCACTTGATGTAAAAACAGACCCTCAGGGGGCGCCGGGGGCGACGTAGACAGGTCGCCTTCAGATTCGGCCAGGAGGCGTTCCAAGTCGTCCAGCGGACGCCGATCCCGCGCGATGTCCACCATGGTTCCTACAAGGTAACGCACCATGTGATGGAGGTACCGATTGGCGGTAATTCGGAAGGAGAAGCCGAGGTGATTCCACGGCGCCCATGTGGCGTGGGTCACGGTGCACATATCGCCGCGTTCGGCCTGGCCGGACTTGGCGAACGCCTTGAACGAATGCTCACCAGGAAGGATGTCGGCCGCCCGCTGCAACAACCCCGGCTCGACGTCGTTCCCCAGGGCCCAGCACCACCGGCGGTGAAACGGGGACCGGCTGCACACATCGGTGCCGAGGCGGTAAAGGTAGGTGCGCGCCAAGGCATCGAAACGGGGACTGAAATCGGGAGCCGCCGATTGAACGGACTCGATCCAGATGTCGTTGGGCAGCACTGCGTTCAGCGCTTTCTCAAGCTTCTGCGGTTCCCAGGTTTCGGGGAGGGACACGGCCGCCACCTGGCCGGTCGCATGGACTCCTCGATCTGTGCGGCCCGATCCCTCGATAGGGCGTCGGGCACCTGTAAGACGCGTAAGGGCCGCTTCGAGCTCACCTTGCACGGTTCGCTCCTCACGCTGCATCTGCCAGCCGAAGAAGGCTGAGCCGTCATAATGAAGGATCAGCTTGAGGCGATTCACCCTCACGGATTCCACGCCCGGAAGGTAGAACGGGTGCAACTGTTGTCAAGCGACGCCCGAAAGGTTGAATTGTAGCAGTATTCAGGATGGGCAAACGCGCCCGCTGACACCGGAATTCTTGCATGGGACGTGATCTCGAAATGAGTGAGAGTCAGGCTTCACCGTCCCAGTCACTAAGCATGAAAAACGTCCTTCACAGGGTCGCCGACGGTGGACGTCTCAGCGCCGCTGAGGCGGAGTCCACGTTCGATATGTTCATGGAGGGGACCGCCTCACCGGCGCAAATGTCTGCGTTGCTTACGGCTTTCCGTGTGAGGGGGGTTCTGCCTGTCGAGGTTGCCGGCGGGGTGAGGGCTCTTAGGAAGGCCATGGTCCGGGTGGACTCCGAGGTGACGGATCAACTCGTCGACACCTGCGGCACCGGGGGAGGGTCCGTGACGACCTTCAATATCTCGACTGCTGCTGCTTTGGTGGCGTCGGGGGCCGGCGTGCGCATCGCGAAGCACGGAAATCGCTCCTTTACGTCGCGGAGTGGCAGCGCCGATGTGCTCGAGGCATTGGGAGTGCGGATCGAACTCACGCCCGAAGAGATGGCCCGCGTCCTGAAAGAGGTAGGGCTGGTCTTCATGTTTGCCCCGTTACTGCACCCGGCGATGCGGCATGTCGGGCCCGTGCGCAGGGAGCTCGGCTTTCCAACCGTAATGAACATCCTCGGGCCGCTCACAAACCCGGCTGGTGTGGGTCGACAGTTGGTGGGGGTTGCCGACCCGTCGCTCGTATCGCTCGTGGTCGAGACGCTTCGGGAATTGGGCCATACGCACGCCTTGGTGGTTCACGGCGATCCGGGGATGGACGAGGTCAGCCCGATGGGCCCGACCCGCGTTGCTGAACTGGTGAACGGTGATGTGGCCGAGCGCACCGTCTCACCGGAGGATTTCGGTATGAAGCCGTGCTCGGCGGATGAGTTGGCGGGCGGCGAACCCGAAGAAAACGCTCAGGTCATCATGTCGGTTCTACAGGGAGATCAGCAAGGGGGGGCCCGATCGGCCGTCCTCCTCAATGCCGGAGCGGCCATCTACGTATCAGGAGCGGCCGATACCTTGGAGGCGAGTGTGAAGCTCGCCGAGCAAGCTCTGGACGAAGGCAAGGCCCTCGAGGCTCTGGAGCTGCTTCGAACCGCCACGCGCGTACCCTAGCACACGTGGTGTTCGAAGGGCCTCCGGTCCGGCTAGTACTTCCGAATAACTCCTACCACTACGCCCTGAATCTGGACATTGTCGGGGTCCTCGAGAATCGGTTGCATCGTGGGGTTGGCTGGTTGCAGCCGGATTCGCCCGTCGTTCTCGCGATAGAGTTTTTTCACGGTTGCGGAATCACCCCCAACCAGCGCCACCACCATCTGACCGTCCGCGGCCGTTTCCTGTGATGTCACGACGATGTAGTCGCCGTCGCGAATCTGCTCGTCGATCATGGATTGACCTTCCACGCGGAGCACGAAGTTGTCCCGACCCCTCCGTACCATGTCCGGCGGTACAGCAAGAGTCTCGTGTTCCTCGATCGCCTCGATCGGGAGGCCGGCGGCGACCGCACCGAGGAGTGGAAGCTCGAGGCCGCCGGGCGACGACGTGTGGCCCACCAACTCGATGGAGCGACTCTCGTTATAGGCCTTCCGGATGTAGCCTTTGCGTTCCAGATTGCTCAGGTGCTCGTGGACGGTGGCGAGGGAGGAGTACCCGAACGCCTCAGCGATCTCCTCAAAGCTCGGGGCGTACCCCTGCTCGTCAATGAAACTCTCAATATGATCGAGGATCTCTTTTTGTCGCTTCGTCAGGGGCATTTCGTTTGCCTCCATATCGATAGAACCCGAATAGGAACCGAAGAAACGATACCCGAACGTTGCCCGAAACGCAAGGACGGGCGGGGACGAGGCGGTTGGGTCGCCTATCGCGGGGGACGATGAACGCGCCGGTTGGTATCCTCGATCGCATCGTCGAGACCAAGCGACGCGAGGTGGAAGCGCTGAAGGGAAGCGCTTCGGAGCTTCGTGCGGCGGCGGAAGGAGCGGCAACAGCCAGGGACTTCAAAGCCGCCCTCAGCGGGGGTGATTCGGTCTCGGTGATCGCGGAGATCAAGAGACGTTCGCCGGGAGCCGGAGAGATCCGCCCCGATTTGGATCCCGTTCAGTTGGCTCCGACCTACGAGGCCGGCGGGGCTGCCGCTCTGAGTGTCTTGACCGACAGCGAGTACTTCGGGGGCAGGCTAGGTGATCTGAGCGCCGCCAGGGGTCTCGTCAGCGTTCCGGTGCTGCGGAAGGACTTTCTGATCGACCCGTCTCAGGTCTATCAGGCGAGAGCGGCCGATGCGGATGCGATCCTGTTGATCGTTCGTATTCTCGACGACGGGCAGCTGCGGTCTCTTCGCGTCCTGGCTGAGGAGCTGGGAATGACTGCGCTCGTAGAGGCTCACGACGGAGAAGAAGTGGACCGGGCTCTGGAGTCCGGTGCGCGCGTTCTGGGCGTCAACAACCGCAACCTTCGAACCTTCGAGACTCGGCTCGACACCACACTCGGTCTCCTGGATAGAATCCCTTCGGGTGTAGTGTTGGTCTCGGAGAGCGGCATCCGCACTCGCGACGATGTCCGCATGCTGGGAGAGAACGGGATCGATGCCGTTCTTGTCGGGGAATCGCTTCTCCGCCAGGACGACCCCGGCGCGGGGGTCGCGATGCTTGCTGCGGAAACGCGGACGAGTAGGCGGGAAGGATCAAGGTGAAGGTCAAGATCTGCGGGATCTGCTCGGCGAACGACGCTCGGGCAGCACAGCGTCTCGGAGCGGACTATCTCGGAATGATCCTCTCCCAAGGCTTCAAGAGAAGCCTGTTGCCGGACCAGGGCGTCGATATCGCCCTCGCCGTCGACGTTGCGGTGGTGGCGGTGCTGGTAGACGAGTCGATCGCTGAATCGGTGCGGATCGCGGACCTGGTGGGAGCTTCAGTCATTCAGCTTCACGGAGCGGAAAGTCCGGGCTTTGTCCACGAGTTGCGCTCTAGGGGCGATTGGGCCATCTGGAAGGCTGTGCGGGTACGCCGTCCTGAGGACGTCACCCAGGCCGTGAGCGAGTACGAGACGGTGGACGCTCTGTTGCTGGACGCGTGGCATCCGGAGCTTCCTGGCGGTTCGGGAGCCCCGTTTCAGTGGGAAGAGTTCCCCTCATCGAGTGATGCGTTTCCGCCGGAGATGCATATGATTGCGGCGGGTGGACTGAATCCCGACAACGTAGAGCGGGCCGTCCGTGTCCTTTCTCCAGACGTGGTCGATGTAAGTTCAGGCGTTGAACTTGCGCCGCGCCTCAAGGACCACGACCTGATCGAGGCGTTCATCGGAAGTGCCAGGAAGGCGGCGGTTTCTATTCGCGACACGGATCGGAAATGAACACACGAGTCGGGACAGATCGCTTTGGCCCCTTTGGGGGACGATACGTTCCCGAGACGCTTATCGCGGCCCTGGACGAGTTGGAGGCGGCGTACGAAGCGGCCGCGACCGACACGGCCTTTCATGCTGAGTTGGGTTCGTTGTTCCGTGACTATGTTGGTCGCCCGTCGCCTCTCTACCGGGCGAGGCGGCTGGAAGAAGACACCGGCTCAGGCCCCATCTATCTGAAGCGGGAGGACCTCAACCACACGGGCGCCCACAAGATCAACAACACTCTCGGTCAGGCCTTATTAGCCCGCCGAATGGGCAAGCCCCGCATCATCGCCGAGACGGGCGCGGGGCAGCACGGAGTGGCGACCGCCACGGCCTGCGCGCTCTTCGACCTAGACTGTGTGGTTTACATGGGAGAGGTGGACGTGGCGCGGCAGGCCCTGAACGTCTACCGGATGGAGTTGTTGGGAGCCGAGGTCCGGCCGGTGGCGTCGGGCACGCGCACCCTGAAGGACGCGACCAATGAGGCGATCCGCGATTGGGTCACCAACATCGACACCACGCACTACATCATTGGATCGGTGGTAGGACCGGCGCCGTTTCCTCGGATGGTCCGGGACTTCCAGGCGATCATCGGGGTCGAAGCCCGAGAGCAGATGCTGGATCAGGCCGAGGGCCTGCCGGCTGCCGTTGTGGCTTGTGTGGGCGGCGGATCCAATGCAATGGGAATCTTCCATGCCTTCAGAGATGACGATGTGGAGTTGATCGGGGTCGAGGCAGCCGGCGAGGGTCTCGACACCGAGCGCCACTCAGCCACGTTGTCAGCAGGAAAACCTGGTGTACTCCACGGGGCCATGAGTTACCTTCTTCAAGACAGTGACGGCCAGGTGGCGCCGGCTCACTCGATTTCTGCGGGTCTGGACTACCCGGGGGTAGGTCCGGAACATTCCTACCTGAAGGAATCTGGTCAGGCCTCCTATGTCGCTGTGACGGACCGACAGGCGCTCGAGGCGTTTCATCGCTTGGCGGAGCTTGAAGGAATTATTCCGGCGTTGGAGAGTGCCCACGCCGTTGCGCATGTGTTTGACACAGCGTCAGCGTACAAGGAACGCGGCTCGCTTCTTGTGTGCCTCAGTGGACGAGGAGACAAGGACGTTGCCCACGTAGCTCGAGCCGAGGGACGAGGGGCCATTGCGTAAACTGAAAACACGCGGCCGCGTAAGCCGGGTCTGTTCTCACGGATTGTCGCGGTCGCGGACGGGTTCGACGCCGGCACGTCCGTTCGCAGCCACCAATACGACCCCTGGCCGCCTGACGAAGTTCTCAAGGAGATGAGAGACAATCCAAGGTGCGGGTTCGACCAACTGATCGTGCAGACGTTCATCAACTCGACGGGGGTATATCCGGTCGGTACGCTTGTGATTCTCGACACGCTGGAACTCGCCGTCGTCTCCAAGACCAATCCGGATGTCGCGCACCTTCACCAGCCGCTGGTCAAGATCATCTCTGACGAGATGGCGGTGCCACTTACCACGCCTCTGCAGGTGGACCTCGCGCTCGATGGCCGTGCAATCATCAAGACCACCAATCCTCAGAAGTACGGAATCCGTGTCAGCGACTATCTCATGTGATTGGCAGACTCCGGGGCCGCTGCAGTGAGCCCGGGAGGCACAAGGATTTCGAACCGATTTGCGGAACGCCAGAGCGAGGGGCGGAGCGCTCTCGTACCCTATGTCACCTGCGGCTTCCCTTCTGCGGACTCTAGCGTGGACGTATTGTCCGCGATCGACGAGGCCGGTGGTGATGTGCTCGAGCTGGGGATTCCGTTCAGCGATCCGCTAGCGGACGGACCGACGATTCAAGCGTCGACCCACCGGGCCCTCGATGCAGGAATGACGGTAGGGCGGACCCTCGAGGTTTTGGCCGGATTTCGCGCGGTTTCTGACACGCCCGTAGTGCTCTTCAGCTACGTAAACCCTGTCCTCAGCTACGGACTGGAATCATTCCTCAAGGACGCTGAGGAGGCGGGCGCACAGGGCCTGCTACTGACGGATCTGCCGACCGGCGCCGATCCCGAGGTGGAGGACCCTATCCTCGACTCCCCGCTCGACCTGATTCACCTCATCGCCCCCACAACTAGGCCTGACCGGGTCTCGACGGTGGCCGAGAGCGGCCAGGGTTTTCTCTACTACATCTCTCGCACTGGCGTTACGGGAACCCGTGAGGAGCTGAGCGACACGCTCGCCGCAGAGGTCAGCGCCCTCAAGAGCCGGGTCGATCTACCTCTGGCTGTGGGATTCGGGATTTCCACGCCCGAGCAGGCCGCCTTGGTGGCGGGGGTGGCGGACGGTGTGGTGGTTGGCAGTGCGCTGATCAAGGCCTTGGATAGTGGAGGCATCGACGAGGCGAGCCGAATGCTGGCGTCGTTGCGGCGGGCGATGGACGTCGGCCGCTAACCGGCCGATTGACCAGTCGGGACTATTCCCGCAGGCGGTCGGGCAGCGTTGGATCGGGTTCTACGAAGACCGTCTTCACGCGGTCCGGGACGACACTTCCGGGAGGCGATTTGCGTGGCTTCCGAACATGTTTTCTCAACGTCCAATCCACCGGTACGCTGCCTGAGGTTCTCGCCTTGGAGTGGAGCGCGGCCAGGGCCGCGGCTTCTTGGAGGTCACGGGCTGGGGGGGCACCTTGGCCTTTCCACCTCAAGATGACGTGAGCGCCCGCCGAATCCCGAGCGTGCAACCAGACATCGTCCGGCCGGGAGTGCCGAAAGGTCAGATCGTCGTTTGCCGTCGACCCTCGGCCTACTCGTACCTCCAGGCCACCGGAGGTCCGATAGACCCGATATGGGAGGTTGGCGACCAGATCTCCCTGTGAGGTACGAGCGCGCAACTCCCTCTCCGGAAGGGCTTCTCGGATCTCTGACACAGTGGCCGTACAGGCGCTTATGCGATCGGAGAGCTCAGCCAGCGTCGCCACTTTCTCCTCACCCACACGGATTAGATCGGGAAGTCGGTCGCGGGCTCGTTCCGCCCTTCCTGCTCGGTCGTAGTATCTGGCCGCGTTCTCTTGTGGCGGGAGAGCAGGGTCCAGATCGACGATCACGTCCACGCCGTCGAAGCCCGCTAAGCTCACCTCGGACACCCCCCTGGGGACAGAACGCATGTGGGCCAGGATGAGGTCTCCAATCCCTCGAAGCATCTGGGGCTCGGGGGCAAGTTCCAGTTCTCGGCGGAGCTTGGTTGCGCGCTTGCTTGCGTGCGCGAGGGCATCCTCGAGCGCTTTCGTCAATCCAGAAGGGATCAGTCCGGGTGTGGACCCGGTCGCCCTTCGCACCTCTTGGATCGCCTCCAGAAGGGATGGAGACTCTCGGGATGACCACCCGGGAATCGGCGCTGGGTACGGCTGGGAACCCCACGGGCATTCCAGCAGGTGCGGCGTACACCCTGCTGTGCCGAGCGCCAACTCGCGCAGTCGCTCCCAGCGTCCGTGCCCCGCAGCGAGCTGGGCGGCCAAGGCACCGTCACTTTGATCCGTGGCCTCCCCGAGAAGGGCAGGGGAGTTCACGCCGGAGGTGAACGCCACGTTACGGAGGAGTATACCCTTGCGGTCCTTGTGCTCCGCCTCCCCCAACAATCCCAGCCATTCCTCCTGGCTCACGGGGGCGTCCAGTCCTCGGCGGTTCGCTTCGGGTAGAAGGTAGGGCCGGCCCACCCACGGCGTTCGCGCGCCTCCACGGTCGGCGAGCACGTGTCTGACCGTCCAGTCATCCCCCTCCACTACTGCAGCGTTGCCGCGGTTCGCCACGAGTTCCAGAACGAGCCTCACAACTCCGCCACGACCGCGCTGCCTCGGCAGCACCAGGATCAGAATCCGCTCGTCCGGGAGGGCCTCGACGGACGACAACCGGCACGGAAAGGCCTTGGAGCCCTCGGGGGGGGGCGCAGCGTCGAGGATCTCCAGGCCGATTCGAGAGGGGCCTAGATCGGCAAGCAGCGTGGCGTTGCGAAAATACGCGTGCAGCGTGCCGGCCCCTCTGTCGACGAAAAACGCCTTGAGTCGTTCGCCGGCGAGCGCCTCACCCAACTCTCTTGCAACACAGGCCGTAAGGACGGGGTCCCATCGCATGGTCATGGCCGTGAAGATAGCAGGTAACGTGCGGCGTCCGTTACACTCCACTAGCCGATTGTTGGACGCTCCACTAGCTTGCCGCCGACAGCCTTCGGAAGAGCCTCACCATCAGGATGAGCGTATCCTTTTCGTGTCCTGCGAAATCGTGCCGAATCCGGCCCCCGCTGAGCCATGAGCGGAGGTTCCAAGCTTCACCCCCTTGTGGCAGCCGCAGCCAACGGGGAATTGCCGGATTGGGCTGTGGCCGGCACCAAGAGGCGCGCGCACATGGCGCGGGTGTCCAAGCTGCTCAAGAAGTGGAGCAAGGCTCGCGGCGAGTCTGCGAAGGATATCCAACGATGGACCGCACTTGGTTATCTTCATGACATGATGCGCGAAGCGAAGCCCAAGGATCTACGCAAGGTGGTGTCCGGGTTTCCCGACGACGTACCCAATGCCGTTCTGCATGGCCCCGCTGCTGTGACCAGGCTCCGTGAAGAGGGTGTGTCGAAGACCAGGCTCTCCTTACCGCGGTGGCCTTCCACACGCTTGGAAGCCGGGACTTCGACGACATGGGTCGGGCGCTCTATGCGGCCGACTTCTTGGAACCCGGCAGGAAATTCCGCCCGAAGTTCCGTCAAGAGTTGAGGAGCCGAATGCCAGAGGATCTCGAGTCGGCGGTGCGAGCCATTCTGCGGATCCGGATTCGGCACCTCTTGAATAAGGAGAGACCCGTGCGACCCGAAACGATGGGTTTCTGGAACGTCATGGTGAAAGGATAGGCATGGGTGAGCGCGTCCGAGGTCTGATGCTCCTGGGCATCGTCCTGGCAGCCGGAGTCTTTATCGGCTCGGCGATTTCCCAGTGGAACCCGCTCCCCGAGCAGGAGCGCACCGTCGCGCCTCCCCGCAATCCGACCACGAATACGAATACGATGGGACGGATCCGGGTGGAGGTGCTCAACGCCGGAGGTGAGGCCGGAATGGCCCGCGTGGCCACCGACCGGTTGCGGGATCAAGGCTTCGACGTGGTTTACTTTGGGAATGCGGACGCGTTCGACCAGGACTCAACGGTCGTGCTGGACCGATCCGGTCGCCCCGAGGCAGCTCGGGCGGTGGGTGAAGTGATGCGTGCCGCATCCATCCTGAGCGAGCCGGATTCGAACCTTTACCTCGATGTGACCGTATTGCTTGGCAAGGAGTGGGCTCCTGAAGATCTGGAAACCGAAAACCCACCCGGTGACGGGGCCCCATGGTGGGACCTTCGCAGACACCTCCGATAATCGACGGTTGATCCGCACCCGATATGGCCAAGACTAGCCGCCGCAAGAGCGCCGACAAGGCGCGCTCTGGAGTCGAGGGCACCGACTCAAAGAAAACCGCAAAGGAGGAGGAGTCCGAGGAAAACGCGCTCCTCGAGTGGATCAAATCCCTGGGCATTGCTGCGGTGCTGTTCATCCTGATCCGGACTTTCCTTCTCCAGACTTTCGTCATCACGTCCGGCTCGATGGAAGACGCTTTGTTGGTGGGCGACTTTCTGTTGGCGAACCGGGCCGCCGTTGGCTCTCGCATTCCAGGCACTCGGATTCGAATCCCCGGCTACTCCACCGTGAAACGTGGCGATGTGATTGTGTTCGAGCCGTCTCACGTTGAGGACCTCAAGCTCGTAAAGCGGCTCATCGCCATGGCCGGAGATACGGTGGAGATGCGGGATGGCACGCTACTGCTCAACGGTGTGCCGCAGGATGAGCCTTATGTGAAGCACTTGGACCCCGAGGGTGATCTGCCGCATCCCTGGATGTCGTGGCAGTCGTCCTATCTGACCCGTACCGTCGACCGAGGTTCGTACCGCCCGACCCGCGACACCTGGGGCCCGCTGGCGATCCCCGAGGATCGGTACTTCATGCTGGGGGACAACCGGGATACCAGCCTGGACTCCCGCTACTGGGGGCTCCTCGAAGGATGGCGACTCGAGGGCCGAACCTCCTTTATCTACTTCTCCTACAACAAGGGCTCGCTGAGGCCGTTTCCGTGGATACGTGAAGTCCGCGGCGGTCGGATCTTTTCTCGTATCCGCTGAGGCCGAGAGTCCGGTCAGTCCCCGGCTTTCGCTTCGGACCCTTCAAGTTGTACCAGCGCGGTCGCCCGCAACTGCCCACACGCTGCGTCGATGTCGCGCCCCCTCGGCACGCGTACGGCCACATCGACACCACGTTCTTCGAGTACGGCGCGGAATTCCTCGATACGATCTCCGGTGCTCGATTTCCAATCTTGGTAGGGAATCGGGTTGTAGGGGATCAAGTTGACGAAAGCGTCGAGCGAAAAGGCGAGTTCCGCCAGCTTCGGAGCGAAGCTTTGCGCATCGTTGACACCTCGAATCATCGTGTACTCGAAAGTGATACGCCGTCCCCCGGCCTTGTTGAAATGGCGGAGTGAATCGATCAACTCAGGTAGCGGGTGCCGCTTCTCCAGGGGGATCAATTCACTCCGCGTTTTCGACTCCGGTGAATGGAGCGAGATCGCAAGCCGAAACTGCTCCTTCCGTTTGGCGAGTTCGAGGATTCCCGGCACGACGCCGACCGTGGATACCGTGATACGGCGGGCTCCTAGCCCATAACCCTGATGCAGGATCGTTAGGGATGGGTGGAGCGCCTTTCGGTTGCTCATCGGCTCCCCCATACCCATGTACACCACGTTCGTGATCTTACCGTAGTCGTTTTGGTGGGCCCAGCGTCGTGATGCTCGGTACTGCGACACGATCTCACCAGCGGTCAGCTGACGGCGGAATCCGGCCCACCCCGTCGCGCAGAACGTGCATCCCATGGCGCAACCGGCCTGTGATGAGATACAGAGGGTGAGGCGGTCGGTGGTCGGAATGAGCACGGACTCGATCAGTTCACCGTCGAAGAGCTTCCACAGGTGCTTGACGGTGCCGTCTGACGAACGCGATACCGTATCCGGGACCGCCTCCCCGAGTACGAACCCCGAGGCTAGAGCCGTGCGTTCACCGGCGGGTAAGTTGGTCATCCCGTCGATGCTTTCGACGCCCTCTTCGAAGATCCACCGCGTGACCTGCTTGCTCCGATACTGTGGCTGTCCCCGGGACTCGAAGTGCGCCGCTAGGGCCGCTTCGAGGTCCGTGGGAGTGAGGCCCAGCAGGTCGATCTTGTCACTGTCCATGGTCCATTACCGTTTCGGTCGCTTCGCCACGTCCATTCGAGCTGAGGCTCGGGACGATGGGGATGAAGGTAACCTAACTACCCCCGCCGCTAGGGGCCCTCCAACGGCGGGCCTTTTTGGCTGTGCCGAGGCGCGGATTTTCTTGTATCGCCCTCAAGCCCGGGTTAGACTTCTAGCGATTCCGAGACGATTGAAGGAGGTTCGGGCACTGTTCCAATCATCAGACCAACCATGATCGGAAAGGTCATCGGTTGGGGGCCTGCCGCTCTTTGGGCGGCGGTCCTCTTTTTGTTGAGTGCGTGGGGTTCGCCACCTGTGGGCTTGGCCTCGGGTATGGACAAGTTGGTTCACGCAGGGGCCTATCTCATGCTCGGGCTGGCACTTGCATGGGGAAGAATGTGGACCTCCTCCAATGTGCCGGTGTCGACCCTTGTGCTCGCTGGCGTCATATATGGTGTGGTGGTCGAGTCGTACCAGGTATTCGTCTCGGGTAGGGAAGCGGAACTGATGGATGGTCTCGCGAACGCCCTCGGTGTGTTGGTGGGGTACATCGTATTCAGCAGCATTGTGCCGGGTCTACGGAAAAGGGATCAGGCATCTGAACAAGGAACGAATGAATCGTCGATGGCACAGACATGACGGACATCGATATCGAGCGCACCGCGCTCCGTTCTCGCATGGTCGGCGGTATTCGTGCGGACCATGAGGGAGTTGAACTGAATCTGGCCGGCTGGGTCCATCGACGCAGGGACCTCGGCGGACTGATTTTCTTGGATCTGCGCGACCGCAGTGGGCTGGTACAGGTCTCTCTTGGGCCCGACTGGACGGAGGCGGATTCTCTGGAATTGGCCCACCGCCTCGGAGCGGAGGACGTCGTGGCCGTTGTCGGCTCGGTCGTTACCCGGCCGGCCGATGCACGGAATGCCGATATGGCCACAGGTGACGTCGAGATCCAGGCGACCACCCTGCGTCGTCTCACCGACGCAGACGTACCGGTGATCCCGGTCTACCAGGCTCCGGAAGACGAACTGCCCTCGGAAGAGCTACGGCTCAAACACCGGGTCTTGGACCTACGCCGTGAGGAACTCCAAGGCAATTTACAGATCCGGCACCGCTTGACCCTCGCGTGTCGCAACTACATGGACGCGCTCGGCTTTATTGAGGTCGAGACGCCGGTGCTGACGAAGCCGACGCCTGAAGGGGCCCGTGACTACCTGGTCCCGAGTCGGGTACACAAGGGGGAGTTCTATGCCCTTCCGCAAAGCCCGCAGATCTACAAGCAGATCTGCATGGCGGCTGGATTCGATCGCTACTTCCAGATTGCCCGTTGCTTTCGTGACGAGGACCCGCGGGCGGATCGTCAGCCTGAGTTCACACAGATCGATGTCGAGGCTTCGTTCGTAGAGCCGGACGACATCATGCGGTGGATGGAGGGTTTGATGGAGGCCTTGGCCACGGTGGCCCCGGGCGTAGTGGCTGAAACACCTTTCCTCCGAATGACCCATCGAGAGGCCCTCGATCGGTTCGGTATCGACCGACCCGACCTCCGCTATTCGCTCGAAATCCAGGATTGGACCAGCGTGTTGGGCGGCGGTGACTCAGCCATTCTGCAGTCGGCCGTCGAAGGTGGAGGCCGTATCCGGGGACTGCTGTTGACGGGTGGGGCGCGTCTTTCCAGGCGTGAAGTCGAGGCCGTGGAGTCTCACGCCAAGAATGCGGGCGCGCCGGGCCTCCTTTGGGCCAAGTTGGGCGAGGAGGGTGGCTCCGGCCCCCTCTCGAGGTTTATGGACGAGGGCACCTTCGGGGCTCTTGGTATGGAATCCGGCGACCTGGTGTTGGTGGCCGCTGGAGACGACCGCGTGACGTCGGCGGCTCTCGCGGCCGCGCGCGCGGCCGTCATCGAGGCCCTGGGCATCGAGAAGGAGCGCGAGCACGCTTGGCTCTGGGTTGTGGACTTCCCCGTGTTCGAGCCGGCACCGGATGGTAGTCCGGCGGCGAATCACCATCCGTTCGTAATGCCGCATCCGGAGGACATGGAACTGCTCGAGTCCGACGCGATGGCGACGAGGGGGCTCGCCTACGATCTGGTGTATAACGGGGTTGAGTTCGGGTCTGGCAGTATCAGGAACCATGATCCCGACGTGCAGCGGCGCATCTTGAAGATCCTCGGTCTGGGTGACCAAGAGATTGATCAGAAGTTCGGGTTCCTGTTGGATGCGCTGTCCTCCGGTGCGCCCCCTCACGGTGGCGTGGCCTTCGGGGTGGATCGCATTGTCGCGGAGTTCGTTGGTGCGAGCAGTATTCGGGACGTAATAGCGTTTCCCAAGACGACCGCGGCCCGGGCACTCTTCGAGGGTGCTCCTTCACCGCTGTCAGACGAAGATCTGACCGATCTGGGAATCCGTGTGCGAGAAGCGAAGAAACCCGTCGATGCTGAGGATGAGTCCGCATGACGTCTGGGCAGAGTACGATCGTGGAGCACAGACTCGACGCCGAGGGTGTTGATCCTCTGCTGTTCACCGGAGTCAATGACGCCAATCTCCAGGAGATATCGAAGCTCTTCGGAATCCGCCTCGTGCTGAGGGGTGACCATGTCACCCTCTCGGGAGAGCTCCTTGCAGTGGAGCAGGCGGCTCCTGTGGTGCAACACGTCATCGAACTCTCGCGTCTCCGGGCCCCCTTCGACGCGAACGATATCGCACGCTTCGCGGAAGGGTTTTCTGCTCGAGGAGGTGAGGGAGTGGTGGCCCCGGACGACGACACCGGCATCGCCCTTCCCGGTACTCGTAAGGTCATCCGCCCGAAGTCGGATGGGCAACGGCGCTACCTGAGCTCTATTCTCGACAACGACATCGTCATCGGCATCGGTCCGGCGGGGACCGGAAAGACCTATCTCGCCGTGGCGGCAGCGGTGGACGCCCTGTATAAGAAGCGGGTCAAGCGCATCATTCTGGCCCGCCCGGCGGTTGAGGCGGGAGAGAGCCTCGGTTTCCTTCCCGGCGATATGCAGGAGAAGGTCGACCCCTATCTACGCCCGCTGTACGATGCTCTCGAAGACATGATGCCCGGTGATCGGGTACCGCGTGCGCTCGACGACATGACCATCGAGATCGCGCCGTTGGCCTACATGAGGGGCCGCACGCTCTCCGACGCTTTCGTGATTCTGGACGAGGCTCAGAATTCGACGAGGGCGCAAATGAAGATGTTCCTGACTCGCTTGGGATTGAACTCGCAGGTGGTCATCACGGGAGACAAGACCCAGATTGACCTTCCGCGCCCGGAAGACTCCGGGCTGCTCCAGGTTGAGGATATCTTGAGTGGGATCGACGGTATTCAGTTGATCTATCTGGATGATATGGACGTGATCCGGCATCGGTTGGTGAAGGACATCATCCGGGCGTACGCCAGATCTGACGCAGGGGGGGATGCTTGACCCGAAGCGGTCGCGGAAACCGGATCCCGATGCCTGGGGGATCGTCCGAGGAGCAACGGCCCCCTTGGCCGGATGGTGTCCTGTACCACGGATCCCGGCTGCTGCTCATCGTGGGTGTGGCCGCCATCGTCACGACGCTTTTCCCACCCGTCGGGCGGTCTACCGTCGGCCGATACTCCGTCGGCATGGTTCTGACCGAGCCAGTGATCGCGGAGGTGCCGTTCGTCGTTTCGAAGACCATCGCTGAACTGCAGCGCGAACGGGTCGACGCTGCCGCGGGAGTTCCGCCGACGTTCGACTTCCGACCGGAAGCCGGCGACACGATGGCAGTCCGTCTCGGTCGCTTCTTCGACCAAGTGGATACGATCGCGGCGACCGGCGATCCTGAGGCGGTCCGGCGCGATCTGTTGGGGTCCTCAGTCGTCGTACGGCTGGAACAGGCGACGATGTTGTTGGACGATGAGGCCCGTGTCCTGCTTCGGACCGCGGCCACAACGGGTGCACGCCAATACGCAGTCCCGGGTGTCACCGAAGCGAGCCAGGCTCGGGAGTTCAGGGGCGAGCGCGTTCTGATTCGGGATACGGAAACATTGGCGCGGCGCTCGGTCGCCACCGCCGATTTACTGACCGGCCGAGACTTCCAGGACCGCGTAGTGAGCCTGCTCATGACCTCCAGTCCGGAGCTCAGTGAGCTTCTGCGGCTCGTCATGATTCGCAACACCGTCTACTCGCTCGACTTCAACTCCGGGGTCACGGAGGACGACCGTGAACAGGCGCGCTTGGCCGTCCCGACGACGAAGGGCAACGTGGTGCAGCAGGAGGCGATCGTTCGTGCCAATGAGCCGATCACGGTGGCGGATCTGGCGCGACTGAATGCCTATGAGGCCGAGTTACGCGAGCGCCAACAGCTGGCCGATCCGGGACTTCGTCTCGGTGTGATCTTCGGCGCCTTTCTCCTCAACCTTACGATCCTGGGTGTCTTCGGGGTGCTCGTGTACTTCATCCGGCCCCGGATCTACGCGTCTCTCCGCTGGATTCTCCTACAGGCCGGAGTGGTGGTTTCGTACTTCGCCCTGGCGCGGCTCATAGCTGCGAACGGGATTCCTCCGGAAGCGTTGCCGGTCTCGTTCGTCACTCTCACCGTAGCGGTCCTTTGGGACTCGAGGATCGCATTGGTGCTGGGGCTTGTGCTCGCCGTGCTGACGGTCGCTCAGACTCCGTTCGCTAGTACGGCGGTCCTTTTCCCAACCATGGTCGGGGCGGCTGCTGCTGCGATGAGTGTGCGTGTGGTTCGCCGGCGCGCGCAGACCTGGGTGTTCGTGGCCATCATCACAGGGGCGTACGCCGTAACGCTGCTGGCCCTA
>Ga0315339_1001522_pt1 | contig 20291 bp, 14 predicted proteins | sample ASW17metaG_FD_204514 | JGI IMG/M metagenome (GOLD analysis project Ga0315339, IMG submission 204514) | Ammonia-oxidizing marine archaeal communities from Pacific Ocean, United States - ASW #17 | ecosystem: Environmental > Aquatic > Marine > Oceanic | place: USA: California | collected 2016-12-05
CAGGGGTATAAGGACGTCGAAGACCCGTCGCTGACGTTCGTCGCGGAAGTCGTCGCTGAGGACGGGTCGCCCGACCCGGACGGTCGCGCTTTCCTCGCGTGGACGACGACGCCTTGGACCGTGCCCTCGAACGCCGGCTTGGCGGTGCACCCGGACCTCGCCTACGTAGAGGTCGCACGAGACGGCAGGCGCTATATCGTCGCTGAAGCCCGCGCCGAGGCGCTCTTCGGTGAAGATGCGGAAATCGTGCGCACGGTCAAAGGGTCGGACCTCGTGGGCTTGAGGTACCGGCGACCCTTGGATGTGGTACCGGCGCCGGACGACCAACAGAACGGTTGGACCGTGGTGGGCGAGGGTTTCGTGAGCGCTCAGGACGGAACGGGCATCGTGCACATGGCGCCTGCGTTCGGCGCGGACGACTACGCCGCGGGCCTGAAGCATGGCCTGCCGATGATCAACCCGATCGACGCCGCCGGCTGCTTCCATGACTACGTCGAACTCGTCGCCGGCCGCTTCGTGAAAGACGCGGACGCGGACCTGGTCGAAGAACTACGGGAACGCGGCCTGCTCTTCGAAATCGGGCGCATCACACACAGCTACCCGCACTGCTGGCGCTGCGACTCGCCGCTGCTCTATGTGGCCCGCGATTCATGGTTCATCCGCACAACCAGCATGAAGGACGAGTTGCTCGCCAACAACGATCAGGTGAGTTGGCACCCGCCCGAGGTTGGCGAGAACCGGTTTGGGGAGTGGCTCCGCGGCAACATCGACTGGGCCCTCTCACGCGATCGCTACTGGGGTACTCCGCTGCCCGCCTGGGTATGCGACGTCGACGCCGACCACACACATTGGATCGGTTCGCTTGCCGCGCTCGCGGAGGCATCCGGTGGGTTGCCGGAGGACTTCGATCCCCACAGACCCTTCATCGACGAGGTCACCTGGGGATGCGCGGAGTGCGACGGTACCATGCGGCGCACGCCGGAGGTCATCGACGTCTGGTTCGATTCCGGGGCGATGCCCTTTGCGCAGTGGCACTATCCGTTCGCAAACCAGGACGAGTTCGACCGACACTTTCCGGCCGACTTCATCAGCGAGGGACTCGACCAAACCCGTGGGTGGTTCTACTCACTCATGGCGATCTCGACGTTGCTCGGTAGGGGGCCCTGTTACCGGAACGTGATCGTGAACGACATGGTCCTGGATGCTCAAGGGCAGAAGATGTCCAAGTCCAAGGGCAACATGGTGAATCCATGGGATGCGGTCGCGGAGCACGGAGCCGATGCGCTCCGCTGGTACTTCATCACGTCGTCCAATCCGTGGGTGCCGAAGCGGTACGACAATGAGGGGGTTAAGGAAGCGGCGAGGAAGTTCTTCGACACGCTCCGCAACACGTACAAGTTTTTCACGCTTTATGCGACTGTGGAGCAGTGGTCACCCTCGGAAGAAGATCCCGAGCCTGCGGACCGCCCGCTTCTGGATTGCTGGTTGATTTCGCGTCTCGATTCGGTCGTGCGCGACGTTCGCGCAGAACTCGCCGGCTATCAGATCACGCGGGCTTATCGGATTCTCGGAGACTTCGTGGTCGAGGATCTCTCGAACTGGTACGTGCGTCGGAGCCGATCCCGCTTCTGGGGCAACAGTGACCCGGGGGACATGCGCGCTGCGTTCCGCACGCTCTGGGACGCGCTCAGACAGGTCTCGCTGCTCGCGGCGCCCGTCGTGCCGTTCGTTGCCGACTGGTTGCACCGGGCGTTGACCGACACCAGCGTGCACCTGGAGCGGTACCCGCAGCCGTCGGACCTGACGGACGAGGAGCTCGAGGCCGACATGGCGTCCGCGCGAGCCCTCGTATCGCTGGGCCGGGCCGCGCGGGAGGAGGTACAGATCCGCGTACGGCAGCCGCTGCGCGTGGCCGAGGCAGTACTTCCACAGGGTCGGACGCTCTCCGGTGAGGTGCTCGGGGTCGTCCGCGAGGAGCTGAACGTGAAGGAGGTCGTCTTCCTCGCCAACGCGGACGAGCTCGTCAGGCTCGTGCCGAGGCCGAACTTCAGGGCATTGGGACCGCGATTCGGCAAGAAGACGAACGACGCCGCAAACGCCCTACGGGCTTTGCCCCAGGAAGCTTTGGCCGAGTATCGAAACGGCGGTGAGGTCGAGTTCGAAGTCGACGGTGCGTCGCACACGGTGGAGGAGGGTGACCTCGAGATCGTGCAGGAAGCCCTGGGCGACCTGATCGTGAAGGGGGAAGGCGCGACCACGATCGCGCTCGATCCGGCGCTCGACGGCGAGCTGATCGCAGAAGGTATCGCGCGCGAGCTCGTGAATCGGATTCAGCGACTCCGCAAGGATGCGGATCTGGAGATCACGGATCGCATCGATTTGCTGATCGCGGGCCCCGATGAGGTCCGCGAAGCGGCGACCCGGCATCGGGACTTCATCGGCGGAGAGACGCTCGCCCCCGCGCTGCTCGTGGAAGGGGGCATCAGCGACCCGGCCTGGCCCCACGTGCGCGACGTCGACCTCGACGGCACGCCGGCCAAGATCGCTCTGCGTGTGCTCGCCTCATGATGTCCTTCTGAGGCAGGCTCGGCCCTTGGATGGCACGACGCATCGACTGACCGTCTCGGAAGGAGACGAGGGTCGGCTCGACTCGTTCATTGCCAGCGAACTCGATCTCTCCCGTACGCGCGTGCAGAAGCTGCTCGCGGCCGGGATGGTGTTGCTCGACGGAGCGCCCGCGAAGAAGTCCGACTCCGTTTTCGGCGGCGCGGTCATCGAGGTCGTGGTGCCCGCAGCCGAGTCGGTCGAGATCGAGGCGGAGGATCTCCCGATCGACGTCGTCTACGAGGACAGCGCGCTCCTTGTCGTGAACAAGGCGGCGGGCATGGTCGTGCATCCAGCCCCAGGGCACCGCTCCGGCACGCTGGTGAACGCGTTGATGTTTCATGTCCGGGACCTGTCGGGCGTGGGCGGCCGTCTCCGACCCGGGATCGTGCACCGCCTCGATCGCCATACATCCGGTCTGCTGGTGGTCGCGAAGAACGACGAGGCGCACCAAAAGCTTTCAGATGCCCTTCGCAGACGCGACGTGAAGCGCCTGTATCATGCCGCGGTGTGGGGGCACCTCGCGGACGATGAGGTGACGATCGATGCTCCCATCGGACGAGACCGAAAAGACCGGAAGCGCATGGCTGTGGTGGACGACGGTCGTTCTGCGGTGTCGCGCGCGACGGTCAGCGAGCGATGGAAGCGGGTCGACTTTCTGCACGTCGCGCTGAAGACCGGTCGCACCCACCAGATCCGCGTGCATCTCCTCCACATCGGGCATCCGGTGGTCGGCGATCCGGTCTATGGAGTCGGTTGGGAGCGGGGCATGGGTGGCCCAACGCACGCCTGGGCCAAGGACTTGGCGCGACGCGTGCCGAGACAGTTCCTCCACGCGGCGAAGTTGGTCTTCGTCCACCCGATCTCGGGAGAGAAGATGCGCTTCGAAGTTTCCCTCCCGGACGACCTGGCCCGGGCCGCGGCATGGGCCAGGGGGGAGCTCCCATGACAGCGTGTACGGCCCTTTTTTTCACGGCCCCACAGACCGATACTTATTGTCTGGCCTACAGCCCAGAATCACCGTCTCGCAGAGGGTTTCCGCGGCAGCGGTCATGACGGATCTCGATCCCAAACTGACGTTCGCTTCCTTCGTAGTCGGGCCGGCCAACCGGCTGGCTTCGGCGGCAGCGAAGCGTGCGGCGGATTCTCCGGGCACGAGCTACAACCCCCTCTTCCTGTACTCGGCGTCAGGCCTGGGTAAGTCTCATATTCTCAACGCCATCGCCAATCAGGCGAGCAAGAACGCGACGGATGGCGAGGTCGTGTACATGGCGCTGGAGAAGTACCTCGCAGAGCTCGAGGCGGCGCTGGAGGCGGGCGACGGGGATGGGTTCAAGGATCGTCACAGTGATCTGGCCATTCTGCTCCTGGACGACGTCCAGTTCCTCACGAGTCAGCCCGAGGCGCAGGAGATGTTTCTGCGCACGCTCGACGAGTTCTCCACGGCCGGAAGTCAGATCGTGTTGGCGAGCGACCGTCCTCCGGCCGATATCAACGGATTGGACGCCCGCCTGCTGTCGCGTTTCTCCGGGGGCCTGATCGTCGACATAGGCGTGCCGGAGTACGAGACCCGGGTCGCCATCATTCGCAAGAGAGCAGAGGCGAGAGGCCAGTCCTTGGACTTCGGAGTTGCCGAGGCGCTTGGCCGCACTCCGTTCAGGAACGTACGTGAGCTCGGCGGGGCGCTGAACAAGATTTTCGCGACCCAGGACCTGGAAGAGCGACAGGTTTCGACCGCGGGAATCGCGGCTATGATGGGCGAGGACAAGCTCGGGCCTGTCACGGGTGGGATTGACGACGATGTCTATCTGCGGCTCGGTACCATGGCGTACAAGGACAACGACAGGGACGTTGCGCTCTTGCTCTGGCGTCGCGCCTTGGCCCTCAATCCGAACAACGAGGCCGTCCGCTCCAACTTGGAGATGCTGTCCGGCTAGTGAGGCCCTGCTCGCTTCTGGCCGTGGGTGTGATCGCCGCCATCCTGTGCCCGCTGTCCGGAGCGGCGCAGGAGATCCCTGATTCGCTGGATGGGGAGCCGTACTCGAGACTGACCGGTGCTCGCGTCGACGTGTATCACGCGCGGCTGGATTCGCTCATTGCGCGTGAGGTACTGGGGTTTCTGGACACGCAGATTCCGCTTCCTGGCCTGTCGGACTCTGTGCCCGAAGGGGTTCGCGCCGTTTTGGCGCACACGCCTGAAGCTTTCGACGAGCTGACAGGAGGGGCGGTTCCCGAGTGGCGGGCAGGTGTGGCCGTCCCCCACCTGCAAATGCTGGTCGTGCCGACCCATGAAGCAGGATCGGTCCTCGGCCCGGAAGGGCGCCGGACGCTCCGACACGAGTGGGCTCACCTCGGACTCTCTTCCGAACTCGGGGGGCTCCGAGCTCCGCGTTGGTTCAACGAAGGGTACGCCCAGTGGGCCTCGGGCGGATTCGACGCGTCCCGGGGCTGGCGTTTACGCGTGCTCTTGGCGCTCGGTCGTGCCCCGCCCATGGATTCGCTGGAGCTGAGGTGGCCGTCGGACCGAAGTCAGGCGGAGGTCGCCTACCTGCTCTCCGCGAGCGCGATCACTTATCTGCTGGAGGGCAGCGGGGAACGGGGGCTTGCGATCTTAGTGGAACGCTGGAGGAGTCTGCGCTCCTTCGAAACCGCGTTCCGGGTGACGTTTGGCGTCACATCCAGTCAGTTCGAGGAGGACTGGAAAAAGCACGTCAAAGATCGGTACGGGTGGCTGCTCATGCTCAGCCATTCTGCTGTTTTCTGGATGTTCTTGGCACTGCTTTTGCTCTTCATGGTGCGCGTGCGCAAGGGTCGCGACCGGGAGCAGCTGGCACGGCTACGGGCTGGAGAACTGCCGGACCGGCCCGCCTTCTGGACGGAAGACGGAAACGAGGGTGGAAGCGAAGACGGCATTCCCGGGTAGGAGCGCGGCAATGACTCAACGAATTCTCGTCGTCGACGATGACACCGACGCGCTCGAGGTCTATAAGACCCGGCTGACGCACGCCGGATTCGAGGTCGAAACAGCCGAGAGCGCTGAGAAGGCTCTCTCGCGGGTGAAGGCATTCGACCCGGCGCTGATCGTGACAGACGTGCGCATGTCCGGTATGAGCGGCCTGGATCTTCTCGAGAAGGTGCAGAGCGCCATGGAGGGCGTTGACGTCGTGGTCATCACCGGCCACGACGATATGGAAACGGCCGTCACAGCGATGAAATCCGGCGCCTTTGACTTCTTGGTAAAACCGGTCGACCCCAAAGCGCTTCAGGGGCTCGCCGAGCGATGTTTCCGTGAGCAGGCTCTGTCCTTGGAGGTCAGTGAAGAGGACGTCGCCTCCGAATCCGAAGTTCTGCCACGCGGCCAGCTGATCGGGCGTGACGCCCGCATGATCGACATCTACAAGACGATCGGTGTGCTGGCTCGCAACCGGGCCACGGTGCTCATTCGCGGCGAGACGGGCACCGGAAAGGAGGTGATCGCCAGGGCGATCCACGAGCACTCGCTGCATTCCGAGCATCCGTTCATCGCGGTGAATTGCACCGCGCTGACCGAGACATTGCTCGAGTCCGAGCTGTTCGGTCACGTGAAGGGCGCGTTCACCGGCGCGGTCGGAGCCAGGAAGGGCTACTTCGAGCTGGCCGGAGACGGCACGATCTTCCTGGACGAGATCGGAGACACGAGTCCCGAGTTCCAGACCAAGCTGCTGAGGGTGTTGCAGGAGCGACGCTTCTATCCCGTCGGTGGTGAACAGTCGCGGCCGACCGAAGCGCGGGTAATCGCGGCCACGCACCAACCCATCGAGGACTTGATCGAGGAGGGCCACTTCCGCGAGGACCTCTACTTCCGCCTCAAGGTCATCGAAATCGTCGTGCCGACGCTGAGAGAGCGTCCCGGTGATGTCGAGTTGGTAGCGAATGCTCTGCTCAGCCGCATCCGGGCCGAAACGCACCGGAACGTCCGCCGCATTTCCGACGAGGCGGTCTCCCGGCTGCAGTCCTACGACTGGCCTGGCAACGTTCGTGAGCTCGAGAACGCCCTAATGAGGGCGGCCATAGTCGCCCGGGGGACGGTCATCGGCTCCGATCACCTCATGTTGGGTCAGGAGGGCAGGGGCGAGGACGAGGACCTTTCCCTGGATCGCGCCGCCCAGCGTCATGTGAGACGGGTTCTTCGTTTGGTCGGTGGTGACGAGGCCGCGGCCGCAAAGAGACTCGGGATCACGAAGAAGTCACTCAAGGAGCACCTGGCGAGCGATTGACCCACTCGGCTCTCTCAGATAGCGTTACCGCCATGGCAAACAAGGGGAAGAGCGCGACCGCGAACCCAGCGGCCCTGAAGTTCACGAAGGTGAATGCCATGCTGGGCGTTGCCGGACTCGCATGTCTGGCTCTCGGCTACCTGCTGCTCTCGCGAGGATCGATCACCGCGGCGCCGCTGCTGCTGACTGCGGCGTATCTGGTCCTGCTCCCGATGGCGATCATCAAGTAAGACGAGCGCGGTAGGCCTCGAGCTTCACATCTCCAGCTCGAATTCTCCGCTGGCCAGCGTGCGTCCGTTCGCCACCAGTTCCACACGGTGCCGACCAGGGTAGTACCGCCGCGTCGAGATCGGTCTGATCTTATGGGCCCGCTCGGCCTCCGACGGGTCGTCCCGCGGCCGAGTCGAAGTCCGCGGGGAGCGTCGCGAGAAGCGCGCTCCCGATTTGAGCGGAGCGGGCCTTGAACTCGAGATCCGCGAGTCCCTCCTTCGCGAGCCGTTCGAAGCGATCCGCGTCGAAGTCGTCTTACGCCTGCGCCAGTCCGCGCGAGATCCCGTCGATCAACTCCGAGTTGAATGCGTCCTCGAAGGGTTCCATCCCGTCCGGCTAGTGCCCGAAGATCTCTGCCTGAGGGAAGGTCAGCGAAAAGCCGCACCAGCGGGTGAAGATCTGGAGCGGCCGCTCGATCTGCGCGCGTTCGCCGGAAGCGTCGTGGAAGACGCCGCCTTCGATGTACGTACCGTCCGAGAAGCGCAGCACGTCCCCGTCCCACGTGATGCCGTCCGAGTCGGTGTAGGCGGTTGCGAGCGCATAGGCCGACGGGTCCAGGTACACGACCACCTGACGCCCGCCGAAGTCGTCGAGCACAGCGTTTCCGCCTCCCGCGATGCGGTCGTACGGGTAGTAGCGGGCCCGCTCACCATCCCAGATGCCCATGCCGAGGTCCATGGTCGGCAGACGATCGTCCTCTTCCTCGACGGTCTCCTGGAACATGCGACCCAGGCGCCCCCTGATGCGGCCCAGCAGGCCGTCGAGCGCCATCGCTTCGTCGGGCCGAAGCGCCTGGTCCGAAATCGCCACCAAGGTGTCGGGATCTTGTCCGAGCACTTGTGCGACCGTCGTTTGCCTCAGGTTGGACACTTCCAGTGTGGAGCCCACCCTAGGGCCGTACACCGCCTCGCCCGTCATGTGATCCCAGTACGTTCCGCTCTCCTCGTCCCTCATCAGAAACAGGCCGTCGTACAGTCCGTGCTCGGCGAACCAGTGGATCTCGCCGTCGACGCTTGGAGCCATCCTGACCCCTGAGTTACAGACCACTCAGAAGGTCACCATCCACGGCTCACCCTCCATCTCGCCTTGTGCGACGTGGTGGTAGGACATCTGGCTCGAAACCAGCACGAGCGTGTTACCCTGCACGTCGAACGTGACCACGGTCGTCTCCTCCGTAAGGTCGCCCGCCCGTCGCAGGCTGCGGAGCGATTGCCACTCGGGGTTGCGAAGCGGCGTGAAATTCGGTTGCGCCCAGAAAATCGCCCGGTCGGTGTCGAATCCGTCCTTCATGAGCATGTCGGAGTCGGCCTCCAGCCGGTCGGAGAACTGGGCCGAAAGCGGTGCCGCCAGTGTCGCGGTCAGTGCCGCGATTGCCAGCGCTTTGGCTACCGGCGTTCGTGAGACATCTAGAGAGAATGAGCGCATGTCTTCTCCGGCAATGAAGAGTTCCTGCTTCGTGCGAAGATGGCGGATGCATCCGATTGCCGACATATCGAGCCGATGGTCTCGGGCTCATAGGTAGGAAAGGGTGGTGTCGTCGTTCGGTTCCTAACTCTGAGGTGCTCCCGCTTGCTTGTAACGGCTCCGCGTGGCCGGGGGTACGTTGCTCGCTGGGCCCATCTCGAACTCAGAGCCGAACAGCGCCCGGGTGGTGCGACGCCACGCATGTGCCCGAGATTGTGAGCTACGTGTGCGTTCTAACGGGGCTCGCCGTGGGTGCGTACGAGACGTTCCATGCCGCCGAGGTGTTCTACGTGCGAGACAATGGCGCCGGCTTCGACATGTCGCAGGCCGATGCGCTCTTCGCGCCCTTCGAGCGTCTCCATTCTGAGGGGGAATTCGAGGCACTGGAGTCGGGCTCGCCACGGTGGCGCGGATCGTCAGGCGTCACGGAGGAGACGTGTGGGGGGAGGGGGTCGTGGGTGGTGGCGCCTCGATTTACTTTACTCTCGCCGAACCAGCGAGACCATCAGACTGAGGCGGAGCAGATGGCAATCAAGCTCGCGGACGCCCGCAGGGAGAGACTGATCGAGGCGATCGGGGGATTCTATCGCCAGGAGTTCGAAGAAGAGATCAGCGCTTTTCGGGCGGATCAGCTTCTGGACTTTTTCCTGGATGCGCTGGGTCCCCAGGTGTACAACCAGGCGGTCCAGGACGCTCGTGGCTTCTTGCAGCGGAAGCTGGATGATCTCGACGGGGAGGTATTCGAGAGCGAGGCGTTCTAAGAGCGACTGGAAGCCCAGGCTCCGTAAGATCTGAATATGTCTCTATAGTTATATATCTGTATGGGCATATTAGTATCCACGACAAACGCTTTCGAGCTCGTGGCAGACCCAACACGCCGTCGCTTACTCGAGGAGCTTCGAGTAGGTGAGCGCCCCAAAGCGAGGCGTTCTAGGTGCTGGTGGGAGCGCCTCGTTCGCAGGGCATGTCCCTTGCACGCTAGTCGAGAATCCGCGTATTATACCCCGTTGGTTACCCTTGGGAGTTGGGCCGCATGAGGTCCATCATCGTCAGCTCCGGCATGTTGGGCATGACACTGGCGCTCGCCGGCGAGCTTCTGGACCGGCCGACCTACCAGTTGGTCGTTTCGGATTCGCACGAGGCTCTCGCTGCGCCGTCGGTCGATCCCAACCAGGTCGTGGCAAGCGCTTGCGTCCGATGCCACTCGGAACCGCGCCTGCGCGGCAACCTGTCCCTGAGGGATTTCGACATCGCCACGGCTCCCGAGAACGCGGAGGTCGTTGAGCGCATGATCCGCAAGCTTCGGGCCGGCATGATGCCTCCGCCGGGCGCGCGCGCGCCCGCGGGGGACACGCTGCTGCAGCTCGTCGAGGCGCTGGAGAGCACGCTCGATGCCGCGGCACAGCGCAACCCGAACCCCGGGGGTCGGACGTTTCAGCGCTTGAATCGTCGTGAGTACGAATACGCCGTACTGGGCCTGCTCGATCTGACCATCGATGCGGGTGATTGGCTGCCGCTCGACCAGATGAGCGCGAACTTCGACAACATCGCCGACGTGCAGTCGCTGTCTCCGATGCTGCTGGAAGCCTATCTCAACGCGGCTGCCGACATCAGCCGTATGGCGGTCGGCGACCGAAACGCATCAGCGGTCAACGTGAACTACCGGCGGTCGCCCTATCAGTCGCAGCACCCCTGGGACAGAGTAGAGGGCGCTCCGTACGGCACGAGGGGTGGGATCGTCGTCGAACACGTCTTTCCAGCAGATGGCACGTATCAGTTCGGCATGACCTTCAATAGCGGACGGGGGACCCGGTTCGAAGACATCGACGTCTCGGTGGATGGCCAGCGCGTGGCGCTCCTGGCCTACACGCGATCCGGTGAGGCCGCGGACGGACGGGGCGGCGGCGCACTTTGGACGGGTCCGGTGTTCGTCGGCGCGGGTCAACACAAGGTCTCGGCTGCGTTCGTCCGACGCTTCGACGGTCCGTACGAGGATCTCATTCGTCCGCACGACTGGTCGCTCGCCGGCGGCGGTTCGGGCGGAGACGGGATCACGACCCTGCCGCACCTCCAGGACCTGATCGTCGGTGGACCCGTCGAGGCGACAGGGATCTCGAACACTCCCACTCGGGACAAGCTCTTCACGTGCCGGCCTACCCGGCCCGCCGAGGAAGAGCCGTGCGCTCGCCAGACCATCCAGCGGCTCGCCTCGGCGGCGTACCGCCGGCCTGTGCACGACGACGAAGTGGACGGCATGATGCGCTTCTACGTCGAGGGACAAGAGGTCGGCGGTTTCGAGGAAGGTGTTCGCAGCGCTCTCGAGGCGATTCTGGCCTCTCCGTTCTTCGTCCTGCGCCTCGAACGGGAGCCCGAGAGTCTCGCGCCGGGGGCGTCGTTCGAGCTCGAGGACCTCGACCTCGCGTCGCGTCTCTCGTTCTTTCTGTGGGGTACCCCGCCGGACGACGAGCTGATTCGGATCGCCGAGGCTGGCGACCTCAACGATCCCAAGGAGCTCGTTCGCCAGACCCGTCGCATGCTGGCGGATCCTCGCTCCGGCGCGCTCGGCACTCGGTTCGCTGCTCAATGGCTGCGTCTCCAGGACCTGTACAAGGTCCGCCCGGACCCGAACTTCTTCCCGAACTTCGATGAGACTCTCGCCGACGCGATGCGGCGCGAGACCGAGATGTTCTTCAACCATCTCGTCCAGGAAAACCGGGATGCGCTCGAGTTGTTCGGCGGCCACTACACCTTCGTGAACGAGCGGCTCGCGACGCACTACGGGATGAAGGACATCGCCGGAAGGCACTTCCGGCAGGTCGCTTATACGGACGATGTTCGCAGCGGAGTCCTGGGCCAGGGGAGCGTACTCGTGCTGACGTCGCTCGCCAACCGGACCTCTCCGGTGCTACGAGGCAAGTGGGTCATGGAGGTCCTGATGGGGACGCCTCCTCCGCCTCCTCCGCCGGGAATCCCGGATCTGGAGGAGACTGTGGGCATGCGCGACGGCGTGCGTCTCACGACCCGGGAGCGCATGGAGTTGCATCGCGAGAACCCGACGTGCAACGCCTGCCACCGGTTCATGGATCCGATCGGCCTGGCGCTCGACAACTTCGACGTGACGGGTCAGTGGCGTGTCCGGGAGAACGGCATGGGACTCGACACGCGCGGCGAGTTCTACGACGGCACGATGATCGAGACGCCGAGGCAGCTCGCGGATGCTCTGTTGCGGAGGCCGGTGCCTCTGATGCGGAATCTGACCGAGAACCTGATGGCCTATGCGATCGCCCGTCGGGTGGAGTACTATGACCAACCGAGGATCAGAGAAATCGTGGCCGACGCCGAAGACGAAGGCACATATCGTTTGGCCGACCTCATCGTCGGAGTGGTGCAAAGCGATGCGTTCCGAATGAAGCGTACGGGTAACAGCGCGGTATTTGAGGATGGGGCGAACTGAACGCCCACAACTCACACGGGTGAGGAGTTAGGAGACGATGGAGTTCATCACCGGGAAGCACATCGGAAGACGGACATTCCTGAAGGGACTCGGCGCCAGCGTCGGCTTGCCCTATTTGGACGCGATGGTACCTGCGGGGCCTCTGGCTGGCGCTGTGGCGCGATTGGCGGAGGAGAAGACCCCGCTGATCGCGATCGAGGAGGTCCACGGACTCGCGGGCTGCAACGAATGGGGTGCGACGCAGTTCCTTTATGCGCCCGAGCGCATCGGCAAGGACTTCGAGCTCTCGGACGTCAACGCGCTCGCGCCGCTGCGCGAGTATCAGGACCACCTCACCATCGTCAGTAACACCGATTGCCGGATGGCCGAGGCCTTTGCCGCGCCGGAGATCGGTGGTGACCACTTCCGCTCGAGTGCGGTTTTCCTGACGCAGTCCCATCCGAAGCAGACCCAAGGGTCCGATCTCTTCGTGGGCACCTCGCTGGACCAAATCCACGCGAGGCGCTTCGGGCAGGATACGCCGCTCCCGTCCATGCAGTTCACCATTCCGAACATCGACCAGGCCGGTGGCTGCACGTACAACTATTCCTGCGCGTACACGGATTCGATCAGTTGGGCCTCTCCCAATGAGCCCCTGCCGATGATCCGTGACCCTCGTGTGGCATTCGACATGCTGTTCGGCACCGGCGGAACGCCCGAAGCGCGGGCGGAGCGTCGCAAGTCCCGCGCGAGTATCCTCGATTGGATTACCGAGGAGGTCGCCGCGATCCGTCGCGAGTTGGGCGCGGAGGACCGTCAGCGCATGGAGCAGTACCTCGACAACGTGCGAGAGATCGAGCGTCGTATCCAGATGGTCGAGGCGCATAACTCCTCGGGTGAAGCGCGCGCGATTCCAGAAGCTCCTGCGGGTGTGCCCGACTCATACAGTGAGCACATCCACCTCATGTTCGATCTCCAGGTCCTGGCGATCCAGACGGACATGACGCGGGTCATCGCGTTCAAGACCGGTCGCGATGCGGAGAACAGGGTCTTTCCGGAAAGCGGATCCGACCGTCCCTTCCACCCCGCATCGCATCACGGCGGGCGCGAGCAGGCAATCCTCGAATTCAACAAGATCTGCCAGTATCGCGTGAGCATGCTCCCGTACCTCCTGGACAAGCTCCAGTCCACGATGGACGGTGAAAAGAGCCTGCTCGAGCGATCGGTCGTGATGTTCGGATCTCCGATGGCCGACCCGAACATTCACAACCACCGTCGTTGCCCACTCATCTTCCTTGGCAAGGGCAACGGCATTCTGGAGGGTAACCTCCACATCAAGGCCCCGGACGGGACACCCATGGCCAATGCGATGCTCCGGGTCATGCAGGACCTGGGGCACACCGACATGGAAGGCTTCGGGGACAGCACCGGAAGCATGACGCTCAGGTGGGCGGGTCTCACGACCGCCCAGGAGCACCACTAGTACGAAGGCCTGTTTCAGCGGGAACCGGAACGCCCAAAGCGCAAGCGAGGGATTGAGGATGAAAGCAGCTCGAGGCTCCAAAGTTCTAAGTAGTCTGTTTCTCACCGTCCTCATCGGCGCCGACGCGCCGGAGTCTCCGGTGGCGGACGCTGCGATGAGGGGAGATGTCGACGTGGTGCGCCAGCTTCTACGCGAAGGTGCGGACGTCAACGGGGCGCAGGGAGATGGCATGAGCGCCCTGCACTGGGCCGCGGAGCGAGGCAGTGCCGAGCTCACCGAGATGCTCCTCTACGCGGGTGCCACGGTCGATGCGGTGACTCGGATCGGAAAATACACGCCGCTCCACATCGCGAGCAGAAATGGGCAAGCGCAAGTAGTCTCAGCGGTGCTGTCGGCAGGCGCCGATGTCGGTGCCAGGACGGACCCCGGTGGTACTACGTCGTTGCACCTGGCCGCTACCGCGGGTGACGCGTCCGTCATCGAACTACTCGTCGAGGCCGGAGCTGAAATCGATGCGCGTGAGGTGGAGTGGCAACAGACGCCCCTGATCTTCGCCGCCGCCCGGAATCGCATCGACGCGATCCGTGCGCTTCTGGAAAGCGGTGCGGACCCGAACCTCGCCGCCGAGTCCTTCGATCTGACCGCGCAGCGCCCGATCGACCGCGCCGCCAGCCGAAGGAGCGCGGATGTGCTCGCCGCGTTCACGGACGACGGCGCATGGAGCCCCACATCGGAACAGGTCCAGGCGTCCGTGCGCGCGGCACGCCAGGTGTACGTGAACGGCATAGACCCGGATGCGGAGGAGGAAGAAGACGACAACTCCCGCCGCCGCGGCCCGCCGAATATCGTCAGCAAGGGGGGACTCACGCCGCTCCTGCACGCCACGCGTCAGGGCCACCTCGAGTCGATCGCGGCGCTCTTGGACGGCGGAGCCGACATCGATCGGGTCGGAGGAGGAGATGGCACGTCGCCTCTCCTCATCGCGACCATCAACGGTCAGTTCGACGCCGCGATGCTGCTGTTGCAGCGGGGCGCGGACCCGAACGTCGTGTCTTCACTGAACGGCGTCTCGCCGCTGTGGGCGACCGTGAACTCGGAGTGGCAGCCCCGCACGCGCTTCCCGCAACCGCAGGAGCGCGGGCAGCAGCAATACAGCTACCTCGAGATGATCGAGGGTCTGCTCGTGGCCGGAGCAGATGCGAACCACAGGATCACCATGCACCCTTGGTACATGGTGTACACCGGGTGTGGGAACGGTAACTGCGGGCTGATCGACACCAACGGTGCGACCGCGTTCCTCCGTGCGGCGTACGCGACGGATCTAGACGCGATGCGGCTCCTGCACCGCTGGGGTGCCGATCCATTCCTTACGACGAAGGCGCCGGAACCACGGCGTCGCAGGGGCAGGGGCCAACGCGAGCAAGCCATTGGTCAGATCGCCGACGCGGACGGTTTCGCGGAGTTGCCCGACTCGACGAAAGCGTCTGTGCTTCGCTCTGTCTGGACCGAGCTTCCGGACTCCGTGAAAGAAGAAGTGCCCGAGTTCGCCGTTACCGGGACTCCGGATGCCGTGCGCGAGGACGTCCTGGTTCACGCGCAGCGACAGGACTCGGTCCAGGCGGCCGAGCCGGACCCCTCCGGACTGCCCCCGGTTGAGGTTGGTGGACCCGGCGTCTGGGCGATCCACGCCGCTTCCGGAGTCGGGTACGGCGAGGGCTTCGCTGGGAACGCGCACCGTCATGTCGACGATGGTTGGCTTCCTTCGGTGAAGTTCCTGGTCGAGGACGTGGGTATGGACGTGAACGCCCGAGATCACAATGGCTATACCGCCATCCACCACGCGGCGGCGCGCGGCGACAACGACATGATCCGGTACTTGGTGGAAAAGGGAGGGGACGTCACGGTAGTTAGTCGACGGGGGCAGTCGACCGCGGACATGGCCAACGCTCCGGTGTCCAGGCTGTCACCGATTCCTGAAACGATCGCTTTGCTCGTCAGCCTCGGTGCGGTGAACAACGACAACTGTGTGAGTTGCCAGTAGGGGAGATCGCGTCCCGCTTCACCTTCCCGACCCACCGCCGTCGAGCGCGAACTTCTGCGCCCGAAGCCCGGCCTGGACACTGTCACCGGCAGCAGCATCGACGATCCAGGGGCCCGCCGCCTCGGCGACGAAAATGTTGCCCTGCGGATCGACGGTCAGATTGTGTGGCCGGCCGAGCTGCCCGGTGCCCGTTCCCGGCCCCGCGAACTCGTCGACCTTCTCCAGACCGGAGCGCCGGAGCACCACGATCATGTGCGAGCCGCCGTCGGCCACGTACAGGTAGGTCTGCGCTTCGTCCGGCGAGAAGGCCACCGAGAAGGCGGCCTCGCGCGCACAGCCGGGTGTCGGCGGCTCACTCCTGGGCGGGCACATGGGTCGCAGCACCTTCTCCATCACGAAGTCGCCGTTCTGGAGGAAGACCTGGATGCGGTTGTTGGCCCGGTCCGCTACGTAGATGTGGCCGTCCCGCGAGCCAGCGATGCCGTGTGGTGTGCGGAGCTGTCGCGACGGTTCCGAGGACGCGGAGTCCGGCCGGTATTCGTCATCGGGCATCTCCCCGTACGCTCCCCAGTGGCGGAGGTACTCACCTGATTCGCCGTCGAAGACGATGACGCGTCGATTGCTGTAGCCATCCGCCACGAAGACCTCATTGTCGATCGGGTCGACCCAGATCTCGGCGGGTCGTCCCATCAACTCGGTATCGTTGCTGCCGCCCGTCTCGTCGAAGCGGCCGATGGTCAGGACGTGCTCGCCTTCTCGCGTGAACTTGAGCGTCAGGTTGCTCTCTCGCGCGTTGGTCCACACGAAGTCGTTGTGGTCGATGAACAGACCGTGCACCACGCTCCAGTTCCCGTCGGGGCCGCGGGCGCTCCAGCTCTGGACCATGTTGCCATCCGGATCCCACTCGGCGATCACGCTGCGGCTCGACGTCCACACGTGGCCCCGAGAGTCCGCGGCGATCCCGATGACCTGTCCCCACTCGAAGGCGGCCGGCAGGATGGGCCAGGACGCGTCGCTTTGGAACGTTGGCACGGCGAGCGGGGCCTGTGGGCCCTCTGTGGCCTCTGGGCCGGCGCAGGCCGCGCCGAAGAGGAGGAGAAGTGCAGCGGAGCCGGTCGCGAATCTCTTGAGCGCTATCATGGATCATTGCCTCGTTTCCGTGACGCACGGGGCTACGATCGACCCGTGCCGGGTCAACATAGGAGGGAGGATCCGGCGATGTCCATTACGCGTGCTCAGGGGCCGCTGCCTACAACCGACAGGGCACGCCTACATGGTCCGATGGGGGATCGGAAAGAGCGAGGGGGCTACACGCGTCTACCTCGCGATTGGGCTGCCCTACTAGAGCGCCGCTAGGAAATCCCGAAAAGCTGCCTGAGAGCGGAGCGGTTCTTCGTCGTTTCGCAGGTATGGGTTCGATCCGTCAGGTGCGATGGAGCGAGCTTTCTGGTTGTCGGATAGCTGGATGTCGATCAGGCGCGTGAGTTGCCGCTTCACTTCGGGGTCGTACACGGGGATCGCGACTTCAATGCGACGTGACAGGTTTCGGGTCATCCAGTCGGCCGAGCCGAGGTACATGAGTTCTTCGCCACCTGCGTGGAATCGGTAGATGCGCGGGTGTTCGAGGTAACGATCGATAATGCTGCGGACGCGGATCGTCTCGCTTTGATCAGGAATACCTTGGAGCAATCGGCAGATCCCCCGGATGATCATCTCCATCGGGACACCTGCCACGGAGGCGTCGTAGAGCTCCTTGACCATCTTCCCATCCTCGAGCGCGTTCAGCTTCAGTGTTACGCCCGAAGGTCGGCCCGAACGAGCGGCGTGGGCCTCCTCGCGCACAAGACGCTTCAACTCCTTTCTCAAGGTGAAGGGGGCCACTAGGAGATGTTTGACCTCAGGTTTCTCCACTTCACCGGACAGGAACTTGAACACCTGATCGAGGTCGTTTGTGATGCGCTCGTCGGCGGTAAGGATCCCGTGGTCCGTGTAGATCTTGGCCGTCTTCTCGTTGAAGTTGCCCGTCCCGACGTACCCGTACTGGCGTACCGCGGAGCCTTCCTTGCGTGTGACGAGGCAGATCTTGGCGTGGACCTTGAGTCCCCGCATGGAATAGAGCGTTTTGACGCCCGCTTCTTCGAGACGGTCGGCCCAGTACAGGTTCGACTCTTCGTCGAAGCGCGCCTGCACCTCCATGAATACTGTGACTTCTTTCCCGTTCTCGGCGGCCTTGATGAGCGTGGATAGGACGGCTGAGTCACGGGCGACACGGTACACGGTCAGCGCCATCGCCTGAACGTCCGGGTCCTCGGCGGCCTCGTCCAAGAAGCGTACGAAGTGGTCGAACGATTGGTACGGCGTGTGGATTACCTGATCCGCCGTGCCCACCAACTCCAAGAGCGACGGAGCGGTCTCGAGTGTCGGGTGCGGTAGGGGTGGCCACTCCGGGTAGGCGAGGTCGGATCGGCCGAACCTCGGGAAGCCCATGAAGTCGCTGAGGTTGTGGTACCGTGCGCCGAGCACGAGGTCCTCCTCCGCCAGTCCGAGTTCGTGCTGCAGCCGGTGGATGAGGACGTAGGGCATCCTCATGTCGTACAGGAACCGACTCGGAAGGCCGGTATCTCGTTTCCCCAGGCTCAGCCGGATCGCGTCGACCAGGTCGACCTCGAATTCGTCATCGACGTAGAGCTCGGCGTCACGGGTCAGCTTGAGCGCGTAGCTGTGTCCGACCTCTTCCCCTGGAAAGACCTGGTCCAGGTTGTATCGGATGATGTCGTCCAGAAACATCACCTCGTGAACTTCTCCGCGAGGCGGAAGCGTGAAGAACCGTGGAACGAAGTCGGTGGGCACCTCGACAAGGTGATATGACGGCACCCACGAAGTGTCAGGTCCCTCCCAGATCTCGGTGGCCAGGTACACGCGGTGGTTCTTCAGGAAGGGTGGTGTGTCGCCCCCCGTCAGAGGCATGGGCTGTAGATGGGGCGCGATCTGTTCTGTGAACGTCTCTCGAAGGAACGTGTCGCGCGCCGCATCCACGGTTTCGTCGTTCACCAAATGGATGCCTTCGGATCTCAATTCGTCCATGAGCCGCCCGAGGATCGCGCCGTAGCGTTCCTGCTGGAGCATGACGAGGCGATGAATATCGCGCAGCAGCCGATTCGGATCGATGCCGAGCTTCTTGTGGCCGTCTTTCCCCAAACGGAGCAGGCTGCGCAGCGACGCAACGCGGACCCGGAAGTACTCGTCCAAGTTCGAAGAGAAGATCCCACAGAAGAAGAGCCGCTCGAAGAGGGGAACCGTCGGGTCCGCGGCTTCCTGGAGAACTCGATCACTGAACGCGAGCCAAGCGGTTTCGCGGTCGACCAGGCTGTCTTCGTTGGGTTGTTTCGGCACTGAACCTTCCCGTGATGTTTCGGTACTCAAGGGTCGCGAAACCTACATGGGTAGTGCATCTGACACACGCGTTGCGTGATGTGGTCGCTCTGTGGCGTAGACCGTGGCAGATTGGGCGGCACGGAGTAGCAGGAGGTGTAAAACAAACTGTGTGAATGGTCATTTATCAGTACCCCCAACCCGGTGGTGTGACCATGAAACAGAAAGATTTGGACGCGATGTTGGACGAGTTGGTGAAGGAGGGGACCCTGGAGGAGATCCTGGGAGAGTCGGGGCTCGTAAAGGAGCTGACGAAGCGATTGGTGGAGTGGGCGCTCGAAGGTGAGATGACGGCGCACCTGGGCTACGAGAGGTACGCGGAGTCGGGCAAGAACAGTGGCAATTCAAGGAACGGCAAAGGATCCAAGACGGTCCTGGGCGATACCGGGACGTTGGAAATCACGGTACCGCGGGATCGCAACGGCGACTTCGAGCCCAAGCTGATATCGAAGCGGCAGCGCCGGCTCCCAGGCTTCGACGACAACCTGATCGCGCTCTACGCTCGCGGCATGACGACCCGGAAGATCCAGAGCCACCTGAAGGAGCTGTACGGCGTCGAGGTCTCACCGGTTGTCCGGGCAGCGTTGGATCGCATTCTCGCTGAACGCCCAGGTATCGGTAGCGCCCCTCTCTTCCCATCGCGGGACGAACTCCAGGAGCCGATCTCTAGGCACCTCGCCGACGCTTGGTTGAGGAAAGGGGAGAAGCTCGCGGAGCTAGAACCTCAGCGTGGAAGCCTATGGCATGCCTACCGCAGGAAGTGGGCTATGGAGCGCAAGCATTTTCCCGATGTCGATGTCGCCGAGGCAGGCGGTTGGAAGACGATTGAGGCTCTCAAGACCGCCTACCAGCGGGCCGATCCCGAGACTATGTTACGCGTCGTTCCTGAGGCCGGTGAGCTTCGGGAAGCCCTGTGAATCGGCCCAACATGCACACGAACATGCACACCGGTTTTGGGGCCGAGGATCGGCGCGGTTGGAAACCCGTGCAATTGCTGGAAGAAGTACCTCAGGGCGCTTAGCTCAGCTTGGTTAGAGCACCTGCCTTACAAGCAGGGGGTCGCTGGTTCGAGTCCAGCAGCGCCCACTTATTGTGGTATAAGGACTTATGGGATCGCACGCCTACTAGATGGGTGTACGATCTCACGAATAGGTACCACATAGGTACCATCACCGACGTGCATAGGGGTGGATTCCTGTGTCCAGCGCAGGTCGTCCAGTCAGCGGCAACTAGCCCCTAGCCCCTCCGTGGCACCCGGCCACACCTAGCTATCCAGCACTGTTTCACGCATCCGATCCGGCTAGTACG
>Ga0315339_1001523_pt1 | contig 20290 bp, 13 predicted proteins | sample ASW17metaG_FD_204514 | JGI IMG/M metagenome (GOLD analysis project Ga0315339, IMG submission 204514) | Ammonia-oxidizing marine archaeal communities from Pacific Ocean, United States - ASW #17 | ecosystem: Environmental > Aquatic > Marine > Oceanic | place: USA: California | collected 2016-12-05
GACGTCGCCGTCAGGTTGCCTGAGATGTTGTCAACGGCAGTTACCGTCAAGGCGCCACCAGCCGCGGATGCACCACCGGCACCCGCATTACCACCGCCACCAGCGCCACCGGCACCGGAAGTCAGGGCTAAGTTACCGGTAATTCCGGCTGTTATATCTGCAACTGTGAGTGCCGCACCCGCTACACCAGCACCACCGTCATCCGCTGCCGTGCCGCCCGCTCCGCCAGCACCACCAGCGCCGGTAACGACTGCCACGTCACCCGTAACCAGCCCGGTCTGGGTAAAGTTACCAAATGCGCCCGCCGCGCCACCGAGGCCGCCTGTACCCGCTGCGCCCGCTGCGCCACCGGAGCCACCGGCGCCGGAAGTCAAAGTGATGTTACCAGTAACCGCCTTGGTCACCGTTACCGCATTAACGGCACCACCGGCACCACCGGCACCACCTGCTTGCGTACCGGTTCCGACGCCGCCAACTCCACCTGCGCCGGATAACAGCACGACGTTACCGGTTACCACGGGGCCCGTGAGCGCCGAAACTGTGACCGCGCCACCTACGCCACCGACGCCGCCGACCGCCGCCCCGCTGACGCCACCAGCGCCACCGGCGCCGGCTCTGAAGGATAAGCCTGCGCTAGTCGTACCTGTAATATCAGACAGTGTGATCGCGCCACCTGCGCCACCGAGGCCACCCGCAGTAGCCGCGCCGACGCCACCAGCTGCGCCAGCACCGGCTGTCATAGACAAGTTGCCTCCAATAGCGCCGTCAATATCTGTAATTACGATCGCACCACCGGCACTACCGACGGCACCAGCGGCCGTCGAGCCGGCGCCACCTGCGACACCGGCTGCGGCGGTTGCTGTAACTGCCCCGCTCACACCGCCAACCGCAGTTACCGTCACGGTGCCACCTGCGCCACCTACGCCGCCGCTGTTAGCTGCACTGGAACCAGCAGCACCGCCACTACCAGAATTGATGACCAACGCGCCAGTAATACCACCCGCTATATCGGTTACTGTTACAGCACCACCAGCACCACCAAGGGCCCCAGCTGCACCAGCACCGTTACCACCGGCACCACCAGCGCCACCAGTCAATGTAACAGTACCAGTGATCGAACCGCTGAAAGTATTAGCGCTCGAGCCAACAGCACCACCCGCGCCACCGACGTCGGAAACATCAGCGTTACCGCCCACACCACCGGCGCCACCTGTTATGTTAACTGCACTGGTGACGTTGCCCGTCTGCACGTGCGTTGCAACGGCACCGCCCACTCCAGATGTGCTCGCGCCACCGCCCGTACCACCGGCACCACCGATGATGTTGTAATTCGTTGCCGTCACCGCTCCGGTGATGGCTGTCGCAGTTACAGCGCCACCAACACCCGTAGTGCCAGCGTCGCCACCTTGAATGGTCAAGGTCGTCAATTGATTCGTGCCGCTGCCCTCTATCGCCACCGCGGTAACCGCGCCACCGGCCGTGGTGGTAGCACCGTCTCCGCCTTCGATAACCAATGTGCCGCCAACTCCGCCCGCTCCGTCGTCGACGTTGCCCACAACGTTAAACGTCCCAGCAGTAGCGCCCAATTTTTGCGTCAAATTCGCGCCAGAAGCGATCGAGATCGATTCCAGGCCATTGCCGTCCACGCCAATGATGTCTGCGATCGTCACGGTGCCGCCGGTATTGGTAACGGACAACACACCAAACCCGTCAGTCGTGACTACGATGGCCGATTCAACGGATTGCGCGCCCGTGCCCGCAAACAAAATAGTCGGTGTATCGTCTACATCACCGGTCAGGGTAATTGTGCCCGTGCCCACATCAACATTGCCACCTAGGGACAACGTCGAATTACCACCGTCATTGGTGCTGAGGGCGTTGATGATAATATCCAAATCGTTTGCATCGGTTGCCACGTCGCCAGCTACATTGCCGGTAATCACCAAGGTCAAATCGTCGCCATTGGTCGCATCGTTTAAGGTCAACACATTCGTGCCGGCGTTGTCCGTGTTTGTAATGGAAGTGATCTGTCCAGTATCAGCATTGTTCGATGCATCAAGGCCATTACTTGAGACAGTCAAGCCAGAGTTTCCAGTACCGAACGTAAGCGCAGAACTGGTCGGCTCGCCGTCATTGGTGGCATCGATAATAAATGTATCTACGGTAGCGTTATTACCTGTATCCGCGCCAGTAGCTTCAAGGTTTGTGCTAATATCAGCAGCCTGCGCTGGATTGATCTGGCTCGCGCCAACAGCAATTCCGACAGCGACAACCGCCACCAGTGCCGTACTACCCATTAGGTTTTCGCGAAATTTAAGGTAAGTGCTTTTACCGGTGATCTCATTGGTACCAGACATACGCTTCTTTTCCTTTATTTCCCGTTAGTCGGAGCGGCCGCTCCATTTTCATTAAGCTTTTATATTCTTCTGACCCACGTGCGCCATGTAGGCTCTCGCCGGTCAGTCCTATAAGAATTATCCTATACGAATTCTCTGCATCAGACCTACTCCGCTAGCGTCATAAGCCTGCGCCTTGCTCTCCGAGAGCTAAACAATAAGCCCGGTAGGCGCCAAAAACCGCCTCTACCACTTACTGATAATTTTTTGCTCACAAACAACATTTCTCGCACGTACTCAGACTCGATCGGATCTCTGTTGATAAATTCCTACCCGCTACAGTGGCGGATGTAAATAGCTGCATTGAGATACGCAATTTCTTTATTATTTAATCAAGCACATATGTGATAATTTTACAACATATCGGCCGCCGTCAGGCGCAATGACACCAAAAGGCTAATTTTTCGTCCTGGCAACGAACCCGGGTCGGTAAAGGGCACGTTAAAAAGCATCGCCGCTCTTGTCGACAAAGTGCTGTTCTAAAGGCTGGGAAACCTATATCAGCGCAGATAGACCGGTCAAAGCCTTGCTGATCTTTGCTGGCAACAAACTTGTGCATACGGGCCCAGCGGTGAGGTACTGCTATAGCCTGGCCTTGGTACTTGGCGATGGGGCTGGGTTAGGTTCGGGCTTTACCGTTCAACCTGGCCGGCGCCACTTACTCCACTCAAGTCTGTTGGCCGTCATTAATCATTGCAGCTAGGCCGCTGCGGGCTTTCGCAAATTCGGGCTTGAGAATGATGGCTTTACGACAGTGAACGACTGCCTCATCAAGCCTTCCAAGTGCCTTGAGCGCATTTCCTAGATTGAAGTGCGCTTCAGCGCAACCGGGCTTGATGTCTAGGGCTTTGTTATAGTGCATGACCGCTTCATCTAACCGTCTAAGTTCCATAAGCACGAGGCCTAGGTTGCTATGTGCATCAGCATAATCAGGCTTAGCGGTAAGGGCCCGGGTAATTAGATCAACCGCAACGTCGTTCTTTCCCCCCTGGTGGGCGATCACACCCAGTAGATGCAAGGCGACAGGCTGGTCGGGGTGGGTCTGCAATATCTGTTGATAGATATTTTCCGCCTGAGGCAGACGACCCGCTGTATGGTGCTGTACGCCAAGCTCTAACGCTTGCTGTATAGTTAACGTCTGTCGCTGTTCCGTTGGTATATCTACTTCAGTCGCGGCTTTATCCAAACATTCACACGTGCCCATAACATGGCCACAAGGACGGATAAAAAACTCGGATTGGTGCTCGATGGTTTGCTTTAAATTCTTCCAATGCTCCATTTTATCTGTGCCGAACGTCAGACTAAGTAAAACGCGTGTTTGGGAAGTTTGTAGAAACGGTTCTGTCGCATGGGAAAAATGATCGCCGACAATTAATGCCTCACCAGCCCTATAAATGTGCTTTTTCTTTTGGCTCTTATTGTCCCTGTAGAGCAAATTTCCATGATCATGGCTGTTGTGGAACAAAGGAGTTAAAAGCGTATAGGCATTTGATCCAGGCTTATAATCTACGTGCCAAAGTTCGTCATAGGCTCGATCTCCAATTACAAAGAATCCGCAATACATAATTATTTTTTGGTCGTAGTCGATGAGACGTTTGACTTCCTCACATACGTTCAATTCGTCAAAAAAATACTTAAATAGGTCGTACGTAGCTTGGTTGCCGTTAGAAACCCAGAGCAGGGGGGCCTTGTCGTAGGAGGTGTAGAAATATTCTTGTTCTCCAACAACAAAAGTGCCCTTTAACCGCCTCCCCCCCTCAAACACCGGCTCGGGAGCCAGACTAGCAAAATATGGTGCAATATTGCTCTGGTAGGCTTCTTTTATATTTTGCAGAAAATCGACGTCAAATGAGAAAGAATAGGCATTCAGATCCGTGCTTAATTGTCTAAGTTTTGTCATACAGTGTCTCAAACACTCATCAGTTTTATCTGATCTTAGCCTTATTTGCATAGAGAAGGTAGCTGTTAGCCCGGATTAGGCACTGGGTGTCGAAAAAATGGTCGGTGAGCACGAATTAAGTTAAAATTCCACATTATTTTAGTTTTGAGACAAGTTGACCCAATTTTTTACCTGCCGCGAAAAATCCGTTGCCGGCTAGTTAAGTCGGTACTGTGCTCACTAAACCGCAACCGGCACAGTCACGCGCCACGCCCCGTGAGCGGCGCTCGCGCAAGCTCTTATACGGACTGTGGATGGTGCGTTCGTAGCCATATAACTAATTGATATAACGTCGTAATATCAAGGTCTAGGCCAGACCAACATTAAAATATAGACTGGGATCAGTGTTCCTGATTTATTAGACATCATGAATTTGTTGACAGCTGTATCTATCGCTGGAAGTCAAAGTATGGGAGCATCGAGTTGGCCGAATCTGCCCAACAGTGGTCCACTAAAGTAAAAGATGCCTGAGCAGCAACAGGCGCTAACCCTTAAGCAAACGATAAGCCTTGCCGTAAAGCATCACAAGGCCGGACGATTGCCACAGGCAGAAAGCATTTACCAACAGATATTGCAAGTTGACCCCAATCAACCCGTCGCCTTGCATTTGCTTGGTGCGATCGCCCATAAAACGGGCAGGAATGACATCGCTGTCGACCTCATTACAAAAGCCCTCGTCATCAAGCCAGATTTCGCTGACGCTCATAATAACTTAGGGCTTGCGCTCCAGGGTCTTGGGCGGCTGGATGAGGCCGCCGCTAGCTACCACAAGGCACTCATCGCCAAGCCCTATTTCACTGAAGCGCATTACAACCTCGGTAATGCCCTCAAGGAGCTTGGCAAACCGGAGGATGCCGTGGCCAGTTACCAAAAGGCGCTCGCTGCCAAGCCCGATTTCGCTGACGCGCATAACAACCTTGGCAATGCGTTCCTTGAACTCGGGGAGCTGGATGAGGCAGTAGCAAGCTATCACAAGGCGCTCGCGATCCAACCCGGTTTTGCAAAGGCCTGGAGCAACTTTAGGTATACTGCCAAAGCCCTCTCATTCTCCGAAGCTCAGAAAGGTCAAAAAGGAAACGGGTACGAAAAAGGGATCAGCGATGCAGTTCGTACAACCGCCAGCTTTGCAGTGCTCGAATACTACCTGGCTAAGTTTCGGCCACACGAGGCCGATAAAGCCACTCAAAAAGCCCTGGCAGCATTGCCTCCTAAAGTCGACGAAGAGGTACTCATAGACCGCAGAGATCACAAACCTACAACCCCGCCTGCCCTCGCAGATAAACTGATTGGCATGTTGCATTTTGGGAGAAGTGGAACCGGGTTACTTCACAGTCTGGTCGACAGCCATCCCGAAGTTTCTATCCTGCCCAGTATTTATCTCCGGGGCTTCTTCAATGCTGGGGTCTGGGATAAAATTTCTGCAGACGGATGGCGCAGACTGCCGGAACGATTTGCGGATGAATTCGCGGTCCTATTTGACGCTAATTCCCCTAGGCCTACCCCTGGTATGGTCGGAGAGAATTCTTCCCTTTTGGGAAGAAGAGAAGGAATGACCAATGTTGGGGAGAACCGCAACGAGTCACTGTTCCTGGACCGGGATCAGTTCTGCGCCGAGGCCCGTCGTTTAATGCAGAACTTCACAAACGTGGATCCAGCGTTATTTCTTCTCGTTGTCCACGCAGCGTTTGAAAAGGTTCTCGGGACGAAGACAAAAAAACATACGGCATTTTATCACATTCATAACCCCGATGATTTCGGCAAATTGAATTTTCTCCGGTATGCCCCTGATGCACGTTTGCTCATGATGGTCCGTGAGCCGATCCAATCTTGTGAATCATTTGTTCGCAAATCATTTCTTGCAAATAATTACGACGAATTCAGCCAAGCCATCATCTCAATGCTCTTTGCGGTTGATCAAGTTGCATTCCGAATGCGAGATTCGGTGGGCGTACGGCTGGAAGATTTGAAGACGAGGCCCGAAGCAACGTTGCGCAGTCTGTGCACGTGGATGGGTATTAAAGACTCCTCAACCCTTTATCAGATGACCGCTCAAGGGAAGAGGTGGTGGGGGGATCCTTCAAGCCCTGATTATGACACAAACAAAGCCATGGATCCTTTCGATAGAACTTCTATTCAACGATCCGTTGGCACTATATTCAGTGAACAAGATCAATTTGTACTGGAGACACTTTTCTATCCATTCAGTGTTCGCTTCGGATACAGAGAACCTGACCAGGCTGCATTTGAAAAGGACCTGAAGGAAATTCGTCCCCTCCTGGATGAGTTGCTGGATTGTGAGAAGACGATGTCAGAAAAGGCCCAGACCGATCCGGACAAATTCAAGCGCAATGGAATCTGTCTACTACTTCATGCGGGTTTGATAGACCGCTGGGATGTTCTCAACAAGTTCAAGGATTACCCTTACCTACTGTCCCCGCTAAAGATCACGGTAGATTAAAACATCTTACTACCATTGTTAAAGAATTCGCCTGGGCAACCTCGGCTTAAACTCACCAATCCGCTACCGACCGTGCAGGGATCATAACCAGCGTTGCGCAGCGCCGCTCCAGTGCAAGTAATAAAATTGCTCCTATAACCCCGACAAGCTACGCCTTTCTTATTGATGTTTCCGCAATTCTCCATCGCCCACACGGACTGACGTCGACTCTCAAACGCTCACCACCTAATCATTCAACCAAAACTCGGCCACCTCAGGCGGTTACGTAAGCCATCACGGTGCCTCTGAAACCGACTACTAAAACCACACCGACCGGAACCACCCCCAACAGTGATGCTTGCTCGGCTGTATGTCCGAGGCGAGGGCATTCAGCCACGGACTGAGGCAACGGGGTGCTTTTGAGGACGTCCGGGTCATGCGCACGTAGGGACTTCATTGAGGTTGCTTGGAAAAGACCCGGATCTTTCTTTTAGGCCGACGTGCCTGTTTACCGCCTCACGGTCCGTACACCGTGACCATCAGACCAACGCCCAACAGCCAAAAGACACCCCTTCCCAGCGGCTTTTCTGTCACGTGTTTGATGCACTATAGCTGATTGATATTATGTAGTAATATCAAGTCCTAGGCCAAATTAAAATCAACAAACAGGCTAGGAACAGTGTTCCTGATTTGTTAGATACCGTGACATTGCCGAGAACTGCATCTATCGCTGTAAGTTAAAGTACGGGAGCATCGAGATGGCTAAAGCCACCCAACAGTGTTTCATTCAGGCACAAGATGTCTGAGCAGCAACAGACGCTAACCCTTCAGCAAGCGATAGACCTTGGCGTGCAGCATCACAAAGAGGGCCGCCTATCTCAGGCGGAAGCCATCTATAACCAGATATTGCAGAGTAATCCCGATCAGCCCATTCCCTTGCATCTACTAGGTGTAATCGCGCACCAGGTCGGAAAGAACGACGTCGCCGTTGATCTAATTACCAAAGCCCTAACCGTTAGGCCTGATTATGCTGAGGCGTACAATAGCCTGGGCAATGCCCTCCAGGACCTGGGCAAACTGGATGAAGCCGTCGCCAGCTACCGCAAGGCACTTGCCAACAAGCTTGATTACCCAGAAGCGCACAATAATCTTGGCAATGCCCTCAAGAACCTTGGCAAATTGGAGAAGGCGTTAGTCAGCTACGAAAAGGCCCTCGTTATCAATCCTGATTTTGCCGAGGCGCATTACAACCTCGGGACTGTGCTCCAGGACCATGGAAAGCTAGATGAAGCCTTGGCAAGCTACCATAAAGCTCTTGCCATCAATCCTGATCTAGCAGAGGTGCACAATAATATAGGAAATGCATTAGTAGCTCAGGGATTGTCACATGATGCAATGGCTAGTTATCGAAAGGCGATTGTGGTCAAATCTGATTTTGTCGAGGCGCATTACAACCTCGGGACTGTGCTCCAGGACCATGGAAAGCTAGATGAAGCCTTGGCAAGCTACCAAAAGGCTCTCGCTATCAATCCCTATTACACCGACGCACACAACAACCTTGGCAATGTGCTCAAGAGCCTTGGCAAGCTGGAGGAGGCCTTAAAGGTTTTCAATTCTTTAGACACAGCAGACGGTTATGCTGCTGTATTGGAGTGTTTATTTGCGCTTGGAAGGTACGATGAATTTTATGAGATGCAGCACACCTTCATGGATAAAAACAGAACCAATATTCGAGCTGCCGCAATAAGCTGTTTTGCTTCACAACAACTTAGCCACCTTGATCCACATCCATTCTGCAAGAAACCATTAGATTTTCTTCGTGTGTATAAATGTTTAGACGATGGTGAAAACCATGATGGATTATTGATGGGTCTTATTGACGAGATCAAGGGCCGATCAGCCATCTGGGAACCACCATTAGGTTCAACTAGAGGGGGGTTCCTAACAGCAACAAGAAACTTGTTTGATAAACCAGATGGGAGAATTGCCGATTTAGAACAAACCATTAAGGATAATATCAAAAAATATTACTGTGAATTTTCTTCAAGAGAGTGTGTTTTTATTGGCTCATTCCCAAAAACATTATCTCTGACAGGTTGGTTTGTTCGGCTTTTAAAAGAGGGACATCAAACTGAACACATACATCCGGGCGGTTGGCTTAGCGGTGTTTTTTACCTGCAAGTACCAAATTTTTCTAATCAGGAAGAAGGCTCTATCGAATTAAGTCTATGGGGGCACAACTATCCAATAATAAATAAAAACTATCCGAAAAAGCGCTATTATCCAAAAAATGGGGATCTTATCCTGTTTCCTTCCTCCCTATTTCACAGGACTATTCCCTTTCAGTCCTATGAAGAGAGATTGTGCATCGCCTTTGATCTGATCCCAAATGAAACATTCTGAAATATTTTCTTTCGGATTTTGATGATGATTAATTAGCTAAATACCATGCGCAATCGGAAATGCACCTCAACGTTAAGCTCAAGTGCAATCAACGCTGCTGCCATATAATCCTTGCGTGAGGTGATTACCTTGCCTCTCTGCCCCTTGACCTGCTTCAGAACGATATCCCTCATCTTGGGTCGCACCGCTGAAACTCTCTGTTTAAAAGGTTGCCCCTTAGGCTTAGCCAGATAATGAGGGCTGATTGAAGCGTCTGAGATAGCTAAGGCCTGTGAGCACATCGCCGTCCTCGTAATCGTCATTGCGCAAATGCTCGTTGGTACCAGAGTGACCACTGTAACGAACGTCATTACCGACATAACGCACTGCGTAGCCACGGCGGCGTACGTCACTTCGAAGGTTACCGCCAGCGCCATGCACGGACAGTGGCTGATGCACTAGTAGCCATATAGCTGCTTCATAATATAACATATTCTCAAGCCCTAGGCCTGATAAGAATCAATATATAGACTGGGATCAGTGTGCCTGATTTAGAAAGACTTCATGATTTCGCTGAGAACTGCATCTATCGCTGGAAGTCAAAATACTTGAGCATCAAGATGGCCGAAGCCACCCAATGGTGGTCCGTTGAGGTAAGAAATGCCTGAGCAGCAACAGACGCTAACCATCCAGCAAGCGATAGACCTCGCAGTGCAACATCATAAAGAGGGTCGCCTGTCTCAGGCGGAAACCATCTATAACCAGATATTGCAGGCCAACCCCAATCATCCCGTCGTCTTGCATTTGCTTGGTGTCGTGGCCCATCAGGTAGGAAATAACGATACCGCCGTTGACCTTATTACAAAGGCCATCGCCCTCCAACCCGATTACGCAGAGGCGAATAATAACCTTGGGCTTGCACTCCAGGATTTGGGGCGGCTGGACGAGGCAGTTGCCAGCTACCACAAGGCACTTGCTCTGATTCCCGATTACCCCGAAGCACACAACAACCTCGGCAATACCCTCCGGAGCCTTGGTAGGCCAGAGGATGCAATGGCCAGCTATCAAAAGGCACGGGATCTCAAGCCAGATTACATTGAGGCGCACAACAATTTCGGCACTGCGCTCCAGGATCTGGGGCGACCGGAGGAGGCTGAAGCTAGCTACCGTAAGGCGCTCGCCCTATATCCCGACTACACCGATGCACACAACAACCTCGGCATTACGCTCCGAAGCCTTGGCAGGCTAGAGGATGCAATGGCCAGCTATCGGAAGGCACTGGATCTCAAGCCAGATTATGCTGAGGTGCACAACAATCTCGGCACTGTGCTCCAAGGCCTGGGGCGGCCGGAGGAGGCCGAAGCTAGCTATCACAAGGCGCTTGCCCTATATCCCGACTACACCGATGCACATAACAACCTCGGCAATACGCTCCGGAGCCTTGGCAGGCTAGAGGATGCAATAGCCAGCTATCAGAAGGCACTGGATCTCAAGCCAGATTATGTTGAGGTACACAACAATCTCGGCACTACGTTCCAAGACTGGGGCCAGCTGGAAAAAGCCGTCATCAGTTTTCAGAAGGCCCTCGCCATCAAACCCGATTTTTTTCAGGGGCTTAACGACCTCGGGAATACCCTGCGAAACCTTGGCCACCTCGATGAGGCTGTTGCTAGTTATCGAAAGGCGTTGGCTATCGAACCCAACTACGCACGCACCCATACTAATTTAGACAAAGAACGACAGGCAGAGTCACAAAACCCAGCGCCTAATTCCAATTCCCTGGAGGATATCATTGCGCTACTAACGGTTGGTCGATCAGGGTCTCTCTTGTTTCACAGTCTATTTGATGGCCATCCAGATATTGCAACGTTACCATCGATATATTTCCAGGGTTATTTCGGGTCAAAGGTGTGGCAGCATATTTATGGGGACCCCGACAACCCTCGTTGGCGAGAAATAGCGACGACAGCAGTAGTCAAACATTTCGACCCTTTATTTGACGCGCAAAGTGAACAACCTTTGTTTGGCAATATTTTGCTTCATTCTGACAGCGTTGGAAGCACTACTGGTGTCGGCCGCAACACTGGTTGCACTGCGATGGGAGACGCCAGAGATCAAGTTCTAACCCTGGATCGCATCACCTTCTCAAAGTATCTTCTTAATTTCCTTTCCGAACATAATCAATTAGATCCCAAACTTTTGTTCAAACTTATACATTTAGCCTTCGAAAAAACCCTTGACCGGGGCATTATTCCAAAGAATATATTTTACCATATCCATAATCCAACACCATCCGAACTTGCCAATTTTCTCGCCGCATTCCCTCGTACACGCTTTCTTATAACGATACGTGAACCTGTCCAAAGCTTAGAAAGCTGGGTTGCACTGTGCACCCATAGGCCTAAGGTAACGAACCCTGATCATGGGAAGGACCTGCAGCATAGATTACTCGAGTCCGAGTACTTAAATCTCGTCAAAGTGTTAACCAGCGTCCATGATCAGTTATCGATCACACCATTTTTATGCTTTGACTCAGCAGCTGTGCGCCTAGAGGATATAAAGCTCCAGGCTAAAGGCCTGATGCCACAAGTGGCAAAATGGATAGGCATACCCGATCACCCATCTCTCTACCAAAGTACGTTCCAAGGGCTGACGTACTGGGGTCCTTATTCACCTCTAAACCCCCAAATCAAGGGTTTTGATCCGAAAAGTATTCGAAGAAAAACAGGAATAATTTTTTCTAACAAAGATATCTGGATTTTTTCCACATTATTTTATTATTTTCGCACTCATTATGGCTATCAAGATAAAGACGAAAAGACATTTAGGACAGATCTGCGAAAAATCCGCGACTTACTTGATGAACCTTTCGATTTTGAATACCAGTGGGTGCAAAAACAATCCAATGGGATTTGGAAACCCCAGGATTTATTTCCCTTCCAGGTTCTTCGCAATAAGATAAAATCTATTTGGCAATTAGTAGACCAACAAAAAACTTTTTATGGGATGCCTAATCTCATAACACCAAAATTTAAATAACTTTATACTACAATGTTTTCCTATTCGACAAAGGAAGTCAGTTGAAACATACAACATCAGGATGTTTATTTTGGATAACTGGGTTGTCTGGCGCCGGGAAAACATCCATTGGTGAGATTTTAACTGAACTATTGAGAGAACGTTATGACAATGTCGTATTTCTTGATGGAGATGAACTACGAAAGATTTTTGACACAAGCGATACGGAAAACCCATATTCACAATGTGCCCGGTTGTCACTTGCATATAAGTATGCCCGGTTATGTGAACACCTAACAAGACAAGGGCAAAATGTAGTTTGTGCAACAATGTCATTGTTTCCGGAGATTTGGTGTTGGAACCGCTCACATACTGCCAATTATTTTGAAGTCTATGTTCAAGTTCCTTTTCCAATTTTAGTTGAAAGAAATAAAAAAGGCCTCTACCGCAGTGTGGCTTCAAGTAAAAATTCTGCCAACGTCGTTGGTATAGATATTCCGTTTAACCAGCCCGATACCCCGGACCTCACAATTACTAACGATGGTTCTGAGACACCGCGTTTCTTGGCTCAGCAAATCTTCCAATTTTGGTTAAGCACTCAATGAGTCACTCTGCGGACGACGACTTCTTCGGTACAAAAGCTGAGACACTGAATAGTCTTTCAACAATTGCAACTTGGTTTCGTATACCCTCTTCGTTTGTTTTCTTAGCGTCTGAATGGCGTGCAAATCGTAACGCTACGTTCGCAAAAATTCTCCACTCCTTTCATCCTCTTGCGGTGCTTGCTGTGCGTAGTAGTGCAGCAGAAGAGGATCTTGCAAATTCTTCGATGGCAGGTCGCTATACGAGTTACTTAAATGTGCCAGCAACTTTTCATGAATTAGAACATGCAATCGATAAGGTTATATCTGAGTACAACTCTAATCCACTGAACCAAGTTTTAGTTCAAGAAATGGTCGATAATATTTCATGTAGTGGCGTTACTATGACACGCGACATTAATGATGGAGCACCATATTTTGTAATTAGTTACGATGACGAAAGTGGTGACACTGATACTGTCACAGGTGGAAAAGGTGTACATAAAACAGTCTATGTATTTACAGATACTCCATTGCAGAGCATTCAATCACTACGTGTCCGACAGTGTTTACGGCTCGCCAAAACACTAAGTAAGCATTACAACGATACGCCTCTTGATATCGAATTTGCCATTGGAAAAGACCTTTCAACTCACCTGCTCCAAGTCCGGAGGATCGCTAATTCTAACAAGTGGAAGAAAAATATAGGGGACAAAGTTAAGAAGACATTAAATAGGGCCCACGGATGCTTAAGTGATACTTTCAAGCCCCATTCCAGTCTTGTTGGCCACACCACCGTACTCGCTAACATGTCAGACTGGAACCCAGCTGAGATGATCGGAAAATATCCCCGACCCCTGGCGATATCTCTGTACCAGGATTTGATAACCAACAACATCTGGCACAAGGCGAGGACTGTTCTTGGGTATCGAAAAATCAGGAATACGCCGTTGATGCAAGTCGTCGAAGGACACCCCTTCATAGACGTCCGCGCAAGCCTAAATTCGTTCCTACCAAAAACACTCGAAGAGCAAACTGCCACACGCCTGGTAAACGCTTCTTTAGAACGATTATGTGCAAGACCTGAGTTACACGACAAAGTCGAATTCAAGCTAGCCTTCACAGCATTAGATTTTGATTTCCGTCGGGAATACTCGAAGCGGTATCCGGGTGTTTTAACGACAGATGAGCTCAAATTATTTATAAACCATTTAAGAAACCTGACCCGTAATTTATTGAACACAAGTGATACCGGAAGCCTATATTGGTCCGAACAGAAATTTCTAGCGTTACATACCCAACAGCTAGAAAGATATGATCAAAACCCAAATCCGACTATCAACACGCTAGCCATCCCCGTGCTTTTAGGTGAATGCCGGACGAGTGGTACATTTCCTTTTGCAATAATGGCCCGGCATGCTTTTGTTGCCGAAATGCTGCTAAGGTCCGCAGTCCAGAGAAACGCTATGTCGCCGGAACGCGCAAGCGCCTTTAAAAGGTCAATACGGACTATTGCAACAGAATGCGATCACCTTTTACGGGCTATCCAAAATGGAGAGCAAAACATTTCTGTCTTCATCCGCTTATTTGGACATTTACGTCCAGGAAGCTACGACATTCGGTCAGCTCGATATGCCGATCGTCCTAGTTTGTTGCAATTTCAGCCGGACAAGCCAAGTCAGCAAGTTGAGGTTTTCCAGGCCACTGACGAGGAAAAACGAAATCTCGCGCTGCTATTTAAAGAAAGTGACTTAGGTGGGGCGGCGGCCTCGTGTTTCTTTGATTACTCCCGACGAGCCATTGCAGGACGGGAGTTTGGCAAGTTTGTGTTTACTCGCAATCTTTCTGATATTCTCGAGGCAATTAATCGCATTGGCGAAAACTCTAACCTAAGCCGTGATGCCCTATCATATCTTCGCATTGAAGAATTGTGCACGCTTCTTAGCAATGAAGAAAGCTGTATGGATCTCGTTCGGCTTAGAGATATGGCGACCCGTGGACGAGAGGATTGGAAAAGTCACGCGCATATAAAACTGGGGTATATTATACGTTCCTTGGAGGATCTTCAGATAATCCCTGTCCACCGTGCCGTGGCCAATTTCGTCACCAATCTAATTATTGTTGCCCCAGTAGCTATTTTGGACAACCATTCCTCACCAGTAGAAAACATCTCTAATAAAATCGTATGTATTGAAAATGCTGATCCAGGGTTTGACTGGATTTTTTCCTGTGGGATTGCTGGATTAATTACGCAGTATGGTGGCATCAATTCGCATATGGCTGTTCGATGTTCAGAGTTCGCTATACCAGCCGCTATCGGATGCGGAGAGCAAACGTTTAATAACCTAACAAAGGCAAAAATTGCCGAGCTAGACTGTGAGAATCATATCGTGAGACCAGTTCATGGAGCATAGTAGCGGATATCTTCGAATTGGCGTCAGCATGAGGGTCACCAAGGCTGTTGACTATTTTGAAAAGCGCGATGCTTTGGCACAAGATTGGCAAAATTTTCTCTCCGAGTATCTCCCCGAAGCGATTTCAATGCCGTTGCCTAATTTAGGAGAGCAAATTATCCAAGATGTGGTTGAGCCATGGCGCATCAATGCTTTCATTTTAACCGGTGGTGATGATTTGGGCGTATTTCCCGAACGTGATATAACGGAAACGGCGATTTTAGCATACGCCATTGCACACCACCTTCCAGTTTTAGCAGTGTGCCGCGGTTTCCAATTACTCCAAACATATTATGGCGGAATTCTAAGCGAGTGTGACCGTCATATACATATGGCTACACATCATAAAGTATTCTCTGGAAAAATTAATTTCGAAGTAAATTCCTACCATACAAAATCTATTCTTGCAGAAAATCTAGCCCCACATCTAAAAGTTATTGCTTTGGCCCAAGACGGAGGGGTTGAAGCTGCTGCTATCAAAGGCAAACCGGTGCTGGCACTCATGTGGCACCCTGAACGGGAAGATAGGGTAACCAAATTTGAAAGTGGGCTTATTCGACAATTGTTTTTAGATCCAGCCACCTTCAATACAATGAAATAGTGATGTCGGTTAAAACAGCAATTATCCTGGCAGCTGGCCGTGGCTCTCGGATGGAGAGTGCAACCTCTAACAAACCTAAGTGCCTGACTTCCTTAGGGGGAAGAACATTGTTGGAGTGGCAGATTGGAGCTTTGCGGGCGGCCGGTATAAAGAAGGTGGTAGTAATTGGGGGCTATTCGATTGAGAGCCTTTTCTCTTACGGTGATCAGCTGTTAGAAAACCCTAATTGGGAAAAAACCAATATGGTTTCGACGCTTGCATGCGCTTATAGGATCTTGGAGCAGGAAACTTGTATCGTGTCGTACTCTGATATTGTCTATCATCCAAAAATTATTAGAGAGCTTCAAATATGCAGAAAAAACATTGCCATAATTTATGACCGAATGTGGGAGTCGCTATGGAGGCTACGATTTAAAGATCCACTAAGCGATGCAGAAACATTCAAAGTAAAAAATGGGCAGTTAACAAATATTGGGCAGAAAGAAAATGATATAAAACAAATCGAAGGACAGTACATCGGTTTATTTTTGCTCTCCCCAGAAGGCTGGTCAACCATCTCTAATCATTTGAATACGCTGCCTAATAAAGTCCAAAAAAGTACTGACGTGACTGCCCTGCTACAGCGTTTAATACGACAACAAGTTGAAATCGCATGCTATCCAACTGATGGAAAATGGTGCGAGGTAGATACTCAAAAGGACCGAGACCTTTATAGGAAACAGCTCGACAGTCAGGGGAATTCTTGGGCCCACGATTGGAGATGGTAAATTTTCCGAACTAATACCATTGTAGTCATCTAAACAATAATCGATAAAGGTACTGAGGTGATGTTGCTGATTGTTACGTCATGGAACTAACGCACGGTGACTTTTCAAATCTTGCTGCGGAATATGCGGCTAACCGTCCGAGTTATTCGCCAGAGGTACGAGATGCAATCCTCGGGCTGATGCCCACCAGCAATGAATTCGATTTTGTCGATGTCGGGGCTGGCACAGGAATTTGGACGCGGATGCTCGCCCCACACGCCAAAACCACCATAGCAATCGAACCTAACAATGATATGCAAAAATGGGGCGTGAAGGACAGTGCCTTACTTAATATTCAGTGGAATTACGGACATGCAGAAAATACTGGCTTGCCGGATGAGTCAGCTGATTTGATATGCATGGCATCCGCACTTCATTGGGCCGACTTTAATAAGGCGACGGCGGAATTTCACCGGGTTCTCCGACCCGGTGGCCATTTTTGTGCGTTATGGAATACCAGACAGATTGATGCCAATCCTTTGTTAATCGAAATAGAAGCCACCCTTGGTGCGATTGTCCCAGACCTAAACCGTGTATCAACGGGACGATCGGCTTTTTGTGACGCATTGAGTGCCAGGTTGAGTGATTGCGCCATCTTTGAGACACCGCTCTATTTAGAAGGCACTCATGTCGAAAATATGTCGCCTGGACGATATCTTGGAATTTGGCGTTCCGTAAACGATGTTCGTGTACAAGCTGGGGAGAAGCGGTTTCAAAAGTTTCTGCGTTTCGTGGAACAGAAAACTAAAGGGTTGCGGCATATTGAGGCGACCTACCAAACGCGTGCTTGGTGTGCCCGTGTGACAAAGGCCTGAATAAAAATTATGGCCGGCGTCCCCCGACCCACAATGTTCTCGCCGCTGCATTAAACCCCAGCGTCAACCTCCAACACGGTTATGAAACTCTACTTCGAAACCCCCCGTCAGCCGAGCTGGCCCACACGCTCTGTTAAAATCTGGTGGCCGTCATGAATAATTGCGGATAGATTATAATCGTAAATAATGAGCAAAGGAAAAATACAGATGGCCACAAAATGCAGAGAAAGAAAGGATGGCCACGCCATGCCTGCCGGAATAGTGCGGAAAATATTAAAAATGCGTAACCTGATTGTCGCCCTCGCGATCGCGGTAATAAGCGCCCCCTGCTTCATCTCCGCGCCCGCTGCAGCGGCGACGGAGCCACAGCGGTTCGGTGATTGGTTTCTACGCTGCGAAGCCAGGAGTGAGGGACAAGGTGAACTCTGTTATGTCAACCAAACACTGAATTATAATAAGGATAATGTCTCGGGCCTGTTGCTTGACATCAAGATCGGTGCCCTTGGTGAAGGAAAAGAGCTCTACGCTATAATCATGCTTCCGCTGGGTCTGAATTTCCAATCAGGAGTGGTCATGCAGTCCGACGATGGTGAAGCGACGCAACTCACCATCCAGACCTGCACCAATGATGGCTGTCGTTCGGTGGCCCTGGTATCCGACGACCTACTCTGGGGTTTTCGTCAGGGCAAGCTTCTCAAAGTCGGCTTCATCCCATTTGGTGGCACACAGACGATTGTTGTGGAAGCCTCCCTAACCGGCTTCACGGCCGCCTACAAGACACTAATGGCCCGATAGTCTGAATAGTGCTTTATCAAGCCACCAGCAGAGCATGTTTGGCAATGCTGCTGAGGGCACTCTCAGTTAAATTTCTGATGACGAGGCGGCGCTGTTTGGCATCGGCAATGTCCTTGCCGTCAACCTGAACAACGAGAACGCCCTTATCAACCTGCTCAGACATGATTTGACAAAGATCGTCGAGGCTATTGCTGCCGTCCAAATACCCGATCAGAATACGGGTAAAGAGGTCGTAACCAACTTTCTCGTGCCACGTATTGGTCGCCCAGTCATCAACAGAAACCTGGTGACGTACCAATTGAGATGCTTTAGGCATCTTGGATACATACGAAACATGGCTACCTGCTTCAGTGCGTAGGGTAATCAGGCCTTTGAGGGCCAGTCGCATTCCAAATTCCTCAACGACCCCGCGTAAAAGATCACGGTCGGCGCCATCGAGATTCTTTGCTGCCATATTGACCAAATCCCCGCTCTTGATCGGCCGCAGGCTTTCAGACAGTTCACCGAACAAAACTTCTACTTCCTTGGTGTGGGCGGTGAACACCACTTTTCCGCTACTATCGCGAAAGCGCGTATCGGTGGTTTTGGCCTTGAGGTCACCCTCGTCCGGTTTGATCGGGGTCGAGAGATAAAAATTGTGAATTGCTTCCTGATTTAAATTGCGTTCCACCCTTGCCGCTTCGGAACAGACTATACTGGAACGGAAGCGACGGTTGAGAATGAAATCCATATATTGTTCTTGGCGCAGAATATCGGTCACCGCTTTCAATTTTTCAGCGGCGTCTTCGGGTAAATTATCCACATACATATGCGCGATGTTGCTATCACCGACATATTGAAGGCCGTGCTGTTCCAGATCCGCTGCAAATTCATGAAAATAGAATTGATTATTTTCTGATTCCAGATGTTCGTGCGTGACGTAGGAGACCGATTTCTCGCTCAGACGATTGATTTCGCTATCAATGACGGTGCGATAAGCACTGCCTTCCGCATTGTTGTCGCGAACAAATCGCAACAATTCCATGGCTTGCGCTACTTTCTCCGTGGGGTCTTCGAAAAGCCTGGCGTGATAGCGCATCATCTCACGTAGGCTGCGCACCATATTCCAACCCGGCAAGGTATTGTAGCTGATAACGGCAAGCCCGTTCTCAACCAACTGGGTACGACAGATTTCCAAAATGCGGCTCCGGGCGTCATCGTCCACCCAAGAGTATACGCCGTGGCAAATGATATAGTCGAACTTATCCGATGTCGGCATGTCGGCGAATGGGCGGGCAATGAATTCGATGTTTTCCAGGTCCAACTCTGACACCGTTTTAGCCGCCATTTCGATTTGGCGCTTAGAAAAATCGACACCAACGTATTGGGCGTCCGGATAATGAAATGCCAGCGGTATCAAGTTGCCACCGCTGGCGCAGCCCAATTCCAAAACGCGGGCCGTGCGGAAATCAGGCGCGGGAATACCGAACAAGGTCCCGACCGTGTAGAGATTGGCCGGCCGCGTTAGAGTGTAGGGGTAGCTTTGATAAGGAACAGCATCATAAGGATTATCAGCAACAGAATTCACGGGTATTCGCCTTATTGTTGAGCGTTCATCGCAGATAAGGATATATGATTGGAACCCTAATAGAATTGAACTGGAATATAAAGCGGCAATGATTCCAGCCAGTTTGATGCTCGGCCAAACGCCCTAATTGTCTCACTACTAAGCGATAAAGCGGGTAATTCCATCGTCAATACCAATTTACGGCTGAAAGCCATGACCACGCCGAATCACCTTGATATAGGCATAAGTTCCTCTACTCTGCCAGGCATACGCGAGCCTTGCAGTTAGCGTTGATCATGTGACGACCGTCACGGCACGCCGTCTTCATTAGTCCTAGTTTTGTTCACAGTCCGTAAGCCGAGTAATATAAATGTTTGTTGATGGCTAAACCCTAGAAACGCAGATCGAGCGAGGAGACGGTGGCTCTCGAAACAGATCGCAGCGCTTTAGCCTCCTTGGAGTTGTTCCGAGAACAAGAGAGTTTTTCCGGAAACGGCACGATTGTCGTTTTAAAAGCCCTT
>Ga0315339_1001525_pt1 | contig 20266 bp, 16 predicted proteins | sample ASW17metaG_FD_204514 | JGI IMG/M metagenome (GOLD analysis project Ga0315339, IMG submission 204514) | Ammonia-oxidizing marine archaeal communities from Pacific Ocean, United States - ASW #17 | ecosystem: Environmental > Aquatic > Marine > Oceanic | place: USA: California | collected 2016-12-05
AGCGAGCACATTCCCAGGAGGCAATCTCCTCCTCTCCAGCCCTGCAAAAGTGCTGTTTGAGGATCTCGGGCCTGTGGCCGCTCTGCGGGCTCTCGTCGGCCCGCCTTCACATCTCTGAGCTGTGAGGCCACAATGCGCGCCCCATGGCTCGCATCACCTCGCAATACATTGCCAAGGACAAGGCGGCCAAAGCGGCCAGAAACGTCTACGCACAGCTCTTGAAGCTGTACGCGAAGCAGATGGCCGAGCTCGAGAAGGGCGGAGGCAAGAAGGCCGTTGCCAAGCAGCATGCCAAAGGCCGCCTGTCGGTCCGCGAACGCATTGAACTGTTGATCGACAAGGACACCGACCTGCTGGAGTTCGGTCTCTTCGCTGCCTGGGAAATGTATGAGGAGTGGGGCGAAGTGCCTGCTGCCGGAGTTGTGACCGGTCTGGGCACCGTTCAAGGTCGTACGTTCGTGATCATCGCCAACGATGCGACCGTCAAGGCGGGCGCATTTTTCCCGATGACATGTAAGAAGGTCATTCGTGCGCAGCGGATCGCTATCGAGAACAGGCTGCCTGTCATTTACCTGGTGGATTCGGCTGGCGTGTTCCTACCTCTTCAAGAAGAGGTCTTTCCGGATGAAGATGATTTCGGACGTGTGTTCCGTCACAACGCTGTGTTGTCTGCCATGGGCGTGCCTCAGTTGGCGGCAATCATGGGGTCGTGTGTCGCTGGCGGCGCCTACCTTCCGGTGATGTGTGACACGATCCTCATGACGGAAGGTTCGGGCATGTTTTTGGCTGGCCCGGCTCTGGTGAAGGCAGCCATTGGACAGGAGGCCAATCCGGAAGAGCTCGGCGGCGCTTCCATGCACAGCCAAACCAGTGGCACGGTGGACTTCCAAGAGCCCGACGACCCGTCGTGCATCTCGCGCATTCGATCCCTCGTGGATCGCTTTGGCCCGCCGCCAGATGCCGTGTTTGACAGGCGTCGCCCAAGAGAGCCGCGTCTGGATGTCAACGAGTTGGCGGGGCTTGTCTCGGTTGATGGCAAAAAAGCCTACGACGTGCGCGAAGTGATCGGCCGCCTTGTTGATGACTCAGACTTCGACGAATACCGCGAAAACTACGGCAAGACGCTCGTGACGGGCTTCGCCCGAATCGGCGGCTGGTCCGTGGGTATCGTCGCCAATCAACGGCTGAATGCGACAAACAAGAAGCGCGGCGTGGAATTCGGGGGCGTGATCTACGTCGAAAGTAGCGAGAAGGCGACACGCTTCATCATGGACTGCAATCAGAATCGCATTCCGTTGGTTTTTCTGCACGACGTGAATGGATTCATGGTGGGTGTTGAGTCAGAGCAGGCAGGAATCATTCGTGCGGGTGCCAAGATGGTGAACGCGGTGAGCAACTCAGTTGTTCCCAAGCTCTCCGTCATTTTGGGGGGTTCTTTTGGCGCAGGGCATTACGCCATGTGTGGCAAAGCCTATGACCCTCGATTCATCTTTGCGTGGCCATCCGCTCGTTACGCGGTGATGAGCGGCGATGCTGCAGCCAAGGTTCTGGTGCAAATTCGCGAAGCGCAGATGGTGAAGGACGGCCAAGAAATCGACGAAGAGACTCACAAAAAGCTCATGCGCGACACCAAGAAGCGCTACACAAAAGCGCTGGACCCTCGTCACGCCGCAGCCCGGCTCTGGGTCGATGCAATTATTCGACCGCAAGATACGCGCACGGTGTTGATCCGAGCACTCTCGGCAGCTGCGCACAACACAGAGCTGCCCCCCTTCCGCACGGGGGTGTTGCAAGCCTGAGTCGCCATCGCAAGACGTGATGTCGCATGGAGGGGCCGGTCGCCCGGCCGAGAAGGGACGCGATTGAGCATGACCGAACTGGTCACCATCACCGAAACCGCACGCGACGCCTGGCAAGGGTTGCCACATGTCATCCCGACCGCACAAAAAGTCGCATTTCTACAGAAGCTTCTGGATGCAGGCTTTCCCAGCCTGGATGTCGGTTCCTTTGTGTCGAAGAAACGTGTTCCGGCCATGGCTGACAGTGGCGATCTCCCGGGCTTACTGAACATTCCATCGGGGGCGACGCTCACGGCCCTGGTGGCCAATGAGCGAGGGCTCGAGACGTTGCTGGGAACGCCGGGCCTCGGAGAGGTGCTGTACCCCTTTTCGCTGTCAGAGACTTTCCAGCAACGAAACACCAATCGCTCTCGCGCTCAAGCGGCACAAGAGGTGGAGAAGTTCACACAGCTTGCCCATGCCGCAGATCGCTCGATGTACGTCACGATTTCCATGGCCTTCGGGAATAACGAAGGGGATGCCTTCGACGTGTCCGAGCTGGTTGACTGGGTGGGGCGTTTCGAAGGTGTTGGTGTCGACAGGCTGGGCTTGGCTGACACGACGGCTCAGGCATCGGCAGACACTTTGCATGAAGTGTATGCAGCGATCTCTTCGAGCCGCGAAGCGAGCCTTGCTGCAGTTCCTGGTGCACATTTGCATGTAACGCCAGAGAACCAAGAAGAACTTTTGAATGCAGCACTGGACGGTGGCTGCCGAAGTTTTGACTCTGCGCTTGGTGGACTCGGTGGATGTCAGTTTGCAAAGGGCGCTGAGAGCAACGTGTCGACGAGGAGCCTGGTGCAACAAGTCATCTCGCGAGGCTTTGCGATTGCTCTTCCGCCGAAGGCTCGCCATGCCCTGGAGTCTCTTGACGAGGCCGCACGCACACTCGCGGAATCCGCGCGCTCGTGAATTCGGTGCCGCGCCTGCCTGAGGACGGTGAAGGGCCTTCTTCTTTCGTTGCGAAAGGCCGTCCAAGAAGCACATGGGTGGCGTTTGTTGTGGCGTTGTTGTTGGTGAGCGCAGTGGGGTTGTTTTCCCCTTGGACGGGCAGCCTCAACCACCCAGAGAGCCAGAGGGACTCGGATTTCCAGATTCTGCATGCGGCTGGCCGCGGACTCGTGGAGCAGCGCGACATCCACGATCCCGAGGTTCTCGACGAGATCGGCCGGCGAGACGGACGCCCTGCAACGCCCTTTTGTGCATCTAACCCGCTGGTCATACGGACCTTTGGGTTGCTCTCCGAGAAGGATGTGCACTCAGCCTATCGCGTGGGCCTGATCATCAACGGCTGTCTCGCGGTGCTTGCTGTGATCTTGCTTGCAGGTGTTGTTCGTGCTCTCGGGCGCGATGCGCATCGCGAGGGAGAGCAGGCCATGTCGAGCCTCGTGTCTCGTGGTCGGTTTCCCTGGATGGCCTTGGCTTTTGGTCTCGTGGCGCTGGGACTGGGAGAAGGTCTGTGGATGAGCCTCGCGATGAATACGACAAACCTGTTGGCGTTGGTTGCCTTGCTCGCGGCACTGCAAGCAGCTTGTGCGGGGCGTTCGGCGCTGGAAGGTACATGCTTGGCGATCGCACTTGTCGCCAAGACATCTCCTGTGCTGATGCTGCTGATTGTCCTGCTTGCTGGCAGGTGGCGAGTTGCTTTGTGGGCGATGGCGGTGACTGGCGTGTTGGCAACCGTTTCGATTGCGTGGAGTGGCTGGGCCGTGCATGAAAGCTGGGCGGTGCATGTGTTGCCCGTTCTGGGCTATGCCCCTGAAGTCACACCTGGCAGCTTCAACAACAGCCTTCATGCCTGGAACCTTGCGCCCAACGGCTTGCTGACTCGCACAATGCTCGGTGCCAATGCCCCAAGGCTTTTCGCTTTGCTTGGCGCATGGCTTGTGACGGGCCTGGTCTTTGTGCAGCTCTATGGAGCTCTGAAGCGGAAGCCAGGAAGAGATGGTGACGTCGCCCATGTTCAGAACAAGGGCACGCCGCCGGCGGCAAACGCGTCCACGTATGTGCGTGAGTATGCACTGGGAATCACCGCCATGCTTCTGGTGTCAAGTGTGACGTGGCCTCATCACCTGGTGTTGCTTGCCATTCCAGCCATTTGGTTCCTGTGGTGTGTCACGAGAGCGATAAAAGGTCGCAGTGCTATGGGGCCAGCTCTTGTTGGCTTGATGTGCTTTGTCGGGTTGGCGTTGCCATTGGGGACTTTCGATGAAAGCCCAAACATGTCTGTCGGCATTGCTGCCCGCACCGCGATGTTAGTTGTGCTTTTCGCGGTGTTGGTGCCACGAGAGCAGACTTCGAGACCTGGCCAGTCAACGAGTGCTTCAGCTTGAAGGCCAGAAGAAGATGAGCGAAGGCATAGACGCCCAGGGATTGCTTGCCTCCATACGGCGACTCCATGAGGAGATTCGATCGGGCGTGTCACGCTGTCTGACTGAGGCACGGCGGTCAGAGAATCCCGCCCTCGCGAACGAACCCGGTGCGTGGGGAGCCGGAGACATCAGCTACGCCCTCGACAAGCCGGCAGAAGCCGCAATCGATGCGTTCGCCGACGATGTTGCACGCACAAATCCAGTCACGCTGGTGTGTGAGGGACCAGGGATTGTTAAGCGTCGCGGGGCCGGGAACGGGCCGGCTTTGCGTGCGATTGTCGACCCGATAGATGGAACACGTTCGCTCATGCACGACATGAGGTCCGGGTGGGCGCTCACAGGCATCGCACGTGATCTGGGTGAATCGACTCGGCTCTCGGATATCGAGGTCGCCGTGCAAACGGAATTGCCAACGACCACTGCAGGGGTCTATCGCGTCCTGACCGCAATTGCTGGGCAGGGAGCCCGCATGGCGCGACACGACGTGGCCACAGGTGCGTTAATCGAAGAGGGTCCGCTTGTTGCGCCGCGCCAACTCCCTCTGGAAAACGGCTACCTGGCGTTCACCCGCTACCTCGCCGTCGAGCGTCCAATTGTCGCGCGCCTTGAACAGCAGTTTCTTGATGGAGCTCTCACGGAGCATGGGATCGACCCACGGTTGGTGTACGACGACCAGTATCTGTGCAGTGCCGGGCAACTGTTTCTTGTGACAACCGGTCGCTATCGCATGCTGGCAGATTTAAGAGGCTGGTTGCGCGAGACGCGAGGCCTCGCCAACTTCACTGCGAAGCCTTATGACCTGGCCGCGTTGTTGATCTACCGGGAAGCCGGAGCCCTCGTTGTCGATGCCGCTGGTGATGATCTGGATGCCCCACTGGACACCGAAACCTCGCTGAGTGTGATTGCCTGGCCCAACGAGTCGCTACGGTCAGCTTTCGAGCCTCACCTGCGTACCGCGATGGACTCTCTCATCTGATGTGATTGGTCCGCCGAGTTGATCAGCGTGACATCAACCACGAGATGAGGTTGCGGTAGGTGGGCGTCTGTCCTTGCGACAGGATGCCAATGCGGAAGATTTTGGCCGAACCCATCACACACAAGGTTGTGAAGAGGCAGGTCAACGGAAGAGCGAGTGAGAGTTCCCACCACTCAACTCCGGGAGGGATGGCCATGCGCAGGAACATGAGCATTGGAGTGAAGGGGGGGATCAATGACAGCGTTGTTGCCAGAGGCCCTCCAGGGTTGTCGATGATGGGGCCCAGGAAAAACATGGGGAGCATCATCAAGATCATGGCCGGCATCATGAGCGTCTGAGCGTCCTGAAGTTCAGAGCAGGCCGAACCAAGGGCCGAGAACATGGACCCAAAGATGAGCAGTGCAAGTAAGAGAAAGAAAGCGAACCACATCAGGATGCCCGGGCCAATCGCATCGAGAACCTGGGTCGGCACGCCTTCGACGTTGTGCACAAAGATGAGCGACGTGCCGAGATAAAGAACGCCCAAGGTCATCGAGACACACACGGCGGCAAGCAGCTTGCCCATCATCAATTCAAAGGGCGTTACGGAAGAGATGAGCACTTCCGCAATTTTCTGCATCTTCTCTTCGAGCACGTTGTTCATGAGTGCGGGGACGCTCATGACCACGAGCATGAAGAGCATCATGGCGAGAATGATGGGAACGAGATAGGTCGCGAGCTTTGAGTCCTCTTTTGCCTCGACGATTTCACCGGTTTCTTCGTCCAGGGTGGTCAGACCGAGGACTTTCAAGCTCTCGTTTCGCGTGAGGCTGGAGACCAGCCCCTGGTCGAGCTCGGCGCCTGCAAAGCGAGCATCGCGTACGACTTGGTTTACAGTCCGTTCAATCCAGTTCGGGAGGTCGGTGTAAGTGGGTGTCTCGGTGTGCCAGCTGAATTCACGATCGCCGTCCTGGCCGGTTTCGAAGAGATCCGCGCCGATGATGACGAAACCGAGAATCTCTCGTTGCTCCACAAGATTTGAGAGTTTGAGCTCTGGAGGTTGAGCGCTGTCATCGCCTATTTCATGGAGCCTCGGCACCCACTTTGGCTGCACCTGAGTGTCTGGCGAGTCTTCCTCCCAGATTCCGTTTTGATTTCGGTCGGCGGCCGACTCTTCAAGGGTTTCGTACAGCCGGCCGGTGCGGTCAACGACGACGAAGTCTCGCTGTTCGACGTCTTTGGCCGACTCGCTCAGCGCCATGGCAATCAGGCTGCCACCGAAGAGGAGTGGTGTGAGCAGGATGCCCACCAAAAAAGCTTTGGAGCGCGTGGCTTTGGCGTATTCGGCGCGTGTCACCGTCAGGATCTTCGACATGATTTTCGATCAGCCTCGGTCAGCCGTGGCGAAATGTTCTTCGGCGGCGGGCTCCGCCTCAGGCCCCGCGATGCGCACGAAAATATCTTGCAGTGAGGGTCGTGCGATCTCGAAGAGAGAAACGCGCGTGCGTCCGGCCAAAGACTCAAGCAGCGCCTGAGGGTCGCCGTTTACGCGAACCTCTTGGTACTGACCGAGATCTGAAACTCGCTCGACAATCGGATGATCTGCGATCAGTTCCTGCTCGCCGTCGATGCGCAATCGCACGGTGTCCGCCCCGTAGGCCTTCTGGATCGAGTCGAGCGTCCCATCGAGGACTTTTTCACCGCGAAAAATCATGAAGATGAAGTCACACATCTTCTCGGCCATACTCATGTCATGTGTTGAAAAGATGACGGTGGTGCCGTTGCGACTCAGTTCAAGTATGGACTGTCGGATTGCTTCCAGGTTCACGGGGTCCAGGCCGCTGAACGGTTCGTCCAAGATGATCATCTCGGGGCCTGGGAGCACGGTGGCAATGAACTGCACTTTTTGCGCCATGCCTTTGCTGAGCGCTTCCACTTTGCGGTTGGCTGCATCGTTCAAACCGAATCGCTCGAGCCATTCGTCGCCGCAGTCCCTGGCCTCGCGTGCAGTCATGCCCTTGAGAGCACCGTAGTAAGCGAGAAGATGGCGGACCTTCATCTTCTTGTAGAGGCCGCGCTCTTCCGGAAGGTAGCCGATGAGGTCGTTGGCGGCCCGCGCACCTTCTTGACCGAGAACCTCGATGCGGCCCGTGTCAGGGCGGATGATGTTGAGAATCATCCTGAGCGTGGTGGTCTTGCCAGACCCATTGGGTCCGATGAACCCGTAGATGGAGCCCTTGGGAACGCTCAGCGATAAGTCGGAGACCGCCGTATGTTCACCGTAAGTTTTGGTGACGGACTGAATGTCTATGGCGTGCAAGAAAGAGCCCCCGATCAGCGGAAGGCTGATCATAGGGAGTTCACTGCGGCAGTCTATGGCGTATGAATGGCGTCTCGAGCTCTCGTCATTTCAGCGCAAGGCGACGGTGGTGACGATTTCACAGACCCAGGGGGGAAGTTCCTCGTAGAAACGCTGGAGCTTGCGCCGTCGAGTGAGGTAGTAGGCTGCAAGCCCGCCCTGAAAAATCAGGCTCAAGCCAACGATGACTATGAAGAGTCCTTCCGTGAGTCTTGATGACGCGCTTTGCATCGACCGGGCTAGCCCCTGCATCTCTGCGGGAAGCTGTGAGACTGCTTCATTGCTCAGGCTCATGGCTCGGACAGTTTCGGTGTCGAGGGATCGAACGGTCATCCAGGAGGAAACAACGATCAACGCGAGCACGATTCCTTGATTGAGAGCGAGCCGGGGAAGAGCTGATGGCTTGGCTTGCGCAAGGTCGGTCGCGGCGCTTCGTTCCATGCCGCCGAGGGTGGCAACGATCAAACCGATCACTCCCGTGACCATGTCTGACCCAAGCACTCCGAGGAGGGCCGTGCACACGCCCGCAAACAGCAGCACCATGCCACTGGAACGGGCGAGCCTGGCGGCTTTCGACAGAGGCCTGTAGAGATCAGCTGCCTGCACGAACCAGAGATCTTCCTGGTCGCGTAGTGGGGATACAGGAAAGCCATTCTCATCACACGGCACATCTCCCTGCTGGGGAATGTCGTCCGTTGCCATGTGAGCGCTGGGCTCCCGCTGTGCCTCCACGCCAGGCGGGTTCTCGTCGAGAACGATGTTGAGTCTCGGCGGCTCGTCCTGTTGTGCTTCGGTGGCGCCCCGGGGTTGTCGTGGAGCGCTGCCTTCGCGTGCCCCGACGCCGGCAATGCGCTCGAAATAGACGTCTTTCATGACGGCCTTTCCTGTGTTCTTCTCGCGAATGCATCCTGGTGGACAGGATTCTTCGGCTTGCCGTGGAGGCCACTTGAACCCCAGGGGAAAGGATCGGAGGGCTTTTGAGGGCCAACGGATGCGACTGGGGAGCCGTTTGTCGGGAAAAAATTGACTAAGAAGGCCGTTCCCCGCACGTCACCGGGGCAGGACGAACGTACGGAGACCGATGAAGACCTCGGAAAACAGGCTCTGGTTTCGCTCCCAGATGGTGGAGCACGAAGCCGCCCTCATGCGCTATGCGGCGCGGATCACGGGCGACGAGAACCGGGCCCGTGATGTGGTGCAGGAGACATTTCTGCGCCTGTTTCGGCAGGAGCGTGAGGCGGTGGAAGCCCACGTTCTCCAGTGGCTCTTCACGGTCTGCCGCAACCGCGCACTGGATGTCCTGCGCAAGGAAGGTCGCATGACGACAACAGATGAAACGGGATTCGCCGCCCTGCAAAGCCCAGATCCACCGCCTGAGGCAGCACTCGAGAATCAGGAAACACTCGAAAGGGTTTTCGCCTCGCTGGACCGACTGCCGTCACGCCAGCAAGAGGTGATCCGGCTGAAGTTTCAGAACGGTCTCTCCTACAAGGAGATCAGCGGCATCACCAGTCACTCTGTGAGCTACGTGGGCGTGCTCATTCATGAAGGTATGAAGACTCTACGTGCAAGCCTCGGCGCGCTTATCCCCGAGGCGTGAGGACAAACTCATGACAGACAACAACGCACAGAACGACTCGAAGATGCCCAGGCCCGGGGAACCGGTGACGCACAGCGAAGACCCTCGACTCACGGCTTATGCGCTCGATGAGTTGCAGCATGCTGAAGATCGAGTGGCCGTGGAGAGCTACCTGGACTCTTCTTCGGAAGGTCGCGCACAGACAGAAAGCACGCGCGCCCTGGCAGACGTCTTGTCCGAGAAACTGGCCACGGAAGACGCACCGCAGCTTTCTCCCGAACAGCGTGCGAGCCTGGCAAGCGCCCTTGAAGGTCAGGGGGCGCGGCCGGGGGCCCGGCGCGCCGTGCTGCGTCGCTGGGTGACCGCGGCGGCGGCTCTGGTGCTCGGCGTGCTCTTCTGGCGTGTCCTGAGCGGCGGAGGCCTGGTCTCCGAGAAGCCCGCTGCAGCCCCGGCTCCCACGGTGGCCGTGGCAGAGAAGCGGGAGGCTGGTGGTCTCGGCACCCACGCCCGAAGCGCCGGTAGGAGCGTGAGTGGTGCGGTGGATGGCAGTCAGGGCAGTGGTGGTGGCGGGAGTCGCGTTGACGCCCCGTTCGATACCTACGGCTCCCATGAGGTCGTGGGTGTGGCCGGCGGCGCTGTCAACGAGATCACTGGACCAGCGGCGAGTTCTCCTGGCCCCCAGAAGTCCCTCGGCTATCTCAGTTCCCCGAAATCGGCGGACTCCGATGCTCTCTCGTTAGGCGAGAGGTCTGTTGTCCCCACCGGTGGCGAGTCCTATGCGACCTTCACCGAGAACCCATTCCAGCCGCTGACGCAGGATCGTTACAGCGCGTTGTCGACCTTCGGCATCGATGTAGATACGGCGTCCTACAGCATTGCGCGCCGGTACCTTAATCGGGGCAACGTACCGCCTCCCGATGCCGTACGTCTCGAAGAGTTCATCAATGCCTTTGACTACGCGTTGCCTGAACCAACGGGCGAGCACCCTTTCTCGGTCAGTCTCGATGCGGCGACGGCTCCCTGGTCTCCCCGCCACCGTCTCGTGCGGATTGGCTTGAAAGGCGCCGCCTTCGAAGAAGAGGAGCGCCCACCCTGCAATCTCGTGTTCTTGCTCGATGTCTCGGGTTCTATGAAGGCACAGGACAAGCTGCCTCTGCTGATCGAGTCACTGAAGATGCTTGTCAGGGAACTGGACGCGACCGACCGGGTGGCGCTCGTGACCTATGCGAGCGGTTCGCAGCTGGTGTTGCCGCCCACTTCAGGAGCGGACAAGACAGCGATTCTGGCGGCGCTTGACGGCTTGTCGGCTGCCGGCTCAACGCATGCCAGTGACGGAATCCAGCAGGCCTATCGACTTGCTGAAGAACATTTCGTGGAGGGGGGTGTGAACCGGGTCTTGCTCGCGACAGACGGCGATTTCAACGTCGGGCTCACGGAAGAGAACGAACTCGAGACCTTTATCGCAGCAAAGGCAGCGAGCGGCGTTTTCTTGACCGTGCTGGGTTTCGGAACGGGCAACCTGCAAGACAGCAAGGCCGAGATTCTTGCCGATCGGGGCAACGGCAACTACGCATACATTGACAGCCTTAACGAGGCAGACAAGGTGCTCGTGCGCGAGATGGGTGCGACGCTGGTGACGATCGCCAAGGATGTGAAGATCCAGGTGGAGTTCAATCCAGAGCACGTCGCGTCGTACCGGCTCTTGGGTTACGAGAACCGTGCTCTGGCGGCCAAAGATTTTCGCGATGACACCAAAGATGCTGGTGAAATCGGCGCGGGCCACACGGTGACGGCGCTGTACGAGATCGTGCCAGTCAACGCGCCAGACCTGGTGGGTGCCGTCGACCTGAAGTATCAGGTCGAGGCATCAGTCGAGGAGTCGGTGCCCAACAACCCGGAAACACTCACAGTAAACCTCCGGTACAAACTCCCCGATGGAGAGGTTGGTCGAGAGTTTTCTGTTTCTTTTGTGGATCGCGAGCAGAGTTTTGAGGAAGCCAATTCCGACTTTCGATTCGCTGCGGCGGTGGCCGCTTTCGGGATGGCGTTGCGTCAGAGCGACCATCGGGGCGAGTCGGATCTTGGAGCCATCTACGAGTGGGCGGCGTCTGGTAAGGGCACAGACCCCTACGGTGATCGCGCCGAGTTCTTGCGCCTGGTGCGCCAAGCGCAGGGCCTGGGGCGGTATTGATCCGGGTTTGCATGAGCCTGTGCCCAGCCTTGCCCAGCGCGCCATGTATGATCCACTTCATTCATGAGCAGTCGCGAAATCACCTCCGAACACGTTGCGGAAATTACCGTTGCTGACAGCACCGGGTACTGGTGGTACGCGGTGCGTCAAGGCCACGTGCAAAGCCTGATACGCCGGGAAACCGCGAGGCTTCGTGATTGGTCGTATCTTGACCTGGGTTGCGGGGCGGGTGGTGTCATGCGCCGCATCAGCGAAGGCTTGAAGCCCGCGCACGTGCTGGGACTCGACGGGACCCAGGAGGCCGTGGATGTGGCCACTTCGCGAGGCCTTGAAGCACGGCTGGCCGATTTTCGCCAGCCGTTTGAGCTGCCGTTTCGGCCGCGAGTCGTGACGTGCCTGGATGTTCTGGAGCACCTTGAAGATCCGGTGCTCGCGCTGAAGAACCTGGCCTCTTCGGTGGAACCCGGGGCTCTGTTAGTCGCCACGGTGCCTGCGCACCCGAGTCTCTGGAGCCCCTGGGACGACGCCTGTGGACATCACCGCCGTTACACACGGCGCTCTCTCGCCGAGCATCTGGTCGCTGCCGGCTGGCGTGTCGAGCGTCTGCGCTACTTCTTCAGTTTCTGTGTTCCTCCCGCATGGTGGGAGCGTCGCATCCGAAAGTCTGTGCAGGAGATGGCTTTCCCGCCGGTGTCTGCGTTGACGAACACGGCGCTCACGATGGCAGGCAGCGTGGAACGCGCACTTGGCAGTCCGATGCCTTTTGGTACGTCGCTCGTCGCATCCGCACGCGCACCCTGACGAGGGGTTCCGCGAGGCTTCGCGGCGTCAGAGTTCCTGTCTGTCGGCGAACCCTTCGTCCACGTGGTGCCAGGCTTCGAATGCCTCTTCACCGCGTTTCCAGCACAAGAAGACGAGGCGCCCTTCGCGGACGCTGTAGACGTCGGCGAGGCCACCCTGCACATCTTTGACTGTCGCGCCTTCCTCGGCGAACTGCTCGATGATCTTGCCGACCTTCTCCTGAAGCTCCTTGAGTTGGTCGATCAGGGCGAGGCCTTCCTGGCGATCTGGGCAATCGGAATCGTTGATCTCTAAACCCCAGATCATCTCGAGCGCGTTGAGCTTGACCTTCACGGCCTTCATGCGTTCGCGGAAGTCGTCGATTTCTTCGAAAGATTCCTCGAAGAAGGGAATCAGTTCGTTGGCTTCCTCGAGGGTGAAGACACGGGGTCCAACCACGGTGAATCCTCGGAGGGTCAAGGGAGGTGAGCAGGGAAGGCATGAGGCGTTGCCGCGGCCTTCAGCTGCGCCCCTGTCTTCATGGGGCGGGAGGCTAACCGCTTCACCATGCACACGCAAACAGGAGGTGTAACGCGAAGGGGAGGAGTTCGTCATGAAAGCACTGCGAAAGGAGAACAGCCATGAAGAACGATTGTCGAGGTAAGAAGCGCTCTACGGCAGAACGTTGGACATTGCATGGAGTGGGCTTAGGACTGGTTTTTGTTGTAGGGCTTCTCGTGTTGTCAGGGCAGGCCTCGGGCAGTTTCAAGGGCGACGGCTTGCACCCACCATTGCCCGGCGAGGGATGGAGTCCTGGGCACAACGAGCCACTGCCGCCGAAGGCGCCCTGGGCGGCACAGGAATGCATGGATGATTTCTTGCGAAACGAACAGCGCTGCAAAGACATCTGGTGTGAGCCGGCGTCGTTTCTTTGGTTCACCTGGACAAGTTGCGATGACAGCGAACTTCAGGATTGCACCGACAGAGCCAAGGCAACATTTGACTGCTGCATAAGCGGTCGTTCTCCGTGCTGAGGGACCGACGATGAAGTGGCGAAGTGTGTTGTGGACTTTGGTGCTCGGCGCCCTTGTCTTCATGGGTTTTGCAAAGATGGTTGGCCTGGGTGAAGAGCGAAAAGTCCAAGGCACTCCGCATTCTGTTGCGACAGCTGCGGAGTCGCTTACCCCCGCGGTCAAGACTCCAACGCCTACACCATCCAATCCCCAGGAACTCAAGGTCGCCAATCGCGAGCAGCCAGCTGTCATCACGAAGCACCTCTCCGAGGTGGTGGGGCGCGTAGAGGGGCGACTTGCGGCAGTGGTGAAGCGTCTCGAGGATCTCGAGGCTCGGCGCCCACTGGACTACCACCACGGGGCTGTCGCGGAGCTTCGGCCCTTGCTCTCGATGGAGCAGACAGAGCAGGAGCGAGCTCTCGATGTGGAAGAGGCCCTCGAAATTCTTGACGAGTGGACCCTGAGTTCACGGGTTCGCGGTTCGATGCTGGCTCTGGTGGGTGGCTGGGGCCAGCAAGCCGAAGTTCTGGCCCGTTGTTTCAGCCAGAAAGAAGGGCAGGGAGAAGGTCAGGGAGAGGCTTGGCGATCAGCAATGATCGGCTTGATGTGCACGGACTCGAGCGCGGGAGAGCCCTCTGCCTTGACCCTTGAGCTCAGCGAATTTCTCGACAAGGTTCCGCGCACAGATGTCGCGCTTCTGCCGTTTGACCTGGGACGCGTTCCCGATGAAACGCTGCACGCGTTGTTGTTTGATACCGGCTCGCGCCTTGCCAGTGACCTTGATGGTTGGCACTCCCGCAATCTTGCCATCCTGGCCCTCGGGACAAGTGTTGATCAGCGGCCGGCCACTCTGGACCTGATGACTCGTTTGCTTTTTGACAACTCCCCCTGGGGCGAGCAGGTACGCCTTCCGGTGTGTTTCGTGTTGACGCAAGCTCGAAGTGATGAAGCGCGAGAAGTTGTTCTCGCATTTCTCGAAGACACACAGACGGGAGAGGGAGGCAAGTCCTGGGTTCGGTGGTGGCTTGGAGAGAGGCCCGTCTTGCCCCATGAACTTCAGGTCTTGGCAGCGCCCTTGCAGGAAGCCTCTGCAAGCGAGAGGGAAAAGTTTGCTGCTGTAGGAAGCCTTCTCAGAAGGGGGGCCATGACGACGCCCCAGGAGGCAGCTCTCATCGAAACGTGGTTGGTCGATGCACTCGACCAGGAGAGTGATGATTTCTTGAGAAGTGCGCTGATCATGACTCTGGCCGAAAGCGCCGGAGGCGCAGAGCGATTTCGTGCCCTTGAACAGGTCCTGCGGACCGCTCCCAAGGCTGGTCACAGGCGCTGGGCTGCAAAGGGGCTTGGCAAGGTGCATGAACGGTTTTCCAGCCAAGCGCGAGCTGCTCTGCTTGCCGTAGAGCCCGGAGAGAAGGACCCTCAGGTCCTGGCGGCTCTTCAGGAAGCCCTGATGTCTTTGCCGTGAGCTTGTCGGGTATGGGCTCTTGGCCCGCGCCCAGACATACTGGCGGCATGGCCCCACCTTCGGAAGCTCACCTGGAAGATGTCTCCTCGGCCGCAAGGGCTCTTCATCGCGAAGCCTTTGTCTTCGATGCACACGCTGACACGCTTACGGAGATGTCTGACAGGGGCTACGACCTGGATCGAGGCCCTGAGGGTTCGCACTTCGATTTCCCTCGTTGTTCAAGTGGCACTCTAGACGCACAGGTTTTCACTTGCTTCGTGAGTCCCAAGTGCTTGCCTGATGGAGCTGCCGACAGAGTGCGCGTGCAACTTGACACCATGGAGAGACAGCTCGCTCGCTTTCCAGACCGTGTGGCGCTTTGCACTCAGCCTGGCGCGATACGCGCGGCACGAGCCTCAGGGCGGCTTGCCGGGGTGTTGGCAATTGAAGGTGGCCACGCCATCGAGAACAGTCTCGACACATTGATGGAATTTCATGGCCGTGGCGTGCGAACGATGACGCTCACCTGGAACAACAGCAATGAATGGGCCGATGGGTGCGGAGACAGCGGCCCTCACGGAGGGCTCACGGCGCGTGGAAAAGAAATCGTGTCGGCCATGGAGGAACTGAACATGGTCGTTGACGTGAGCCATGCGGCGCGAAGCACATTTGACGATGTTCTCGGAATGACTCGCCGGCCAGTGATTGCGAGTCATAGCTGCGCGCGGGCGCTTCGAGATCATCCGAGAAATCTCGAGGACGATCAGCTGCGAGAAATCGCCGCACAAGGAGGAGTGGCATGCGTGAACTTCTACCCTTCGTTCTTGGTCTCTGAAGGAAAAGCAACGCTCGCAGACCTTCTCGACCACGCAGACAGATTCATCGAAGTCGCAGGGGCTGAACACGTGGGCCTTGGGACAGACTATGACGGCATTCCAACGACACCTGAAGGTCTTGAAGATGTCAGTTGCCTCCCGCGCCTGACAGCGGGGTTGCTGGAGAGAGGCCACGAGCCAGAGACGGTGCGGGGTTTTCTCGGAGGCAATCTGCTACGGATCTTTGATGAGGCTGGAGTGCGGGTATGACTCGACCTCACAAGACAAGAGCTCGCCGCCCCCATAAGCATCGCAAGGAGCGGGCACCGAAGATCGTCACCGCTCAAACAAGTGAATCTTCAAGCGAGAGCGTCCTCACGCCTGAAGCTGACTTGTCTCCTGATCCGCTGGTTGTGTTGTCGCGCGGGGGAGTGCGGCGATTGAGTGGTGGGCACCCCTGGCTCTATCCAGACAACATCTCAAAGGGGAGCCTGCGAGATGGAGAGGTCGTTCGCCTGGAAGGCCCTGCTGGAGTGTCACGAGGCGCAGCATGTTTCAGCCTCGGTTCCCGCATTCCTCTCAGAGTGGTAAGTCGTGAACCAGACTTTGATAGGTCCTCGGAATGGCCTGTGATGCGACTCGACGCGGCTCTTGAGCGTCGTCGACATGCGCTTGCCCAGAATGAAGAGGCCTGTCGAGTGGTTCACGCTGAAGCCGACGGTCTTCCAGGTCTTGTGATAGACCGCTATGGCCCGGTGGCCATATTTCAGGCGGGATGCCGATGGGCCGATGCTGTCGCACCCCTCTTGGCCTCGCATCTCGTGGAGCACCACGGATTTTCTGGTGTGCTGGCCCGTCATGACGGCGCATTCCGGAAATTGGAGGGCTTGCCTGAAGGCGTGATGTTGCTCGCAGGAGAGGTTGCAGGTCAGGTCAGGTGGCAGCACGCAGGTCTCACGCGCGAAGTGGACCTGTGGAGCGGACAGAAAACCGGCACTTATCTGGACCAGCGCGAGAACCAACTCTGGGCGGCGGATGCTTTGCCTGTCGGACATTGCCTCGATGCATTTTGCAACGAGGGTGGCTTTGCGTTGCATCTGGCCGCAGCAGGGTCGCATGTCGAAGCACTCGACAGCAGCCAGCCCGCTTTGGATCGGCTAAAAAAACAAGCAGAGATCAACGGTCTCGCGGACAGGGTGACCACGCGCACCGTGAATGTGTTTGAAGATCTGAGAGAGCGCGTGTCAGCTGGCGAACAGTTCGACGGCATCGTGTTGGATCCCCCGGCACTTGCGAAGCGAAAAGGAGACCTTCCACGCGCGTTGCGTGCATACAAGGAGTTGAACTTGCGTGCCATGCGACTCTTACGGCCAGGCGGGCGCTTGCTATCGTGTAGCTGTTCGTTCCATGTGAGTCGTGCCGAGTTTCTTGAAACACTGCGCGCGGCGGCGGCCGACGCACGACGTGATGTTTTTGTGCAGAGCGTTCGTGGGGCAGCCGCATGCCACCCACGCTTGCTGACCTTTCCCGAGTCAGACTATCTCAAGGCCGTGTTGGTCGAGGTGCTCTAGCGGCACTCCGATTTCACGTCGATTCGTCCCGCTCAGCATCCGAGAGACGGGAGGTGAATCGCTTGAGCATGAGCAAAGCGTCCATGGGCGTCATCTGGTTCAAGTCGACGGCCCGAATCTCTTCAACGATGGCCGCGACAGGTCGCATGAAAAGCACCCGCTGCCGCCGTTCCTCTTCCGAGTCTTCTTGCGCCTCGACGCCGCCTGGCGCCGAAACAGAGCTGTTGCTGTCGCCTGGAGGAGGGGCAGTCGTTGCCCCCGGGCGCAGATCGGGGGCACTGAGCTCGAGATCACGCAAAACATGGCGAGCGCGTTCGATGACAGAGGTGGGAACACCAGCAAGGCGCGCAACGTGGAGGCCATAACTACGATCAGTTCCACCCGGCACGATCTTGTGTTGAAACACGATGCTGTCGCCCCACTCTTTCACGGCGACGTTGACGTTGCGCACGCCGTCGAATTCTTCGGCAAGGTCGACGAGCTCGTGGTAGTGGGTGGCGAACATCGTGCGCGCCTTCACGCTCTTGTACAGATGTTCACTGATGGCCCACGCAAGGCTCAGTCCATCCCAGGTAGATGTTCCCCGACCGACTTCATCGAGAATGACGAGACTGCGGTCTGTTGCACCGTTGAGGATCGCTGCGGTCTCGGTCATTTCCACCATGAACGTCGAGGCGCCTGACGCGAGATCATCGGCTGCGCCAACTCGTGTGAAAATACGATCCACCACACCGATGTGGGCCTCGCGAGCCGGGACATAGGCACCGAGTTGAGCCAACAGAACCAGAAGCGCTGTCTGTCGGATGTAGGTGGATTTACCAGCCATATTGGGGCCTGTGATCAGAACCAGGCGTGCATCTTTTTGGTGCAGCGAGATGTCGTTCGGGACCAATTCTCCGGCAGGAAGCAAGCTGTCGAGCACCGGATGGCGCCCATCACGGATCTCGATTGCTGGCCCGTCGTCGATCTCGGGGCGAACCCAGCCTTGGTCACGGGCCACGACTGCGAATCCAGCCAGCACGTCGAGTTGGGCCACCGCAGCAGAGAGGTCTCGTACGGCGGCTGCGTCTTCGGTGGCCCGTTCACGGATCTCAAAGAACAGATCCATCTCGAGTTGCTTGGCCTTTTCCTCAGCTGTAAGAATCGAGGTCTCAAGCTCTTTCAACTCGGATGTGATGTAGCGCTCAGCCGAGGTGAGAGTTTGTTTCCGCACATAGTGATCAGGGATTGTTGCCTGCGCGGCCTGTGCGTGCGTGATCTCGACGAAGTAGCCGAAGACTCTGTTGAATCCAACTTTCAGCGAGGGGATGCCGAGGCGCTTTGCTTCAGCTGCTTGAAAGGACGCGATGGCGCTCGCGCCGTTCTCTCGCAGGTCGCGCAGTTGATCGAGGTCGTTGTTCCAACCTCGGGCGATCAAGCCGCCATCTGACAGGGTGCTCGCTGGATTCTCGGCCAGGCCACGTTGCAAAAGGTCGAGAAGAGTGGGAAGCGGCTGAAGAGTTTCCGCAGCCGAAGCAAGTGGGGCGCTCGCGCAATCAGTGAGAGCCTCGCGCAAAGTCGGGATGAGCGTCAGTGCTACCCGCAAAGACGCCAGGTCGCGCGGGGAACCTCGGCCAGCGAGGAGCCTCGTGGCGATTCGCTCGATGTCCGGCATGCGAGCCAGGTGGTCGTCGAGGATGTCGCTGACTTCGCGTTTGTCGACCAGCTCGGAAACGGCGGATTGGCGCCAACGGATCGAGTCAGGGTCGATCAAGGGGGCCACAACCCACTCACGCAAGAGGCGCGCCCCCATGGATGTTCCGGTCTTGTCGAGAACTGACAAGAGCGAGCCTTCGCGACGGCCATCGCGCTGGGTGCTCAGCAACTCGAGACAGGATCGTGTCGCCCTGTCCAGGCCGGCTCGGGCAGTGCCGTCATGAATGTGAATCGTGGAGATTGGAGGTGCGTCTCCACGCTGCATATGAGCGATGTAGGTCAGTGCGGCACCTGCTGCATTGACACACACGCTGCTCTCGTCGAGCCCAAAGCCTTCGAGTGTTGTGACGCCCAGAGCCTCACGAATGGTCTGCCCGGCGTTGCCCAGTTCAAAACTCCACTCGGGAGTAGGAACTCTTGGCGCGCTGGTGACCCGGCCGATTTCCTGGACGAGTTCGCCAGGGTCGCGCAGCAAGGACTCTGGCAGCAGGATCTCAGATGGATCGAGGCGTGAGACCTCATCCACGACCTTGTCACGCCGCACGGCAGCTACGGTGAACGCACCGGTGGACACATCAATCCAGGCCAAGCCGACATCGCTCTCCGTGGGGAAGATCGAAAGTAGAAAGTTGTTCGTGTGTTGGTCGAGAAGGTCGTCTTCAAAGACGGTGCCGGCAGAGAGAATGCGAGTGACACGCCGGTCGACCAGACCCTTTGCCAACTTGGGGTCTTGCACCTGATCGCAGAGGGCCACGCGATAGCCTTCGCGAATCAGAGTTTGAAGGTAACCCTCATAAGCCTTTACGGGTACGCCAGCCATGGGGATGGCTGAGTCACCTTTGCTGCGAGAGGTCAGCGTGATCCCCAGGACCCTCGATGCGGTGACAGCGTCCTCGTGAAAGAGTTCGTAGAAGTCGCCCATGCGGAAGAAGAGGACTGCATCGCCGACCTCCTTCTTGGCGTGCATGTACTGCTGCATCATGGGCGACAGCCCAGAGGCTCCCTTGGAGTTCGAAGGGGTGCTGGGCCGGCCGGCCCTGGGATTCGGCGAAGCCGCAGCGGGCGCCTTGGGGGTGGCAGCTTGCCGGGCGGTGACCGGCGTTGATTTCGTGGGTGCCTCGGCCGGGGACGAGGCTTCGGCGATCTTTTCTGAGAGATCGTCTCCGGACTTTTCCTCGGCCCCGAGGGCCGGATCCGAGGGCCTCTGGGGCGAAGGTGTCGCCGGTTCCGGCTCGGAGCCGAAGAGCCAAGGTGTCGAATCATGAGCCATGGAGGCCAGATTCTATCCCGCAGGGCACATGAGGGGCGACCCATCTGCCCTGGAGGTCACAGCCCGCCCGAAGGGCAGGTTCCCGAGGGCCGAAGCGGGGCCCAGAGGATTTCCCTTGGCGTCATACATTGAGGTCTCTCGGCCTGCTCGATACAGTCCCGACCTGGACTCCGCGTAAGGAGGCCGGATAAGAGGCCGGCCCCTGCATCGGGCGTCCTCTTTCTCGATGGTCGGTTTCATGAGGATGGTCCAGGCAATTGTCACACCTGAACGCCTGACTGCCGTTACCTCCCGACTTGCCGAGGCGGACATCTATCGCCTGACCGTGAGCGAAGTCCATGGTGTTAGCGCCATGGAAGGGCTTGCACTATCCGAGGTTTCTCC
>Ga0315339_1001526_pt1 | contig 20258 bp, 18 predicted proteins | sample ASW17metaG_FD_204514 | JGI IMG/M metagenome (GOLD analysis project Ga0315339, IMG submission 204514) | Ammonia-oxidizing marine archaeal communities from Pacific Ocean, United States - ASW #17 | ecosystem: Environmental > Aquatic > Marine > Oceanic | place: USA: California | collected 2016-12-05
GCTGGATACCGGTGCACGCATTGCTTCCGCATTCGCAGCTCGTCCCAGCGATGGAGGCCCTGGATGCTTATTTCGATGGCATTCGGGATGTTGTGGACGAGCACGAAATCGAATGGGGCTTCATCGTCCTCGGTTGCGGGACGGGCGCCTGTCTGATTGAGCCGGCTTTCTACTGGAAAGACGCGATCGAGGATTTTCACATGCGCTACCTGGAGCCCGGCTTTCTCCGGAATCTGCCGCGTCATCCGCCCAATCCTGCAGGTCGGGAGGCTGTTGCACGCATCCGCCGCGAGCTTGCGGAGATGTTCATGCGCATGGGCGCCGCCCACTTTCAGATCGGCCGATTCTATCCCTATCGCGACAGTAGGCACGGCGATACATTTGCCCTTCTGCGGGCTGTCAAGCAACATGTCGATCCGGACGGTTTGATAAACCCAGGCGTCCTTGGCCTGGACTAGGCGCGCAAGAAAACGGCGGCGCTCCAACGAGCGCCGCCGTTTTTGCACATGATTGTCCGCCTATTCGACGACCATGACGCTGTAGGTGAACACGCGATTGACGTTCTTGAAGTTTTTCAAGCTCGGCGCAACGCCGATGAAATCCCTCATCTCGGCGATGAAGAGAATCGGTGCATTGTCGGCGTGAATCGCCGCAAGCTCTTGCAGCATGGTCCGGCGCTTATCGACGTCGAACTCCTGCTCTGCCGCCTCGATCAACGGCATTTCGTCTTCGTTGCAGTAATAGGCAGGCTCCTTACGGCAAGACGCCCACTGGTAGGCGCGGATGCCGTCGAGATCAGGCGAAACCTGATAGCCCATGTTGAAAGCGTTGCCCGCGAACGAGATGCGCCCATCGTCCCGCTTGCCGAGAAACTTCTTGAGCCAATCGGCGAAAACGATCTGTCGAAGGTCTACTTCGATACCAATCTGACCAAATTCGGCCGCGACCTGCGTATAGATTTCGCGGTCCGCCGCGAAAGATCCTACCATCACCTCCATCACCATCTTGAACCCGTTGGGAAACCCCGCCTCGGCCAGAAGCCGCCGCGCCTTGTCAGGATCGTACGGGTAAGGTTTGACATTTGGGTTGAAGCCGAAGGTATTGTGCGTTGCTCCCTGGCTCGCGGGAACCGCTGCGCCGCGAAGCAAGTTTTGCACGATCGAGTCTTTGTTGACCGAATAGTTCATCGCCTGCCGCACGGCCTTGTGTTGCAGCGGTGAATCGTCCGTCGAGATCAGGCTCACACCCATGATCCGCGGCGCCGCTTCGGTATCGATCCGGCCGCCCGCGGCTTCAACCTGGGCCGTTGCGTCTGGGCTGAGATCGGTCGCGAAGTGTAGCTGCCCGCTGACGAGCGCAGCAGCCCGCGCTGCGTTGTCGGGCAGGGAGAAGATCGTCAAGCGGCCCGCTTTTGGCGCGCGCCACGACCCTTCGAAAGCGACGAGATCGGCGCGGTCGCCCGCGAAATCCGTCACCTTGAACGGTCCGCTCCCGACCGGATTAGCTGAGAAGCCTTCGAGGCCTAAATCAACCCAAGCCTTTGGCGCGACGATCCAGGCGCCAGCGATTTGCTTCGGCAGCGTTGGAATAGGCTTCACTGTTATGATTTCGACAGTGAGATCGTTTATGGCACGGGCGGAGGCCACGCTCTTGACCTCCTTACCGACAGGTGTCCCCTTACCCGCATCGTTGCCGACCAGCCAGTTTAGCGTCGCGACGACCGCAGCCGCGTTGAACGGTTCGCCATTGGAGAAGGTGACACCGGGCCGCAATTTGAAATGCCAAGTCGTGCGATCCGCCTGCACTTCCCATGATGTTGCAAGATAGGGCTGTGTTTCGCCCTGCAAATCAACCTGGGTCAGCGTGTCGAAGATCGCTGGATACGTGTAGCCGCCGGGAGGTCCGGACCCGGCGTACGGATTGCCAAGGCCGGGTGGAAGTCCGAAGAAACCGGCGCGGATTTCCATGTTCATATCCGCGGCAACGGCAGCACCGCCCGCAATAAGCCATAGCGCAACCGCACCACCGGTAACGGTCGAGACGACTCTTCCAAAACTGATTAATGAAAGCATGATTTCCTCCTCAAGGGCCCACCTGCCCACACTGGATCGAGTTTCGAGACTTTCGTCTCTCCCATCCCAGCCGGACAATACCTCCTCAGGCCAAGCGTCCGGCGTTACACACCGGTTGACCTAGCATCTCTGCCTGCGGGATTATAATGGCAGCGCATGAGCATCGGTCAAGCGGCCGATTGAGGTAATGCGCGTCACGGCGAAATTTATCGCGGCCATAATGTCCGCGATAAAAATGGGGATTCTCTTGTGGAAATGGCTTCGATCGGCGATCTTCGGGTCTCCCGTTTGTGTCTCGGCGCAATGAGTTTCGGAGATCCCCGTTGGAGCGAATGGGTCATCGAAGAAGTCGAAGCGCGCCCTTTCATCGAACGGGCGTTGACCCTTGGCATCAATTTCTTCGACAGCGCCGAGATGTACTCCCATGGCGTGAGCGAAGAAATCTTGGGACGGGCGCTGCGCGATTTTGCCCGCCGCGACGACGTTGTCATCGCGACGAAGGTCACCGCACAGCCTCACGACGATTGTCCGGGCGGCCTTTCCCCGCAGCATATCGCCCATGCCGTTGACGACTCGCTGCGCCGACTTGGCGTCGATTATATCGATCTCTACCAAATACACCGGTGGGACGACGGGCCGCCGGCGGAAGATATTATGGCGGCGCTCGACGCCGTCGTTCGGTCCGGCAAGGTGCGATATATCGGCGCGTCGAACATGTACGCGTGGCAATTCGCCAAGATGCTAAATATCTCCGCGGACAATGGTTGGGCGCCGTTCGTGTCGATGCAGAACCACCACAACCTGATTTACCGCGAGGAGGAGCGCGAGATGAACCCCTTGTGCCGGGACCATGGGGTCGCGCTGGTCCCTTGGAGCCCGATGGCACGGGGCTTCCTCGCCGGCAACCGGCACCGCGCCGGAGGCGGAGACACGGTGCGCTCCCGTACCGATCCGAGGGCGGTGCTCTATGGTTCCGACGACGACTATGCCGTGCTTGATGCCGCCAAATCTGTCGCCACCCGCCACCGCGCAACCCCCACTCAGGTCGGCCTGGCCTGGCTGCTCGCTCAGCCCGGTATGACCGCGCCAATCATCGGAACGACGAGGATGCAGCACCTGGAAGACGCGGTCGCGGCGCTCGAGATCTCACTGACCGAAGAAGATCGGGCCGAATTGGAGGCGCCCTACCGGGCGCATCCGGTCCTTGGGATCGACTGATGGCGGAGGCCGGCACCCGCGGCAGTGTCCTGCGCCGCGCAACTATCTTCGTGCGCGACCTCGACGCGGCGGTGGCGTTCTATAGCGAGGCCTTTGGGTTCGAACGCTATTACGCGCGCGACATGGACCTTTCGGTCATTGGCGACGTTCCGTTTGGCGACGAGGGCCGCGGCGGCTCCATGCGCTTCGCCATCGTGCGCGGCCGTGATCCCCTTCTCGGCATGATCGGGCTGATCGAGATATGCGATCCGCCTCTTCCGCCGGTGGCGGAGACGCGGCTCCGCCAGGGCAACGCCTTTCTTGTGATCGAGACGGACGATATCGCGCGCGCCGCCAGGGTCATGGCGGCTCACGGCTGCCGTATCGTGCGGCCGCCGACGGAGGGACGCAATATTGGCGATGCTGACGGTCAACCCTTTCCGGCCAAAGTGATGTTTGCCTTCGACCCCGACGGCCAGATCCTCGAAGTCTTCGAGCCGATGTAGGCAGGTCTTGGGTGGCCGTCGGCTCGGTAATGGTGGTATCATCTGCGCCTTGAGCGGACCGGAGGGAACAACCGATGCCAAATCCTGGTTTTCACGCGATGCTGGCGCAGACGACGCACGATGAAAACGCGCGCCTTGATTTTGTCTGTACTTTCAAAGAACACGTGACCGGTCCTCTCGCCCAAGGCAACCGGGCGATCTACGACCGCGAGGTCGAGCCGCACTTCGTCCGCGCCCACAACCGGCCGCCTTTGGACCGCCACGAAGTGCACCGCGAGATGCGTGACAACGACTATTGGCAAATGTACGGATCGCTCTTCCGGCTATGCCAGGAGCTCAAGCAGGACTACGGCGGGGACCCCGTGCATCGTCAGATCGGCGGTCTGATCGATAAGGCGCGCACCTATCGCGATAGGGCCACCCGAGGCTCCCTTCGCCTCGATGAGAATCTTAGGATTCCGCGCTACCACACCGCCGTCGATATACACTGCCTGCCGGGTGGATATCACACAGAGGGCGCGCCCGACGACGTGACCGCGGGCGCAATGTACGACCCTGGCGTCTACTTTTTCGCCATGGGCGCGATGGGCGATTACAACGAGGACATGGGCACCTCGCTGATCCGCTGGATGGATCAGCAGCACCCGAACTTCGCACCGCGCCGCATTCTCGACATGGGGTGCACAGTGGGCCATTGCACAATCCCCTACGCCGAATCCTTCCCCGATGCCGAGTTGCATGCCATTGATGTCGCGGCGCCGGTACTGCGCTACGCTCATGCGCGGGCCGAGGCGATGGGCCGTGCGGTACATTTTTCGCAACAGAATGCGGAGCACACGGACTTCGAGGACGGCTCGTTCGACCTCATCGTCTCGCATATCATGTTGCACGAGACATCGCGCCGCGCGATCTACAACATCATGAAGGAATGCCACCGCCTGCTCAGGCCGGGTGGGATGGTGGTGCACGCGGAAGCGCCGGTTGAGAATTCTAAGCTGGAGCCTTTCGACGCCTTCATGCGTGACTGGGCGACGCACTACAACGCCGAGCCGTTTTGGGGAACGCTGCACGACATGGACCTCGACGAGCCGGCACTGCAAGCGGGCTTTGCCAAGGCTAACGTGATCCACGCCCATACACCGAAGGAACTCGGCGGCGGCAACGGCCTCACGGGCGGTGGCTCCTGGCTGCTTTACGGCGCGACAAAATAGCCCAACCCTTGCGCATTTTCGGCGGCGGCCCGCGGCGTTAGCGATGGCGCGTCCGCACGTCGACTTCATCCCAGCGCAGGTCGTCCCGTGGCAGGCCGGCCTCTATGGTGGCGCGCGGCCCGATGTCGCACAACGCGTTCTCAGCATGGACGACGACAGCGGCGAATCCAGTCTAATGGTCCGCTATCCCGCCGGTTGGCACCGCGACGAGCCGGAAGCGCTCGATGTCGACGAGGAATTTCTCGTACTTGACGGCGCCATTGAGATCGGCGGCCAGCACTATGGCAAACTAGATTATGCCCATCTGCCACCCGGGTACTCACGCGACAGTGCGCATTCGGCGGGTGGCGCAGTGGTTCTAACGTTCTTCTCGGGCGAACCCCACGCGCGGTCCGCACCCGCCGGCTTTGATGAAACCCGCTTAGTGCGCCATATCGATGTCCGCCGCATGACTGGCCGGGTAGGCGCCCGAAGCGGCATGTTCGACGGCATTCGCTCGGTCGGCACGAACCACAAGCTTCTGCGCGACGACCCCTTGAGCGGCGAACTCACATGGATCATAGGGATGCCGGCGGCCTGGGTCCTCGACCAGATGGAGACCCATCCCGTCAACGAGGAGGAATTTGCCATTTCGGGCGATCTCGCGGGCCCCCGCGGGGTCATGCGGCCCGGCGCGTACTTCTGGCGGCCGCCGGGCATCCAGCATGGTCCGTTTGGCACGGTGGGCGGCGCACTGCATCTTGTGCGTTCCAAGGGCGGCCCGCTGACCACCGAACTTGAGGAAAAGCCCGGTCCGTTCAATTGGGACCCCGCCTATGACCCGGTCCTGCCATCCGCCTATCAAGACTTCGTTGCCGAGTACGCCGACCGTGAAATGAATTACTGAGCGGTCACGCGTCCAAACCCGCAACAACGACCACGTGAAGATCGGCCGCGCCGGCGCGCAAGGCTTTCGCCGATATGTAGTCGGCATCCGCATAGAACGCCTTGGCGTCGTCGTCGGTCGGGAATTCTATTAGAACGACGGTGCCGGGCCAGGCGTCGCCCTCGATCGGCGCAGGGTTTTCGTCCATGGCGATCATCCGGCCTTTGTGACGTTTGAACAGCGCCGGCATCTTGTCGACATAGTCTTGAAACTTTGCTTCGTCCGTGACGGCAACGTGGGCGATCGCGTAACCGGCCATAAGAGCCTCCCTCGTGATTTAGTCTGACCGAGCTTACCATGGTGGATTGCTCTCTGGCCCATGAACAATGCTATTCTTCGGCTCGGACGATTGGGCAGGAGGACAAAATGGGGCTCGAAGCTGAAGTCGAACGGGATGTGGCGGATACGGCCGAGTCGCGGCTTGTCCTGCGCTACCTGACCCTGATGGAAGAAGGCGATCTCGCTCAGGCCCAGGCCATGCTGGCCGACGGCTTTCGCATGGTGTTCCCGGGCGACAATCGCTTCACGCGCAACGAAGACCTCGTCGCCTACTGGCAGCGCATGTACCAGAGCGTCCACAAGACCTTTGAGCGGTTCGACAGCGTCCCCTCGGACGACGGAACCGTTGTCTACTGTTTCGGGCGCCTGCACGGCGCCTTCGCCAACGGCACGCCATTTGTCAACATCCGTTTCATCGACCGGTTCACGGTGCGAAGCGGCAAACTGATCGATCAGATGGTGTGGAACGACATCGGTCTCATCCAACCTCGCGCGTGACCCGGCATGAAGCATCGCACAATCCGCGGCAAGATTAACTACGGCACTGAGGATGGGGGCGAGACCGGTCGCGAATGGTTTACCACCACAGTTCATGCGAACGGAGATCGCACAATCCGTACCCTCACCGAAATGGACGACCGCGGCGTGCTGCGTGATGCGACGATGACGGTCGACAAGGACTGGCAACCGCTTGACTGCTTCGCACGCGTCACGGTCGACGACCGCTTTGTCGGCACCGGTTGGTTCCGATTCAGCGAAACTCTGGCGGAGGGTGAGGTCTTCCTTGCGGACGGAGGTCGCATCTCGCAGCAATGGCCGCTTGATCGCCGGGTCGTCATCTTCGGGCCGCATGCCGTCGCGACCGACGCATGGCAGGTCGCCCAAGCGGACCGGACAAAACCCGGGGTCGTCCAGTCGGCAGGGCTTCGCTTATGGACCTCGCCACTGCCGGACGGCGGCGATGGGCCGATTATCGGTTACGGCCTTCCCGGCACGCGGGAGCCGGGCATCATGGATTTTGTCTACGTCGGGCGCGAAGAAATAACGGTGCCGGCCGGGACTTTTCAATCCGAGCACATCAATATCGTCCGCCCGGGCCAGGATCGGCCGATCGAGATCTGGGCCACGGGCGAACACATGACGTTTGTACAAATCCGCTTTCCGCACCTCGGGCAGATCTACCAACTCGCGGAATTGGAGGACTCGGGCGAGGGCTAGGCGCGGGCCCGCTATTCGGCGATCGGCGGAACACCCGCCGGCACCATACCCTCATGGTGATGCATGCGCTGCCACTCACCTCCGATACGACGGTAGACGTCTGTAATGCGGACGTGGCCCTCGGTCGCATTGGGCGGCTCGTAGGAGAATCGCAGATAGTAGCGTGCGAGCGCGGTGTCTTCCCATACGTCGACGAGGGGCTCGTCGATCGTCATCGCAAGGCGCCCGCGTGTCTTCGATTGGGCAATGTCCCCTTTGCGAAAAGCCGCCCTCCCTTCGGCGCCAACGATTAGATCGGGCAGGAAGACGTCCCAGATCGTCGATTCCGGATGGTCCATGGCGCGCATCCCATCGGCGCTTCCGGCCTCAAACGCCGCAAAATTTGCCCTAATTAGGCGCTCTATGTCATTACTGTCAGTCATTAATTTAGCCCTCTATCATTTATCCGCGACCAGATTAGGCGCCCCTTCCCAACAAAGTAGGTTGCCGGACTGATCTGCTTTCGCCACAATACTCTCGGGCGCGTTTGGTTGTTTGTAAACAAGAACAACGAGCCGCATCGGCGCGGCCGGTCAAACGTCCATCAAACGGGGAGAAATTCAATGTTTTCGAGCTTTGTAGGCCGGCTTACCGTCTTAATCGCGGCAGCGGCCCTTGTCATACCAGTTCTCGGGGCGTCCTCGCCCGTCTTTGCACAAGCCAATACCCTCAAATTAGGCGCACCCAGCCTACCGCCGAGCCGCGGGAACCCATTGCAAGGCTTGGGAACGCCAACGTCGTACGTATGGTCGGCCATTTTCGACGCGATGACCCGCCTTGATGAAAATGGCGAGGTTTCGCCGGAAGCCGCGGTTAGTTGGAAGAACATGAGCCCGACAACCTGGCAAATTGAGCTTCGCCCTAATGTAAAGTTTCATAATGGCGAGCCTCTAGACGCTGCGGGCGTTGCACAAAATATCTTGTATCTTCTAAATGACGATGTGGGACGCGCCTCGCTAACTGGCAAGGACCTGTCGCAAAAGATCGCCAAGGTTCGCGCAATTGACGAGCTTACCTTGGAGATTGAGACGACATTCCCAAATCCGGAAGTCGCGCGCGAGGTCATGAAATTGTACCTCGTCGCGCCAAAGGCCTGGCAAGACTTAGGCCTCGAGGGGTTTTCCGCTAATCCCTCCGGCACTGGGTCGTATAAGGTCGAAGATTGGGGCGGCGAGGTCGTAAAACTCGTGGCCGATGAGGGATCATGGCGTAAGCCGAACATCGAGCGCTTTCAGATCTTAAATCTGGGGGAAGCGGCTGCACGGCTGCAGGCCCTTTTGTCCGGTCAGATCGACGTTGCCGTTGGGCTTTCCATCGACTCGATTAGCCAACTTGACGATGCTGGCTACCATGCCGACATTTATTCAGCTCCCTACATCATGGCATGGCCATTCATCAGCGTAGAATCGACCAATCCGGACAGCCCCTTCACGGACAAGCGGGTCCGACAGGCGGCTAATTATGCGGTCGATAAGGACAATATCGTCCAGAACCTGCTGAACGGAAACGGTTTTGCCGCGGGGCAAGGGGCGACACGCCAGACCTTTGGGTATAACCCCGACGTTGTTGCTTATCCGTATGATCCGGACAAGGCGCGGGCTCTGCTGGCCGAAGCTGGGTTACCCAACGGTTTCAAGATGGCTGTTGAGCTTCTGCCGGGCAACTTTCCGGCGGACAGCGATATTTATCAGCAGGTTGCGCAAGATCTCGGTAAGGTTGGGATCGACGTGGAGGTCCGTGCGATCACCTTCGCCGATTTTCTCGGCAAGTGTTGTACTGGCAAGGCCGTGGGGTTCCCTGAAGACGTCTATGCGTTCCAGCTCGACTTTCCGTTGGGCGTAGGCGCTACAGCTGCAAGTCTCGTCCAGCGCAACTGGTCATGCCGCAGCTCTAAGGGTTTTTACTGCAACGAGGCGGAGATGGCTCTTCTAGTGGACGCCGAAACGGAGTTTGACGTCGACAAGCGGCGTGCCAAGTTGCAGAAGCTCATGGCGAGTTTCCACGACAATGCTCCCGGCCTTTTTATCACCGAAATCGTCGATCTTGTGGCTCGATCGCCGAAGGTCGAGGGGCTGGTGATGGTTAATCGCATTCTGAACTACCATCAGGCCACGAAGGCCAACTGAACGGTAAAAGGGGCGGCGCCGCCGTGCGCCGCCCCTTTTTTTCTTGAGCGTCGGTGAGCGGGCCGGGCGGCTACCACGAGGGTCGCCCAACTGTTACGATACGCCGCCATTTGGAGCCGGGCACCGTCCCCGACAGAGGAGTAACCCATGACACCTCACATCGGCGAACCCTTTCCGCACGCCATGATGCCGAAAGCCGATCACGACGAGCTCGCGCGCCAGAACATCACGCTCAGCATGAAACTGCACATGACCCACGAGGTCTATCCCGGTGACGAATTGGTGTACGAACGACGCGCCAAGCCGCGATTCGTGCGCGATCACAACCGCCCGCCCCGAGACAAGGCAGAGGTGCGCCACTTGATGATGGAGGAGCCCTACACACGGATGTGGAGCTCGGTCGCGCGCACCCTGCAGGAGATGCTGTGGCATAACGTCGGCGATTGTGTCGAGCGGCAACTGCCAGCGCTCATCGAAAAGGCACGTGGCAATGGCGGCGCGCTCGGCACGCTACGCGTCGATCCGGATTTTGAGGTGCCGCGTTATTTGTCGGCCGTCGACATCCATTGCATGCCGGGAAGCTATGGCACCGATCTGGCGGACGGCGACGTGTGCGCCGGCGCGGTCTATGACCGTGGCGCCTACTATTACTCCAAGGGGCTGCCGGGACCGCTCAACGACGGCAGCGGCCGAGCCCTGGCGGATGTGTTCAAGATCCTATTTCCAAAACTAAAACCGCGCCGTATCCTCGACCTCGGATGTGCAATTGGCGGTACCACCGTGCCGTGGGCCGAGGCGTTTCCCGAAGCCGAAGTGCATGGCATCGACGTGGGTGCCGCCATCCTACGCTACGCCCATGCGCGCGCCGAGGACTTGGGTGTCGCGCTTCATTTCAGTCAGCAGAACGGCGAGCACACTGATTTCCCCGACGGATCCTTCGACGTTGTGGCAACCGCCGGCGTCTTCCATGAGACCTCGGGCCGTGCCTCCCGCAACATCATGCGCGAAGTGAATCGCATCTTGGCGCCCGGCGGTGTGTCTATGAATTCGGACATTCCCCATCAGCACGCCAACAATCTGCACGATCAGTTCATGCTCGATTGGGACTGCCATTACAACGCGGAGCCTTTCTGGGCGCAGTGGACGGCTATGACCTCAATGGACCTCATGACGGGCGCCGGGTTTGATCCGGACGCGGTGTTCGAGTTGTGGCGCGACCGCGACCACAAGGGCGGCTTCAAGTTGCACGACAAGCCGAAGGATGATCCCAGCGAAAGCAACAACGGTGGCGTCGGCAAGGGCGTAACCTGGGGCGCCCGCAAAGCCGGCTAAGCTGGCACCACGACGAGATCGTTTTCCATCGAGGTCAGCGGCTCGAAACCGTCCGACGTGACCAACAACGTATCCTCGAGGTGCATCGATCCCCAGCCCCACTCGGTGAACGGAAGGTCGATGTTGATGGTCATGTTTTCTTCGAACGTGTAGTCGCTCTGTTTGCCGTGTATGTCGGGCCCGTAGGGCAGTGGGCTGTCCGTATGTTCCAAGCCGATCGAATGGGGTGAGACATAGAAAAACTCTGGCAGACCAGCCTTCTGCACAACCTCGATCGTGCGGGCGATAACGGTGCTGCGCTTGACCCCGGCCCGCAAGATTTCGCACGCTGCGTCCCAACCCGCCTGCATGGCCTTTGAGCGGCGCACGAGTTCGTCGTCGGGCTCGCCGAGCACAACGCTGCGTCCGAAATCGCCGAAGTAGTGTTGGTACTCTCCGATGGCGTCGACGAACATCGGTACGCCGCGGCGGATCGCCCCGTGGCGGAATCCGCCGAGATTGCCGACAATGTGGCCGTTGCGGCCCCCGAGCCGCGAAAGCTCGGTATGGAAGACGATCTCGATCTCGGGCCATTCGGCGCCGTCGTGAATGGCTGCCGCCGCCGCCCGGCATGCGGCCTCATTAATCGTTGCCGCGCGCCGCATCAGAGTCACTTCGTCCGGCGATTTCACCATGCGGATCTCGCGAAAAATGTTCGTCGCATCGACTACGGTGAGATCGGGGCAACCCATGTCCCGCATCCAGTACAGGACGCGGGGATCGTCGGTGCCGATCGTCGCCGCCTCGAGACCTGCATCGACGAGCGCCCGGCGTAGTCCCCAGGCCGGGGTCGGGGCGAGGCGGCCGGCATGGGATGTGGCGCGGTCGAGCCAAGCCTGTTCGGTTTTGGTCAAATCCGCGCCGGGCCGCACCAGCCAACCCGACCACGGCGCAGCCGGGGGCTCCTTTGTTGCCGGATCGATGACCTGCGAAGCCACCGGTTCCCGCCCCGAGTAATCGGAGAACGCGATGATATTTGGAACCCAAGTGGGCAATTCGCTCAAGCGGTCAAGTTTGATGGTCGGGAGGACGAGCGCCGCAGGGGCGTCTTCACGGCGCGGCAGGACCGCGTAGTCGAGGAACGGCCAGCCGCCGTCGGTCATGCTTTCCCAGTAGTCGGTGAGGTAATAGATGTTGATGTTTTCTTTGGCGACCAGACCGTCGAGGCCGTGCCGATCCATGACCTCATAGGCGCGCGATTTGTTGAGCAGCATGTCGGTTTCCTGGTTTGTTCCAACCCGATGCTACCACGCTGGCGCCGATCTGACGCGGCGGCGTTCTTCTCGCGTTGCCGGCCCCTGACCCAAGTGGTAGCGTCGCCGAACCGAGTGAGGGATGCGATGAAACTTTTCTACACACCGATCACCAATCTTGTTCACAAGGTCCAGGTCGTCGCCCTCGAAGCAGGCGTCTACGACCAGATCGAACGCATCCCCACGCGGCCCTTCGACCGCGACCCCGATCACGTAACGGCGAACCCGCTGAGCAAAGTTCCGACCCTCGTTCGCGACGACGGCACCGCGCTCTATGGCGGGCCGGTGATTTACGAATACCTTGATTCGCTTCACGACGGGCCGAAAATGTTTCCACCCGCGGGCGAGGCGCGCTGGACGGCGTTGCGCCAAATGGCGCTGGGCGATGGCCTGTTCGATATTTCGGTCCTGTGGGTCGGCGAAATCGGCCGGCCCGAAGAGCTGCACCACCAGGAAGCGATCGACCGCCATGCGGCTACGCTGAAACGTTGCCTCGACCGCCTGGAGGCCGAATCCCCCGAGTTCAGGGGATTCACCATCGGGCTGATTTCGATCGGCGGCGGCCTGATGTATCTCGACCGCTTGCATCTCTTGGGCTACCGCAAGGACGAATGGCGCGATGCCCGCCCGGCGCTCGCCGCCTGGTACGAGGAATTCGCCAAACGCCCGTCGTTCCGGCCGCACGACGACGACTTCCGCCGTGCCATGGAGGACGGTGACAAGTCAACGCGCGCCGGCCTGCCCGGTTAGGACTGTTGCCCGCTCAAGTCAGGTTGTGGCCGACGCATAGGACAACGGCACCGCCGCGCGAAACAGGCTTGCTCGCAAGGCGAAGGGACACGGTTCGGTCCCAATTTAGGTAGCTGCGGTCCTTGAGCGCGAGTTTGGTCGTGGCCGCGCCGTCCCCGATTTGCACCGCAACATCCCCCGATACGACGAACAGCCAGGTTAGGACGTCGCCGCCCCGGACGGTGTGTTGGCCGTCAGGCTGCCAGTCGGGCGGGATCGAGATAAGGGCCGCTTCCCCGGCTACTCCGGCGCGCTCGCAAAGTGGCTTGATTTTCCACCCGCTGATCGTGGGATGGTTCTCCCACGCGACATCCGCCGTCTGAAAAATACGCGGCGACGTGAACTCAAGGTTGATGCCGCGCGTATCCTCAAAGGGAATGACGAAGGTCTCGTCCTTGGCCTTGGGGTCTCTCACGGATACGCCGGCCCCGGTATTCCACGACAGTGTCGTCGCCCCGCCGGCGGACTTGGGCTCCGGCATGAGGCCGTGAATCGTCATCGGCGGCCGATCCATGAATACGCCGCCGCGAAAGACAATCATCTCGCCGTCCGTATCCGCTGGGTCTTTGAACTCCCAATGGGGGAAATCGCCGAACAGGCAGAACGAGCGCTCGTATACCGAGGCGTGGTAGTGGCGGTAAGGTTTGCCTTCCAGGATCTCTTCGCCCCAGCCCGGCGGAACGAAGTGGATCTGCGTGAACGCCCCGGTCTCACGATCGACATAGAGCGGCTTCGACAGAAAGCCGGGAATCCCAGGATCGGGCTCCCACTCCATCATGTCGGTTTCGATGTACGCAAAATTTGTCATGGACCTGTCCCTCCCCGCATGATCATGGCGCGTCCGCGTCGCCCCGTCCAGGTTGGAGGCGGAGGCAAGGAATGAACTCGTGCCGACCTGCCGGGTTTCTCTGCCCGCCCAGGCGAAAATGTCGATCCGCCGTGCTCAGTTCGACCATGGCTGTTCGCGGACCACGGTGGCACCGGCGATGCGGCCGAAAACGACACACTCGGTGAGGAACGCGCCCGTCTGAATAAGATTCGCCATAGTCGAGCCAAGCTCGCCGGCCTCATAGAGCCTTGGTATCGGCCGCCCTTGTTGGTCGAGTACCTGGGCGTGCGCGTTGCGCTGGCCACCGCCCAGGGTTTGCGCGACACCCACGATGACTTCGATCGCAAAGTACGGTGGTCCCTCGATGGGCGCGAGCTTGGCTGCATCCCGCCCAAACTCATCATCGGCGCCGTTCCCGCAGGCTTGATTGTAACGGCGGACGGTTTCAGCAACTACACGCGGTTCGCGGCCCATCGCCTGCGCCAGCGCTGCCAATGACGGCGCCTGCAGGATCCATGCCTTGTCGACTTCGTCGCTGTTGTCAGGGCTCCATGGCACACATTCGACGACCGCGTTCCACGACATGGTGTCTTGCATCACGAGCGGCCCGGCGCGGCGAAAGGCATCGTCGAAGATCATGTGGACCGGCATCACGTCCTTGTGCAACGCATCGAGCCAGTGGCCGTGCACCGGCCGGTGCCAGTGCTTTGATACTAGTCGCTCGTCTGCCTCGGCATAGAAGCGCCGGCCGTCGCGGGCAATGTCGATGTAGGACAAGCCCGGGTGGTTGATGTTGCGCATGAATGGCATGGCGACATCCGCCACCTTGAAGCCCGGCCAGAATCCAGCCGCATGGGACTTGTTTTTCAGATGCCATAACGCGGCGCCGGCTTTTTGCAGCATGCGCACCCCGTCGCCGGTGTTGCCGGGTGTACCGTAGCTGTAGACACGGTCCACGCCCCAATAGTTGCGCAGCATGCCGAGATCATTTTCGTATCCGCCGCAACACAAAACGACGCCTCGCCGCGCCCGGATGGCTGCGCGTTCTTCACCGATTTGGGCTATCACACCGAAGACCTCCAAGGTATCCGGGTCCTGCACGAGATCGAGCACTGGCGCCTCGAACTGGAGGCGGATGGGGCGCTGTTTCACATTTTGCTTGAATGTCTCCCACACACCGCTCGGATGCGGGGGGATGGTGAGAAGGTAGCGGACCGCCTCGGCGCCAGGCATTTCCGGCCACTCCACGTGCTCCCGCCCCCAATCGCCTCCGGCCAGCACGTCACGGCCAGCTTCCGACGCCATGCGGGTGATCCACGCTTCCTGGGTGCACACCGCTTCCGCCCACGCCTTGAGCACATCTTCGGGCACGGGGTTCGGTTCATTGAGCGCCCGCTGATGAACCATCAGGGTTTCCGGGTCCTGGCCAACGAACATGTCCTGGCCGGATGCGCGGCTGTTGCCGCCGGCGTAGCGCATCGGCATTTTCTCGAGGATGACCACATCCGAAGCACCGTCAGTGTCATGGGCCTCGATGGCGGTGATCGCTCCCGACAGGCCGTAACCCACGATGACTACGTCCGCCTCGTCTTGCCAATCCTTGACGCTGCTCAGGCTCACCATCGGCGACGTTCCCCTCAGTAGGGACGATCCTGGCACAGAAAGCTGCTACTCGCGATTCCTCATTTCATGCCGGTACCCGACTAACGTAACCGCATTCTTGAGGTTCATCGGTTCAACGCATGTCAGACAGCTTTCCAAATCTGTTCTCGCCGCTTCGAATCGGTGGCGTCACGGTTCGCAGGCGGATCGTCGTACCAACGCACGGAGTCGTATTCCCGCTGGGGTAAGGCAACGCCGTCGATCGTGCCATCGACTAACATGTCGGGGGTGGCGCCGGCCTCATCGTCACGTCGAAGTACGTAGTGCCCGAGCCGTGGCGCCGCGTCCTGGACCGAGAGGGCATGATGTCGCCGGGCGACCTCTGCCGGGCAACGGGGCGCACGGGTTCTCCTCATTGAGGCCGACGGCCGCATTGGCGGTACGCTCCACTGGTCATCGGGACAAATGACCGCTTCTGGAACAAAGCTGCAAGAAAAACTCAGGATCGACGACCACCGCGGCTGGCACTTCGAAGATTGTCAGCGCATTTCGAGCGGTACCAGGCTCGTCGTCGAACGGGGGTGCCATAAGTCGGGTCCAGGTTCTCCTGGCCGCAGCCAAATTCTATCAATTATTCTGCAGCGGTTCGTTTCATTCCAGCCCATTGCAAGCTCGATTGCCCGATGATCCGGGCGAACGTAATCGAGGGCAGCAAGCTCATACCGCCAACAAAAGATCTTCCGGACAACAGGCTCTTGCCGAGAATCTCCCCGGCGGCGTAGAGGTTCGGAATCGGCTTAGAGTCCTTCGCAAGGACACGAAGCTGCTCATCAATGGCCAGTCCGGCAAAACTGACGACGGAGATGCCATGATGCCGAATGGCGAAATAGGGCGGGCTCGCAAGTGCCCGAGGCAGATGCGTGCGGCCGAGCGGGTCGCTGCCGCTGGCGACGGCCGCATTGTATTCCTTGACGCTCGCCAACAAGCCGGCGTCATCGATGCCAGTAACCTTGGCGAGTTCCTGCAAAGTGTCCGCGCGAACAAAGCCTTCCAGGTCCGGATCGTCGAACGCCTTTTCGAACCCTTCGCCCGGCCGAGTCACCGCGCCCGTACCGCTGTCATCCAAATGGGCCGCATCGACGTCGACTAAGAACGGCGGCGCCTCGCGGGCGATCGCCGCGTCGTAAACCACCCAAAACGTCAAATCGGGGATCTTGCGTAGGGCGTGCTCGCGGTCGTCGACGCTGGGGTTGTCTTCGGCGACGAAGCGCCGGCCTTCACGCGTAACGTAGATCTCCCACGGTTGCCTTAGTTGCGGGGTGGTCAATGTGGCCAAAGCGAATTTCTTGGGATCGTCGACACTTTGAATTCCCGCAAACGTGGGCATAAAACTATCTGTGCCCCATAGCTCCGCCCCAGCTGCAAGCGCGATCTCGATGCCGGTGCCCTGCGACTGTTCGATCGCCATACCGCCAAAAAGAGGAAAGCCGTCCGAATATTGCGGGAAGAGTTCTTCGTTCGCTGCGTAACCGCCCGTCGTCAGTACGACATTTGCTCCGGAAATTTCCTCGCGGGTCCCGTCTTTGTTACGGACAAAAATCCCGGTCACGGCTTTGTCGTCGTTCTGGGCGAGGCCAACAACTTCGGTTTCGAGCCTTAGGGTTACGCCGCCCTTGTTTATTCTAGCCTCGAAGAGGGGCTGGATCGCATTGAGGATCGAAATACCAGTCTCGACCCCCCAGTATGTGCGAGGCGTCGAATACGCCTCGTGGCCGAACATGAGGACCGGGTGCCCAGGGGTCATTTCGAAGCCGTGGTCGAGCAGCCAGTGGAGTGACTCTGCGGCGCCGTCCACGGCGAGACGCGCCAGCTTTGGGTTCGCGCCACCTTTGCTGATACGCATGATGTCGTCGTAGTGATCGTCAGGCGAATCGTCGATGCCCTGGTCGGCCTGGGCGCGCGTGCCCGCGGCCGCCATCTGTCCACCGGACACGTGTAGTGTGCCGCCGATCCGGTCGGCATGCTCGATCACAAGCACTCGCGCGCCGCGATCCGCGGCGTGGATTGCAACTGGCATTCCCGCGGTGCCGGCGCCGGCGACGATCACATCCCAATCCCGCGCCAAGATCCCTCTCCCTTACACGCGTGTTACAAGATTAGAAATCTACTCTAAATAGAGTAATTTGGCGCCTCGCCGGTGTCACGTTAACAATATCGAAGCGAGTCGGTTTCCTCCCAGCATAGGATGGCTGGGCCTCGGTCTCACCGCACGGGCCTGGGCCACGGACTGATCGATTTCGTCGCGAAGTTAGACGAGTTCGTCCCATGCGCGTCGCTGAAATTCGCGGCGGCCAAGTGTCCAGTTCTTGCCCATCGGGTGAGATAATAACTGACGAGATCGGGTGAGATAATGACTGACGAGATCGATCGAAACTTCGTGCGGATTACCGAGGGGCAGGTTCATTTCCGCTCCAACGGCGATCTTGGAGGCGAAGAGCGGCCCTTGGTGTTGATCCACGCGTCGCCGGCCTCCGCCTTGACTCTGGTGCCGCTGATCAAGGAGCTGGCTGGAAGCCGACCCCTTATGGCACCGGACACATTGGGCAATGGTGATTCTTGCAAGCCGCAGATGGCGGTGCCCGACATCGCCTATTACGCCGACGCGGTCGGCCGCACTTTGGACGTACTGGGTATAGGCCCGATCGACATTTATGGTAGCCACACCGGTGGTTCCATCGCTACGGAGCTCTCGATCCGGCAGCCCGAGCGAGTGCGACACCTTATCATCGATGGGATCGGCCTCTATTCCAAGGAATTGCAGCGGGACATGCTGGAAAACTATACGCCGGAAATCACTCCCGACGCCTTCGGCGCCCAGTTTCATTGGGCTTGGCATTTCGTCCGCGATCAGGCTCTGTTTTTCCCATGGTACAAGCGCGACACCGAGCATCAGCGCACTGGGGGCTTGCCCTTACCCGGTCAATTGCACGCCATGGTCATGGAGGTCCTGAAGTCGATCGATACCTACCACATGGGCTATCGCGCCTCCTTCCGCTACCCTAAACGCGATCGACTGGCGCTGGTTGGGGTGCCAACAATGATGATCTTCGAAACCTCCGACCCCTTGTTCCAATACCGTAATGAAGCGGTTGCTCTCGTCAGAGAAGCGATCCTTGGTGAAGTGTCCGGGGGGCCCGGCGCCATGGCGAAGGCAAAAGTAATCAACGATTGGCTCAGTTGTCAGAGCTAGAACCGTGCAGGGATTTTACTGCGATGCGGTGGGGGCAGAAACATGACTATCGGCGAGCGACCTTCGGCAAAAGAGACCGCCAACGGCGAACCGGTTCCGTCAGTCGAGGAACTTGTGGTCCGCGCTCGCGCACTCGTTCCTTATCTCAAGGAAAAAGCCGCCGACGCCGATAAGCGACGCTCCCTTTCCGCAGAGACCGTTCGAAAACTGTTCGATGCCGGCCTGTTGCGCTTTTTTCAGCCGAGGCGGTTCGGTGGTTGGGAAATGGACTGGGGGACCCAATACTTCATCTCGAAGGAAATCGCACACGGCTGCCCATCGACCGCATGGATCGTCTCTGTGGTCGGCCAACATACTTGTCACGCCGCGCGCTTCCCCAAGGAGGCGCAGGAGGAAGTATGGTCCGATTCGCAAGACATCATCGTTGCCACGAGTTCGGTGCAGAGGCCGGGCAGCTCTGCCGTGCGTGTCAAAGGCGGTTTCATCGTCAATGGTGGGTACGGATTTTCAAGCGCGATCGACCATTCGGCTTGGGGCCTGGCTGTTGGCGCAGTCGAGGGCGAAGGGCCAGCGCGCTACTACTTCCTCATGCCGCGCAAGGACTATGACATCGAGGACGTATGGCATGTGATCGGCATGCGCGGAACTGGGACGAAGGATCTGGTCGTACATGAGGCCTTCGTGCCTGAATACCGCGCTCTATTGTTCTCCGATTTCAATGGCGCCAACCCACCGGGAGCCGTGTGCAACGATGGCTACATCTATGCCATGGAGATGGGGCTTCACGTTCACGGCTCGAGCCCGCTGGGGCCGGTCGTCGGCACGGCGGAGGCGGCTCTCGCTGATTATCTGGAGATCACGCGTGATCGCGTTTCCGCGATCCTCGGTTCGAAGGTCGCCGAGAGCGACGCCGTGCACTTCCGCGTTTCGGAATCAGCGTCGGAGATTCACGCAGCCGATCTGATCGCCCGCACCGATCTTCAGCGTTTGCACGAAAGAGGCAAGGCTGGAGATCACTTCAACGAGCAGGAAATGTTGGAATTGCAGCGAAATCGCGGTTTCATTGCAGAGTTGTGCGTACGGTCGGTGAATCGTTTAGTGCGGATGATGGGCGCGACCGGCATCTTCGACGAGAACCCGCTCAACCGGTATTTCCGTGACATTCACGCCATGACGACTCAGGTTGGTGTCGCATGGGATTTCACGATGCCCCATTGGGGCCGCTGGGCGCTCGGTGTCCCGGCAAGAGGGGCGGCCGCCTTGCCCAAGGCCAAGGACGCAGGCCCGCCAGAGTAGCGGTTGGTATCGCGGCCGACACCGATAGGAGACACAAGATGAGCTATCCCCAAGATGCACCAGCGCGCACCGGCGTGCGCCAGCACGCCATGATGCCCGTTCCTGAACACGACGATGTCGCGAGGCGGTCGTTCGTTGTGAGTTACATGGAGCACGTCAACCAGACGATCGAGGACGGCAACCATACAATTTGGGACAAGCGGGTGAGTCGCGCGTTTCGAGCCGAAAACGGGCGCGAGCCCAAGCGTGTTGGCGAAGTTCGAAGAGCCATGCTGCGCGAGCCCTATACCCAATA
>Ga0315339_1001527_pt1 | contig 20246 bp, 14 predicted proteins | sample ASW17metaG_FD_204514 | JGI IMG/M metagenome (GOLD analysis project Ga0315339, IMG submission 204514) | Ammonia-oxidizing marine archaeal communities from Pacific Ocean, United States - ASW #17 | ecosystem: Environmental > Aquatic > Marine > Oceanic | place: USA: California | collected 2016-12-05
CCTTGGTTCCGGTCAGGCTACGCCTTCCCTACACCAAGGACTCTTACCAGAACCAACTATACAACCCATATGAACATAGTCCGGCAAGAGTCTCATTTGACTTGGTACGAAGTTTGGGGTCCGATCAGCGAGGGAAAGCATCGTGAAAGACTACAACCTAAGGGACCTCGGAATTTGAGGCCAGGCGGTCGAAAAGACAGCTCCTCCGGGGTCAAATACAACCCCCACCTAGACGTCCCCAGTGTCATAAGCACCCCCAAGCATATACTGAGCCCCAGCATCCCCCTGCTCCGCAGCTTTCCTATACCACTTAACAGCTTCTTTCTTATCTTCAGGAACGCCGTTCCCTGAATCATAAGCATACCCAAGAGCAGCCTGAGCCCATGCTTCACCATTTTCAGCAGCTTCTTTCCATTCCGCAATTCCTTCGGGAGTGTAGCCCCATACAATCACGCTGAAGGTGAAGTTGACCTGACCTCCGAAAACTGGGCCATTGAAAATGAGACTCTGGCGGGCTAAAACCCGACCAGAAACATAAAAAAGAAAAGACACACTGTAGATCAAATCATCAAAATCCTTCGTCAAGTGGACGAGGGCTGTGACATAGAAGTAGCGTGCCGTGAGCACAACATAGCCAAAGCGACCTTCCATCGTTGGCGTCGCAAGTATGGCAAGATGGAAATGAAGGATGCCAAGCGGCTCAAGGAACTGGAAAAGGAAAATACGGAGCTAAAGAAGATCGTGGCCGATCAAATGCTCAACATCCGGGTGCTGGAGGCGGTAAACGCAAAAAAGTGGTAAGCCCGGGGCAGAAACGCGAAGCAGTGAAGGAAGTGGCAGGAGAAGGCTTGTGTTCGAATCGGGCCGCCTGCCGTTACTTAAACCTGCACTGGTCCAGTTACTGTTACCGGGCTAAAACAGCTTGTGATAAGATGATTCGAATGGTGCAGGCCATCATTCACATCTCCAGGGAACACCCTCGCTATGGCTATCGCCGTATACGCGCCTTATTGGTGCGAGAAGGCTGGCAGGTGAGCCGCAAGTTAGTGCAGAAGGTGTGTCGAGCCGAAGGATTGATCGTGCAACCTTCAAAGAAAAAGCAGCGAAGACGGGGCCAGTCCACCGGCAAGATCCCGACCAGTGCGGACTATCCCAACCATGTATGGAGCTGGGATTTTGTCGCGGATCGAACCGATGAGGGTGCTCGCCCAAATTCGGGATGGGTGAAAGCGGCAAGAAAAACATCTTTCAACTCGCCCATCTCATTTACGTGTATGACCACTTGTGCCGAACCATCGTAAATCCCTTCATAGATAATTGATCTAGGATACGCGGGTAGGACAGTTTTTATAACTTTTAAGGACTCAAAGTTGTCGATACCGGATGTAACTCCAGGAGTTAACACAACCAGAGAGATCAGGAAACAAACCAAGGATGCAGTTTTTATCGAATCCGATTTCATGCGCTTTTTTTATTTACCAGGCATAACACCTTTCTATGAAAAATCCCTCCAAAAAATTATTCCTAAATAACGCATTACTATTTAAAAACCGGCATTACAACTCCTTGTGCATGTGCAAATCGACCATCAAATCCGAAGCCACTGCCTCCAACTCATCACGAAGCCTTTCCGGATCGAGACTTGCCGGCAAATGAAGCAAGCCACGGGCCTTGAACAATAGCCCGGCCGACACGGGTGCCGTAGCAAGCCCCTGCTCCGCAGCTTTTCTCCACCACTTAACGGATTCTTTTTTATCCTCAGGAACGCCGGCCCCAATTTGATAAGCCGTGCCGAGACGAAGTTTCCAACGAAGGCTGGTATTTCAGAAGGCGGAGCCACCTTCAAAAAAACGCGGCCCTTTTAGGATCGCGTTTTTTTATAGTACTAATTATATGGATACAAATTCTAAATACCCACGTCGAAACTCAGTATAAAGAAGCGGCCAGTCTTACGAGCTAGGCGGATGTTGTTTCCGTCCACGCTCTTTAAAACGGGGAATAGAGGGCCATCGTCCAGAACATTGCGGATGTTTAAGCGGACAGTGTAGTTGCGGTCATCAAACCAGGTTAGTTTTCCGCGGTGTCCCAGAGTCGCGTCGTAAGTCATGTCAACAGCCCCTTTGATAATTCTATCCAAATCGGGAGACATGACACCATTAATGTCAATTTCCCTGAAGCCAACCGCCGGCGCGCCGCGATAGCGTACGGCAAATCCGGCATTCCAGCCTTGAAGTATTCCTTCCTGAAAGCGATAGTTCAAATTCATGTTAGCGCTTTCGGTACGGTCAAATTCATTGGGTTTACCATCGAGGGCCTGGATCAATGCAGCACCGATGGGCCCGTTGATGGTGATGTCCTGGTAATACTCAGCCATGGTCCGGTCATCATTGTCATTGATCCAAGCGGTTTCCCAAGTCCATGTATCGATGACACCATTGTCGTTCAGGTCAGTGGGATTACCCACACCGCCTTCAGGAACACTGAACTTGGTCCAGGAATTTGCTTTGCGCTCTTCCATCCACTGGAACCAGATATTACCGATATTGGACTCGATCGCTTCTCGATCTGTATAAGTAAAACGGATATCCATACCACTAATGGGACTATAAGTGGCTGTGATTTCCGTACCTTCAGAAAGGTTGTCACTCATCACCCAGTAGCAGCAGCGGCCCCGCTCTCGGAATGCACCCAGGCCGGCATTGGGATAATCGTCAATTCCGGTGATGTCCCGGTAGCGGGTGGCCACATGCCAAAGCGGATCCCGCCAACGATTGAACGGGGTGTTGGCGGCACGGCTGGGACTGGACGATAGGTCGAACTTGTTGAAACGCAGGGAAAAGTTGTCAGCCAGATCCAAGCGGAAACCGATATCTTCGCCTTCACCCTCAGCTCCTGGATACTCCGTGCCATAAGGATCGAAGCGCCCGATGTTGGGCTGGAAAGTGTCGGACTCGTTCCAGTGAAAGCTCAACCAGGAAAGGGGTCGCACCACGACTCCTTTGGTGCGGGTGATACCGCTCTGCCCTTCATTAAAATCACCAAATACCGCATCTCCCAGCCAGGGGTAAAACCCCGAGCCACGCTCGCCATTCGGATGGGACACACCTTTTGAATCATCGCGGTACACATTGCTGAAATTCTTACTCTTGGCCTTGTCCTTGCGCCAACCAAAGGTTGTAACAATTTTGTCGTTCCAGAAGAATCCCTGGTAGCCGAATTGCACCGAATCCAAGCGCGTATTAACCCCTTGCGGAGCATTGTTGGAAACGAGCATGTTGCCATCTGCATTAAAGTAACCCGTGTTTAGTGGATCCAGAGTCCAGGATTTGCCGTTATCATCAGTCACCGTCATCGGTCGGCGGTCAAATATCAGGCCGTGATCCCTGCCAGAAACGGAAAAATATCCGGTTTCTTCATTGAGGTATGATCGAACCTGAAGGCTCCGGTTGCCACTTTGAGCCCAACGGCGTCCTTTCGTCGGATCCGGGAAATTGGCATTTGCAAAGTAGGGCTCCTCCAGGGTGTTGGGATCAGGCAGGAACCGATAGCGCAGACCTTGCTGAGCCAGACCGGTGAGCCGGTCATCCCGGGACCTGAGAGCTGCCATGCGGTGACGGCCGAACCATTTCAGGATACTGTCGAACTTATCCTCAAAATTTAATTCGTAGGACATGGTGCCACGAAAGTTTTCCCGGTAATTTCCACGAGGGGCCCATTGAGGAGTTCCTTCCATGTAAAATTCCCCCAAATGAGGATTGGGCGTTTGTCCATCGCCCAGGAATTTGTTGGGATCGACCCATAGCGTCCGATCCGCCAAACCGGTATCGTAAATAACCCCATCGTTGTCTTCTTTGTTATAGCCCAGTTCAACATACCAGTTATCGGCCAGTTTTTGTTCTATAAAAATATTATACAGATCGGCCTCCATCGTTTGGGTTTCGGTGTTACCCCGAATATTGACGTCCATAGCGCGCGGAAAGAGGGAGTTGTCGAGCAGGGTCCAGTTGTCCGCCTCAAAGTTCACCGGAGATACGCCGGGCATGTCGACCGGACGATCGATCTGGGCCATGTTGCGGAACGTGGTGGTAGGTTGCTGCCAACTGCCGTCAGGATTCATAAGGATGGTGGCTCGATTACTGCCTCGGTCGTAAATAATAGGCAGGTCACCCCAACTCACGTCACTGTTGTCAAATGTCGGTTGTCCCCAGCCAAACCAGGGTGATATATTATCGAAGGGCAGAAAACGGTTGGCCCGGTTCCAGTCACGTTTCTGGTGCTCGTAGTGGCCCATGATGATGGTGTTTTCAAAAGGCTTCCAGGTAAACGTTCCGTAGTAACCTTCCATCTTGTCATGATTGGGATCCCAATCCTGTTTAGTATTCTTATCAACGAGGGCAATGCGGAGGGCGAATTTATCTTCAAAAATCGCCTTATTGTAGTCGAGCACCACTCGGTGACCGCCGTTGGAGTCCGTCTGAAAGCTTATCCTACCAAAATCTTCGGAAAGCTCAGCACGATTCAATGTAACGTCCAATACCCCGGAAGGAGATCCTGTCCCGAACAGAATGGACTGCGGGCCACTGGCGATCGTCAAACGCGAGAGGTTGTAATTTTCGGTGGGTGTATAGGCTTCGAAAAAATTCCTTGACTGTGTTCCACCGCCGATGCCACGAATCTGTTGAAAACTGTTGGGGTTACGTCCGAATCCTTCCCCGTTTCCAGACACCCGGTCTTCGGGATTGGCCACGTTCAATGAATAGATCAAGGACTCTTCCATCGAGGTGATCCCGAAATCTTCCATGAACTCCATGGTGAAGATTTCCACCTGGGCAGCCACATCCTTAAAGTCTGTCCGCATACGAGTTCCAGCGAGTGTTTCTGTCGCAATCCAACCTTCTTCAGGTTCGATCGTAAACGGCGACAATTCGTAGATATCATCGTCCTCATCTTGAGCCATGAGGTAGCTTGATCCGGTGAGCAGCAAGGCTGCGACGGCAATACTTGGTAAAGTTTGTTTTGTTAATTTCATAAGTTTAGCGGTCGATATTAATTGAAATCTAAAGATACAAATTGATCGAGTTACCCAAATCGCACTAGTTGTATTTCTGAATCAATCAGGATTCGAAAAGTACCGACAGGGACAAGGTATTTGTAGTTTTTCATGATAGAGTGTAATATTTGTAGTTTTTCATGATAGAGTGTAATTTCACCAAGTTAGATATGAGTTAGATTTCAAGTATATCAAGAAAAAAAAATCTATTGAATCTCAAAGATAAAAAAAGTAGCCTATAGTGATTTTTGTAACATTAAGCCGTAATCCTTGGCTTTTCAGACTTGAAGAAGAATGCATCAAAATCTTACCAAGAAACAGATGAGTATGAACTCTGGTTGGAGTTGATACGTCGTCAGGAAAAACAGGCTAGCGAGAGATAGGAGAAAGCGTCAACAACCACCCGGGCACGTGAAGGACAAGAGTTGGCACCGGCAGCGGCCGAAAGAATGATAACCCAGCAGGATTACGAGGACACACTGGTGTACGTCGTCAGATAAATATGGGCTTTTAAGGTCTCAAAATAAGAGAGTATCTGGATTCTTTTGTTAATATTATGCAGCCATTGCTTTCCGTTTTTTTCATTGTCTTCAATTTGATCTTTTGACGTTCTTCCAGGATTGCATTACCACGGCCTAGGAAGACATCTTCTGGTGTTAGATTGTTTATGCTCTCATGGTATCTCCTCGTGTTGTAATAGGTGATAAACTCTTCGATCCGCATCTTGAGTTCCCCTGGCAGGTAATAATTTTCTAACAGGATTTGGTTCTTCAGGGATCGGTGCCATCGCTCTATTTTGCCTTGGGTCTGCGGGTGATAGGGTTTGCCGCGTGTGTGTTCAATCCCGTGTTCCTGCAGCCAATCAGCCAGCTCTGCTGATACATAAGAAGGGCCATTGTCACCGAGCAGGCGCGGCCTGTTCTTGCCCTTCACATTATCAAAGCCAGTCTTCTTTATCGCCAGTTCCAGCGTGTCTGAGGCATCCTTTGATGTCATGCCGGTGCAGAGTTTCCAGCTCACGATGTAACGACTGTAGTCATCCAATACAGTCGACAGGTAAAACCAACCCCAGCCAATAACCTTCAGATACGTGAAGTCTGTCTGCCACAGCTGGTTCACAGCCGTGGTGGGGTTTTGGAACTTATCAGCTGCTTTCATCAGGATAAAGGCTGGGCTGGTGATCAGCCCTTCGGCCTTTAAGATGCGATAGACACTGCTCTCAGAGATATAATAGCCTTGTGTTTCCGTGAAGGTTACAGCCAGTCCACGGGGTGATAGCTCGGTCTCTTGCAGGGCAAGCTTTATCACCTTGCTCGTGATAGCAGGCGATATTTTATTCCATACAGACTTTGGAATAGGTTTCTTGTCTTCAAGAGCATCAATGCCGCCTTCCAGATAACGATCATACTAATTATACCATGTAGACCGCGATATGTTCAGTTGCTGCAGCGTACGCTTCAGGGGTAGATGGCTGTTCTCAACAAGCTGGATGATCTCAGGTTTTTCGGCAGACGAATACCTCATATATCGTCTCCCCCATCCCCGATCATGCTTTTTTTAAGCAGTCGGTTCTCGAGAACTTGCTCGGCTAAAGCTTCTTTCAACTGGCTAGCCTCAGAGCGTAAGCCTTTCACTTCAGACGTATTAGCTTCACGTTCTGTGTCACCGGAAAGACGCTTCTTTCCAGCCTCCAGGAAATCCTTGGACCAACGATAATAGAGGTTCTGGTTAATGCCCTCGATACGGCACAGCTCAGCGATACTATGCTCACCGCGCAAGCCTTCCAGCACTATGCGTATCTTTTCTTCAGAACCATAGTTCTTGCGTGTCGCTCGACGTATGTCTTTAATCGTCTTTTCAGCGCTACCGGCTTTGCCGGACTTTGGAGAGTGTTTGCGTGTCATCTTCGTTCCTTCGTCACTACGATGAACCCGAAACACTCTCTTATGCAATACCCTTAATATGTCCAACTAGTTCTGACGGGGTACAGTCAGGTCGCCGTTTGGAGGGCGAATCTCCATGTACCCGTTTCTCAACTTCCAAGTCGATTCGAGAACCTTCCCGGCGTTCACCGGCTTGCCGATGTGGTTCCACGAGTCCTTGCCGATGAGTTCCCACGCGTCAAAGGAGCTTCCATCGAAAAGAACGATCGCGTCCGAAGGCGCGTTCCCTTGCTCGGGCGGCCTTATGATCTCCGGACGAGGCCGGTCCATCGATTTGGGAGGCCATGACTTCCCCGCTTCAGCGCTCGATCCCGAAGCCCAGGCCAGGGAGCTCCAAGCAAGCCCAATAATAATCCGCATCAGTCCCTTCCGCATCATAGCTTCCATCCTTTGCGCGGAGTGGGTCCGGACATCAGTTGAGTCGCTTCCGAATCGCGGAGGATCTTCCGTTTAACCGGGTCCATTTTGAGATCGCGATTCACGTGCAGGGCGATGTTTCCGTAGTGCATAGCCTCGGTAAGTCGGGCCGAGTATTCAAAATGCGAGCGCGTCTTTTCTTCGCCTTTGCAGGAAAGAATCCAGTTCGTGAAATGGTTGCTCCGCTTACCCACACGCGGCAGTTCGGCAGCCAATTCCTTGTTCAGGCTCTCAGGGATGATTCTCGGGCTTTTGGCATGCGACCCCATCATAACCGTCGCCTTCGTGCCAATAATCAGAGAGCCGCCTCCGTTGCTGCCCAGCTGGCGACCCGCCTCTAACTGCGCGGGGCGTTTCGGGCCGAATGCAGAACCGGTGTACCACTTGAGGCTGACATCCCCTCCCCCGGCAACCGGAAAGCGATAGGAGATTTCGGAGCTTTCGGGAAACGAAAGTTTGCTGGGACCAGTGCTTCGTATCTTCACCGATGACGGGCAATCAAGGCCGAGGATATAATACGGAGCGTCCATATTGTGACAGGCCCAATCCCCAATCGAGCCATCCCCAAACTCGAACCACCAGCGCCACGTTTTCGGGCTGTATTTTCGGTTGTAGGGAACGTTTCGAGCGGGCCCCAGCCAGAGATCCCAGTCAAGGGTCGATGGAACCGGCTCGACCGGCGGACGAGTAGCGGAGGGATTGTTTCCGTCTCCCCGATTCCAGGCAATGGCCTCGGTGACCTCGCCAAGTATCCCCGCCTTGTACCAGGCTTCGAGAAGCGCGATGCCGGAACCGGAATGCCCCTGATTGCCCATTTGGCAAACGAGTCCGGTCTTCTTTTCGAGCGCTGCAAGATCGCGACATTCCTTGATCGAATGGGCAAGCGGCTTCTCCAGATAGACGTGCTTGCCCATCTGCATGCACCATTTAGCTATATAGTGATGCGTATGATCCGGCGTGGAGATGACCACGGCATCAATATCCTTGTCGTGCCGATCGAGCATCTTTCTAAAGTCGCAAAAGCGCGGTACGCTCGGGTGCTTCGTATAGGTAGCCGCTGCGGTCGCGTCGTCGACATCCGCAAACGCTACCATGTTGATCATATTCATGCCCTCCAAGGACTGGATCGCGTGAGCGCCTTTATTCCCAACTCCGACAAAGGCGACATTAAGCCGCTCGTTGGCGCCTTTGGCCTGGGCCTTCAGCAAATGAAAGGACTGAGGAGCGAGAACAGCCGCGACAGCTGTTTTACTAAGAAAAGAACGTCTATTCATTATTGGGGTTTCGTTGCAGGATTACGTTGCATATTTATACAGCCGCTTTGGGTGTTTTCAACAAGCTTGTTCATCGCATGGGGCATTTTTCACGCAAGCCTAAATATTGCCTGTGAGACAGAAAACGAATTGTGTTTAGAAAATGAAAAACCGAGTGGCTGCATCTCTTCATCAGCGGGAAATTTTGGTTGCAACGGAGGTTACCCAAAAACTAGTATTTTACCTTAAGTTAGACAAGACTTCAGGAGCATTCTCCCTAAGTCACTCAGAGACTTCAATCAAAACCCCTAATATGATAATTAAATCCGTTTCTCTTATTGTTCTCTCAACTCTTTTTACCGTCTCTGTTACGAAGGCGGACTTGGTGGAGGAGGGTCCTAAAGACAGTGCTCCTTCTGGCTTGCTGGCTGGAGTCGCTCGTGCAGACATCACTCCGCCGGTCGGTATTGCCCAAATGAATTGGGGCTCTCAGTCCCATGTCCTGTCCACCGGAAATGATCCCCTTGGTCTTTGCGTCACCGCCCTCGTTTTGTCTGACGGAAAAAACAAGTTCGCGATGGTCGATATCGATCGGGGAAGGGTCAACGGACTGGAGTCGTCAATTGAGCAAGCCGCCCAGTTGACGGGAATCCCGGTTGAGAATATTCGTCTTGGCGTAACGCATACGCATGCCGGCGTGAGGGTAGCGGCTATAAAAGGTCCGGCAGGGATGGACCTGAGTGAGTATCAGGCGGCAGTGCAACGTTACAACCAAATGTGTATAGACAAGATCGTTGGGGCGATCGTCGAAGCCAACGCGAAACTTCAACCCGCGCACATCTTCGGAGATCGTGGTGAAGGTAGGATTAACATCAATCGGCGCGTGCGTGCCGACGGTGGCAATCCACCGGCAGTAGGGCGCAATCCGGAAGGTTTTGTTGATCGTGATTTGATCGTTTTTCGGATAGACAGTGCCGACGGAAATCCCCTTGCAGTGCTCGCCAATTTTCCATGTCACGGAACCGTGCTCGCCTACGAAAATACGAAGATATCACCCGACTGGATCGGGATGGTTCGCCGCGTCGTGGAAGATGCGATGCCCACCGCCAAGTGTCTGTTCTTTCAAGGCGGAGCCGGTAATCAGGGTCCGATCGAGGGTTTTACCGGGGACTTAGCGGTTGCTCATCGACTCGGCGCGATGTTGGGCCACAGCGCTGCGTCCCTTGCAATAGGTGTCGAGACGGTTCAAAGAGTTCCCACTTTTGAAGGATTTGTCGAATCGACGGCCTATCAGGCGAAACAACATTGGCGAGTCAAAGGACCACGGAGCAGTAAGTTGGTCCGGGCTGACAAGATCATCGAGCTTCCACGACGTCAATACACCGACAAGGAAATCGACGGGATGGCTGCACGATTAGAGGACGCTATGCAGAAAGCAATCCTTGCCGAAGCTACGGGCGATTCTTGGAAAATTCACCAGGCCAACGCGCGTGTTCGGCGATTCCGTGATTTGTTGACCAAATGGAAACAGCCTGTAGATCCGAGTCCGATTGAAATCCAAGTGGAAGTTTGGCAAATCGGCGATGTGGGTATTGTTTCCATGCCCGGCGAACCTTTCGCGGAAATCGGTGTAGAGTTGAGGAAGGCGTCGCCGTTTGCTTTTACCATGTTCTGCGGATACTCCGACGGTATTGGAGGTGACTATCTTCCGATGACTTGTGAGTATGAGCATGGTGGTTATGAAGTCGAACGAACCCCTTACGGAAGGCAAGCAGACCGGAAACTGATCGCTGAGACGATCGAGCTCTTCAAGGCGTTTGAGTAAACGCTTCCGGAATGAAAATAGAACGAATCGAGACTCAAATTTGTCATGCGCGGATGCGCAACTGGATATTCGTCAAAGTGGTGACTGATGAGCCCGGTCTGTTTGGTTGGGGAGAAGCAACGCTGGAGTGGCATTCACGCGGTGTCGTTGGCGCAATCGAAGACGTGGCAGAACTGCTGATCGGCGAAGATCCGACTCGTGTCGAACATTTGTGGCAGATGATGTGGCGTCAGCATTTCTGGCATGGCCATGGCGTGGTGCGGTCGACTGCAATTGCCGGAATAGATTTGGCACTTTGGGACATCGTGGGTAAGATCCACGGAGTGCCCTGTCACAAACTTTGGGGCGGGCCCGTGCGTGATTACATCCGGCTCTATTGCCACCTAGGTGGTGGGAATCTGGAGAGTTTTTACGAAACACCAGTTGATAATGCCAAACAGTTTGGCGAGCTGGCTAGCCAAGCGGTCGAAGAAGGGTTTTCCGCATTTAAATCGATGGCAGTCCCACCGACCATGCCTTTGGAAGGACTCAAGCCGGTAAAGGCTGCTGAAGCTTGTGTTGCTGCTATGCGCGACGCGGTCGGTGACGAGATCGACATTATGGTCGATTGCCACGCCCGGCCTTCGCCCGCGATGGGGATGCAGTTCGCGAAAGCCCTGGAAGCTTTTGGGCTCTACTTTTTTGAGGAACCCTGCTGGCCGGAAAACATTGAAGGTCTGGCCGCTATTAATGCCGCCGTCAGCACCCCAATCGCCACGGGTGAGCGGCTCACTCACCTTGCTGCGTTTCGCGATCTCTTCGCTGTTCGCGGCTGCGAAGTCTGCCAACTCGACCTCACTCACTGCGGTGGTTTCTCCGAGGCGCGCCGCATTGCTGCCTTGGCCGATGCGCACCGCATTTCGCTCGCTCCTCACAATCCGCAAGGACCGGTCAGTACTGCCGCTTCGTTGGAGTTTGGTTTTTCGCAGCCAAGCTACATCATCTGCGAATCAGTACACAACGATGTGCCCTGGCGAGATGATGTGGTCACGGAGGGGTTTACGATCGATGAGTTCACGCGTACTGTGAAACCGAATACAAAACCGGGACTAGGTATCGAGATCAACGAGGACGAGGTAAAGAAACACCCGTTCGAGCAGGAAATTCCGCAGCAGGTATTTTACCGCGACGGTGCCGTTGGAGATTGGTAGAGGTGAATCAGGTGTTCTCTCGTCCTGAGGTTGATAAATTGCTCCGTGGCGTATTACCCGTGGTGCAAACCCCGTTTGCAGATGACGGAACAATCGACACCCCAACTCTACATCGTGAAATTGATTGGGTTTTCGAAGCCGGCGCAAACGGAGTTGTTGTGGCGATGGTCAGCGAGATTTTGCGGATGGATCACCATCAGAGAAAGGAATTGGTCGAGTCAGTCTGCGGGGCGGGGAAGGATCGCGGGAGTATTGTCATCAGTGTCGGTGCCGAGACGAAGGACGAAGCGGTCGCGTTTGCGCAACATGCGGAGCGTCTAGGAGCAAACGCTGTTATGGCTATACCACCGGTTAAAAAGCCATTAGGAAAGCCCGATACTTTTGATTACTTTGTGGCGATAGCCGAAAGTGTTTCGGTTCCCCTCATCGTTCAGGATGCTTCAAGTTATGTAGGATCGGCTATCGACCTGACTGTATATCTTCAGTTGTTAGAACGATTTAGTGCGGACTGCATTTTCTTCAAGCCAGAGGCCAGCCCGCTGGGCCCCAATCTTTCCAAACTGAGGGACGCAACTCATGGGGAAGCACGGGTATTCGAGGGCTCGGGAGGTATTAATCTGGTTGACTGTTTTCACCGAGGCATTGTCGGAACGATGCCAGCTGCTGATTTGCTCGATGGGATTGTAGTTTTGTGGAAAGCGCTCGAAGCCGGCAATGAGGATCGGATTTACGAGTTATCGCCTCTCATTTGCGCGATTGTTGCCTTGCAAATCCAAGGTGGTCTCGACGGTTTCTTGGCGATCGAAAAATACCTGCTTAAAAAACGCGGTATCTTCGCTAATACACTACAAATTCAGCCTGTTGATTGGGAGCTCGACTTTGAAACAGCAGCGGAAGTAGATCGTCTTTTCGCCCGGCTCCAAACCGCCCTTTCTTAACAAATTCTTCAACGAACGTGCTCGGCTTCTTGTCCCCTACTCAGCTTTGCTAATGCCCATCGTTTAGTCACTGGAGTGTGATCAAACATTTAGGAAATACCGGCCATGTAATTGAGCACCGTGTGGGCTTATACCAGATTAGAGACTAAAACCTTTACCGCTTCTTGCGTAGTGGATTTTCGGAATTAGGGATATTTTAGTACCAGCATTTCTGGAGAACTCGTGATTCTGAACGGTTCGCTGGAGACGACCTCCAGAACAAGATCGCGAAGTCCGTAGCCCTTCTTTTTCAGGTTGGCTGTAGCCCGGTTAATGTGGGGTCGGTCCCGAATAGTCATTTCACGTCCGATGGCATAGACCATCATCTTATCGGTCAGGCTATGTGCGAACTGATCTTTGCGTCCAGCCAGAATGGATCGCAAACCCTCGATGCCGTCAAACGCTGTCCCATCCGGAAGGTTTCCTTGCGTATCCACCAACAACCTACGGTCGTTGTCGTAAAATTCACGGCGGCCGCCGACCGCATCGAAGCCTTCCAGAGCGAATCCCAGCGGGTCAATCTTGGCATGACATTCGGCACAGGTAGCTACTTTACGGTGTTTTTGCAATTGTTCGCGAATGGTGGTGGCACCTCGAGTATCCGGTTCAATGGGTTCTACATCGGGAGGGGGTGGCGATGGGGGAGAACCGAGGATATTTTCCAGAACCCAGACTCCGCGAATAACCGGGGAGGTATCGATTCCGTTGGCGGTTACCGTCAGGACGCTGGCCTGTCCAAAGAGGCCGCCGCGTTCCTGGTTGGGAATTTGGACCTTTTTGAATTGCTGGTCGACGAGTCCCTTGGGCCATTCAAAGGTTGAAGTATCCCAACCATAGTGCCGCGCCAGGGAGCGGTTGACGAAAGTGAAATCCGATTCGAGAAAATGCCCGATATCCATGTTTTCGACTAGCAGGTGCTGAAAAAACAGGTGCGTTTCTTGCCGCATGGCAGTTTCCAGGTTGCCCACATAGTAATCGCTGAAAGTGTTATGATCCGGCGGCATTTCACCTAGTTTATACAGTGTTAGCCACCGGTCGGAAAAGCTCTTGCTAAAGGCCTCGGCTTTGGGATGCCCCAGCATGCGGAGAGTTTGCTCCTGCAAAATATCCGGGTCTTGCAGGCGCCCATTTGAAGCCAAGGCCATCAGTTCATCATCCGGCATGGAAGACCAGAGAAAGTAGGATAGGCGTGAGGCGATTTGATAATCCGGTGGAACCGGGGTGCCGTTCACTTCTCCAGCCGGCAGGTAAAGAAACCCGGGGGAGCAGAGCACAGCCTTGAGAGTGGTCTTCAGGGCTTCCTGCTTGTTGCCTTCGGCATTGAATTGATGCTCGTAAAGTGCAATCAAGGAATCCAGCTCTTCTTGCAGGACCGGCCGGCGAAACGCTTTGGTGGCGAAGTTTTCCAAAAGGGTAAGGACGTCGTTCTGCTCCTGCGGGTTTTCACCAAACACGGTCTTGTGTGCCTTAGTAGGCCACTCCGTATTTTGGGGACCGGAAAGTTCTACGCCAAAGATGCGGATCTGGGGCGTGCGGATGATTTGACATACTTCCCACCAGGTCGGGAAGGGGTAGGCTATGGGATATTTCTCGGGGTATCGTTCGTTAATGGCAGCGGGCAGGCCCTTGAACCAGTAGGGACCATTGTCGTAAGTCAGGCGCGGCAGGAACCCCTTGTCGAGCCAGATGGTACCTTCCACCCATTCGGGGTCGTTGTCCGGCAGGTCGAAACGCGCGAGTATCTGTTCTCCGGCCTGTCGCAAATCCATACGTCCCAGGGAATCCTTCCCTGAAACGACCGCCAGCCGTATGGGCGCATCCGTATTCGTACCTATAAGATCTTCATCCCAAGGGTGATTGCGGTTAAGGCCCGCGGCTCGAATACGTATCTTGTAGTAGCCGCTGTGTGGTACACCTTGCTTAATGGCGTCTATAGGACGGTATCCAAAACGTTCCTTCGTTCCCTGAAAAATTGAAGTGTAACCTGGATTGCGATCCCGTTCCACGCGTATCCAGCGAGAGTGCGGATCGGTTGTGTAATCCAGCGGCGGGCTGAATTTCCAATGCTGAGCTTCGGGCTTTTCTTTGGCGTCAAAAGCCCGCTCGATCACTTGGTCTGCCGCATCGAGGTAATTTTCCAGGAGGTAGCTGGAGGTGACCAGGGCGGCGCCCAGATTGTCGAATCCATCAACTTCATCGTCTTCGGGGAAGCCGGTTGTTGGATCGAAGAGCGTCATGTTGAATCCGAAGAGATCCCGGACTGTATTTAAATATTCCCTACGGTTGAGCCGACGCAATATGGGAGCAGGGCTCTGGTCCTCATTAAGGGCTTGGGCCACGGCAATTTCCCCGGTCAGTATTGCAACCACGTTTAACACTTCATCCTCATCGGGATGCAGGTCGGCCTCCTCAGGCGGCATATCTCCAAGATTCAAAAGGTCGAGTATGTCCTGCCATTTGATGAGGTTGTCGTCGTCGGCCAGCTCAGAGGCGAGGGTATCGAAGCGGCGATCGCCCTTTTGTTTTTCTTCTCCATGGCAGGAGAAACAGTAGGTTTTAAGGAAAGGCCTGACTTCCTTCTCCAACTCAATTCCGGTGTAGGCAAGGCTCCAGCTTCCCGTCGTTAAAAGGAGTGGAAGGACTATCCAATTGAATCTGAGTTTTGAGCGAATCATACGAAGGGGTTGTAGGTTCCCGTACTGGCGTTGAATACATCGGTTTCCATCCCGAAACTCTGCAGGACCGTGACGTAAAGATTGCACAGGGGGACGCGTTTTGGCTTTTCTTCCGGTAGTCGAACGTGTCCTTGGTGCCGATAACCGCCTCCCGCCAGGATGATCGGCAGATTCTTGTTAGAGTGGGAGCTTCCGTTGCCCATACCGCTGCCAAAAAGAATTTGCGTACTATCAAAAAGGGTACCTCCCTCCGGCAACTCAGTGCCTTTCAATTTATCGAGGAAATTACTGAATGACTCGACCATAAAAGCCTCAATAACTGTCAAGCCTTCCAGAAGTTCGGGTGTTTGACCGTGGTGTGAGTATCCGTGGTAACTGTTTTTTAACCCGAGGTAAGTGGTGTCAAAACCTTCAGGCATCTCCAGGGTAATGACCCGGGTGGAATCCGTTTGAAGAGCCAAGGCCATGAGATCGTAAAATACAGGAAGAGACTCCACAAACTCGCCATCCTCAGGAGATTCCCGGCCGACGGCAGGTTTTGGCTCGTGCAGCCAGTGTTCGTTCATCTTGAGACGCTTCTCCACATCACGGATGGATTCGAGGTACTCCTCCAGCTTGTCCTGATCACGGTTGCCCAGCCTTCGGTTCAGGGAATGGGCCTGCTCGTTGATGGCGTCGAGGATTGAGCCCTGCAGCTTATTTTTGCGACCCAGCCTTTTTTTCATAACCGCAGTGTCTTCTACAAAGAGGCGCTGAAACACTTCTCGCGATTTATTGATCGTCGGTACGTTAATGCTGGTCCGTGTCCAACTCATTTCGCAATTGCCGCCCACGCCTAGGTTAAGCACTGGAAAACGGGTTTGGGTGCCTACAAACTCGGCGGCCTTCTGGTCCAGGGAAATGTTTCCCTCAGGCATGGCGTGCGCCTCCATGGTCTTGACGCCGGTCAGAAAAGTATCCGCGGCTTGATGCCCACCGGATACTCCGTGATCGAAATTCGAAAAAATCGTAAAATCGTTCCGGTGCCGTTCCATCGCTGACAGCAATGGCGGCATGAGATAGTCTTTGCCGGGAGCCGTGGGAAAGAAGCGTTGAGGAACCATCCCATACGGGTTGCCAATGCAGACGAGCCTTTTTTGAGCGGATTGCCCGGTTGTGCTGGCGGCCAGTTGGGAAAAGCGTCCAAAGGGTTTCATGCCTTCCAGCATGGGTAAGGCCAAGCCTACGCCTGCAGCCCGAAGGAAGTTACGCCGGTTAATTTTTGGCAGTCGATTCATATTTCACAGGGGACAGAGACGTAATATCTGAAAAGGGGGTTTCCATTTACTATTAGAAGAACCTGAAGAATGTCAATGTCCGGTTTTAGTATGAAAGTGAGCGGGTGATTTTGAAAGATGTCATTCGTTACTATTCTATGAAGGCCCCTGTCGGGGTCATTCCTTGGTACCGAAGACCGCAGGTCGACACCCCGCCATCTTGATGAAGATCAGCGGAGTCAACTGATGGCTTCGCGTGTCGCCTTTGGCTCGGCACAAGGTTTGAACTGTTGAAATCTAATTCGATGTTTTTTCTAGAAGAAATAAAAGATAACCGTATTTTGAATACGGAAAGCCAGAGTCCCAATAGAACTTAATTATTTGAAATAGGTTCATATCATTTTTGTCGCGTTTTCAGTGAAGAGTCAAAGACGCCAAGCGGGTGATTCGTCTATTTTTTATTTTAACGACTCTCTTTACAGACCAGGCACAAAACACTTTTGGCTTCCCTTATTTGCGAGGAGCCAAGGCTTTATCGACCATATTTATGTAAATGCTGACTTCCTTTTCTTCACTCTTGGGTTGACCGGCAAGATCGGAAGTGTACGTGAACGCCCAGTAACTCAGACTGAGCTTTCTGTTATCTTTAAGATCCCATATATAGACTTGGTTTTCCACCTCTACATCCGTTTCGGTTTTGGGTTCGACAGGTCCAAAAAGCTCAGAGTAATGCGCTAGCAATTCATTGAATTTGACGATGCCATCCAAATATTCCAGTCGATTGCGGCTCCCTTGAATTAATTGTATGAGGCCGTCGGTGGACAACCCAATTTTGTAGACATCTAAATAGGGAACGGGATCTGGTATAGGATCTGGTATATACAAATGGGGTGTTAACACCTCCCAATTGGATGAATCTGCCTTCTCTGCCAGCTTTAAGCCGAATAAGGATAACTCGGGTTCCCCGGCTTGAATTTTTTCAGAGAAAGACAAAACAACCACTGAAATCGCCAACCGGGTTAAGATTAAACTGTGCCTATTGAAAATTTGCATGCCTATTACCTGCTAACCTATCAACAGCCATTCGATCAACCAAATAGTTTGTCCGCTCTTAATCAATGCAGAAGTGGCCTTTACCGGATTCTTGGCTGCGGTGCGCAGTTTAGATGAACAGATGAAGATCCCGATAGCTTTCATTGGTCGAAGAAGATTTAATTCCTTTGTTTAACGGTCTGAGGAATGGCAAGGAGTTGCTGAGACAAATTACAAATACTCAATGGTCTGGACTTTGATCTTGTCAAAACCAGCACTTCGGCGTGTAGATAAGGCACTACGCCTCAAACAATCACGGCTCTTCGTGCTCGGGCTGTCCTTACGCCGCTAAAACGTCCTCCGGTTTCAGCAATTGGCGTTATTCCTAATGCGGCTCTTGCCCACGCCCACGGCCTCGAACTTTCAAGCCACCTTTTCCCTGAATTTAGCGCTCATTTGCTTTGTGTCACTCCAACGGCACATTGGCTGGAATACGTGGACTGGGCCGTTGCGATCCTGGCCCGTCCGGTTGAAGTCAGGAATGGATGTGTTCTGCTCTCAGAACTACCGGGGACTGGTATCGAATGGGATGAGGATGCGGTGCGTCAGTATTCGATTGAATAGTAACTCACGAATAGCCGACTCAGTAAAAGCTCTTTTTTCGGAACCTTATTTTGAACTGACCATGGATGGGATTCCCGTTTGCATCAATCAAGACTAACGCGCACATCTTCATTGAATAATTCGCCATTCACACCGTGGTGACGAAAGCGGGCTGTAGGAACTCCATTATCGCGTTCCATCGTTACGGTGAGGAAGCCTCCTTTATCGGGCCCATAGTAAAGGTGCATGGAAGTGTCGTCATTGAGCATTGAGATCGCGTGTTTGTCCGACGAGGCACCTGCCGCATACTCGAGCATACCCGTTTTGGGATGCCGGGAAATGTACTGCCAATGGCGGTCACCGCAGATGAAGTACATATTCTTTTGCGAAGCGATATACTCGCGCAGCATATCCCCTTCGTAGGACCAGCCTTCATCCGCGTGATTGTCGTTCATATCGCCCTTCCATAAATGATCGGGCCCAACCATCGGTGTCGGACTAATCAAGATCTTGAAAGTCGCGTCGGAAGCTTCGACGGTTTGCTTGAACCACCTGACCTGTTCTTTCCCCCATAGAGATTTGTCGGGGCCGTCCGGATCAAAATTCGGACTGCGGAAATCTCTCACTTCAATCATCCATATCTGTAGATCTTTACCCCAGCGGAAAGTGCGGAAGTGTCTCTTGTCACTCATGGGAACCTGCTCATCAAATACTTGCTTCCCTTGCTCGTAGGTAAACAAACCCATTTCGTTTTGCATCGTCGGCCAGCAATCGTTGTCCCAGGAATCGTGATCGTCTTTCATCCAGTAAGAGGGTACTTCCTTCAGCAGTTCAACCAGATTGGTGAGTCCGAACATGCGATTCCACCGGTACCGCGCAGCGTCAATGTGGGTCGCATAAGGGCCGGGTAAGTCGTAATAGACGACATCTCCGGCGTGTACCATAAAGTCCAGATTCATCGACTTCATGGTTTTAAAAATCCGGTGCCCCTTGTCTCCGTCGTCTCGATTATAGTAATCTGTGCAGGTAGTGACGGCGAAGGTAATGGGTTGGGCGGCTTCGGCAGATGGCGCGGTTGTAAAGAATCCAAAAACGGTCGAAGAGGTCTTGCTTGATTTGTTCTTCCGAGCATCGACCTTGAGTGCGTATTTCGTTCTTGGTTTCAATCCTGACAGGGGAAAGTGTTTTGTGTAGTCGCTATCTGAATCGACGGGCAGCCAATCGAGCACTTGTTTCGAAGAGTCATTCTGCGCCTCCCAGTAGCTTAGTCGAACTTCTCCTCTAGTTCCAGGAACGGCATGCGGAGTGTCGTCGAGTGATGCACCTTCCGGAAGTTGGTAGCCGTATCCCTTTTCCAGCCCCAGTTCATGATCTTCGTATCCAATAATTTTGGGAATTATTTTCCGGTCGAGGCTTGTGAATTCAAGCCCATCACTGAGGGGCTTTTCTATCTCGGTAATGCGAGTCCAAATAATAGCGGTCGTTTGGGAAACTTCGCCGATTTTGATGCCGTTAGCCTGGAAAACTTCTTCGTCCGCTTGTTGGCTGCATCCGAAAAGGGCCGCTAAGGAGGTCAAAATGACTAACAGCAGGTGTAGTTGTTTCTTATGGGGATTCTGCATAAGGGTATCCTGTTTGATTGTTCATTTTGGTAAAGAAGTTTTCTAATGACCAACCAGGCTTCGTGGAATTCGTAAGAGGGAAGTCGAGGTATTTCCAGTCTCCGCCTACAATGAGGCTAATACTCGATACACCGCGTGAGGTTCGGTAACTATTTTTAGAAAGTATGGTGGCGAATTTTAGTAGCTACCCTCCGCAATGGCGGTCTGAAAAATCTTTTCCATCCTGCTTTTCGTGCGCCTGTGCTTTTTGCTATCTGCCAGGTTTTCGAACTCTTCCGGGTCGGACGGGATGTCGTACAGTTCCTGGCTGCCGTCCTGGTATCGAATGAGCTTATATCTTTCCTGCCGAACCAGGTTATTGTTTACATCGGCATAGGTGCTGTGTGCGGGTGCCCTGCGAGTC
>Ga0315339_1001528_pt1 | contig 20245 bp, 23 predicted proteins | sample ASW17metaG_FD_204514 | JGI IMG/M metagenome (GOLD analysis project Ga0315339, IMG submission 204514) | Ammonia-oxidizing marine archaeal communities from Pacific Ocean, United States - ASW #17 | ecosystem: Environmental > Aquatic > Marine > Oceanic | place: USA: California | collected 2016-12-05
TATGTGCTCATACCTCTGCTCTCCTTGATCTACGGCGCCCGTGAGGCGGTCGCGATGGTCATGTTCATGGTTACTTTGGGTAGTGTCGGGCTGGCATTCAACACGGCCCGGCACGCCGCATGGAGGCAGATCGGGCCGATGAGTGTTCTCGCCATGCTCACGATCCCCGTTGGTAGTTTGATCTTACTCACCGTTGATCCCGAACTCATGCGGCGCGCCATCGGTATGGTCATTCTCGTATTCGCGGCTGCATTGTTGATGGGGATCGCGTACAGGGGCCCCAGGAACCTGATTACGGCCGCCCTGGCGGGCATTGTGGGCGGCTTGACACACGGTGCCGTTGGTCTTGGCGGCCTCGCCGTAAGTCTTTACGTCTTGTCGTCTGAAGACTCTGTCGCTGTTCAGCGTGCCGGCGTTGTTGTATTCAGCGCACTGGTTGCGGCCGTCAGCACCATCGTCTTGACCATCTCCGGCGTTGTCGATTCGACATCGATCACGCGGGCACTCATGTTGATGATCCCGTTCGGGATTACACTATGGTGCGGGGCACGTGTGTTCAGATCCACCCCCGTACCTGTCTTCAGGCGCATCGTTTTGGTCTTGGTCTTGGCGCTTGGCATCATCACTCTAATCGCCTGAGGGCATTCCATCTATCAGCCGCGACTCTGGGTCAGTGAAAGGCAGCGTCATTCGCACTCGTCCTCGCAGACGCAAACCCACTTGGCATTGTGCCGGTGAATTTGAAGCCGGGTTCCTACCGTGTCGCTTTCCGAGAACGTGATCGGGTTGGCGATCAAGCAATACTCACTCGTCGGGACGCTCGAACCGAGCGCGCAGTCGCCGAGCGAAACGAGAATTACCATCCACCATCCGCTCCACCTTCTGAGCGCGTGATACATGCTCAAGAACATGTGACTGAGCTTTGGAGGTAGCTTGATCGACACCAGCGCGAATAAGGCGGGTGTGGAAACAGAACTTGAAGACTGTGGTAACGAGTTTGGCAACACCACCGAGTGCTGACAGCCATGTCACCGGGCTCGCTCTTTAACGAACATCGCGACTGCTGCTGCGATTGCCGAACACCAAATCCCTCGGCGTCGATGGTTACTCGGCCAACACCTAGCGCGTGGTTTCGTATCGTCGACGATCTCACCCGGTGGTGTCGGCAAGTCCACGCTCGTATTTGCCGATCACGTCGCCTTGGCTGTCGGGGAGCAACTGCTATGGGACACGCCAGTCGAGAAGACCAAGTCGTGGGCCATCAACCTTGAGGACAGCAGAGACGAGCTACTGCGACGTCTCTACGCGACGACGAAATCATTCGCAGCCGAATGGGATGAGGTCCGCCAGATGGTGGCCGTTAATAGCGGGCATGATCAGCGGATCATTGTTGCCGACACTGACCGCAAGGGAAATGTAATCCCGACAGTCGACGCCAAGGCGTTGCTTGAAGAAATCGAGCGCCATGGGTTCGGCTACGTATCCATCGATCCGTTCGTCCGCAGCCATTACGCCGACGAGAACTCGAATAAAGAGATCGATGGCGTGATGGCGATCTTCACCGAGATCGCATCTCAAACCTGTGCGATTGAGTTGGTGCATCACACTCGCAAATCGCAGCAAGGTACCGGTGGCGCTACTCCCGGTAATGCTGAGACCGCACACGGTGCATCATTATTGATCGCAGCGGTGAGGTCTGCACACACTGTGAAATCACGCCCGCTCTTGGGGAAACAGCAGACATTGCGGAGGGGTTAGTCGGCTTCGCCTCCGAAATTGGAAGGCATTAAGTGGCATGGTAGGAGACGGGGTTTGACCCAAGTCGGTCACGCCGTCAGCACGTGTGACTGAGCGAAATATGCCATAGTCAATCCTATTCTCTTTGGTTGAGTTTGAGTGAGATGTTAGAGTCCATCAATTGGTCACGATCTCCGACTTGGGTGTTATCAGGCAGGCCGAGTTAAGCACCGGCCGCAACGATACAAAGGTGGCAAAATGAGCGTTCAGGAAACTATGGGGAAATCATCGGACGCGAACTTGGCCGCTCCGTACGGCGGGTACTATTCGCGCGGTGTGGTGGCACCAGAACCCGAGCTAACGGCGGTTGGGCCGGGAACGCCAATGGGCGAGTATCTGCGCAGTCAGTGGCAGCCTGTATGTCTTTCCGAACAGATCACTGACCTGCCGCTGGCGATTCGGATCATGGGGGAGGACCTAGTCGTCTTCCGCGACAAGTCTGGACGGATCGGAATTCTGCACCGTCACTGCAGCCACCGCGGCACTTCGCTGGAGTATGGCATCGTCTCCGAGCGGGGCATCCGCTGCTGCTATCACGGCTGGTTGTTCGACGTCGACGGCACGATCCTTGAGACGCCTGGCGAACCGCCTAACTCGAAACTCAAGAACAGCATCTTTCATGGTGCTTATCCAGCGCTGGAGAAGAACGGTCTCGTCTTCGCGTACATGGGACCGACGGACAAGAAGCCGCTGTTCCCTCAGCGCGAGCCATACGACCTGCCTTGCCAAACGGTCAAGGCATTTTCGCTGGACCTCAGCAACAACTGGCTACAGAGCTATGAAAATACGATGGATCCCGTACACTCGGTGTTCCTGCACCACCGGAGTACAGGCACACAGTTGACGCCGGCTTTTGGCGAAATTCCACACGTGGAATATCAAGATACGGGCAACGGCAACGGAATGATGTACATCTCTAAACGCCGGATGAACGACGAGATGATCTGGGTGCGACACGTGCACTGTATCTTTCCGAATGAGGCGCACGTTGGGACAATTTTTGACATGGACTACACTGTCGAGAATCACTTCCGTCGAGTCTTTATCTCACGCTGGATCGTTCCTTATGATGACACGTCTTGCGCAATGATTGGCTGGCGATTCTTCAGCGATGAATTGCCGGGCGGTGACGCGAGTGCCTGCGGCTATAACAAGATCGATTTCGGCGGCCAGACGGAACAACCCGACTACGAATCAAAACAGCGTTTTCCAGGTGACTGGGAGGCGCAAGCCAGCCAAGGCCCAATCGCGGTTCACGCGGCCGAGCACCTCGGCGCCACGGACACCGGTGTCGCGCTAATGCGGCGCCTGCTTCGTCGAGCAGTGCGCGGTGAGGCGCCAGCTGCAGGGTCCGCGCCCGAAGGCGTTGACGACGCTGTTACGCGGCTGAATGCCGAATTGGCTTACTGCCAGGATAGTGTGCTCCACGTGCCCAAACACCGGACCTCCGAGGAGGACTGGTCGCTACTAGGCGACGTTGGCCGCAAGGTCACGGACGTCCTGATAGAAGCCGACGGCCTCGAGGGCGAGCAGCGTACGGGGCAGGTCGTTTCGCGGCTAAAGGAGCTGACTGCCTCCTACGCGTCTTGAGTCGGACTCGGTTCTAACGGATGGCTCGCTTGGGCGCGCCGTCGGATGAATTGACAGGAAAGATGTTTCTTTGCGGCATCCCACGCAACAACTTCGTCCGAAAACTGATCCGCCTTAACTTGAGATTCCAAGACCCCGTCCTCAACTTGAACGCTCTGATTGTTCGGTGCTGTGACAGGATATGTCGACAATTGGCTATTTCAGCCCAATCGACGCTCTATAACTCGTGTCCGTTTGGCGGGTGATAGTAGACATTCAGTCTGCATGTGACAGCTTTAATCTCGGAAGCGGAAGGGATTCAGGGCAGCAGTTGATGACGGCCTCTGACCAATTCCGTTGATAAAGTCAGTCTTGTCCATGGGCAAGACCGACTTTATCAACGGAATCGACCCAACGCGGAAATTTTAGTCAGGCGGGGGAAGGGCTTCCTATCCGCTCCTTGGGTGCTGAAATATGATGATACGCCTGTTCGGCAGCCTACGGCACAGCACGATCGCCCGGTGGGCCCTTAGCTGACCGTAATTCCTTGTTTCCCTAGAGCTACACGTCTAGGTTCGAGATTGCTTTATATCCGGCGTTGAAGGAGCCAGTTCTCGCCCATCCTATCCTTTCCTGATCTCGGGGAAGGGATTCTCAAGCGTGCCGCATCAGAAGCTGGCATCTGCCACGGCGTCACCCGCGTGCTTCAGATATTGCGCGACGTAGTCCACACCAACCAGATCCGTGAACGAATCCATCAACCGCCTGGTCACCGGACCCGGCACAGCCCCATAGCACTGACCGTTCAGGCTTCGTACGGGGCAGATGCACAGGGCACTCGAACTGAAGAACACCTCGTCCGCGATCCAGGCCTGGTGCAACGAGATGGCTCTTTCTTCAACAGGGATACCGCTGTTGCGGCAGAGTTCCAGCACGACGCCACGGGTGATGCCCGCGAGAATGTAGTCGGTCGAGGGTGTCGCGACGATACCTCCCTTGACGGTGAAAACGTTGCAGCCTGCTCCCTCGCAGATATCGCCGTTGTCATCTAGCAACACTGCCCACGACCCGGGCGCGTAGGATTCGACTTCCCGTTGCGCCAACATCATATTCATGTAGTTATTGACCTTGGCATTTGGACTGAGCGCGCTTGGCGGTGTGCGCCGCAGGGACGAGACCACCGCATCGATGCCGTCCCGGTACATCGAAGCCCGCGCCTTTAGAGGGAGTGGCGTACACTCGATGAGCACAGTTGCACCAACACGGGCCGGTTCCTCTCTGTCAACCACGATCTGGCCACGGGAGATGCGCTGCGAGATCCAGTAGTCGTCATCGGGATCGAGCAGATGACGATTCATCTCGACGATCTGCTCGGTGGTTTTGGTCATCTCTTCCTTGTTCAAGATCGGGTCGATCCGCACGTAAGCCAAGGTGTCGTAAAGGCGATCTATGTGCTCTTTCAGGCGGAATATGCGTCCCCCAAACGTCCGTGCCGTGTCGAATACGGCATCGCCGTAGACGAACCCCGTATCGCGGAAAGAGATAGACGCCTGGCTCTCCGGCAATATCTCGCCGTTCAGATAGACGACCCGTTCGTTGCGCCTTTGTGTGATGTCGTCACTCCTATGACCGGCTACCCCAGTGAATCCTTACCGGCCTTGAGTATGGCGTGGATCATGTCCTGGTGCGGATCGAGGGACTGGGGATAGGCCTTGCGGCTGTGGGTGAGCTCAAGATCTAGCAAACGCATCCAAAGATGCTAGCCGCAAAGTCCTTGGCGTCAAGCGCTCAGGACACTCCGTAATAATCCGCTGAGATGCGAAGCCGGGTTACAGTGTCGTGGATACCTCAGGAAGAGGTACTGGTTGATTAGCTCATTGGTTTGGCCCACAGTTTTTTTAAAAGGCCAGTAAGGAGCTAGGAAATGAGTATGCGGTTCCACAGCATTTTCAGTTTCAGCAAGTTAGCCGTGGTCGCTGCGGCGGCGATGGTTGTATTCAGCCACCCCGGTGTGGCGGAGGAGGATAAAAATAGCGTGCAGCGGTAGCTCCGGGTCATTGACCAAGACAAAGACAAGTTCATTAAAGTTTAGGGGTCAAAGTTATTCATGGCCTTTCTCGCGTACACGGCTTCCGGTTTCCAAAATGCAAACGTTTACTTATTACGGAATGGTCGCGATCCCACGACTGCTCCTCGATGAGCCGTCGTGTTTTGACAAACCGCATGAACCCGGCGACGCCAAGATTAAACGCCATGGATAGGACGACATCCGCCCGCACCTCGTCGAGTTGACGCCAGTGCGGCCACGCGTGATCCAGCTCGGCGCGTGTGGCGTCGAGATCACGTTCGAGGAAGAATAGGGCTTCAGCCACATCCAGTAGACCGACGTCGGACAGATTACGGCTGACACCAATCGTCCAGCGAGGAGGGGAGGCGGTGTCTCGGTAGAGGTCGAGACATAATCCCTCGTGTTCCACTAGCATCTTCTCAAGCGGCGTCATTCGCATCTGAGTCTTCAACCCTGTAATCGCTATTTATCGCGTACCTTCCACCCAATCCCGATTGGAAAATTGTTTGGATTTTATTGACCTTGACCTTGTGTTGGCGGCTGTCACAACGATTGTCGCGGGAGCTGTTTATGGGTTTGCCGGATTCGGTTCGGGATACGTGCTCATACCCGTATTCTCTCTAATTTTCGGCGTTCGTGAGGCGCTCGCTTCGATAGCGATCATGGCCACGTTGGGCGGAATTGGAATGATGATTAACTCAGCTCGGCGGGCCGAATGGCGCCAGATCGGACCTTTGTGCTTTTGCGCCTTGTTAACGACACCTCTGGGTATCGTTATTCTTCTCGGCGTTGACCCTGAACTCATGCGGCGAATTATCGGCGCGCTGGTAATCGTGTCCGCCGCAGCATTGATGATGGGTCTCGTCTATAAGGGAACACGAAACATGATCACGTCAGCCGTGGCGGGCGTGTTGGTTGGCTTGGCACACGGCGCAGTTGGCCTCGGTGGCCTGACAGCCAGCCTCTACATCTTATCGTCGCAGCAACCTGCAATTGTACAGCGGGCCAGTATTGTTGTGGTTAGTACAATCGTTTCCACAATTGCAGCTATAATTTGGACGATCCAAGGTACGGTTGACACGGCGGTCGCTGCACGATCCTTGATTCTGATGATCCCGTTCGGAATTACGGTATGGTGCGGGATGCGCGTTTTCAACGTGACGCCTGGGCCCCTGTTCAGGCGTATCATACTGTTATTCGTTATGACCCTCGGCGTTATCACTTTGTTTGCCTGAAGTAAGGCAGCGTCATTCGCACTCGTCCTCGCAGACGCAAACCCACTTAGCATCAGGATGGTGAATATTGGCCGATCCGCCCACTGGCGACTTGCACGGTGTGGATCGCCATTGACGACGCCACGCCCGAAAACGGCTGCATGAAAGTCGTGCCGGGATCCCATAGGGCGGCGGAACTTCTGCCTCATGTGACGGAGAATGGTGACTACACGCTCTTTCGCAGGGTTGAAGATGTGGCTAGTGCCGAGGCCAACGCACGTGATGTGATCTTGGAGCGCGGTCAGGTTTCGATCCACGACGTCTACATGATCCACGGCTCGCGCCCCAACAAATCTAGCAAGCCACGACGCGGTATCACGTTCCGATACATGCCCACGACCTCTCACTTCAATGAAAAGTCACGCAAGTACGATCTCAATGGCAAGTTGGTCCGAGAGCACGGCGAAGTGAGTACGGCACACCGCAAGTTGTTTCTCATGCGCGGAGTAGATCGTAGCGGAAAGAACCGAATTGTTAACTTTCCCCAAAATCTGGAAGCATTTTGGGATGTAACCGAGGCGGGGCGCCTAGGATGTCCGAAGTCTGGACGCCCTCTCCAGTGTTAACCACCCTCGCGTCGGCGCGGAACAAGCCTTGGATAAATAGCCCCACAGGCCAGAGTGGCCGGGCTCAACCGGTTCTCGCAGTCACCCGAGACTGCCTTCAACAAATCAGGTGACACAAGGTCGTCGCCGTATTGTTTGATTAAGTCCGCCTTGGAGTAACGGCCATAACGACCGCATTCCTCGCACTCGATTTCAACCGGGTCCGTAGGAAAACTCCCGATATTTGGCTGGTGGCTATTCACCTGATCAAAATTCATAAGGAATAGGTATACTGCCTGCTTGGAGAATGGTTCAATCTGACCATTTGGTTGCTGAAGGTGAAGGGTGTATCCATGTCCGTTGCCGCTGAGACAATCTTTGATCCTGCATCGTACGCAAAGGTTCGTCTGCCCCTTGAGGAAGCCGAGACCCTGCCACCCTGGTGCTACACTTCGGAGGTCTATTACTGAGCTGAAGTTGAGCACATGTTTATGAAGGTGTGGAATTTGCTCGGTCGGGCCGATCGTATTCCCAATCCTGGTGATTTCTTCACTGTCAAGTACGTCGGCATCCCAATCATCTTCGTCCGCGGCGAGGACGGCGAAGTCCACGCCTATTCTAACAGCTGCCGGCATCGGGGCACCCGTATCGCGGAAGGTGAAGGCAACTGTAAGAATTTCGTTTGCCCCTACCACGGCTGGGCATACGGTCTGGACGGGTCCCTGAGCGCGGCACCCGGCATGGATGAGACAGCGGATTTCGACTTTGCCGACTATGGCCTGATGCCGCTCCGCCTCGAAACTTGGGGCGGCTTCCTGTTTGTTAACTTCGACGGCACGGCGGCCCCGTTGTCGGATTATCTGGGAAATCTGCCAGTCGAGATGGCGTCCTACGGTCTGGAAGACCTCGTGCTGACGAACCACTGGAGTTACGACGTCGCCTGCAACTGGAAGCTCCATATCGAGAATGCCATGGAGGATTACCATGTGCCTTGGGTGCATTCGACGAGCCTCGACCTGAAAGACGTCAAGTTCTGGAACGTTCCGACCGAAGGCGGCTGGTTCGACATGCGTGAGCGCCACGAGGGTACCCGTGCCCTTCTGGAAGAGGACACCCACCACGGATTCCGCGCATCGCCACCCTTCAGGGCCATGCGGCGGAGGGGACGAACTTCGTCTGCGTAGCGCCTTCGACTTGCCTCGCGCTCACCACGGATTGCTTCTGGTATATTGAGCTGCATCCGCAGGGTCCCGGCAGCACCAAGGTAAACGTCGGCACGTGTTTTCCCAAGGAGACCGTGGCGCGCCCCGATTTCGAGGAGAAGGTCCAGTACTACTACAAGCGCTGGCGCCGGTCGGTAGGAGAGGACAACAACATCTCGACGATTCAGCAAGAAGGGCTGGTATCACCCTTTGTCACGCCCGGGCGTCTGTCGCGCCTCGAACCCTTGGTGCGTAGCCTTGGGGAATGGTGGGTCGACCGGGTCATCGACCGTGGCGCCGCGGTATCGAAGGGGTAATCGCGTCCCGCCCCACCTGGGTGCGGGACCTCATCATTGGTGATCTCAAAGCCCTTCAATTTAGGGGTTGTTGCCAGTCAAACTTACACGTAGGACTTCCGGTACACTTTCGACAACTGCGTCAGGAGCCGCCCCCGGGGCGGTTTTTTCTGGGCGTTTCGATCTCGGTCAAAAGCAACTACAAGAAGCTCGACAAGTCGCTCGATAAGCTCGGGCGCAAGCAACTACTGTTCGCCTTCGCCAAGACGTTGAACGACACCATGAAAGCAGTCGGGAAGTACACGACGGCCCGCACCTACCCGCAATCGTTCGAGGCTCGGAACAAGGCATTCTTCGAGGCATCGATGTTCAAGGGTAATGCAGTGACGTGGGCCACCAAGTCTCGTCTTTCGGTGGCCGCCGAAGATCGCTTCGACCGAGGCAATCTTGAGCACCATGCACGTGGTGGCACCCGATTGGCGAAGGCTGGACGCATTGCCATTCCAGCGCGGTATGTGAAGTCACGACGTGGTGGGGCCCACACACAGTGGTTGATAGTAGGGATATCTGGCCGAGGATACAATCTATCAACGGTATGGGGCGCGAGGTGCCAACCGCCGCAAGCTCTACATCCTGCGCCGTTCGGTACGGATGAGAAAGCGGTTCCCGTTCTACGAAGACGCCGAGCGGATCACGAAGAAGGTCTCACCTCGGTTGTTCAAACGGAACTTCCGTAAGGCTATTCAGACGGCGAAACGGTGATTAACGCCACTTGTCACAAATGTTCCCGCAGGAAGACAACTACATCCCGCCAGTAATCACCGACCCTGAAAAATTTGGTGTGCCCGTCAGAACCGTACGGAGGGTATTCGATAAAACGTACGTTCCGTCCCGCCGCTCTCAGGGCCTTGGTGAGACTGCGGCTCCCGGCGAGCGTGTTCTGGCCGCGTGTGCTCTTAGAGCCAGTATCATTCTTAGCCACCATCAGTAGGACGGAAGCGCTAATAGCATCCAACTTCTCCATGACCCTGTTCATCTGACTCCGCCCTCCCATCGCTGGCGCCATGACCACGAGAGCCTGGAGATCGTCACGTTGAGTGGCGGCCATGAGCGTTAGGAGGCCACCACGCGAAAACCCCATGAGAGCGACCCGCCGCGGATCCACATAAGGCAGGTTCAGTCCGTAATGCATACCAGCGAATACGTCATCAATATGCCCGCGCATCGAGCGCGTCTGGCGACGGATCGGTGCCAAACCAACAAACCCCCCATTCTCTAGGGCCTCGCAGGTTTCTCTTGGGGCACCGCCTATGATGTTGCCCAAGCCGCCGTGATTATAGACTACAAGGGGAAATGGCCCGCGACCTGGGGGCCTGCACAGGTACCCTCGCAATGGCGTCGGCGTGGAGGTGTAGGTAACCAGTTCGGCGCCCGCGTTCGCGACATTACTCGGAAAGACAAATATGGCAGCAATAATTACTGCAAAACCGATCAGAATGGCGTGTGGCGTCTTCATGGCTGTCACCTCATTGGTTTCACAAAGTTAGCGGGTCCTTCCGGGCCATTTTACCGGGGGTAATGCGCGACCCCGATTGTTTCCTAGCGACAGATATTTCAGGTCAGGAGCTTGAGTAGCTGGGCACATAACGGCGCCATCGAATAATTCTCAGCAAAGCGGCTTGCAATTCGTGAGCGGATTAAACACGCGATGATCGAGCTTGGTCCGACGCGGGATGTGGTGGTCGATTGCTGCGTGTTTGGGGAGCCAGCACGGCGTTATGTGGAGATATTGAGGCTCGGTCTTCGCACCTTGGTGGATCACTACGGGATGCCGTGAAGGTTTAACGCTGCGGCGTTCGGGACTAGCATCTTTGGATGCGTTTGCTGATTTCCGCCCTGACCGCACTCATGTAACGGGGTCATGTAACGGGGTCATGCACCAGGACCCCTAAATACTCCTGTAGAGAAGACTGAACAGGAGGATATCCCATGAAAAATGACCACCGAAAACCAGACACCAGAACCCTATGGGATCTGAAGAGAGCACTTCTAACTGATAAACCTAAAGAGGAACGTATTCTGGATACGGTGAATCGAGTCATCTCCAGAATTCAAAATGACGAAAGGAAATGCTTATGATCAAACACCCTTACCAGACCTGCTTGAAATGTCTGACGTCAACGTCTATGGGAGGTATTGAGTTGATTTCATAGGAGATGATTTCTGCTGACATTAACGATGGATTAAGCCGTGTTTGTTAAGTTGCAGCTTGTGCGAACGCGGGGAAGTTGAGCGCTTGCGGGAAAAACCGAGCCGCGCCTGCGAGTGAGACATCAAGCGACGGCAGCAATCGGGCGTACGCATTCGAAAATGTCACTGAGGGACCACTTCAAGTCAGCACAAGAAACGTTGCGCGTGTTCGTGCGCGATGTGCGGGGTGCCGTTGCGATTGAATTCGCCCTGGTGATGTTGCCATTCTCGTTGCTCATTTTCGGCATCATTGAGGTCGCGGTTCTCTATATGGGAGCGATATCCCTTGAAGACGCTGTCGCGAGCGCGGGGCGGCAAATTCGAACTGGGACCGTTCAATCTGCTGGGGACACCAATGCACAGCTGGCAGCTTTTCGACAGATATTCTGTGCCGAAGTCGCCGCAGTCGTGTCGTGCAACAACAATTTGACCATCGACGTCCGTTCGTTCGGCAGTTTTGCCGCCGTGACGTTCACACCCCTGATCGACGAGGACACGGGCGAACTCATACCGACCACATTTACCCCCGGCGGAAGGGGTACTATCAATCTTGTCCGTGTTGCCTATTCTTATGACATCATGACGCCACTGTTGAGCCGGTATCTCGGCGATGGCTCCACGGGCATAAAAACGCTCGAAGCCAGCACTGTGATAAGGAACGAGCCGTTTTGATGATGAGGACAATTCAAAATCTGAGTCGAACCCTGTGGCGTGATGTGCGAGGTGTCTCAGCGATCGAGTTCGCCCTCATACTTCCGGTCGGCCTTGTAATGCTGTATGGCGCGGCGGAGTCGGGCTATCTGTTGTTACTCGATCGTAAAGTGACGGCCGCAACTCAAAGTGCAGGAGATTTGGTTGCCCAGGAAGAAGCCGTGACGGCTGCCGACCTGACTGACATACGTAATGCCGTAAACAACATTCTACGCCCCTACCCGACTGCCGATCTCGTGTTCAGCGTCGCCAGCGTCTCGATTAATGACGACGGCGCTCAGTTTCTCGATTGGATCTTCCCAGCTTCCGCGACGTCGCCAATTGCTTCGGGAAATATTCCAAATGGTCTTCTTTCAACGACCTCCCAGAGCGTGATCGTGGCGGATATGAGCTACCCCTACACCCCAAATCTCTCTATCGATTTGTTTTCTGGATTCACAATTACCGATCGTGCGTACCTTCGCCCCAGGAACGGTGGCAAAGTGACATTGAACTAGAGGTGAAATATTGATCGATAGTTGCTACGACCTTCGTGAAATAGGCCGTCGCCTGGTCTCAGATCGTAATGGCGCCGTGGCCATTATCTTCGCCCTCGCGCTCATACCCTTGACGGTCGCCAGCGGTCTCGCGGTGGATCTCGGCCGTGCCTATATCGTCAAGAACAGGCTCGCGTACGCTTTGGATGCAGCCGGGCTGGCGGTTGGATCAAGCTCCAGCAGAGACGCCCAGGAACTGCAGGCGCTGGCACAATCCTTTTTTGACGCCAACTATCCCGCGGATGAGTTCGGCGTCCCGGTAACACCAACACTGACAATCGATGAGGAGTCAAATCTGATTACCTTGTCCGCTACGGCAGATGTGAACACACTGCTGATGCAAACCGTTGGAATCGAAACGATTACAGTCGCCGCGACGACACAAATCACGAGCGAGACGACCGGACTCGAAGTGGTATTGGCGCTGGACAACACTGGATCCATGTCCGGTAGCAAGCTGGCCGCATTGAAAACCGCATCCAATTCCATGCTCGATATTTTGTTCGGCGATGAGACTGAACCCGAGACTTTGTTCGTCGGAATAGTGCCATTCGCCGCGATGGTCAATATCGGTACTGCCAACGAATCTCTGCTTACGTCCGTGAATCAAGCGTTCTACAATCCCGTGATTTGGAGCGCTTGTGTCGATGCCCGATCGAACCCCAGAGACCAGACCGACGACCCACCATCAGCGGAACGTTGGGTGCCCTGGCTCGCGCCGTTCAACTTCTTCTTTAATCGCTTCCCTCCCGTTTTGGGTTCCCGTGGCGAATTCAGAGGCCCAAATTTCGAATGTCCGGTGTCACTGCTACCATTGACCAACGTTAAGTCGGCCATTCAAGCAAAGATCACGGAGATGGTCGCCAACGGCTTCACCCATATCAATTTAGGCGCGGTTTGGGCATGGCGGGTGATCTCGCCCGGTGAGCCATTTACCGAAGGTTCCGCCTACGATGATGACGAGTTCAATAAAGCTGTCATCATCATGACGGATGGCTCAAACACGCCGGGTGACTCGCTTGGTTCGGCGTATGACGGCCTGGTTCCTTCCAGTCAGCTGAACTCACGGTTGCTGACAGTGTGTGAGTCAATGCGAGATCTTGGTATTTTGGTCTATACCATTGCCTTCGGGAATTTAAGCTCATCTACACGAAACCTGATGTTGCAGTGTGCCGGGGACGATTCCTCCCGATTTTTCAATTCGCCGAGCTCTTCTGACCTCCAATCGGCCTTCGAATCGATTGGTGCCGAGTTGAGTAATCTCAGAATAAGCAAATAGGTCGAATGAAGTTGGAGGGGCCGATATGCCTCCTGGATGTCCAATTGTGAAACGGAACTGCACCTCAGCAGCTGGCAAGGGTCCGCTGTTAGAGCGTCAGTGCGCGGTGACGTGTTGATGCCAGCTGTCCGGAATTGTATACGTACCTGTGCGCGACACCTGTGCGCTGGCTTCATGTTGATTGCGAGTGCCTGCGTGACGTCCGACATCGATCAATCGAATCGAGAATCAGCTGCTATCGGTCGCTCCCTGCGCGCGGTTGCGTTGTCCGCTGAGCAGCGCGGCGACTACGCCACGGCCTTGGTATATTACAGGCGGCTGCACCGAAATGATCCGGATGATGTCGATAGCACACTAGGTTATGTTCGAAACCTGCGTGCCTCTGGCTCGCCAAATCGGGCGGTTGAAATTCTCGAAAATGAGCTTTCTGAAGGCCCCGAGAACGGCGCTGTACTGGCTGAGTTGGGGCGCAGCCAATTGGCCATTGGAAACGTTGACGGGGCTATTCAAACACTCAATGACGCCATCACTGCTGGGAGTGGTCAGTGGCAAACATTCCTGGCACTGGGCGTATCATACGACCGTCACGGCAACCATACCGCTGCCCAACAATCGTACGAGGCAGCATTGCTGCTATCCAAGAGAAACCTGTCGGTATTGAACAATCTCGCCTTATCCCACGCTCTCCAGGGATCGATCTCCAAGGGTATCGAGATTCTAGAACGCGCCGTCAGCATGCCTGGTGCGACAATCCGAATTCGTCAAAACTTGGCATTACTGCATGGCGTAAACGGGGATGCCGAGTCTGCAGAGAGAGTGGCCTCTGTCGATCTGGACAAGAAATCTCTACAAGAGAATTTGGTCTATTACATTGCCCTACGCACGGGCGATCCGAACTTGGATGGTTCACTCAAGCCGTCGCACGGTACGGAACAGGCCGCCGCTATTCCTGCCGGTGCTCTGCGGGTTGAGGTGGGTGGTGCCCCCACAGTCGAGAAAGCGATCGATCAATGGGAATCCATACAGACCCGCCATCAATCCCTTCTCTCGGGATTAAGCGTCGAGATTGTCAAGCATCGGCTTGCGGATGGTGCCTCTCAATTTCTGACATGGGCAGGCCCCATAGCCAACAACTCGCAAGCACGTTCCATTTGCGCACAGTTGACGGCAAACAATATCCGTTGCTCGATCGTCAGCCCCTGATCGAAATCTCTGTCGTCGTCGACCCATCCCTGAATGTACGGGTCAGGACTTGACGAGGATTGCTACCTCGACATCGACCATGAGAAGTCAGCATTCCCGTCATCGTTTAGCGCGTCAAAGCTCTCTCGACCGGATTTCGCCACTCGCAAACAGCGTTCAGGGCCCTGGTTGGGGGTCTCCATGCAGAACTTGTCCTCTTCCTGACGCCAGGTTCCACATTGGCTCCGGGATTGATTTTCACCGGCACCCCCAGCATCAAGGCAGTAGCTGCCATCTGATTTCCAAGTGATCGAAATTTGATTACTCCCTTGGCTGGACACGACCCAGGTTTTGCCCGAGAGCATTCCCGACAGCTCAGCCGAACTTAAGGTTTCTTGAGCGACACTGACCGAGGTGGTCAGTGTCAGTAAACAAACAACTGTTCCGCGCAGAACCAGCTTGTTCAGACTGGGTTTCGTTAACATCTCGACATCCGCTGTTGTGTTGCTCCTCGCCGACCGTCAATCCGTCAACGCCCGTGGGTGATCAGCTTGAAACTATTCTCCATGTGAGAACTTATAGCGCGTTAACGGTTAATCCCACACCTTGAGAATTTTTAAATCACACACCGTAACTCGCTGGCTTAACCAAAACGGGACTCAGTCACCTCCCCCCAGTGAGCTCGATTGCCTCTGCGATCTGTTCAGCCGACATAAAGGTGCGGAGGTACTCGCAACTGTTCTCGGCGGCGTTGAATAGTGTTCCGCCACCGTCTCGGACCGTCGAAAACCATACATGCGCCTGAACTAAATCCTGCGGCGATATCCGACCCTCCATATAAATTTCACCCAGCGCGTACTGTGCCCGTTCGTAACCCTGACCGGCCGCAGCACGATAGAGATCAAGCGCAACCGCCTCGTCCATCGGCACACCGAGGCCGTGCTGTAGGATCTGCGCGAGCTGAAATTGTGCTTCAGGATCCCCGGCCGCAGATTTTGTTTGAAGTTTATCCAGCATAGTCCAGAAAGGGACCCTGTACCCACTTGATCAAGAGACTATTTGGATGATCGCAGGGCCCAAAAGAACGATGAATACAACCGGGAGGAAGAAGATAATCATCGGACCCGTCAGCATCGCCGGAAGCGCACCCGCTTTTTGCTCCGCACGGGACATGCGCGAATCTCGGCTTTCCCGCGACAGGACACGAAGAGCTACCGTCAATGGTGTCCCGTACTGCTCCGATTGAATCAATGACGTGGCGAGTGCTTTCGCCTCATCGGTGCCGACACGGTCCGCAAAGTTCGTCAGCGCCTGTCGCCGGTCTCCAAGAAAATTCAGTTCAGCGGTCGTCAGACCAAGTTCCTCTGCCAATTCGCCCGCCGAATCGCTGATTTCGTCGGCCACCCGAATGAACGCCGCTTCCAGGGAAAGTCCTGCCTCAACACAAATGATCGTGAGGTCAAGCGTATCGGGAAAGCCAAGCCTGATTACATCTTGCCGTTTCTGGGTAACATTCTTCACGACCACATTCGGAATGTAATAGCCCATGACCGCGCCACCCATAACGGCGACGAACTTCATGGCAGGTTCCAGTTTGAACATGTCCAACACAAATACGCCGAACGCGACCACGAGCGCGAGAACCAGTGGCAAGAGAACTCGACCGAAGACAAACGTCACGATCGGGGCGTATCCACGCCATCCCGCCTTCGCCAACCTCATACGGAGCTCACGATCTTCCAGCTGATTCATCAGATTAAGACGCCCAAGTATGCGGCTCATCGCCGTGATCGCTTCCTTGCGTCCGCGCCGCTGGCTCGCAGCCTGCTGGGCGGTTGCCTGCAGGCGCAATTCCTCGCGCCGGGCAGCCACAGCCTTCAACCGTGGGGCTAGTGCATCCCGTTGCAGGAAAGGAAGTGCGAACGCGATCACGGTCAAAAACGTTCCGACCGTTCCCAGAAAAATAATAATGTTTTCCGGGCTCGTCAGAGCCGCAACGATCTGCGCGGAACTCATATCTTGAACGCGATCATCTTGGCCATGATGGCCGTTCCGATTGTCATCATGACAACACCGCCACCGATCATTAGTTGGCCCATCGGATGCACGAACAGAGTCTCGATGTACTCGGGACTCGTAAGCCAAAGGATGCCGGCCATGAGGAACGGCAGACAACCGATGATCATTGCCGTCGTGCGGGCCTCGGCCGACATAGCTTTGACCTTGTCTTTCATCTTCTTGCGGTCTCTCAGAATGCCCGAGAGGTTGGAAAGCGTTTCCGCAAGATTACCGCCCGTCTCCTGCTGGATCGCCAGAACGATCGAAAAGAATTTAAACTCAGCCACGGGCATTCGCAACACGGCGCGTTCCACCGCTTGGCTGAGATTGAGACCAAGGCGAGTCGATTCGACCATAATGCGAAACTCACCGGCAATAGGCTCCGGCGATTCCCTGCCAATGATCGTTAGGCATTCACCAAGCGGCAAACCTGACTGGATGCCGCGAACGATGACGTCGACCGCATCCGCAAATCCTTCGAGAAATTTATTCGTCCGCTTCGAGGCCAGATACGCCAACACCAAACGTGGCAATCCGAGCCCCACGGCGATTCCGAACAACAGCGCGGAGACCCAGGAAATTCCGGACAACAGGGGAATAACAATTGCAGCCAGGCTGGCAACTGCGCTGAGTGTGTAGAATTTACGCTCTGTAATGCGCACGCCCGCCATCTGAAAGCGTTGCGTCATCGTCACGCGTTCGCTCCGCTTCCTTTTCCCGCCCTCGATCTGATTTAGCTTGCCTTGGATAAGCAATCGACCCTGTTGGCCACGCTTACCAGGAGCCTCAGCAGCATGAGCCTTGGTGTAAAACTCGAGTCGCTTACGGAATTGAGATCGAGATCGAGCCCTAATGAACATCAAGATGACGAGCGTCAAGATCACGACGGCGAAAGCAAATAAGGCACCCGCGAGCAACGAGGCACTGGAACCATTTGTCAGGGCTTGTAGCATCTGGAGCCTATCCCTCCATTGCTTGGAGCAATTCGCGCTCCCTCCCGTAGTACTGGGCCTTCTCTATGAATGAGGGACGCAGGCCGGATGGCCTGTGACTACCGATAATTTTGCCTGAATCATCTTCACCCTCGTATTCGAACGTATAAAGATCCTGCAGCGTCACGACATCGCCTTCCATGCCAATGATCTCGGTAATGTGGGTGATCTTGCGCGATCCATCACGAAGGCGGGATGCCTGGACGACCATGTTGACGGCAGACGCTATTTGCGAACGCATATTCTTAATGGGAAGTTCGAAGCCGCCCATCGCAATCATATTCTCCAGCCGCGTCAATGCCTCGCGTGGGTTGTTTGCATGTATCGTCCCCATCGACCCGTCATGGCCCGTGTTCATGGCTTGCAGCATGTCGAGTGCTTCCGCCCCTCGAATTTCACCAAGGATGATTCGGTCGGGGCGCATGCGCAAACAGTTCTTCACAAGGTCTGTCTGGGTCACCTGGCCCTTGCCCTCCAAGTTCGGTGGCCGGGTTTCGAGACGGACAACGTGTGGTTGCTGAAGCTGGAGCTCAGCCGCATCTTCCACTGTGATGACCCGTTCGCCGACATCGATCTGACGACTGAGGCAATTTAACAACGTCGTCTTTCCACTACCTGTTCCGCCTGAAATCAGGATGTTGAGGCCACAAGCCGAAGCGATCTCAAGCACTTTAGCAGCCTGAGGACTGACGCTGCCGAATCCGACGAGACTGTCGAGTGTGAGCTTTTCTTTCTTAAATTTTCGAATCGTGAGAATGGGGCCGTCGATAGCTAGCGGCGGGACAATGGCGTTGACACGGGACCCATCGGCCAGGCGCGCATCGCAGATCGGGCTTGCTTCATCGATGCGTCGGCCAACCGCGCTGACAATGCGCTGACAAATATTCATCAACTGAGCATTGTCGCGAAACCGGATGTCAGTGAGTTCCACTCTACCGCCAACCTCTATGTAAACTTTCTCACACGTATTCACCATGATGTCGGCGATATCGTCTCGAGCCAGCAACGGTTCAAGAGGGCCAAGACCCATGATATCGTTGATGATGTCGCCGATGAGCAGGTCCTGTTCGGCGGATGACAGCACCAAATTCTTGACACTTATAATCTCGCCGATGATATCTCCGATTTCAGCGCGCATTGTCTCGTGATCGAGTTTGCCCAGTTCGGTGAGGTCCACCGAATCGATCAGCGCGTTGAATATTCCGACCTTCGCAACTTCCAGAGCATCGTCTTTTGGATTAGGAAGTGGAGATGCTGCCGGATTAGGTGGTTTAGCGTCCTCAGGTTCCTTACTCTCGACTTCTTCATTTTTCAAGAACAAGGCATCGATGGCCGTCGAATATTTTTCCGAATTTTCCGCGCTAAATGGCGCATCAGACTCATCATCTATCTCTAAAGATGAAAAATCATCTGGCGTCTGCTTTCTAGGAGGTTCCGTGGCGACCGGGGCTGGCGTTTCGTCGAATTTTTCGAAAGGTTCCTCGAAATCAGGCGTTACCGACGGCGCATCCACAACCTTTAGCGCCGGGTCCTGGGCTAGCGGAGAAACCGGGACAGACTCAACCTTTTGATTATTTTGCGGTCGCCTACCAAACATCGCTCTTAGCCTCTAGACAAAAGGGACAACAGTCCTTTTTTCTTGGACTTCCCGGACTTCTGGCTGCCGCTCAACGTCTCTGCAAGTTGCCGAAAGCTAATCGCAACCTTCGATCGCCCGCTGACCTCACCAATGGGTTGACCATTATTCGATGCCGTTCCAAATAATATGGCATCATAAGGTACAGTCAACATCGGCATATCACCAATTGCGTCTTCGAAGTCGCGTTCATTGAGTTCGGTTTTTTTGGTCTTGCCCAATTGATTGATGATCAATTTAGCCTGGCGATCGTCGCCGCGTACTTCGTTGATATGACGCAAAAGATTTTGGGCATCCCGCAGAGAGACCAAGTCTGGGGTCGCGGTCAGAATTACTTCATCTGCTGACGTAATGATCTCCCGCACCCAATCATTCCAGCGAGGCGGCACATCGAGGACAACGAAGGGAAAACGGCGCGACACAATTGTCACGAGTTTGTCCAATGCCTCGCCATTTAAGCTCTCGGGTAAATTCAAGGATCCCGAAGTTCCTAGAATTTTGAGATGCTCTTCATAGGGCACCATGAATCGATCAAGAAGCTGCTCGTCAAGCCGGTCGGGCTGAGACAAGCAATCATAAATGCCCTGCCGTCCTTCAACGTTGAACGACAGCGCCGCAGTGCCGAACTGAAGATCGAGATCCAACAAGGCGACGTCAAGATCCCGCACGTCTGCAATGCTCCACGCAACGTTGTGCGCGATGGTGCTGCTGCCAACACCTCCATGCGCTCCGATGAAGGCATAAACCTTCCCGTTGGGCTGGGCATCAGGGTCTGCTACAAGCGCATGAATTGCGTCATACACTTGCCCTGACGTAACGGGGGCCGCCAGATAGTCGCTGATCCCCATCT
>Ga0315339_1001529_pt1 | contig 20232 bp, 9 predicted proteins | sample ASW17metaG_FD_204514 | JGI IMG/M metagenome (GOLD analysis project Ga0315339, IMG submission 204514) | Ammonia-oxidizing marine archaeal communities from Pacific Ocean, United States - ASW #17 | ecosystem: Environmental > Aquatic > Marine > Oceanic | place: USA: California | collected 2016-12-05
TCGACTGGCGGGGGAACCCGTCGCCGCGTATCTGCCCATTGCTGGAAACCCTGAGGTATGCGTAAGCCTTCACTTGCTCGCTCATGACTCAAGCGTACGCCTGAGGGCTGTCAATATCAACAGAAATCCCGTGGAGATGTTGCCTTCGGCCTGTAGTCTTCGCGCGGTCTTCCGCGGTCTTACAAGCTATCCTGAGGATCCTCACAAGCTGGGCGCCGAAGTCCTGCAGTACCACGAACAGCTGCAAACCCACGTTTTGGAAATGCGAGAGAGTCTGCCGCGGCACAGGATCTGCGATGTTCGCTACGCGAATCTTGTCGACAACCCTTTGGAAACAGTGCAGCGCATCTACGAACAGCTCGGCTATGAGTATTCAGCCGAGATGGAGGAGCGGATGAAACACTGGTTGAGCGAAAACCCAAAGAACAAACACGGAAGGCACCGTTACCGGGCCGAACAATTCGGACTGACCGACGAGCAGATTCGCGAGACGATGAGACCTTACTGCGAGCGGTTCGACCTCTAGGCTACATTCGCCCGACCATCAGCGACCGCTACTTGATCTCTTTCAGTGCGTCAAAGAACAGCTTCTTACCGTCCGACCCGCAAGCAGATTCGATCTTCTTCGTAAGCGACTTTATCGCGTCGCGGCCGATCGGTTCTGCTTTCACGTCCGCTTTCTGCAAGCCACTCACATATCCATGAGCCCAAAAATTGAGAGCCTGGGCGAGTCTCGGGGTATCCTTGAGAACCTTCTGATGCGTTTCGCAGGTGTACGTGCTCAGATCCCACGGTTTTAGTTCTCGCTTCTGAGCTGACAGCGGTAACACCGAGAAAAAGGAACCTATGAGTACCAGCGTGAAATAGTATTTCATGACAATGTTGTCCCCAAACGAAATGGATTTAGCATAGCGTGGACCCATCGCTCAAATTCGGCGAAGGCGGTATACGCTGAATGCTTCATCGCTGTGAATGCGTGTAAACTCGTACTGCCCCGCCAAGCCGTCGAACCAATCCTCGCTCTGAAGCGGCGTGGGGAGAACCAAGAACTGGTAAGGTTGTTCCCTCAGGGCTTCAAACATCGATTCTTTTGACTTCTCCGGACTGATCGGCGGGCTGCACCGGAAGAGGGCTGGGTCGGGGGCGAGACCGGTGGCGCAGTTCCACACGGAATAGATCATGTCGCGAGGACCGGCGGTTTGACTGAGAAATGCCAGAGAGGCATATCTCCGATCGTTCGTTTCCAGATACTGCGATTCGCTCACCTCACCCACAAGATACCCCATCATGCCCGGCTTCACCTCAAGAATCAGTGTCACGAGCAACGCGAAGAACAACCCGTACGCCCAGACCGACACGGCCAGGATCCGAGCAACCTTTCCTCCTTTGTCGCGAAGGGCCCGCAGCCTGCCCGAAGTCATGAGCGCTAGCAGCAGGATGGGAACGATGGCATACCGTATCACCGGCCAGATGGCCCCCCAGTAAAGATAGTAGGCCAGGACGAAAAGCAGACACGCGCGCTCGACGCGCGATTTCTCACGGCGGCGTACGACAAGCCAAGCTCCAAAAAGAACGATGAATAGAATGCCGAGCGGGTTGCTCGAGTGCGATTCGAAGAAAAATTCGCCCTGAAACAAGACAGCCAGCGGGATAAGAAAGTAACCGATCTTCGAACGTCCCGCGGGAGCCTGGTCACCGCTCTTCAGCACGGAGGCGGCGTACCTGACCGCCCCCGGGTAGACTGGATTCCCTTTGTCGAGGAAGGTGCGTGCATGCCAGGGCAACGCGATCAACGCAAAGAGCCCCGCCAAAATCACAGCTTCTCGAAAGGGCCGTGGGTGACGGCGAAGCTGCCGGAGATACAGGATTCCAATGGGAATAGCTCCGAACAGCGCGACGTGTTTGACCGCGAAGCTTGCCGCGAGAAAGATGGCCCCCAGCCGTAGCCACGACCCTTCCGGATCCCGGCGTGACCGGAAGTAGCAAATGAGGGCGCTCAGTTGAAACAACGCGAGCGCGGGGTCGTTTTTTGCGAAGACGGCGGTGCGATGCAAGAACGGCAAACCCGCAACAAACATGATCGCCAAGGCGGCGTCGCGGTCGGACAAACCAAGCTCACGAGCCATCGCAGGAATCAGCAATAGCAGCAGAACGAAGAAGATCGGCGGAATCATTCGGTCGGCAGGTTGCCCCGCCAACATGTGCCCGAACGTCATGAGCACCTCGACACCTTGCGGGAAGTAGGTGTAGTCGAGTGTGGGCAAGGGCGTGAGCGCGTGCTCGGCGGCGTAGAAGCGCGTCAGGGGCAAGTGGAAAGCCAGGAAATCGGCGTCCAGCGCGGGCGTCAGTACGACGAGGAGTCCTATCAATACCTGTGCCGCGCCGAAGACAAGGGCAACCGAGGCGGCGCCATCCTTCTGGCCCAACACCGAGATCGCCGCGGCCTGAAGACACTGACAGGATTCCCACAGGCCCTGGATCTCCCGCCGAAATACAACGAGCGCCGCAACCAATAGAGCCATGAAAACCGGCGCTTGATAGAGGGATGCCAGCCCGAGCCAGAAAAGCCCCCACGTGGAAAGAGCCAGGCCGAGACCGGTCGACAGCGCGATCTCCTGGGCGCCCGGCTCGACAGCGAGTCCGAGGCGTTCACGAACGAAGCGGCCCAACCCGTAGCTCGCCAGGAAGACGCTGCTTGTGACAATCAGGGCCAAGGGCTCAAACACGACCAGCCCCACAACAGTCGTCCCTGCCAGCAGCGGCAGTGCCGTTTTCTGAACAAGCGCTCGCCGCAGCAGGATGTGCACGACAACACACGCCGTGACGGTCGCGACGACGAGCAAGAGGATTGATTGACCCTCGAAGTGCGCGAAATGCTCTTGATAGGCTCTTCTCGTCAGCACGAGCGAAAGCAAGACCCAGAAGAACCAGAACAACCCCGCCAGTCGGGTGGCGCCCCTCAGTCGAAAGGCTGAGGCGGCGGCAAGTTGGCTCGTTGAGTCCGCAGATGCGGCAAAAGATGCGGAAGCGATTTCCGACATGAACAGAGATGGGTGACGGCTAAGTGTCGCCTCGCTGCGCCGGTTCCTGGAGACGGGCGTTCACCTCGTCCTCCGATAGAGTGGAGACCTCAACCACTGCAGCGGCCACCTGCTCGACCCGCTCGCGCTCCGGCGTCTCGAGCAGTGCGCTACTGAACGCGGCGACCGTTGGATGAAGAAAAATGAACCGGAGCGGGATTTCGGTACTCAGGATCTCGCGCAATCGGGAAACGGCACGCGTGGCGAGGATGGAATGCCCTCCCAGTTCGAAGAAGTGATCGTAGATTCCCACCTCGGAAAGGCCGAGAACGTCACACCAGACGGCTGTCACGATCTCTTCGAGGGAATTACGCGGAGCGTTAGCTTCACTTTGCCGCGCGAGCGCTTCAGCGGGATTCGGCAGGTTCTTCGGATCGAGTTTCCCGTTGACCGAGAGGGGTAACGCATCTAGAAAGATGTACGCCGAGGGAATCTTGGCGTCGGCCAGCCGAACCGTGACGTAGGCGCGGAGTTCTGCTGCTCTCACCGCGGACGCAGAGCGGGTCACGACGTAAGCGGCCAATCTCATCGGCTCGCCGTCTTCAGACCATGGCCGGACGCAAACCTGCAATACGTCTGGATGGCTTGCCAGGACATCCTCGATTTCCGAAGGCTCGACACGCTGACCACGAATCTGGACCTGTCGATCGAGACGCCCAAGGAACTGAATCGTACCGTCATGCAGATAGCGTCCACGATCACCGGTCCGATAGATGCGCCTCTCTCCTGAGCCGGGCAGTTTTGTGAATCGCTCCTCGGTCAGGGCGCGACGATTCCAATATCCGCGTGCCAGTCCCTGCCCCGAGATTGCAATCTCGCCGGCGACGCCGATCGGAACTCGCTCACACTGTTCATCGAGAACGTGAACTTTGGTATTGGCGATGGGCCGGCCGATGGGCACGCAATCGAGATCCCAGTCCTGGCGCATTTCGTAGCAAGTCGAATCGCCGCCGGCTTCCGAACATCCATAGAGGTTCAGCAGGGTCACGTTCGGCGCCTCACTCAGAAAGTCTTTCGCAAGAGGGACGGTGAGAGCTTCACCCGAGCAAACACAATAGCGTAGTGTCGGCACGCGAACTCCCAGCGACTGCCGCTGCTTCAGAAGCATCCTCAGCAGGGACGGAACTACGGTCAATCGCGTGATCTTGTGCGCCGCGAGGAAATTCAGGAAACGGTCAGTATCTAACAGTATTTCCTGATCGGCGATCACTAGGCGGACGCCTTTGAGGAGGGGACCTAGGATCGCCGCCACCGAGTCGACAAACCCCGGCCCTGAAGTGAGACACGCGACCTCACCGGTTTCGTAAGGATACTGCTCCCACATCCAATGAAGCCGGTTGAGTGTGGCCGCTTCCGTCCCCATCACTGCTTTCCTCTGCCCTGCTGATCCCGACGTCGAGAGAACGTATAGCAGCGAATCGGCTGCGGAACTCCTTATTTCTTGGCCGGCGTCCGCGGCGTGGGGCGGAGGGTTGTCATCGACCATCACAATGACCGCGTCCGTGGGCGGAAGCTCTTCGCAAAGTATGCTCGTTGTGAGGATGGCCGCGGGGGATGTCTCGCTCAAAACGCGGCTGACTTCCTGAACCGGAAGAGAGGGGTCAACGGGAACATACGCCGCGCCGGCCTTCCGGGCGCTCAACATGGCGGCGATAAAATCCACGGATCGTGGCAAGAACACGGCCACCAGCGATCCGCTCTCTTGCATTGCGCTTCGGAGCCGCGCCGCGAGATAGTCAACGCGGTTGCGAAGTTCCCGATACGATGTTCGCTTGTTCCCGTACTCCACCGCGACGGCTTCGGGCGTCTTGCGCGCTCGTTCCTCAAAGAGAACACCGATCCCGGTCGTAGGATAAGACTTGTCGGTTTTGTTCCAGAGGTTGAGCAGGTCCTCCTGTTCGTCTGGAAGAGCTGCAATGTCGGAAATCAATCCGTGCGGGTTGTCACAGATCCGCTGGTACAAGGTCTGGAGATGGCAAGCCCAGCGCTCAACCGTGACCTGCTCGAACATCGAGCGGCGATACATTACCACACCGAGAATCTGGGTTTCCGAGTCGAGCAATTGGAAGTCCAGTTCAAACCCGCTGGCTCGGGGCTCAAACGGAAAGGCCTTGACCGGAACACCCAGTAACTCGTGCTCGGACTCACCTCGCTGCGATAAGGGAACCTCTTGCGATAAATCTTCCGGCGATGATTCTCTTCGGGCGCCCGGCAGCTTCTGCAGGATAAACATCGTGCCCGTAAAGCGGGAAAAACCAGGCTCGATGCTCGGCGGAAGGCTCTCGAGCAGCAGGGAAAGGGGATAGTCGCCGCGCTCAAGCACTTCGAGGACGCGCTGTTTGGTCCGGGCAAGTAGTGTGTGAAATGTCATCCCGGCACGAATCTCGCCGTGCAGCACGATCTGGTTGACAAAGAACCCGAGTGTTGCTTCGAAGCGATGCGAAGGCCGGCCGGTCGTAGGAACCCGCACCATCACGTGCTCTTGGCCTGAATAGCGGCACAGCAGGACCTGATACGCAGCGAGGAGGACGGTGAAGAGCGTTGTGTCCGCGTCGCGCGCCAGGCTTCGCAGTCTTGACCGCAAGTTCTCATCGACGAGGAAAGTGACCGTGCCGGCACGGTCGGAACCCGAAACGGATTCGGGATAGTCGGCGGGCAGACGAAGTCGGGGAATGTCACTGTGCAGAGTCGATCGCCAGTATGCCGCATCGTTCTTCCACTTCTCTGTTGCGAGTTGCCGCTGTTGCCAATTGACGAACTCGCCATAAGGGGTGACCGGTGGGAAATCCGGTGTCACGCCGCGCCTGCGAAGTTCATATAGCCGAGAAAGATCCCCTAACGCGATGACTAGCGACCAGCCATCCATCGCAATGTGATGCCAAGCCAACAGCAGGATCTGCTCTTGATCCGATCGTTGAAAGAGCGTCGTTCGAAATACCGGGCCGGCCGCGAGATCGAACGCCTGATAGGCATCGTCCGCGACGCGCGATTGCAACTCTGATTCGCTCCAACCCGCTGCATCCACGATTCTCAAGACCGGTTCCGTATCGCGGTTCACGCGTTGGAGCGGCTCTCCTGCTCGCAGTTCATACGTCGTTCGGAGGATCGGGTGACGCTCAATGAGATCTCGCAGCGATTGTCTCAGCTGGGCTTCATCCAGTGGCTTGAGCGTCCGGAAAGCAATTGGGAAGTTCTGCGTGCTGCCGGCGACCCCAATGTGGTGAAGAAACCAGAGCGTCCGCTGTCCGGCGGAGAGAGGGTGAAAGATCTGTTGCCGGCCTTGCCGGGCAAGCAAGTGTTTGAGCGTGGCGCGGCGCTCGCCAGGGCTGAGTCGGGCAAGATGCTCGGGAAGTTCAACCATCCGTCGTGCCGGCAGCTTTGACTGCCTCTGCCAAGGCGTCGGCGACCTCTTTGTCCGTCATCTGGTCAACCTGGGAGGCGACTCCGTCGGAAGTGGGCTCCGCTCCAACCTCGGGCGAAGTTACACCGCCGCTGAGTTGTTCTTCGATCCATTCACTGAGTTCGCCCAGGTTCGGCCCCTCCAAGAGCCTCACTACGGAGATAGTAACCGGCAGAATGGACTCGATGCGGTTCTTGAACTCGATCGCCATCAACGAATCGAGCCCGAGGCGATTTAGGCCCGTGCGCCGGTCCACACGATCTTCGGGGAGCTTGAGGACCTTGCTAATTTGACCGCGCAGGAATTGGGCGACCAATTCCTGCCTCTCCTCCTGGCCCGCGGCCGAGCGCAGTGTCTCGATCAACCGAGTATGCTCGTCGATCGCTGCGGGATCGGCGTAGTGGCGGGCCAAGTCGCCGAGCAGGGGATCCGTGAGTATTTCAGGGCGGTGTTGGACCCAAGTCGGCCAATCGATGGGCATGATCAACGCCCCCGATAGGTCCAGCGCCATGAGCCAGATAAAAGTCTCGACGCCCGATTGCGGCGGGATACCCTCAAGCCCTTCCAGCGCCAGCCGCTCGCCGCGATTCGCTTGGGCGGCAGCGAGCCCGATCTCCGCCCATGGCCCCCAGTTGATGTTGACAGCCGGCTCTCCGCGGCCGCGCCGGTAGTGCGCCAGGGAGTCAAGAAAGGCGTTGGCGGCCGAGTAGTTCCCCTGACCGGGATTTCCGAACACCGAAGCTGCCGACGAGAACAGGCTGAAGAAGTCCAGCTTGCGTCCGGAAAGCAAAGTCTGTAGATTCCATACGCCGTCGATCTTGGGTGCGAATACCGTCTCAAAACGCGACCAGTCGAACTGTTGAAGCACACCGTCATCCAGCACGACGGCGGAGTGAATCACACCCTTGAGCGGCGGCATGGACGCGTCGATCTCGGCGAGAACGGCTCGCACGTCGTCGGCCCGGCTGACATCCGCGCGAAGTGCACGGACCTCCACGCCGGCCTCTCGCAAAGCGTCGAGCACAGGCTTGCTTTCTGGCGTTTCGCCACGCCGCCCCAGCAGCGCAAGGTGGCGCGCTCCCATCTTCGCGAGCGCGGTCGCGAAGAGCAAGCCGAGCGCTCCCAGGCCGCCCGTGATGAGATAGGTGGCTTCGGCTTCGACCTTGAACGCGCTCTGCAGCGGGGCCGTTGCTTCGACTTCATCTTCCTCGAGGGTTACGATGACCTTGCCGATATGCTTGCCCTGCGCCATGAAGCGGAAAGCATCCGCAACGTTCCGTGCCGGGAATTCGTGATACGGAAGCGGCTTGAAAGTTCCATCCGCGATCTTCTGGAAGATCTCCGCCGTTAGTTCCGCAACAAACTCGGGCCGCTCCTGAGACAACCGGAGCAAATCGACCGCAAAAAAGGATAGGTTCTTCTGGAAGGGCCACAGGCCGATCTGGCTGTTCTCGTAGATATCTCGTTTGCCGATTTCGACGAAACGTCCGCCCGTCGCCAGGGTCGAGAGACTCTTCGAAATTGCTTCGCCCGCCAGCGAATTCAGCACGACATCTACTCCGCGACCGTCTGTCAAGGCAAGGATTTCATCCGCGAAATCCAAGGAGTGCGAGTCAAGGACGTGCTGAATTCCCCGTGACTGCAGGTACTCGCGCTTCTCTTCGTTACCCGCGGTCGCGTAGACCTCAGCGCCGACCTGCTGCGCCAACTCCAGGGCCGCCAAGCCCACACCGCCCGCCGCCGAGTGGATCAAAATCGATTCGCCCTTCCGCAAGCGAGCCAGGTGGTGAAGCGAGTAGTAAGCCGTCTGATAAACGACAGGCATGGTCACCGCTTCGAGCGACGTGAGATGCTCAGGCTTGCCGTGGACGACCCGTACGTCCACCGTCGTGTAGGCCCGCAACAGCCCTTCGCGTTTCGCGTCGAGCATGAGGACCTCATCCCCGACGCGCAAATGACGGACGCCTTCGCCTAGCCTCACAATGCGGCCGGAGCACTCCATCCCGAACTGCAAAGCGCCCGGCTGCGCCCCCGGCATCATGCCCATTCCGCGCAAGACATCCAGGAAGTTCAGAGCGGTCCCGATGATACGGATCTCGACCTCGCCCGGCCCCGGCGCGCGCCGGCGAACAGACCGCCATCGTAAATTATCGAGAATACCTGTCTCCGTTATTTCCAGCTCGCAGGATTGCTCCCCTTCGTCCGCCAGCGAGGTCTCCCGTGTCAGTTGGCTTTCAAGCGCTTGGGAATCGATTTGGACCATGCGGACTGTGTACCGTTGGTCGGCCCGAAAGGCCACTTCGCGCTCCGCGTTACTCGACGTAATCTCGCGCAGCAGTTGTTCATCCTCACCCGCCGGAGCGGCAGGGTCGAGATCGATTCTGGCCGACCGTAAGGCCGGATTCTCGTTCCCGATGGTGCGGCCCATTCCTATCAATGGAGCCTGCGAAAGCGAGATCGCTTCATCTGCCAGCTCGACGGGTTGAGCGCCGCGCGTAATGATCGACAACCGCGGCGGCGTCTCCCATGCGGCGCGAACGATCGCCTGGACCAACAGAAGGATGTTCCCACAAATCCGCTTCTGGTCGGATGCAATGACGTTGAGGTTCAGATCCGCGTTGACGTTCGCGTCGAGCGCCCAAAGATACACAATCTGATACGGCGGCTTTGTTTCCCTTCGCAGGCTTTCGAGAAGAGTATCGAAATCTTCCGCCGATTTGGGCTCCGTTCCGTCCCCAGAAATCCAAATACACTCCCAATCCCGCGACTCAATCGCTTCTTTAAGCCTTCGTCCCAATCCACCCCGATCACCGAAAATCAAGAACGTGGCTTTCGGGTTCGCATCAACTTCGGGCCAAGGCTGCTTTTCCCATTCGATCTGGTATAGCCACTGCGAGAACTTGTTGTGGGAACCACTTCCTTGTCCATGTAAGGATTTCGAACGATGACCTATCTCGCGGAGGACCAACTTTCCCTCTTCATCGAAAACGTGAACTTCACCTCGGCTACCCCCTGGGTCCGACACGTCCAGCCTAAAGCGGCAAATCAGCGTCTCGTCTGGTTTCGGCAGCCGTTGGATGAGCAATTCGTCAATGCCGACAGGCAAACTGGCTATCTCGCCCGCGGCGTCCGAGAAAGAGAAGGCGGCGTAGCAGTGCAGGAAGCCGTCTAAAAGACCAGGGTGGATCGCGTGATAGGCGGCTTGCTGCCTCGCCGGCTCTGGTAGTTGCAGCACCGCGAAGGCGTCATGTTTTGAGCCACGGCACCAGGACTGCTGTATGCACTGGAAACTTGGGCCATATCCCAGGCCGATCTTTTCAGCCACGCGGTAGAACTCGCCGCTGTCCATGCCGGGATATGTCTCGCGGACGGATTCCAGATCAGGCGCCGTTTCACTTTCAGTCTCCGCTCCGGACAGTTCGATTGTGCCCTTCGAGTAGAGCACCCATGTGCCGAGCGAATCGACTTGCAGCTCGCTGCAAAAGATCTTGAAACTGACCATGCCGGTGGGGTCTGGGGTCAGCACCAACTGTACCCGGCGGGGCTGATCATTGGGGAAACGCAGAGCCTTGATTAACTCGATGTTGCGGAACGTGCGCGGTCCCGGTCCGAAGGCCTCGATCGAACCGGCCAGCGCAAGTTCAACGTGGCCCGCGGCGGGGAACAGCGTGGTGCCCTCGTGCCGATGATCCGCCAGGTAGGGGAAGTCCCGGAGATCGATCTCAGAGTCCCAAGTGTACGTGCCCGCATGTTGCGCAGACTCCCAGCGGTATCCCAGATAAGCGTGCTGACTTTTGACAAGTACTTTCGAACCCTTCTCGCTCATGGGCAGCCAAAAACTCTCACGCTGCCACTGATAAGAAGGGCTCGAAACCACACGGCCGCCGGCGGTAAACAGCTTTTGCCAGGGTGGACGATAGCCACGGGCATAGAGTCCCGCCAGCGCCTGTAGCGGGACGGATCGGCTATCTTCATCACGCCGAACCGTTGCACCCACGCTGACTTCGATCTGCGCGTGTTTGGCCGTTTGATCGATCGCGAAAGCGAGCAGCGGATGCGGACTGACTTCGACGAGCAGACGATGGCCGGCGTGGAACACCTTCTCGATCGCTGGAGCGAACAAGACCGTGCCGCGCATGTTCGCCATCCAGTACTCACCGCCAAAACGAGTACCTTCAAGCACATCGCCCGTTACAGTCGAGTAAATGGGAATCTGGTTCTGGCGCGGCCGGAGATCACGCAGGGCCTCGGCCAACTCCCGCGCCACGTCATCGGTCTGAGGGCTGTGGGAGGCCACGTCGACCTTAACCCAGCGGCAGAAGATGTCCTCCTTTTCCAGACGGGCCATGATCTCTTCGAGAGGTTCAGGGTCTCCGGAAAGTACGGTGGACTCCGGGCCACTCACGACTCCCACCGACACGCGGTCTTCCACATCAGCGATGCGTAAAAGCGCGTCCGTCGCACTCAGACCCACGGCCAGCATACGGCCCTTGCCCCCGAGCCGTTTCATCAATCCGCTCCGCGTGCAAACGGCCCGCATCGCTTCTTCCAAGGTCAGAGCCCCACACGCGAACGCCGCGGAGTATTCACCGACGCTGTGACCAACGACCGCCGCCGGCTCTACGCCCCAGCTCCTCCACATTTCAAACAGAGCGATCTGAAAGGCCACGAGCACGGGCTGGAACTCGATCTGTCCGCAGCGGGACGCGGATTCCGGCCGATCAATTTCCTCCAGCACCGACCATCCGGCATGCTCGCGCACGGTCTTGTCGCAACGGCCCAGTGCGGCTGCGAACGCCGGGTCCTCCTCGTAGAGCCTTTTCCCCATGCCCGCCCAATGAGAACCGGCGCCTGAAAACACGAAGACTGGCTTCTGCTCGTCATCAGACACGGCCTCGCCGCACGAAAAGTCATGCCGGTGCTCTCCATCTAGAAACGCCCGTAGGTGGTTGGCCAACTCCGTACGGGAACCGCCTACGATACCAAGTCGATGGTCAAAGTCGACACGACGCAACGCGGCCGTGTAGCAGATATCCTCGATCGAGTCTTCCTCGCTCCGCGGACTTTCGAGGTACTTGTGGTACGCCTCGGCCAGCAGCCGCAGACTTTCCTCAGTGCGCGCTGAAAGTGCCAGCAATCGTGCTTGCCCGTGCTTTGGGTGTTCGGACCGGGCCACGCTTGACCGTTCGGGCGCCGATTCGATAACGGCGTGCACATTGGTTCCCGAAATCCCGAAGGAATTGACTCCGGCAAGCTTTGCTGCAGATCCGTTCCGTGGCCAGGGCGTGAGTTCGCGGGGAACGTCGACCGGAATGTCGTCCCACGGAATATTAGGATTGGGCGTGTGGTAATGCAGGCTGGCCGGGATCAGGCCGTGCTTCATCGATAGTGTGGTTTTGATCAAACCCGCAACGCCCGCGGCTGCTTCCGTGTGCCCGATGTTTGTTTTGCACGAGCCGACATACAACGGGCGCTCGGCTGGACGCTCCGGGCCGAGCACGCGCGTCAACGCCTCCATTTCGATCGGGTCGCCGACGCGCGTACCTGTGCCGTGCGCTTCGACATACTGAACGTCGGCGGGAACGACCCCCGCTCGGCCGTAAGCCTCTCGCAACGCGAGCTCCTGACCGAGCCTGCTCGGCGTATTCATCGGGCTATGCGGCCCGTCATTGGTCATCGCCGTGGCACGAATGACGGCGTGAATTTGGTTGCCATCCGCGAGCGCCTGATCGAGTGGTTTGAGCAGGACCATGGCGGCCCCCTCGCTGCGCACGTACCCGTCCGCCGAGATATCGAACGCCTTGCAGCGGCCGTCAGGCGAAATCATGCCTCCCTGCGAGAGCCCTACGTGCAACGTCGGTGTCAGGATGATGTTGACCCCGCCCGCGAACATCAAATCGGCATCGCCGTACCGAATAGCATTGCAGGCAAGATGCACGGCCACGAGAGAGGAAGAGCAAGCAGTATCAACCGTAGTCGCTGGCCCGTCCATGCCCAAGGCGGTGCATAACCGGCCCGCCGCCGCCCGACCGCCGCCCGACGCCACGAAGAGGTCCGAACCCCGCAGATCCGCCTGTTGCATGCTGGCGTACTCGTTCTGGCAAACGCCCAAGATCGTTCCCGCGTGCCCCGAGAGCAGCTCGTTGGGAAGGACACCGGCATCTTCCATCGCCTCCCACGCCGTTTCCAGCATCAGGCGCTGCTGCGGGTCCTGGTAAACCGCCTCCCGCGGAGAGATTCCAAAGAAGTATGGGTCAAACAGGTCCAGGCCTTCGATAAACCCGCCTCGCCGGGTGACCATCTTCCCTGGTTTGCCCGGCTTGGGGTCATAGATGGCATCCACGTCCCAACGGCTGCTCGGAATGTCTTGAATCGTCTCGACACCGCTGCGCAGAACCTCCCAGTATTCAGCTATGTTTTTGATCCCCGGTAGCCGGCAGGCCATGCCGATGATCGCGATCGGTTTGTCGCTAAAGTGTCCGTTCGAAGTTACTCGCCCCGATGATTTCAATGCCGTGTCCCTTATTCTCTGGAGTAGCGCCGCAAGGCTGGCACTCCGACTACGCTTCGCTTGGAGGCTGTCGGATTGCCATCTGCAGATAATCACTTTAGCTCTTTAGAATAAGGTGCGCTAACACAGAACCTACAACAGGGGACAGTCCGGAATCCCCGGGACCATGGGAAGCTCGCCACCCTTCGTTGATGACCAAGAGCAGATCGAGAATCGTACGGCTATCCGCTAAACGTCGGGTGCTCCTCGACCGTCTGCTCGCAGAATCGGAAGTCACGGCAGCGGGGAACTCCATCCGACGTCTCGGCCCACAGGAACCGGCTCCGCTTTCGTTTGCCGAGCGGCGGACCTGGCTGCTCCAGCGGTTTCAACCTGGCGCTCCGTGGCTCAATATCGGGGTTGCTCTTAGGCTCAAGGGTGATCTACAGCTTGAAGCGCTGCGAAAATCGGCCCTCGCGGTTGTTCAACGTCACGAGATCCTACGGGCCTGCTATGTCGAGACAGCAGGGAGCCTCCGGCGTGTCGTCGGCGATACAGCCGCCTTCAATCTGAATACGCGCGACTTTTCAGACTCCGGTGACGGTCAGACACCGCTGGTGGAAGCCGTCCTCCACGAACACGCCGTGGCCCCATTCGACTTGGGGCGTGGTCCCCTGATTCGTCTGATCCTCGTCAAGCTTGCGGACGGCGACCACAATTTGTCTGTCACCGCGCATCAAATGGCCTGCGACGGACCGTCGATTCGAATCTTCCTTTCCGAACTGTTCGTTCTCTACGAACACCACGCCCGATGCACTCCCCTGGTGCTGCCACCGCTATCGATCCAGTACGCTGACTTCGCAGCTTGGCAGCACTCACCCGAACAGGGTGCCATGCAGGAAAAGCACCTTGCCTACTGGCGTACTGTGTTCGACACGCCTGTCCGCGAACTGCGGCTTGGACATCACGCCGCCGCGAATAGCACGGTACTCCCGCGGCCTTCCACGCTGACCTCGACTTTCCCGGAGGCTCGCGTGGATTCGCTGAAGCGAACCGCCGGTGAGCAGGGTGCAACTCTGTTCATGGTCTTACTCGCGGCGTTTCAGGCGCTGCTCGGCAGGCACTCCGGGATGCAAGATTTTGTAATCGGAATCCCGACATCTAACCGGCCCCAACGCGACGTTGAGGCCCTGGTCGGGTCGTTTGCGAGCATCTTGCCGCTGCGCGCCAATTTGAGCGGCGATCCGACACTTCACACGTTGATCAGCCGCGTGCGGAACACGACAATTGAGGCCTTCTCTCACTCAGCCGCGGCGTATGAACAGATTGCCGAGCAGACGCGGCTACCGCGATTGTCCGCGGTGATGTTGTTGCATGAGCCCCTGCGCGCCGCGGCCCCAGGCGGTTCGCTCAGCATATCGTCACTGCCGCTGGCGGCCGGCTCGATGCCCTACGATATTCGCCTTTCGCTGATCGAGGCGGAGGCCGCTTTGATCGCCTCACTGGAGTTTCAAGACAGCGTGTTCTCGGCCGAGGAAGGCCAGGCTTTTTTGTCCGACCTGGACCGGATTCTCACAGCGATCGTTGAGCATCCCGAGTCGCGATTGTCGTCTCTGCCGGCCCCGGCAACGCAGAATTCACAGCCGTCTCCGAAAACCACGCCAAGCGCCCCGCGTAGAACCGGCTCCGGAGGCCACCCGCGCAACCGCCTGGAGCGCGAACTAACGACCCTCTGGGAGGCGGTTCTCGGTGTTACGGGAGCAGGAATTCGGGACAATTTCTTCGCCGTTGGCGGAAACTCCCTGAGCGCCCTCCGTCTTTTCGTGTTGATCGAACAGAGTCTCGGCGCCCGCCTGCCGCTGAGCGTTCTTTTGGAAGCCCCGACCGTCGAAACACTGGCCGAGATCCTGCGAAAAGGCGGCTTCTCGCGGCACTGGACCTGCCTCGTACCAATTCAGACGGTGGGCTCGCAGCCACCTTTCTTCTGTGTCCACGGAGCAGGCGGCAACATCTTGTTTCTGCGGGAACTCGCCCAGCACCTGGAACGCGATCAGCCTCTGTACGGGTTTCAGGCCGCTGGACTCGATGGCGAGACACCGCCGCTGACCTCGGTCGAAGAGACCGCGCGCCTCTACCTCAAGGAACTGCGAACGATTCAGCCCCACGGGCCATACTTTCTGGGCGGATACTGTTTTGGCACCTACGCCGCCCTTGAGATGGCACAACTGCTCCAGCAGCAGGGCGAGCAAGTCGCATTCCTGGCGTCATTTAATGAGACCGGCGCCTGGCGGACGGTCGGCTCAGCAAACGACGCTCTTGATCTGCATCGCAACACCCTTTCCCGGCTGTCACCTGCTCGAAAGCTCTTGTATCTCCGCGAGCGGATCTTCTATCGGGCGGCGCGAGCCGGCAGCTTGGCGCTTGCACTCCTCGGGCGAGTCATGGGGCCGGCCCGCTCACATTCCACCGCCGCCGTGCAGATCGGCGTCGAAAGGGCGATGCACGCCGCGGGCATGCGCTACAAGCCGCTTTCGTACGAGGGTCGTTTTGCCCTCTTTCGCTCCGAAACCCTGGCCGAGCCCCGCGGCCAAACCTTCTGGCAGCAGACCGTGCGCGGGGACGTCGAATCCTATGCCTTCCCGGGCGGCGAGGATGTCTTGTTCAAGGAACCCGCCGCTTCCCTGCTAGCGAAACAGCTTGCGGACTGCCTCAAACGCGCCCGCCTCGCTCTAACCCACACTGACGGTGGTGGTTAATGAATACGTGTTCAGCGGCCTGTGCGCGGTGGAGAGAAAACTACGCCGTGGAAAAAAATGGTCGGGGCGGAGGGATTTGAACCCCCGGCCCCTGCTCCCAAAGTGTGAGGCCTGGCCTTCTTGGAGTGCTGCTGAGCATCACGGAGCGCCCTATCAATGCGGTCTGGCCCTGTGTTTGTAGCACTTCGTGATACTCCGTGTCACTCGGTCAATGTGGGTTCTTGAAGACTCTTTGATAGTCTGAGATTTCGCCGCTCAACCTGGAGATCTTCGACACGCTCTACGAGGCTCAGATGCTGATCGATCGTTGGCGAATGGAGTACAACACGCGACGGCCACATAGTTCCTTGGGCTATCGGCCACCGACACCGGAGGCATTCGAGCCGTTTTCAGCGAGCTACGGGACTCCGCCCCTGCGCCCGCCGAAAACGGCCCAGATCCTAACTTAGAAAGTGGTACAACTTGTGGGGGCAGGTCACGGGGAATAGGCGCAATGCGTTCCGGGTCGATCAGTCGGATCAGCGGAGATGAACTCGGTAGGAAGGGTGTTACATCGACCCATTGAGATCACCCCGGTTCGCATGAGGAATCCAAGCTGCGGCCTTGGGTGGCGTAAAATCAGCGAAGGCCCTGTGCCCACCTAGCGGGGGCGTGGTGGTCCGGCCCTAGTCGGTGGTAGACAGCACCGGCTGGGGCCAACCGCTCGCCTAACCAATTACCTATCCGGCGTAAGCTATAGAGCATGATTGTTCCGAGAGCGGTGGTAGTCCTTCTCATCTGGATGATCCTCAGTATTCCGGTAGCCGCCGAGATCATCTCGGTGTCAGAGCCATTCGTCGCTCCCAAGGGCGACTATGTCACGCAACACGACCGCTACCACACATTCCGCATTCCCGGCATGGTCGTCGCCCCGGATGGCTCGGTGCTGCTCTTCGCGGAAGCACGACGCGGCGAGGGAAGCGACCCGCGTCGCGATGAGAATGCTCCGATCGATGTCGTCATGCGGCGGAGTACCGACAACGGTCGAAGCTGGCAGTCGATGGTTGTTATCGATTCGGGATTCCGTCCCAACGGTGACTTGGTCGATTTCGCTGACCCGACCGCGGTGCTTGATGCGACGACAGGTACGGTGTTGCTGTTCTACGGGCAGTGGCCGGACATTGCTCCGAGAACCGTGCGCTACGGCCAAAGTACGGACCCTGCCAACGGCAACCAAGTCGTTTGGGTGCGTTCTAGCAGCGACAACGGCAAGACGTGGTCGGATCGCAAGCAAGTCGTGTATCCGGACGAACCACACGAAACCAGCGATGCCCTCTACTGGAGGCAGGCTGAGCCGGGTCCCGGCAGCGGCATCCAGCTTCAATGGCAACACGAGGCCGCGCGCAACGGCCGCCTGGTGATTCCTGCCAAGCGTAGCGGCTCGAAAACACCTGACGGGCCGGTAAGTGTCGAACCATTCATCTACTACTCCGATGATCACGGCAAGACGTGGCAGGTAGGCAAGGTAACAGCAGGACCCGACGCCAACGAGGATGAAGTTGTCGAACTAACGGACGGCCGAGTACTCTTGGACGGCAGGCAAGACGACGGTGATTTCCGCCGCCGCCATTTCAGTACCGATGGCGGGATGACTTGGGGACCTGATCGTCCCGATAGCATTCCCCTCCCGAAAGTTGACGGCTCCGTGATCCGATACTCCGCGAAACGCGCCGGCCATGACCGAGATCGAATCCTTTTTTCGGCGCCACGTGGCGAAGCCGGACTCAATCGCAACAACATCATGGTCTGGACCAGCCATGACGAAGGAAAGACCTTCACCAATCCGGTGCAACTCAACAGCGGGTTCGCCGCCTATTCGGTCATACAACGCTTGGCCGACGGCACGATCGGCATGGCAGTCGAAACCGCAAAAGATGCGGGAGTCAGATACGGTGAGATCACCTTCTACCGTTTCGACCTTGCTGAATTAGAACCCAAGTCTGCAAGCCGATAGATAGTAGCCGCCATCTTGCAGGCCGTTCCGAGGGAACTTGACCGGCACACCGCACGGAGACCTCGAAAACGGACACTAAGAAATTTCTTTCCCACCACCAATGAACCATGCCAGTCTCCTGGGCCGGCGGACCCGCGCGCGGAAGTAGGGCCGTCTCAAGCACCTGGGGACGAAAGAATGTCATAGTTCATGACATCGGTTCCCGCTACCTATCTGAATCGCGCTAGAATCGGACCGGCATACGGACCCGCTACTTGGAAGGCGACGAGGGTGTGACGTAGCAGCCTACATACTGTGAAGATACGATGAGCCCGCAGGACGGAGTATCACTATGAAGATGCGTCTTTTTCTTTTATCGGTTTGGCTTTGTGCCTCTCTAAACGGCCAAGCGCAGTATGACCTGCTGCTCAAGGGTGGTCATGTGATCGATCCGAAGAACGAGGTCAACCGCGTAGTGGACGTAGCCATCAGCGGCGACAAGATCGCTCGGGTCGCACCTCAGATCGATTCCCTGCAAGCTCGCAAGGTCGTTGACTGCACCGGTCTTTACGTTACGCCGGGGCTCGTCGATATCCACACGCACGTTTACGCTTCGACCGCGCTCAAAGGGAACCTGCACGGCGATCCCACAAGCTACGCCGGCTTCCGTGCGGTCTTTCCTGACGGATTCAGCTTCCGGTCGGGGGTGACAACGATGGTGGACGTGGGTAGCTCGGGTTGGCGCAATTTCCCTGAGTTGAAGGAACGAATCATCGATCTCTCGACAACCCGGGTCTACGCCATGTTGAACATCGTCGGGAACGGCATGGCCGGCCGCGCCAAGATCGAGCAAGACCTCAACGACATGGACCCTGAAGCGACAGCCAAGGTGGCCCGCCTGTTTGCCGAGCACGTCGTCGGCATCAAGACGGCGCACTACGCCGGTCCGGAATGGGACCCGGTCGATCGCGCCGTGAAGGCGGGCGAGTTGGCCGACATCCCGGTCATGGTTGATTTCGGCGCTTTCCGCGACGAACGTCCGTTCTCCGAGCTGGTCACTAAACGCTTGCGTCCCGGCGACATGTACACGCACTTCTTTGTGGCATCGGCTCCGCTGCTTGATGAGAACGGCAAACTGAGGCCGTTCATGTACGAGGCGAGGAAGCGCGGCGTGAAATTCGACGTCGGCCACGGGGCGGGAAGCTTTTCCTGGCTAAACGCAATCCCGGTCATTCAGCAGGGCTTCTTACCGGACTCCATCTCGACGGACCTGCACCAGAGCAGCATGAACCGCGGCATGAAAAACATGCTGAACGTGATGTCGAAGATTCTCAGCCAGGGTGTTTCCCTGTACGACGTAATCAAGATGTCAACGATCAATCCCGCGATGCAAATCAAGCGGCCCCAACACGGCCACCTAACCGAGGGCACCGAGGCCGATGTCACGGTGCTCGGGCTCGACTATGGTACGTTCGGTTTTCTCGATGCCCGCGGAGCACGCGTGATGGGCTCGCAGTTGTTGGTGGGCGAACTGACGCTACGGGCAGGGGAGGTCGTCTGGGACCTCAACGGACGCGCGGCGCTCGACTGGCGGGAGCACTACGAGAAGAGGTAGCTGACACGGCTGCCCAGATACCGGCAGCGAGCCCGCCAATGTTACGTCGGCGGAAGGCTGTACTTGCGCATCCGTTTCAGCGCGAATACTCTCCTCCAAACGCAAGTTGTCGCTATCAACCGCGTCAACGCTGCTTCTCCTGTTGGCCGTAAATAAGCGAGGACACTCACTAAACTCCATCCGGGAGTGTCTCAAAGTCGGTGACACGCGCCGGAGCGACTATCGGCGCGCCCGGGGTTGCGCCAGCCTCAGATTGAGTTATGGCATTGCCGGCTGCTAGAAAGTGTAGTCGGCAGCGTTCCGGTCCCGCCTAGAACCAATGGGGGTCCTGCTTAGTCGTCGATCACAGCATATGCCAGCCGCCTAAAACGCCCGGGAATCGGTGATCGCAGGGTCGCCGGCGCCTGCGTCATGAGAACGACGATCAGCTTCTCTTTCGGATCGATTGAAAAAATGGTCCCGTAAGCTCCGCCCCACCCAAAGCTCCCGTTGGACAAAACCGTCTCCTCAGCAGCTCGATCGGTGGTGACCCTGAATCCAAGTCTGAATTGACCGTCCCGGGTCCAGCCCGGGAGGTCTCGAGCCTGCTTTCCCGCCTAAGGTACGACGTAGCGGCGGATGAGCGTTTCGTGACGATCGAGGATATCCAGCCGGAGGGTGGTGCCGAACCGACTATCCGTGTCACTCAAGGCTGGTACGAAGAGTTCCGCGACCGCGAGCAGGACTAAGCCTCTAACTTATAGACAGCGAATGACATACGACCCTCTCGGCACATAAGTGGCGGGATATCCAGTGGTCTCAATGGGTCGATGCAACACTTCACCGAGAGGAGAAGTGGATGCAGAGGAAACAGAAGGAGAGGAGGCGAGGGTACACGGCAGCAGAGCTGGCCGAGGTATTTGATCGCTGGCAACGGGGA
>Ga0315339_1001530_pt1 | contig 20230 bp, 15 predicted proteins | sample ASW17metaG_FD_204514 | JGI IMG/M metagenome (GOLD analysis project Ga0315339, IMG submission 204514) | Ammonia-oxidizing marine archaeal communities from Pacific Ocean, United States - ASW #17 | ecosystem: Environmental > Aquatic > Marine > Oceanic | place: USA: California | collected 2016-12-05
TTCTCTTCATATTTCTCAAATTCTTTTTTAAGTAGTGTCGATGTTTATTCGGTGAGGATTGATCCTTGCACAGCTGAGATTATTTGTACACGATAGATTGATATTGGTTGAGGATCTATTGATATCACCAAATAATTTTGTCATTTCAGTCTTTTTCAAGATATTAACCCTACCCCTTTTTTATATAGACCTCTCGGTTTATAATCGTTAGTTGTCTAGAAGGTCTGCTATCTGTGCTTCGGAATATGTTGTGATGGATATTGCTTGTCTCTTGTCGTCCGCCAAATTATCGCCAAGAGTAGAGCTTGAACGAGCAATCGCAATGACAGGAAGAGCGGTTCTACGTCCGGGAAAGCTTCTGGGTTTTGCCACATATAAATGTTGGCGGGCGTCACCGCTAGAGTTAGGGCGATCAACAAGTTCCCAGCAAGCTGTCTTTTGGAGGGCAGTACCAGTAGCCCGGCGAACAGCACTTCTAAAAAGCCGCTGAAGTAAACAATCTCTAAGTGCAACGGAAGGTATGGGGGCATGATCGCCACGAAGAAATCTGGGTTCGTGAAATGGGTAATGCCGCCCACTGTAAACCAAATAAATACTACGGCCAGACCCACATTAGTCAATAATTTTTTCATGATTTATCCTAACTGCACTTTACCTAGTTGGCAAAGCTTGAATAAGATACGCAAATGAACTGGAAAAAAGAAACTGATGAAATTGCCCGACGTCGGGAGTTAGCGCATGAGCAAGGCGGGGCGGATGCAATTGCTAAACATCATAGCAAAGGGCGTTTAACCATTCGGGAACGGATCGAGAAGCTGCTGGATCCTGGCAGTTTTGAAGAGGTCGGCCCGTCAGCGGGCGCAGCAAATCATGACGAGAACGGCGAACTAATCAGCTTTGACCCGGCAAACTTCGTTCTCGGTTTTGGCAAGGTCGAAGGGCGACGAATCATTATTGGCGGCGAGGACTTTACTATGAAGGGGGGGTCGCCTTCTCCTTCGGGGCTTCGCAAAAGCGTCTATGCCGAAGAATTAGCTGTTCAATATAAGCTGCCTCTCGTGCGCCTGCATGAGGGGTCGGGTGGGAGTGTGGGTGGAACTGGCGGCAAGAGTCCGAGTTTGCCAGGACCGGTCAATGCGCCTGCACGATTTCGCTCTGTTGCACAGGCCATGGCCACAGTTCCCGTTGCAACCGCAGCACTTGGCGCGGTGGCAGGCTTACCAGCCGGCCGGCTTGTTGCCTCACATTTCTCCGTTATGTCAAAGGCGACTGCACAGATATTGACTGCCGGTCCTGCAGTAGTGGCGCGGGCGATGGGGGAGAAGAAAACCAAGGAAGAGCTTGGTGGCTGGAAAGTGCACACCAAGAATGGCACGGTGGACAATGGCGCGGAGGATGAAGCAGAGTGCTTATTTGAAATCCGGCGATTTCTGTCTTTTATGCCTGACAATATTGGACAGCTAGCACCGGTGATTGGTTGCGATGACCCGGTCGAGCGCACCGACGAAGCATTGCTCGACATTGTGCCGCGTGACCGACGGCGGGCTTTTGATATGCGCCGCATTATTCAATCGGTGTTCGACCAAACCAGCTTCTTCGAAATGGGTGCTGGTTATGGCCGCTCCCAGATTACCGGGCTAGCGCGGTTGAATGGTCAGCCAGTGGGCGTCTGGGCAAATAATTGCAAGTTTCTTGCCGGCTCAATGACCGCAGACGGGGCACATAAGGCGCGCCGCTTCATGGAACTTTGTGAAACGTTCAGCCTTCCTATCATTAGCTTGGTGGATGAACCTGGCTTCATGATTGGCAGCCAGGCCGAGCGTGAGGCGACCATTAGACATGGCACATCCGCGGTTCTTACTGCAGCGATGACGACTGTACCCTGGGCTTCTGTAATGATCCGGCGTTCCTTTGGTGTCGCACAGGCAGCACATTACGGGCCAGAGGGATTTGTACTTGCCTGGCCATCGGCAGAAAGTGGGCCCTTGCCAGTAGAAGGAGGAGTTGCGATCGCTTTCCAAAGAGAAATCGCAGCAGCGCCTGATCCAGAAGCACGACGCCGGGAGTTGGAAGAGGAATTGGCTGCGCGGCAGTCTCCGTTTCCACGAGCAGAGGCTCTTGGAGTTCATGATCTAATCGATCCACGCCAGACGAGATTAGAGCTTTGCCGTTGGGTAGACCGTGTTCAGTCGCTCCTTCCAGCATTACTCGGGCCGACACGGTTCACCATTCGGCCATAGCAACAGCAGAGGTTATAGAGACATGATAAAGATTGAATTGGAAACCGGCGGATCGGTTTGGCAAGTGCTCACAAAACCAGGTGACCGGGTAGAAGCCGGCGACACATTGTTCATCCTTGAAGTAATGAAAATGGAAGTACCCTACGAAGCCCCTGTTGCCGGAGAAGTGGCAGCAGTTCATATCGCTGAGGGAGATTCGGTAGAAGAGGGTCAGCTTGCTGCAGAGGTTTCAGATTAAGGTGGCACCAAAGGCTTACATTATCTTGGAGTTTGATCCCAGCTTGCTAACTGCCCGCACATTTTTGTAGCATGCGCCGCTATGGATACCTTTGGTAACGAACAGATTGAGGAAGCGGAGGTCGTATTTCCCTGCGAGAGTCTGGCGGAGAATCTGGCTTTTTTCACCGAGACTCTGGGGTTTTGCTTGCAGATGGTTTATCCGGCCGACGCTCCGAGAGTAGCCGTTGTCAGCGGATACGGAGTCCGTATTCGGCTCGAAGAAAAGCCCGGAGAGGCGCCAGCTCTATTGCGTCTGCTCGGCAGGGGTGTCGATATTGCATCTGGGTTGGCAGCAGAACTTGTGGCACCTAATGGCACACGGGTGGAATTCGAAGCTACAGATACCTCTCCTTTCATACCAGATCTGCGACCCTCCCTCAGTGTGCAAAAAGCGGGGCATCAATCCAACTGGGTCATCGGACGCGCGGGAATGCAATACCGGGATTTGATTCCCGATCGTTGGGGTGGCGCTTACATAGCTTCTCACATCCGTATTCCCGAGGGTGGTCCTGTTGCTGACTATGTTCACCATCATCACATAATTTTTCAGTTGATCTATTGCTACAAAGGTTGGGTTCGTGTTGTCTATGAAGATCAAGGTCCCGAATTTGTAATGCAAGCTGGCGACTGTGTATTACAACCGCCTCATATTCGACATCGCGTGCTGGAGTGTTCGGATGAATTTGAAGTGATCGAGATAGGTTGTCCCGCCGAACATGCAACTCTTGTCGATCATGACTTGTCACTGCCTACGGAGCAGCGACACCCCGAGCGGGACTTTGACGGTCAAAGTTTCTGTTTTCATCAAGCCGCCGGTGTCGATTGGTCGACTTGGCGATGTGACGGTTTCGAGAGTCGTGATACCGGTATTGCGAGAGCGACGGACAACATCGTGTCGGTTAGTGTTGTACGTTCGACTTCGGCATCAAGCTTAAGTCGAAATTCTCACGCTGGCGAGCTGTTGTTCAAATTTATCTTGCAGGGATCGATGACTCTGGAATGCGGCGAGAACGAGCGTTGGCATCTGGTGGCAGGAGATGCCTGTACCATTCCGGCAGGAATAGATTATTGCCTCTCAGATTGTTCAGACGATCTTGAGTTTTTGGAAGTTTTAACGCCATCGAGTTCGCAGTAGAGACTAGAGGCTTTCCGAAAATCCGGTTAGTAAATCCAACATCACGATTGTGATTGCGATGGGTGCTACATAGCGATTTGCGAATCGCCAGAATTTACGCCAGAGCTCGCTGTTGTTTGAAAACTCCTCGACAGCGGTCGATCGCTTGAGCACCCAACCAGTAAATACTGCAATGAGCAATACATTGATTGGCAAGAACACATTCGCCACGGAAAAATCCAGTATATCGAAAATTGTTCCCTCAATACCGAGAAATCCGAGAGGGCTGAAGTCGGCGAGAATGTTAAAAGAAAATACTGAACCTAGCCCGAGCAACCATACTCCGATGCCGGCACAGCGTGCCAGAAACTCACGTCGGCCCGGCCATTTTTCCTCTAGCCAGGCGACCGAGGGCTCAAGCATGCCAATGGCTGTGGTGTAGGCGGCGAAAAACAGCAAAAGGAAAAACACCACCCCAATAAGGTGACCACCTGGCATATTGCCGAATGCAATGGGCAGAGTCTGAAAAACCAGACCGGAGCCGCTAGCAGGATCGAGCTGACTGGCGAAGACAATCGGGAAAATCGCGAGACCTGCAAGCAGGGCTGCTAAGGTGTCACCGATGCAGATGATGGCCGCGGACTTTGGGATTGAGTAGTCGCTGGGCATATAGGCGGCAAACGTGATCAAGAGCCCGACACCGACGGCGAGCGAAAACAGAGCCTGCCCGAGGGCCATTAGAATAGAGGCGCCGGTGAGTTTACTGAAGTCGGGCTTGAACATAAATTCAACCGCAGCAGCAAAATCTGCGCTCACCATGCCGTAAACAACCAGAATAAGAATTACCCCAAACAGGGCTGGCATCATGATCTTTGCCATCCGTTCTATGCCGTTATTGAGCCCTTTCGCGATCACCCATACGGTGATTGCCACAAAGGCACCATGCAGGAGGACCAGAGTGGCGGTTTGATCCATACGCTGATTGAAAACCGCCTCCGACTGGCCGGCATCAAAACCTTCGAAGGCATTGCCTATTGCAAGACCCAGATAATCGAGTGACCAGGCTGCGATTACCGCGTAGTAACTTAGGGCAATGTACGGAACTATTAGGCTAAGCCAGCCAATTACGCGCCAATATTGTGAGGCACTCTCCGATTTTATGAGACTTGCTATGGAATGAACGGCGCTGCCACCGCCACGGCGACCCAGCAACATTTCGCCGGCAATTACCGGCAATCCGAGCAGAAAAACAAAGCCCAGATAGACCAGAATAAATCCGCCACCACCATTTTCGCCGGCAATATACGGGAATCGCCACAGGTTGCCCAAACCAACAGCACCACCTATCGTGGCTAGCAGGAACGCCCTTTGACTTGACCACATCGCGGGAGGATTTGATTTAATTGCCATGATCTACTGCCCGACGTCCAACCATCGAATAAATTCAATAATAGGGTTTTGAGGACTTCTATGGAGTTCTCCAGATTTTACCGGAGTAGTATTTGGTGAAGACGGGGGGGAATTGAATACCCAACTTAAAGCTCTCTTATATAAAGATATTAAATTTATACAGCTAGACGATACCATCAAATAGTTTTGTAACCTCGCTCTCTTACGAGATATTAACCCCACCCCTATTTTTGCACAACGCCCAGTCATCATACTTCCCTCGGATAAGCATGGTTCCATCTCACCCTTATACATACTATTCTGGACGAATGGAAAGGCAGAAAACGCTCAACCATAACTCTCAACTAAACAAAGGAATTAAAAATGCACAAAGTCGTCTTACTATTATCACTGTTAATATTTTCAAGCTTGTCTTTCGCCGATCACCACGGATTAGCTTTAGAAGCACGCCAGCCAAGATCGGAATTAGAACTTACATCTATCACGTTAGATGGGGATTTCACCACTATCAACGCCGAGGCGCAAATGGGTGTTTACGGTCGCGTATACATGACCTTCATATTGGCTCGCAACGATACTGGTGATGGCGGTACTTATACGTTCGAAGGCAGAGGCTATGTCGACGAAGAAAATACTTTTTCAGGCACGGGTGTTGGGGTGTGGAATAGAGATGGAGTGAACCTTATCATTATGGAACAGCTTATAAATATTTCGGATGGAACTATCAATCTTGATCGGATTGTTCTGGATCCGTTAAACAGAACTGCAACCCTAGATGTTTATGCTTTGAAATAAAGTTCAGAATAATCAGACGCGACATGAATGACAGGCCCGATGCTGATACTCCAGTATCGGGCTTTTTGTCACCCCCCACGTGTCCAAGTAGGTTCCATCGCACCCCTATACATACTATATTGGACGAACGGTTAGTTATTTTTGTGGCCTTTTGGGAGTGCAATATGCGACTAACTACACAACTCTCGGTGGGCGCTACCACTTCGTTGTTAGCGGATACCTATTTTTCCCTATTTAGAGGAAGGATCATTCATGAATACTAACCACTCTTCAGCATCATTGCACTTAATCAGAAATGCGATAATTATTTCATTGCTCTCACTCCTGGCGAGCTGTGGACAGGAACCCCAGACCAGTTCCACGCCCACCGCAGCGACCAGTGAACCATCTTCTCCAGCTCCTGATGAATCTGTCTCTTCACCTAATCTTGCGTTAGAAGAACCGGCGGAGCTCTTTGCCGAGTTGCCAACCCATTGGCTTAATCAAAATCCCATAGGTGGAGGGTTGGGTGGAGTTACGCCTGCTTTACACGAAGCGGCGGATGAGTCGACAGATCACTGGATTCAGTATGGTGGAGGTTATAACAATCATCGCCACAGTCCTATTGCTGAACTTTCCCCGGAAAACATCGACAACATCCAGCTTGCCTGGGCTTTTCCTACGGGGACAGTGGGGCAGTTTTCCGTTTCGCCCTTAATCTACGACGGTATCATGTACGTGACCTCTTCATACAACCGATTGTTCGCGCTCGATGCTAGAACTGGTGAACTCTATTGGCGATACGACCATCAGCAACCGGAAGACCTGCGTATATGTTGTGGCCCGGTTAACCGTGGGGCATCTATCCATGGTGACACCATCTTGATGGCAACTCTCGATGCGCGCTTGCTTGCGTTTGACCGGAAATCCGGTGAACTCTTGTGGAATAGCGTGATCGATGATTACCGCAAGGGATTAAGTGCTACATCGCCACCGCTCATAGTCAAGGACATTGCCGTGATCGGCGTCGGCGGCGGCGAATTTGGTGTCAGGGGATTCTTTGATGCCTATAACGTGGAGACTGGGGAACGAGTGTGGCGACATTATACGGTACCTACTGCCGGTGAACCTGGAGTGGAAACTTGGTCCGGCACATCCTACGAAACCGGAGGTGCGCCATCCTGGACCTACGGTGCTTACGATCCTGAACTTGATGTGCTCTACTGGACCACAGGAAATCCCTCGCCTGATTGGAACGGGGATGCCCGCTTGGGCGATAACCTGTTCTCTGATAGCGTGCTGGCTATCGACCCGGATACTGGAGAGCGGCTCTGGCATTTTCAGTTCACTCCCCATGACATCTGGGATTACGACGGCAACACCCATCTGTTCTTGGTTGATTACGAACATGAAGGTGAGACCATCAAAGGTCTGGTGCAGGCCAATCGAAATGGATTCTATTACGCCCTTAATAGGGAGACTGGGGAATTTCTGCGCGCAACCTCTTATGTAGAACAGCTGAATTGGGCTACCAGCATGGAGCCAAACGGGCGTCCGGTTATCAATCCGGAAATGGTGCCCTCGGAAGAACCGATGGTGCGAATTTGTCCTGGCGCCGGTGGTGGCATGAATGGCTCGGTAACCGGAGCATTGAATCCTAACCTGGGGCTAACCTTCATACCTGTAATCGAAAGCTGTAATCAGATGGAAAAGGGTCTTTCTGTTTTCACCGAGGGCAATCAATTTACTGGTGGTACATTTATCCCGGTTGACGCCGAGGATGGTTCGGCCTATGGCCATATTTCTGCCATTGATTATCAGACTGGAGAAGTGGCCTGGCGCTACAAAGATCCCGAGCCCATCATGGCAGGAGTGCTGAGCACTGAAGGTGGGTTAGTGTTTACTGGTAGCCAGGACGGCCATGCTCTTGCGCTTGATGCTGAGACTGGTGAGATGCTCTGGCGTTTCCGTATCGGTGGAGGCATACGCAGTCAGCCTGTTGCTTATCAGCTCGATGGTGAGACTTATGTGGCAATTGCGTCTGGTAATTTCTCCGGAATCGCCGGGGCGGTTGGTGGGAACACCATGCTGCCCGAGGGTGGACACTTGTTCGTATTCAAGCTCTAGAAAGGGAAAACCGGTCAGAGGGATTATTTTAGTCAATTGATTGAAAATAATCCCTTAAAACGAATAAGGTCGCTTAACTCGCAAGGATATGGGGGCTACTGGGATTGGGAGCTCTTGTACTCCCTCGATTTAGGAACTAGCGCCGGTGATATTGAGTCGTTGCTACATTCTGAATTTCACGATTACAAATCTTCCGGCGACTACTTGAAAAACGGCGCATATCAGAACGCAAGAGAAATGTTCGAGTTAGATGCATTTGTAGTGATAGATAGCCTAAAAAAGATGTTTAATCTTTGAGCTGGAATTGGGCGTCGCCGATCAAAGGAGAAGGGGGCTTTTGTTCTCTGTGTGTTTCTGTGGGGTTTACAACCGTGCTATGGAAAATGAGAATTTGAAATGGGAAAAGAACTCCTCTTAACAACTCTCGGTGGGCGCGTGCAATGCACCCAGTGTAATGCACTGTCGAAACGCACTCGGCAACGCTGTCAGGCTCCTGCGATCAAAGGCAAGACTAAGTGTCGTTTTCATAGTGGTAGGTCTACGGGCGCTAAGACAGTGGAAGGTAGAGCTAGGATACCAGTGGCTCATAAGGGGAAAGAAGTGGTCTTCTTGGCATGCACTCTTCCTTGAGCGGCTTGTGGTTGTATCTGTTCTTTTAGTGTAGTCAAATGATTCCAATCAGCTAAGAAACTACTGTATTTTTACTCTATCCCCTTTTCTAGAGACTCAGAATGCCAACCCGACGTAGGTTCCTGCAAGATTCCATAAAAAGTTCAATTGGACTAAGCGGTTCTCTGTTATTCCATACAAATTTAATGGCCAGCGAAATGCCGGCTGATATTACTGAGCTTTCTGCCAGTAATCTTTCCATGGCCATTCAGCAAAAGGAAGTAAGTTGCGCGGAGGTGATGCAGGCCTATTTGTCCCGCATACATCGGTACAATCCTGTTTATAACGCGATAGTAAGCCTGATCGAAGATGATGAACTATTGAATCAAGCAAGGCGCGCTGATGCAGAACTTGCCCGCGGTGAGTACCGAGGCTGGATGCATGGTATGCCCCATGCTATTAAGGATGTGAGAGGTGCTGCAGGTTTACCTTTCACTAGCGGCTCGCCACTCTATGCTGAGCGCATTGCAGAAACGGATCACCCATTGGCCGCCGCCATTCGAGGGGCGGGCGCGATTTTTATCGGCAAGACTAATGTGCCTGAATTTGGTCTTGGTTCTCAATCCTATAACCCGGTATTTGGCGCGACGGGTAGTGCCTGGAATCCTGCATTGACTGCAGGTGGCAGCAGCGGGGGCGCAGCATCTGGTCTTGGTACTCATATGCTTCCAAGCGCCGATGGCAGTGACACGATGGGATCTTTGCGTAATCCCGGCGCCTTTAACGGCGTTATCGGTTTTCGACCCAGTATCGGCGTTACTGCTGAGCAGCCGCCCGGTGAGCGAAGTATTTCAACTACTGGTCCGATGGGGAGAAACACGGCCGATGCTATACGACTTTTGAAAACCCTTGCTGTAAAGCCAGTGCCTGAAAGCTATAGCTCCATGAATCTGTCTGAAGTTCGAATCGGCTGGATGGGTAATTTGGATAACTATCTCGCCATGGAATCCGGCGTTACAGAACTTTGCGAGGTGTGTCTTAACTCATTAAGTTCAGCTGCGGCAAAAGTAGATGCTGTTCAACCCCAATTCAATCTTTCCGATCTCTGGCTGGCCTGGACCACCATACGTCATTCCGGCAGGACGGGGTATTATGATAACTATAATGATCCTGAAAGCAGGGCGTTAATGAAACCTGAGTTACAGTGGGAGATAGAGCAATCCTTTGTGCTAACAGACTCAGACCGCGGGTTGGCGAACCGAATTCGTAACGACTGGTATCAAGAACTTGATCGGCTGTTTGATGAGTATGATTTTCTCGCCCTGCCCTCGGCGCAGGTCTTTCCCTATCCGAAAGCTATTCACTGGCCTGAGGAAATAGCAGGGCGTCAGATGGATACTTACCATCGTTGGATGGAGGTGGTTATTCTGGCGAGTATGGGAGGTATTCCGGTAATTAATTTGCCCGTTGGTTCTGATGAGTTGGGCCGGCCTATGGGTATGCAGATTATGGGAAGGTTCGGTGAGGACAAACGTGTCCTGGAATTCGCCCTGGCCTACGAACAAGTCACAGACTATGTGCAGCGTCGACCACAACTAGAATAGTGGCTCACTTGATTGTCCCATGAGTGTCCCATGGTGTTAGGCCCACCCCCTATTTTTATAGACCGCCCAATCAGCACACCCACCCCCGGGGTACCCCCCACTTTCCCAAGTAGGTTCCATCGCACCCCTACACATACTATTCTGGACGAACGGTGTGCTAGTTCTCCAACATTTGGGAGAACAACAATTGAGTGGGAGTAGCGACATTGGCTGTAAAGCATATAAACACTGAGTTTGTTGACTTGTAAACTTCTGTCGCTATTGCTCTTCATAGCTTGTATTAAGTATTGTAACTAAGCTACTTGAAGATGATGCGCTCCAAGCTCGCTGCAGACTTATTGCAGTGAGAAAAAAATGAAGTGTTTATGGGAGGACAAATATTAGCTGTAGACTTTAAGTAGAGAGAACTTAAAGACACACAGCACAACTCCTGAGGAATTAGTAATGTTAGCACCAAAATTTCAAAACAGCGCATGTCTGTTGTTCTCCCTTTTATTTCTGCCTTCAGTGTCTTTAGGCATTGAAATTAGTGGATATGTGAAAAATCAGGCGCAAGGCCCGGTAGCTGCGACCGTATACATTAATGACGACTTTGAATTTAACACAGACATAAACGGGTATTTCGCTGGAGAGGTCCCTGCGGGGCAATTAGCTATTTATGCAGAAGCCACCACAGAGAATGTCACCTCAAAAAGCCTTCGCAGAAACTTTTACGCAACAAGTAATACTGAAGTACGACTTACCGTCAGCCCACTTCGTTCAGTAACGATATCAGCAGAGCTACCGAGTAACGCTTTCGGTCCTTGGTTAACAATCTTTGAAGCAGTTACAACAAGTGATGAACTTCTAAGAGGGAATCTTCAGACTGGCCCCATGACCACCACTTCCTCAGGTCAAATTTCGTACACTAAAACCTACGAACTACCGGAGGGCGTTTATCGTGCTCGGCTTAGAGCAGCTTGGCCAGAGCAAGAAGACAATATATTTATCTCCTGGATTGGTTTTGAAGTGATGGAGAATGATAATATTTTTAAATTGACTACTGAAGATCGTTACACTCTATATCCACTTGCAGAGCGATCAGTAGACCCAAGTAAAGTGACTTTTGAGAATGACATAGAAAGTGGATATATAAAAATTATTGGAGAAAAAAAATCCGCATCAGCCGCCATGCCATTATCCCTTTTAAACGTACAAACGGGGCACTATACCTGGGGTTCATCGCATGCAGATGGATCTTTTGAATTACTAATCAACGGCCAGGAAGGAAGCGAGTACGTAATTTATCAACGCGGCATGGTAGATGGCCGGCAAAACTATCAACTAGGAGCAGGAACGCACTTACGTATTCCGTTCACGTCAAATTCTGCAAACAAATTTTCAACAGAGCATGCTCTGTCGTCATCAAATAATTCTCCTACCAAAAAATCAGATGCAGATTTACTCGGAGGAAAGACTACGGGAATAGCACAATTTTTTGGGACTTTTGATTTTTCTACACTAAACGCCGGCGTCGCAGGCGTATTTGATGGAATAGTTAGAATTATCGGCCCATCTGTTGACACGCTTAATTTGAATTGGGGTTCATCAGGTTTATACCTTGAAAAAATTGTGAATAAAGAAGGCTGGGTTATTGCAGCAAACCCTGAAAATAGTTCGAATTTTATGACGGTTAGCGGGTTGCCGATAAACGGGGAGCCATCTGTAAATGACACACGAGTGGGATCGGTAACATACTCCGAGATTCGCCGAGTAGCGGATAATAATTATGAGGCCAAATTCACTGCAACCTATAACATTCCAGTAGAGCTTTCCGATGGCCGCTATCAAATTCATTTAAAAGCGGAGAGTCTAACTTCAGACATATCCGCTGAGACCGTATTCACCCATAATTTTGCGCTCGATTCATCGACATCTGTACTTGACGGGCGCGTCGGCGAATTTCAAGTAGGACTCTCTGAAGAATCAAAAATAGATATAGCACTACTAGCTAACACCTTCAGCAATGGTTCGCGGGGCACGGTGCCAACTTCCCGGGAAAATAGTTTTGGTATCACTCCTGGAATCATATTTAATACACACAAATTTATCCTGGACGATACGGTTCCATTCAAGTCCGAAAGAAGTACATACAATCTCGAGCCTTATATCCCCCTTGTGAGCTGGACAACTAAGGGGCATCAAGTTCCCCTACCGATTCAATTTAAGTTCCCTTCCGGGGAACTCTTAATAACTATTGTCGACCCCAACGGAATGCGCACCCAATTGGGTCCCGCCCCATTTCAAGGAACTTATATGAATGAGCCCTTTGCTAACTGGGGCGCGGTAGGAGGGAACGGCGGAGCGGCACCACAACAGTATCTAAAACTTTCTACGCTCACAGATCTTTATGAATATCCATTTGATGATTATGGTGAATACTCGATTAGTTTGAGAGGGAGCGTTCTAGATATCAAAGACAGAGAATATACGTTAAACGGTGACTTTCAAGTGGTCAGAGCAGAGCCGCTAGACCTCGAGTATGGTGTAATGCCAAGCACACCATTCGAAATAGGTGATTATTTTTCACCCCAGCTGATAACGCAACCCGGTGTACCCGCTAAAGTCAAAATTACCGTCACACATTATCCAAATTCTGACCCAGTTTTAGTTGAAACAACTGATTTCGAGGGCTTTGCAAATAGATTTGGCTATTTTGATGGTGGCGACAAGAGCTATATGTTCAGCGAACCTGGAGAATACAGGGTCGATGTATACGCAAGTCATATAGATACAGGTGAGAAGTTATGGGCAGGCAGTAGGACTTGGGGGGGCATCGTCGAAACGCCAGATTCCGATCTAGAAATGAGAGGTGTAAAGGGCACAGAGGGTTACCCGAATTACAGGCAGTGGTTTAATTTTAACTCACGACCCTTGGGACCTGGAGAAACAAACACTCACATGGCACCTCCCTACCAAACAGGCGACATTAGCTGGATGACAGCAGAGCAACTAGATCGCAGTAATTCCGGAATGACAGGGTTTTATACGATTTTCGATAAAGAAGGAACATTCAGAGCTAGTGTAGTTAATAGACTTTCAGAATACAGCAGCTTAGATCTAACAAATACCGGATTACCATTCGTGTCTACGACGAACCTAATAACCCTTAATAACTCAAGTATTAACCCCTTTTTCGAACTCAAGGGATCTAATGATCATTGGGCCTATTACTATAACGCGGCAGAAAGGCCCGGAGTGGCAGCGAGGGAGCACATAGGACAACTATCCTCTAAGGACAATTACTGGCGCTTTTCGGATACCTATAATTATCAACTCGGAAATGGGCAGCAAGGAGATAATCCAAACGATTTCAAATTTGTATTTGGCGGTGGAGTATATCGCATACCCAAAAGCGACGAGAATCATTACCTAGCTTACGGATCTTTATGGGTACACTTGCCGGGGGAAGATGAAATAGGGGGTAGAATTATGCCACCTTTTCAAGGTGCTGCTAGTGGCCCATCCGGCGGACCAATAATGACGCTTTTGGATCAAGAGATCGATATTTTTTACCACCCACTTGGGGTTAGACCCGGCACCATACTCGAGGTTGGAGATATAGCAGCCTTCTCTGGACAGATAGCCCCCACACTACCTTCAGACATCTCAATAAAGATTACGACGCCATCAGGCAGTATAAAAGTCATAGAAGGCACGGCCAATAAAATTGGCTATTTTTACAAACCAGGATCCAATTTTTTAATCACCGAGCCTGGAGTTTACGACGTAAACATATCGGTCACACATAAAGGGATGACCTCAGCTGGGTTAGTTGAGCCTCCTTACCCAGCTGGGGGCATTCTTGGGCCAGAACCAAACGCTTTCCAATTTTACGCGGTAACCGATAAGAGTAATATAGCGAAACTCAACCCATTACCTTCCATTCTACCCAGTTCTACGGAGCTCAAATTCACATTGAATAACTCAGATGGGACCAATAGCAACCAATTTTATCAAACGACTGTTATGCCTGGATTTCTATTAGAACAATCAAATTCTAGTTCGAATAACTATGTCTATAATGCTAAAAACCTAAACCTCTCATTCCCTAATTTAGATGTGGACGAAGGATTAAAAAAATATACCTCAAATGCGGATACAGTTACCTACAGTTTTTTATTAAAATCACAAGGCACAACAGGCAACTTCACTTACGAAGCCAACCAAATATTACTCCAAGGCGATACTATATTTAATCCTGACCACGAATTGGCGGTTACTGGGAGCATGAGCATCTCTATAGCCGACACTACCCTTACCGCAGGGGAAGTTTTAAAAGTCGATCTCTCACTTTCAGCGCAAGGTTTAGGAGATCTTTATGTTGCACTTATCATGCCTGATGGCAATTTCGTAACCTTGGGAGAAACAAGACTGGTCTCAGACGTCAGTGAAATCATACCCTTTAGGCAATCAATCAGCCTTGAAGATAATCAGAATATTCAAATAGTAGACGTGCCCATCCCAGCGGATGTAATGACTGGAGACTACTCCTTCTACGCAATACTTGTATCGGAGGGAGAGAGTGTATTGGACGAAAGTAATTGGAAAGGGACTAGTAGCGCTTCTTGGGAATTGAATTGATTTTTTATCTGGAGTAGTAAAGAACGGTTACAGATTTCAAATGTTCATGGGTTAGTTGGAATTTTGAGACGTTCGGAATGGCAAGTAATGAATAAATGACCACATTCCTAATTCTCGGTGGGCGTGTGACATGCACCCAGTGTAAGGCCACCTAGCAGACCCCACCCCCGGGGTACCCCCCACTTGTCCAAGTAGGTTCCATCGCACCCCTATACATATTATTCTGGACGAACGGTTAGTTATTTTTGATAGTTACTACTAACAACAATAGACACATTAATCGAGTAACTCATTGCGCGAATTGTAGAACTTAAATAGACTTTAAAGTCACTCATTCTAAAACTCAACTGATAAGGAAACCTTTATGAAGAACCGATTTGTCTCATCACTAGCCCTTACTCTTACCCTCAGCGCACTGTCATCAACCGTTATGGCAGATACAGCCAGCGAGGTCCGTCAGGTGATCTTAGACGACCTTGCTCACGCGAACCAGGAATTGAACCAAGATCCTATGCGTCTTTCGAAGGATGGCTCAAAAGAGTTTTTCTCTAGCGGTGGTCTGCTGAATCATCTCGACAGAACCTCAGGCGGAAATACGTTTGAGATGTTCGAAGGCAGCATCAAGCATATCGAGGTGGTGGTATTGGTGGAAGGTCAAGCGGCGGTGGCGCACTTTTATCAAGAAGCCATGATGAAACCTACAGGACTGCCCGTTGTACCTAACTACCGCACCAGAGTGACACAGATTTTTGTCAAAGAAGAAGGCGGCTGGAAAATTCGTGCCGCGCACTGGTCGCCATTAATGGGAGGGGCAGGTACCTCACAAACCGTCATTAAATAGTGCTGCCGAACTCGATGCTAGGCTCAAATATTTGCCTGGTACTATCTACTCTCGGGAGGCCAGTTTCACGCTGGTCTTCCGGGCTATAGAAAACATTTTAAGCGAATGTATGACTGATCGGGGTTATAGAGTCTACTCCGGGAATTAACCCCACCCCTTTCCCCACACACCGCCCAGTCAGCACCCCACCCCCGAGGTACCCCCCACTTGTCCAAGTAGGTTCCATCGCACCCCTATACATACTATTCTGGACGAACGGTTAGTTAATTTTGAGAGTTACGACTAAAGCGCTCATCCATAAAAGGAAAAATAAACATCAAAAATTTGTTAGCATTAGACTTTAATTTTGAGCGGCAATTAATAGTTTGCCAATACCATACCAATTTTATTTTTATAGGGTTGCTATGAAGATCATTAAGAGCAGCATTCTCGTTTTTGGCTTTTTATTAATTGCAATTTCTTCTTTTGGTTTTTCACAGAGTTCTTTTGATTTGACTGAACTTGAGTCGGGTCAATTGTTGTTAAATTTGAGTGCAACCGAGCAAGTTACTGTTGAGCAAGACACTCTAAATGCATCACTGGCGTATTCAGTCCAAGGCAGGGAAAAAATTTCTTTACAAAATGAAGTGAACACAAAAATGGCAGGCGCCTTGGAATTAGTAGAAGCCATTTCAGAAATTGAGTATTCAACAGGTCAGTATTACATCTATATTATTCGACCAGGTAGGCCTTCGCGAGATGATATAGAAAACCCAATATGGCGGGCGCAGCAGGGTCTACAACTAAGTAGTACAAACAGTGAGGAACTATTGGAAGCTGTAGGGGAGTTGCAGTCTAGTGGTATGGAGATAAATAGACTCAATTACAGCCTGTCCGAGGAGGCCTTTGAACAAACTTCAGACTCACTATTGTCAATCGCGTTAGAAAAACTGGAAGGCAAGGCAAATGAAACAGCTGAATTACTAAATAAAAGCTCTGCGAGCCTTGTAGAAGTAACAATTAACGGTAATAGAAATACAGGATTTTTCCAGCCGAGAATGGCGATGATGGAAGGTACTGGGGAACCTGATTACGCGCAGTTCGAAACGCCAACAGCGGTCCCGGGACAAAGTGAGGTTTCATTAAGTGTATCCGCTAAAGCCTTATTATCTCCTTAACTGGTGACCCATGACGTTATACCCCCCACTTGTCCAAGTAGGTTCCATCACACCCCTATACATACTATTACGCTCGAACGGTTAGGTATAAAAAGAATCGCAATGAAGCACCTTACCTTAACAGCTGTCTCCTTTCTGCTTATTGGTCTGACCATGAGTGGCACTGCGTATTCTCAAGTTCCGGTATGGGAACGAGAGGCATTGATCGCGTTTTACAATGCGACGGGTGGGGACAACTGGCAGGAAGAAGCTTCAGCGCAGAATAGAGATCAAGCGCAAAAAAAATCAAATAGCAGTGTTTAATGTTGGATACTTCAAGCATCTAATCAGTTGATGAGGAAATAAAATGAGGATACTCATTCATTGCCTGGCGATGACCGGTCTCATTACTTGTGCGGCTAGTGCCGCAGCCCACCACAGTTTTGCTGCAGAATTCTCCTATGAACTCTTCGGCTCCCGTGAGGGAGAGGTGGTCGAGGTGCACTTCGTTAATCCTCATGCCCATATTTTCTTCACTGTTAAAAATGATAACGGCGAAGAGGAAATATGGGATGCCCAATCCTCCACCCCCCGAAACCTGCTCGGTCGAGGTTGGAATCCGAACACCATAAAGGTAGGTGATCGAATCACTATAGAAGGCAACCTAGGGCTGGAAAATAGCCATAAATTGTGGATTATCACAATGACTCTGGAGAACGGCACAGTCATTAAAGTCAGTGGGGGAGATAATTGATTTAAAGCCTTCAGTATTAGGGAGGCTCCACCTCTACTACGCGACGGGGTGGTTCAATCGCGCCCCCTATTTATATAGATCGCCCAGTCAGCACACCCACCCCCGGGGCACCACCTATTTGTTCAAGTAGGTTCCATCTGTGCGTATTACATATTATTCTGGACGAACGAAGAGGTACTTTTAGAAAAGGGGTCAGAGTAAAAATACAGTAGTTTTAGATTCGATCAATCCTTGATTTCATACCACACTTCTTAACGAGAGAAGGGGAACAGTTTGATTTGTACCATCTGGGGAATAACATAATGCGAATAGCACCGGAATTACTAGCTGGATTCATCATCTTCTCATTCTCTCATACAGCAATCATTGCCCAGCAAGATGACGATGCTGAACTAGAAGAAAATTCTATTTCCTTACTCAATGACTATTCTTCCGTCACTGATGAAGTCTTACAGAATCCTCCAGATTCCGATTGGCTAACCTGGCGTCGCACTTACGATAATCTCGGCTTTTCTAATCTCGACCAAATCAACCGACAAACCGTTGCTGATCTGCAGTTAGCCTGGCACCAGGAAGTGACTGTGGGTAACAACATGCCGACGCCTTTAGTTCATGACGGAATCATGTTTCTTTACAGTGCGGGTGATGTAGTACTGGCATTAGACGCTACTAATGGCGAGCTACTTTGGCGCTACACTCATGACGGAGAAGCAACGCCCAGTCATAAGTTTGGTATTGCCCTGCATGAAGATAAAGTTTTGGTGCCTACTTCAGATTTGCATATGGTGGCCCTTAACGCTCGAACTGGTGAAGTCGTTTGGGATCATGCCGTAGAGACTGGCGATAACACCGGTTATGCGCTGCGAAGCGCGCCGACCATAGCAGGTGGCCAGGTCATTCAAGGAATGGCGGCTTCTTTTGTTCCCGGTGGTGGTTTTATCTTTGCTATCGATTTGGAGGATGGAAGTGAGACCTGGCGCTTCAACACTTTGGCCAGACCAGGCGAACCCGGTGGTAACACCTGGAATAATATTCCTCTTGAAGAACGTCAGGGAGGGTCAGTTTGGAATACCGGCGCTTATGATGCCGAACTTGATCTTGTCTTCTACGGAGTATCGCCTACTTATAATACCGGTCCTTTGCTTTATTCATTAGGTGTCGGCGGTGTCAACAATGATGCGCTCTATACCAACACAACGTTGGCACTACGACCTGCTACGGGTGAGCTTGTCTGGCATTACCAGCATGTAGCCAATGATCAGTTTGACCTTGACTGGATTTTTGAGCGTTCCATAGTCGAGTTAGAGGTCAATGGTGAAACGAAAAAGGTAGTTGTAACCGCAGGCAAACCCGCGCTGTTCGATGCCTTAGATGCAGAAACCGGAGCGTATCTATTTTCTGTCGACTCTGGAATACAAAATCTTTTTAGTTCTATAAATCCTGTTACGGGAGAAAAAATTCCCAACCCCAATGTCTTTCCAGACGCGGAAGAAGTTCGAACGGTCTGTCCGTACTATCAAGGTGGGCGCAATTGGCACGCGTCTTCTATTAATAATGATACTGGTTTGCTGTTCGTGCCTATATTCGAAGTCTGTATGGACACTCTGCTCGACGATTCCGGTACGTTACTCTCATCAGGATTACGTACAGATACCCGGCCTGTACCAGACAGCGATGGAAATTACGGTCGCCTACAGGCAATCGATCTTAAAACCAAGGAAATAGCATGGCAATACCGGCAGGAAATCGTGCCTGCGTCTGCAAGTTTAGCCACTGCAGGAGGGCTAGTGTTCCTTGGGTATCTCGATAATACCTTTAAGGCATTTGATCAACAATCTGGCGCAATCCTATGGGAAACAACGCTTGGTTCTATCCCTGCTGCATTTCCCATTACTTACAGTGTGGATGGAAAACAATATGTCGCCGTTGTTGCAGGGCAGCTTGATCTTCACACAGGTGGTTGGTTAGCCCTACAGAGCAAGTTTTCTGGTTTTGAACCAGCTAGTCAGGATCCGGCGGCGTTGTGGGTATTTGCTTTAGATTAGGAATTTGTTAGAGATAAGAGGAAGGGAATAAAAGGGCACATCCCACTTGTCCAAGTAGGTTCCATCGCACCCCTATACATACTATTCTGGACGAACGATCTGGTATATTTAGGGAAGCAATAAGGAAGGCCTATATATGAGTGAAGATGATATATTCGGCATAATAATTATTGGTGCGGTTATTGGCGGAATTGTCGGTGCGTCTCATTAGCTTTGGCTTCATGGCGGTCTTCTGGCTAATCTTTATTGCTGCGGTTCTTTATCTAATACTTGCATTAGGTGGCATTAACAATTCTTATTGCTCTTCTGGTTCCGGCCAATAGCGGACCTTGAAACTACTGTATTTTTACTCTGACCTAAATTATTGAACTGACTGTCCCAACTGATTTCTCTTAATTTGTAGCTTCTTCTGCGAGCGCTTCCTGTACCCGTGCCCCACGCAGAATATTCTCCATGCCGTAGTTGCCTTCATGACAGGCATATTCATAGAGAAGCCCAGCCACTTTTGTCATGGACACAATAGCGGTCAACTTATCGGAATAGGTCGCGGGATCGTCGATGCTGAATTCGTAATCGACAGTGTACGGACCGACCCGGGTTAAACGTTCTGTGAGCACTTTGTGCAGAGAAGTACCAGCGCGGCCAAAGCTCCTAGTTAGCCCGTTAAAATTATT
>Ga0315339_1001531_pt1 | contig 20206 bp, 14 predicted proteins | sample ASW17metaG_FD_204514 | JGI IMG/M metagenome (GOLD analysis project Ga0315339, IMG submission 204514) | Ammonia-oxidizing marine archaeal communities from Pacific Ocean, United States - ASW #17 | ecosystem: Environmental > Aquatic > Marine > Oceanic | place: USA: California | collected 2016-12-05
TGTCAGAACTCTTGGTGAGCCCACTCGACGAGACGTCCCGAAGCCCGCAGACCGCAGCGCCGCGTCTCGATCAGTTGAAGGGCAAGACGATCGCGCTCTTCGACATCAGCAAGCCCGGGGGCAGCGTGTTCTTGGACCGGCTGCAAGAACTGCTGATCGAGCGCCACGGGGTGGCGAACTTCGTGCGAGCAAACAAGCCAACCTACACGAAGCCGGCTCCGAAGGAGGTTCTCGAGCGGCTCGGCCTGGCCGACGGAGTCATCGAGGCCCTTGCCGACTGAGGGTCGTGCACAACGTGCAGTTTGCACGACAGCGTCGCTCTCGAGAGTCGCGGCATTCCTACGGTTCCCATCGCCACGGACGAGTTCCGCACGGCAGCACGCATCCAGGCAAGTCGTCTGGGGCGGCCTGATCTCGAAGCGGTGTTCGTACCGCATCCGATCCAGGATCAAACGGCGACAGAGATCGCGACGCGGGCGGACGCCGTGGTCGACGAGATCGTCGAGCGTCTCACCACCGAAGTGCGCATCGAGCGCTGATCACAATTCCAGCAGACGCTGCGCGTTGCCACCGAGGAGCGCAGCACGCTCGACCTCCGATACCTGCAGCTCAGAAATCGACGCCTTCATCTTCGCCAGGCTACCAATCATGTGTGGATAGTCGCTGCCGGCGAGGACCTGACCGATCCTGGCGAAGTCGAGCGTCAGCTGGAGACAGGTCGGATCGAAATTGACCGTGTCGTAGTAGAAATCCCTCAGATACTCGCTCGGCAGCTTGCGCAGATGTTCCCGGCAGCGCCGGAAGGCCTCGTATCCGCGGTCGAGTCGCTCGGCCAGAAACGGAGTCGCGCCACCGTTGTGGCACAGTACCCACCGGATATCCGGGTATCTCTCCGGCACGCCCGCAAATACCAGATGTGCTGCCGCCAGCGTTGTATCGAAGAGAAAGCCCACCAAGGGCATGAGCATGAACTCCTCCATAGCCTCTACGCCGAGCGGGTACGTGGGGTGGATGTAGATAACCGCACCCGCTTCGTCGGCGCGCTACCCTTCGATCGAGTCGTGGGTCTACACCGACATCAAGGGGTGGACGCTGGCAACATGATCGACGACGATCAGTACGCTCGACTGCTCGTGGAGGCATAGCAAGCCCTGGCGCGCTACGTTGTCGAAGATGGCACGGTCGCCTTCAGGCAATCAGCACACATCGCCAGTACAACGAAGACGTGACGCTGCAAACAGAGATCCAGCGACCGCACGCGAGAGGCGACCGCACAACCGTTATTCGGGGTTTCGAGATCAGGCGTTGTTGCTGATCTTGACCCAACTTGGCAGTATCTCGATCGCTGCCTGACAAGATCGGATTCGCATCTATTCTCCAGAGGAGCTCGCATCATGAGGATCATCAGCGCGGACGAGGTCCACGCCGCACTCAGCTATCCAGAGCTGGTCGACGCTTTGCAGGACGCGTTCAGCAAGGACTTCAACCAACCGCCGCGACAAGTCTTCTTGCTCGACGACGCTGACGACAACTTCGACGCCTTTGCGTTGCTGCCTGCCTGGAACGACACGATCATCGCCGTCAAGGCTTTCACCTATTTCCCGAGCAACTCGGCCCCGCACGATCTTCTCTACTCCAAGATCATGATCTTCGACCGGCCCCACGGCGAGCCTTTGGCGCTGGTGGACGGCACTACCTGCACCTTCTGGCGCACCGGCGGCGTCTCGGGCTTGGCCACACGTCTGTTGAGCCGTGAGGATTCTTCCACCATGTTGCTGTTGGGCACCGGCAACCTGTCCACCTACATCATCAGGGCCAACGCTTCGGTGCGACCCCTCGACAAGATCATGGTGTGGGGAAACCCCGACGGCCTGCCCCTGATGGCCGACGCCGAGGCGCTCGTAGCTCGCATGTCGGCCGAGCTCCCCGACATCGAATTCTCGGTAATCACGGATCTCGAAAGCGCCTGTGGCGAAGCCGACATCATCGCTTGCGCCACCTCTTCTCCAGACATTTTGATCCGCGGCGCCTGGATCAAGGACGGCACGCACCTGGACTTCATCGGCAACCATCACGCCGACAAGCGGGAATGTGACACCGAGACGGTCACCAAGAGCCGCGTCTTCGCAGATAGCTACGTCAACGCCTTCAAGGAAGCCGGTGAGATCCTCGTGCCCATCGAAGAGGGCGTCTTCACGAAGGAAGGCGTGGTTGGGGAACTGTCAGAAATGTGTGCCGGCACAGTCACGTTGCGGACCGACGACAAGGAGATCACCCTGTTCAAAGCCATCGGCCAAGCAGTGACCGACCTGGTGGCCGCGAGCACGGCGTACTCGGCCTCGAAGTAGACTCGGCGAGGGCTTCCTCCTATTCGCCGGTGTAGGTCACGTAGATCTTGCGTACCCCCTCAGGCACGGCGAACGTTCCCGTCCAACCCTTGGGCAGCACGACGCCGTCGCCAGGCCCGTGGGTGCTCGCGTTGCCATCGCTATCAGTAAGGACGATCTTGCCTTCCAGCACGTACATGAGCTCGTCGACCTCGTAGGGATCCGGCACATTGAGCACGCCCGGGGTTGCCTCCCAGACGCCGATTGTGAGGTTTCCGTCGACGCTCTGGTAGAAGGTGTGGCCGCGAGCATCGAAGTCGCTGAGCTTCGAGTAGGGGCCGAACTCGCCGAGCCCCTCGCCAGCGAGCTTGCTGTCTTCCAGCTCGACCACCGCCATGGCAAGCTCGGCGGCTTCGGCGTAAGGGGCGATCGGCCCTACGTGACCGACGATCGCGCCTACCACCAACAGCAACGTGCTCCAGGCCACCAGGCCAAGCGACCGAACCAACCAGCTCTTGCTACCGCGCATACCCTGCTCCTTTCCCTTGTCGAGGAAATCCCCAACGACAGCATCTCGTGCTGGTGCCCCGCACGCAACATTGGTGGGGTCCGATACCCAACAAGTACGGGCGGCCCCTTTACGACCAGCTACCTCTGGTCCGGGCGATCCGCGCCGCATGTCGATTCCTTACGAAGGATCTCCCGCATGAGGTCCTTCGGTGCCGGCATACGCTTTCGGCAGCGCGCCGAAGACACCTCTGAGAATCCACACCGTACCGACGATGATCAGACCCAACATGATCCATCGGAGGACGATCACAGCAAATCCGATATCCATCACGGGGACTTGGAAGTCGTACTGGATGAGCTCGCTCCCCCGCTCAGTCATCCAGTGCCACCCGGTGTGCGCCAGGAAGGCTGACAGAACGATCGTGCCCAGCACCTCGGGAAGCCATCGTCGGAACAGGAAGTCGAGCACCGGCACGGTCAGCGCGAGAACGAAGAGCTGACCGAGTTCCACGCCGACGTTGAAGGAAAGTAGGGACGTAATGAGGTGAGCGCCGGCGAACTGCAGGGACTCCGACAGGGCGAACGAGAACCCGAAACCGTGGATGAGCCCGAACCCGAAGGCGATCATCCATCTGCGCTGCAGCTTCGCCCCGATGATGTTCTCGAAGGCCATGAATACGATCGACAGCGCGATTAGCGTCTCGATGAACGGGGGGAACCAGAGCACGTTGGGAGCAAGACCGAGCGCCGACGCGATCAGCGTGATCGAGTGGGCGATCGTGAAAGAGGTAACGATCGGGACGAGCGCCCAGAAGCTCCGGAACGGGACGATCAAGCAGAACAGAAACAGCAGGTGGTCGATGCCGTCGAGAATGTGCTCGAATCCCAGGACGATGAAGCGCCAGGCAGCCTGGTGCCATCGCGGGTCGAGCCGGAACAGTCCCATGTTGCCGGTGTACTGGAAGACGCGCTCCGGGCCGCCGGCCGGCAGGAACCGAAGGACTGTCAGCGTGCTAAGCCCCAGGTGCGCCCAGCGCGCGTCGATGGTGAACTCGGACTCCTCCGAGGAGATCGGCCACGCCATGAGCACGTCGAGCATCGCCTGCTGCATCGGAAGATTCGTGCCAACCGGAAGAGCGGGCGAGCGAACGTTCGTGAGAGCCGCCTGGTAGCTCTGGAACGCCCGATCCCCCGGAATCGCGATGCGCACATCGGTCACTTCCGGCAAACCCAGCGAGGTGCCGGCCTCGAACATCTCGACGTAATTGCCTATCCACTGGACCGCGGCTTCACGACTCAGCTCGGTCGCCTCGGTTAGCTCCAGGTATCCGGGATCCCGGACGGGGAAGCTGTAGTCCCTCATCGAAAATAGAGGAACTCGAACCAGGGCACGGATCGTGCTCCCCTCGGGGGCGACGAAGGCCTGGACGGTCACGTCGGCGGGGATCTCGTGCGCCTCCCCCGACCAGGTTGGGAGAAGCAACACCAGCGCGACGACGACCACAGCCGAGCGGCGGAGGCGTGCTTTGTCGAACATGCCCGGAAAGCTACCTCAGCCTGGGCGGAGCCGGCTACCTCACCGGGTGACCGCTCGACGATTGTCGGATCGGCCCCCACAGTGTAGATTCCGGGCGAATCGGCTCCACCCTTCGCTGCCAGGGAGATGGATTGATGCAGAAGCGCAACCGGCACTACGGTCTGGCTCTTGTCGGGCTCATCGCGGTCGTTGCATTCGCCGCGGACGCAGTGGACGACATGGCCGCGGCGGCACCCGGGAACGTACCGTTGTTTCAGGTCGATCCGTTCTGGCCGAAGCCGCTGCCGAACCACTGGCTGATGGGTGCCACCATCGGCGTGGCGGTCGACAACGACGACGGCATCTGGCTCGTCCATCGCAACACGCCGGATCAATTCGCGGCCACCACCGAGATCGGCCTTGCCCAGGACCCGCCCCTCTCTTCTTGCTGCCAACCCGCACCCCCCGTCCTGCACTTCGACCAGGACGGTAATCTGCTCCACGCCTGGGGAGGACCCGGTACCGAGACAGGCGACTACACCTGGCCGGCGTCAAACCACGGAATCGCCGTGGACGACCTGGGGAACGTCTGGATCGGCGGGAATGGTGGCGACGATCGGCATATCGTGAAGTTCACGACCGACGGCAAGTTCCTCGCCCAGTTCGGTGAGTCGGGCGTGCCGCTCGACAGCAACAGCCAGACGAACTTCGGAATGGTCGCGAAGGTCTCGTTCGACCAGGAGAACAACGAGATCTTCGTGGCGGACGGCTACGGCAACCACCGCGTCGCGGTCTTGGACGCCACCAGCGGCGCCATGAAGCGCTACTGGGGCGCCTACGGGAACCGACCGACCGATGAGCGCCCGCCCGCCTATCAGCCCGGCGAGACACCACCGCAGAACTTCCGCACCCCGGTGCACTGCGCCGACCGGACCAACGACGGGATGGTCTACGTTTGCGATCGTCCGTCGAACCGGATCTCGGTCTTTACGACGGGCGGCGAGTTCATCAAGGAGACGATCATCGCTCCCGCGACGCTGTCGCAGGGCTCGACATGGGACGTCGCCTTCTCTCCGGACCCCGAGCAGCAGTTCATGTACGTGGCCGATGGCCAGAACATGAAGGTCTACATCATCGAGCGTGAGTCACTGGAAGTTCTCTACAGCTTCGGCGACGGTGGCCGCCAGCCTGGCCTCTTCTTCGCGGTGCACTCGATCGCCACGGACTCGGCTGGCAACATCTACACGACCGAGACGTATGAGGGCACGCGGATCCAGAAGTTCACGTATATGGGCATGGGCGCGAATCCTGGTGGTGATACGGGCGCAGCATGGCCGACCGACCGGCGGCGCAGCGACTGATCGACGGGCACAACGCCTGTAGAACTCGACGGCCTCATCCTTCGGGTGGGGCCATCATTTTCATTGGCGGAGACATGGGGTGCTGCACTGACCCTGGAGATCCGCGAGCTCGGGCGATACGGGTCCGACGTTACGATCCTGATATCGGCCTGTCATGGTCGCGCCGCGTAACAACGGGGCGACCGAACACGGTAAATTCGACCACGCCCGACGGAAGCCCCTCCGGCCAGCCCGTGATGCTCAACCTCACGTAGCGGCATGCCACTGGGCTGATCTCGTCGAACTCTACGGCGTTGTCGACGCCGTTGTCAGCCTTGTCGACAACAGTCGTGAAGGCGTCGCCGTCCAACGACACCTCGATCTTGTATCGTCGGACCCTGGAGCCATCACCGCTGTTGTTGGGGCTGGATTCATCCTCCACATCGCCCTCGGGAAGCGCGAACAAGATCCTCGCGGAATCGACGACGTAGTTCTGTGACCAGCCTGCCGCGAGGTCGAGCTCCAGCCACGGTGCGCTGTCATCGTCGGCAGGCGCCCACCAGGTTCTGGCGCTGTTGTCGAAAGCGTAGGGGGCGTTGCGGCCAGGGGACTCGCTGCTGACCACGTAGTTCTTGTCCTGGGACAGCGGAATCGAGCCACTGTGGTTCCCCTTCCAGGGCTCGGCTTCGACACCCGGCGCCCACTGCGGCGTCTCCGACGGACCGCCGATGACCATGTTGCCCTGCGCATCGAAGCCGACCGGATCCATGCCGATGCGGCGCTCGAACATGCGGTTCCAGTTGCGGTAGAGCAACGTGTAGATTGCCCACAGCGAGCCGCCGGGACCCTCGACGACGCTGTGATGGCCGGAACCGTTGATGAGCCCGCCGTGATGCACCAGGATCGGGCTGCCCTCGTAGTAACTGAACGGGCCGAGCGGATCGTCGCTCGTATACACGCCCACTCCGTAAGTGATCCAGTCGGTCCCCGGCGCGGCGTACTGCAGGTAGTAGGTGCCGTCGTGCTTGGTCATCCACGGCCCCTCGATCCAGCTCTCGGCGCTCATCTCGTTGCGGCTACCGTAACGTTCCCAGACGTGCGAGGGCTCGAAGCGGAAGAAGTGCTCGTACGGACCCGCGAACTTCCGCAGGTCATTGCGGTCGAGCTCGACCCCGTAGACACCGTCGGTGCCGCCGCCAGCGTAGTAGAGGTAGACGCGGCTGTCGTCGTCAACGAACACCGCCGGGTCGAAGACACCGCCGTCCTCGCAGCCACCGCAGGCGCCGTGCAGGCGGCGCTCGAGACGATGCCCGTGCTCGTCGATGAAGTCTCCGAAGAACTCGAACGGGCCCAACGGGTTCCGGCTGCGGAATAGCCCGGAGTCGTTTCCGGTCAGGTACACGTAACCCTCGTACTCGAACGCCGTCGGCGCCGAGATGCCGCGACCCTGCGGTATGGATACCAGGTGATGCTCCCAGCGCACCAGGTCTTCGGATGACCACACGGCTGCCCCAAGGCTCCCGCCCGGCGAGACCCCTCCGGTCAGATACAGGTAGTACGCTCCACGAAACTTGATGACCGTGGGGTCGGCCAACCGCCCGGCGTTTTCCATGACGAGCGGGTTCACGTATCGCAGCCGCGGCCGCGACGGGACCTCCGGCGCCTCTCCCTCGATGCGCTGAGCCAGGTGGGCCCAACTCGCTGGAATCGAGCAGAGCGTCATGGCGATGATCAGTCCCGCTACTCGACAGCGCATCAGATCTCCTCCCCGACTGCAGTATGCCCAAGCCGCAGACGATCCACATCCCCGGGTCGGGTACCCCTTGTCTCACTCATGGCGCTGTCGAGCCGGCGAGTTATAGTCGACCGGCGTTGTGATCCCCCGGACCGCAGAGGTGCAAATGAGCGAAATGGCGGAGAACGAAGCACCGATCGCAACGTGGACCGACCTCGAGGATGGCAAGCCTGCGGGCACGCGCATCTGAATCAGTTCGATGCCAACGACCTCACGACGTGGAGCCGCGGCATGGCCTCGCTTGCCGGCGTGCGCTACGCCGGAGTCGATGATCCGCGCTAGTGTCCTGAGTCTGGACACTAGCTCTGCTCATGCTCGCTGTTCGAAGCCGAGTTCCGGGTTGAGGCGGCCGCCCCCGCTCATCTCCACGCCGTCGAGATAGATGGTGGGCGTCGAGAGCATGATGTCCATGTGGAAATCGCAGGGCCCAATCGCGCCGCCGAAGGTCGGATTCTGATAGCCAAAGCCGAAGTCGACGGCCGCCAGCTTGCGCTCGTCCTCGATCATGTGACCGGATATACCGGCCTCGGGGTTGAGACCGATGCTGAAGTGACAGAGTTCGTAGATCGCCGGCTGCCCGCAGCTCTCGAACCACTGCCGCATGGTGTCGGCTTCTACACCACCGTCCACCGAGATCACGACGCCCTTCTCGACAGTGAAGCTGTATGGCTCGCGGACAATGCCCTGCACGCTGTCGCTGGCGTCGATGACGATGGTGCCGTTGATCGTTTCCTCGAGCGGCGCGATGCTCACCTGAGCACCGGGGAAGAAGTCGATCTCGCCGTCTTCGGTCAGGGCGCCGTCGCCGACCTTGCATTTGCGATCACCATGGCGGAACTCGACATCGGTTCCCTCGGGCGAGGTAACGCGGCAGTGGTCGGCCGCGTGCCAGAGATCGACGACGCGATCGACGTTGCGCAACATGCTGTCGACATCGACGTTGAGTAGCCCGCGCATGACGTAGTCCTCGACGCCGGCGATGGCGCAGAACAGCGCCCGTGTGCCGTTCGCACGCGCCTCCAACATCGGCTTCGAGGCGTCGATCCCATCGTCGCAGATCGACAGGATGAGCCGGCTGGCACGGATCGCCTCCGATAAGATCGGCCCCGGCTTGGTGGCCAGGTCCTGTGTTGCAGATACCGGCTTGACGATCAGCTGGGCGTCGGCGCCGGCGCGGATACCAGCATCGAGCAGCACCTTCGCCAACAACTGATCATCATTGGCGTCGGCAAGCACCAGCAACGCGTCGCCAGGCTCCGGCCGGACGAGACTCTGGATAACGATGTCTCCGAACTCTTCTGAATGCAGGCTGGGGGCCATCTCGTTTCCTCGTCTTGATAGCAGATGAACCGTTTGATTGGCAGATGAACCGTGCGCTGCGCTCAGACAGGCTGGGCTCGTAGTATCTCGGGCGTGCTATAGGCATGCTTGCTCTGCGATAGCGACAGGCGCGCGAGGCTCTCGGCCATCATGACAGATGCCTGGATAGGCTCGATGACCGGCACCTCGAGCCCGGCGCGCAGCCCCTCCAGAACATCCAGCCCACCATAGCCGATCACCGAGTCGGCGCCGTCCTCGGCCACCGCCAGGCGGCCTTGTTCGATCATCTCGGCGCCGAGATTAGCGCTGCCAGCGGCGAAGTCCAGCGATCCGGCGAGCACGCTACGTACCGAGGCGAGCTTGTGCTGGAAGCCGTGCCGGGCGGCGATCTCCTCGTATCGACGGAGGCGACTGCCAGCCTGGTGGCCACTGCTGGTTCCTGGCATTAGAAACGAGAATCGCCGCCCCACCATCGAGGCGTAGTGCATCGCCGCTTGCGCCTCCCCAATTACCGGTATGTCGAGTGCCTCCTTAGCGGCAACCACGCCGGGCTCCCCGAGACAGCCCATGGCCACGGCGTCGTAGCCGGCCCGCTCCGCCTCAAGCGCCGCCTGCACATGCTGCAGAGCGACCAGCTCCGAGGAGTAGGAATCGCTGATCACCTCCACCGGCGCCTTTGGCAGATCGGCCAGCGTGATCTCGACGTCCGGGCTGGCCAACGGTGCCAGCAGCTTGCGGTGAACGTCGCCCCACGATTGCAGGCCGCCGCGCACCGGAATGATAGCGTAAATCCGAATCGGACGATTCATCAGCCTCCCTCCAGCCACATGAGATAAACGTTCTGAGTCAGTGGGTGCGCTTTCGTCGGGGCGTAGCCGCGCACGTAGCTGCGTTGCGCTGACAAGGCCACCATCGTAACCACCGGAGTGAATGGCATGTCATCGCGAAGGATATCCATCACCTCCTGGTACATGCCGCAGCGCAGCGATTCATCCGTCTCGCTGACCGCATCCTCGAGCAGTTGATCCACCCGCGCGCTCGAGTAGAAGGCGAAGTTACGCCCACCATTGCCCGCCTGGCTCGAGTGCGCCAACCGGAACAGGTACTGGTGTGGATCCGGGGAAGGCACGTAGATCCAGATCGTGCCCACATCAGTGGCGGTCTCGAGCGAGGCGTAGTTGGCGACCTTGGCATCGAACTCGATGTCGAGCGCCTTCAGCGTGACGCCGAGATCGGCCGCGCCCGCCTGCAGCAGTCGGAAGAAATCAGTCTCTCCGGTGGTACCTTCGAAAGCCATGATGAGCTCGAAGCCGCCGTCAGGATAGCCGGCTGCGCTCATCAACCGTCGCGCCTCGTCGAGGTCGGTTCGCTCCGGTGGCGTCGCGGGATCGAAGCAACCGACACCGTCGGGAAGCAACCCCCGAGCGATTACCGCGTTGCCGTTCATGAGATGTGCGACGTGGCCGCGGTAATCGTAGGTCAGCGCCAGCGCCCGGCGTACCCGTGGGTCGCGCAGCTGTTCGGTCTGTGTGTTGAAGGCAAAATAGAGCTGGTTGAGCGTCGGCTCGCGATTGAGCACGAGGCCGTCGACGCCCCGCAGAGCCTCGAAGCTGTCGGCGCTCGAAAGGTAGATCCAATCGGCGTCACCGCTTTCGAGCGCCATGCGCCGTGTGCCCTCAGACTGGATCACGCGGAACACGGCACTGTCGATGTGCTTGCCTGCCCAACCCTTGAAGTAGTCGGGCGAGCGCTCGATCGTGTAGCTCTGCTGAGCCTCGAACGACACCAATCGGTACGGTCCGCTGCCAGCCTCGTGGTTCTGAAGCCACCTCTGCCCCCAGTCGCCGTCCTGCTCGTGAGCTCGCACGAGATCGGCGTTGAGAATGTAGAGGTGACTGAGCGCCGGCAGGAGCCCTGGGTAGGGTGCCGACAGCAGGATGGCAACGGTGCGACGGTCGAGGATCTCCGCGCCGGCTATCAGCGGCATGTAAGCGTAGACACCGATCCCCAGCGCCACCGTCCGCTCGATCGTGTAGGCAACATCGCCGGCACTCACTATGGAGCCGTCGTGGAAGCGCACCCCCTCGCGAAGACGGAACGTCTGGCGGAGCCCGTCCGGTGACAGCGTGGTGCTCTCGGCCAGTTCCATCTCCAGCTCCATGGAGCCCGGACGGTACTGAATGAGCGAGTTGTAGAGGTTGAGCGCCGCGTTGTTGATACGGCTGTCCTCGGCCCCGATCGGATCGAGACCCGGCGGAGCCCCTTCGATCAGGGCAACGAAGCGAGACGGGGACCGGATCCGCACATCAATGCAAGCCAGCGACGTCGCCAGCAGGACAATCGCGAGAGCGAAACAGGAGCTGACTCGAGCGCGGCTCTGCGTGGTCGCCAAGGCGATCTTCCCCGACGGATAGCCATCCAGGCTCGGCGAAGCCGCCAATCTGTTTCCGGCGCCCGACATGCTCTCAGTGAACCAGCAGGATTCGTTCGTTGGGAGGATAGAGATACTCGACCCCCCGGCTGGTCACGAGGTGGTTGCCCTCGATGTTGATCGACACCGGATAGCCGGGTCGCTCGAGCAGATTCGTGTGAACCATGTACTCGAACGAGAACATGTGGTTCTCCTGAATCACCAAGTGATCGCGGTCCGATCGGAAGGGCGCCACCGAAGGCCCCACCGTCACCAAGCTGCCGCTGTTGTTGCCCTGACTGTGAAGATCGATCGAAAATCCGGACCTGTCGGTGTTGATCAGCGCTTCCTGCAGGAGCATGTAGTCCTCCTCGCCGATGTCGACGAAGGGCGTGTAGATGTAGTCGGCGGCTTCCAGCGCTTCAACGATGGCCGCCAACGTCTCGCCCGCCGTTCTACCCACCCTGATCTGACCGCGGATGATCTCGCGGGCGCCGACGGCTCGATCGAAAGCATGCTGAATGCTCGCCGGCGCGGCCGTCTCCCCCGCTCGCAGGATATAGGCGTTGCGCTTGTAGTCGGTGGAGAAATAGTCGAGATATCTGACACTGGTGTCGTAGCTGAGAAAATCACCGCGCTGAATCACATAGTTGCCGCCGCCGAACCGCCCGGAGGTGGATTCGCTCGCTGAATACAGCACGCCGGGAGAACCCGCCCCCGAGTCGGGGCTTCGTAGTAGGCCCCGCTGGTGAAATTGCTCGCGTACCCACGCTCCCACCTCACCCAATGTCGTTCGACCTGGCGCTATGACCTCATTGGACAGGGCGCGCTCGAGGATGTGCCGGTGTATCTCCAGCGCGTTGGCGTAGGCGACGATCTCCCGTTGGGTGCGCCGCACGCGAAAATCAGTGATTACGTTTTCAGCCGAGACGATTCTCGCGGTGTACTCCGGGCCGAGGATTTTCTCCAGCTTGACGTATTGCGAGTGAGATATCCCGTCGGCGATCGCCAACCAATCGGAGGTGTTGACTGCGATCGTCGCCGGGTCCCGCTCGGCGACGAAATCGCGCAGCTCGTCGTATACCGAGAAGTCTTGATGGCCGTAGTCGTAACCGGCGATCGCCATGCGGATCTCGCGTGAGCCGATGATGTCGAAGAGCTCTCGATTCCCACCACCACCGAACAGCGCTCGCTCGATCCGGTCGCTCCCCCGGTCGGTGAAGACAATGTAACCCCAGGCGCTGCCGAACTGCTGAGCCATCGGGTCGGGGTCACCCTGGCGGGTGACGTGGATCCACATGTCGACATTGTTGTCGCGCATCGCCCCCGGAAGGATCAGGTCGAGCTTCTCTCTGCGCATCAGGTGAAGAATCTCGCCACTTGCCTGCGCTGTCATCACGTCGGACTGGGCGTAGGCGAGCGGTGCGGCCGGCATGACGAGCCCTGATATCAGAGCAAGGGCGAACACTCCTATCCCGCAGGCTATTCGCATGATCACCTCCTAGGTCATGGGTGATACCCACTTGGATGCGTACGGATTCTAGGTGATCTTTCCAACAAGCTCCGGAATTCCTCCGTTGCCTCTCCACCCGAGCCAGAGATAGATTCCAACCCCACCGCGAAGCCGCGGTGTGCAATTGAGCCTCCAAGGGAGACACCTCGTGCATCGGACATGGCCGTTTCTAGCGCTCTTTCCGCTCCTCATCGTTGCCACGGAGCAGGCCGCGCCGGGACCGATCGGCAGGCCCGCCCCGGAAAACGAGGTGCGGTTGGAGAAAAGCCGGATGGTCCCCATGCGCGACGGGGTGCGACTCTCGACTGACCTTTATTTTCCGGAAGTTGCCGACGAGAGGCTGCCGGTAATTCTCATCCGGACTCCCTACGACAAGAACGAATCCAGGGACGACAGGGACGGCGACGCCTACATGTTCGCCTCACGCGGCTTCGTCGTCGCTGTACAGGACAGCCGCGGGAAGTTCGAGTCCGAGGGAATCTACTCACCTCCGGCGGGCAACGAGGCCGAGGACGGCTACGACGCCGTCGACTGGATTGCCGAGCAACCTTGGTCCAATGGCAAGGTCGGAATGCACGGCTGTTCGTATCCGGCCGAAGTACAGGCCGCTACGGCGCCGCTGAAGCATCCCAACCTGACCACGATGATCCCCCGAAACGGGCCGGGTATCGGCGCTGCCAACGGCCGCTATCGCTACTGGTCGGGGTTCAAGGGTGGGGTTCTTGATTTCGCCGCCTCCCTGCCGTGGTACTTCGATACCGGCAACAAGTACTCCTTCAAGCCGCCGCCGGGGCTGGCGGACGAGGAGATTGCCCGAATCCGCGATCTCTACGATCCGACGGCTAGCGCGGCACCGGAGCCCGATTGGGAGAAGCTCGTCTGGACGTTGCCGCTCGTCGACGTCATGAACAAGGCGGGAGCGCCGCCGAACGATTTCTTGGATCTGGTGACACGCGATTTCGGCGATCCTTGGTGGCACGACACCATGGGCTACTACGACGGCACCGAGACCATCGCCGTTCCGGCGCTACACGTGAGCTCCTGGTACGACATCAGCGTCGACGAGACGATCTACGAGTTCAATTACTTCCGCGAGCGCGCCGTTACGGAGACCGCCGCCAACAATCAGTTCCTGATCATCGCTCCGACGACCCATTGCAGCTACGAGCGCGCCACGGAACACACCGTGGTCGGCGACCGGGATATCGGCGACGCACGGCTCGACTACTACTCGATCTACATCAAGTGGTTCGAGTACTGGCTCAAGGGAGAGCAGACCGGCGTCACGGACATGCCGAAGGTCCAGTACTACACGATGGGAAGCAACCAGTGGAGCTCGGCGGACCGCTGGCCGTTGAGCGAGACCGAGTACACCAAGTACTTCCTGCACAGCGGCGGCGATGCGAACAGCCGCTACGGAAAGGGACGGCTCTCCGCCGAGGCTCCCGGCGACGAGCCGGCGGACACCTTCGTCTATGACCCCGCCCATCCGGTCCCGTCTACGGGAGGTCCACGCGGCACCTCCTGGGGGACGTTCTCTGGTGCAATCGATCAAGGCAGCGTCGAGGTTCGCAACGACGTTCTCGTCTACACCACACCAGCGCTGCAACACGGCATCGAGGTAACCGGTCCGATCACCGCTGTGTTCTACGTGTCGTCTTCGGCGAAGGATACGGATTTCACTGCCAAGCTTGTGGACGTGTACCCGGATGGCACGGCCTACAACATCCAGGGTGGAATCCTGCGCGCCCGCTACCGCGAGGGATTCACCAAGAAGGTCTGGATGCAAGAGGGCGGCGTGTACCGGATCCAGGTCGACCTGGATGCCACGAGCAACTACTTCGCCCCCGGGCACAGGATCCGCCTACAGGTGTCGAGCAGTGACTTCCCGGCCTACGAGCGCAATCTGAACACCGGCGGCAACAACTACGATGAGACGGAGTGGATCATCGCCGAGAACACCATCCACCATACCCGGCAATACCCGTCCCATCTCGTCCTCCCGGTGATTCCGAACCGGGACGACTAGTGCCCCTGATCATGCGTACGGTGACGTTCAGGGGCACTAGGTAGGTTCCCGCCGCGCCTACTGGAACGTCTTGTCGTACCAGTAGTCCTGCAGGATGCGCGACGTCCGGGTCTGCGCCACCCCGCCCACCTCGAGCACCACGCGGTATTCCCCAGGCTGAACGCGGTGCAGGACGTAGTCCCTTCCTTCCATTCCCGGCCTCCCCTGCACTCTTGTCCTCAGCGAGAGCCCCGTCCTGCCGACCTCTTCGTCGGGGGCGCCGAAGAACTCGTTGGTGTCGTAGTAGTCGTAGAAAGGCTCCGGTTCGCCGTATTCCATCTCTTCATCCCAACGGGCCACCGCTTCCGGAGATTTCTTGGCGCCCCGCCGAGTCATTCCCCACATGACGCTGTTGAGACCGGCGTCCCCCGGACCCTCGAGCTCGTTGAGCAGAATCGCCCCATCGTAGACCGATAGGGTCACGCCCTCCGGAACGGCGCGCTTGAGGTAGTAGTTGAGCATGACGCCGTGCGGCTCGTTCTCGCCCTCGAAGTTCTGATCGGCGACCGCGGTCTGCCGCGGCATGACCCACTGAACCTTCGTCTCGATCTGGAACAAATGGGCATCGCTGTCGACCACCTGCTGCGTCAGCTCCTGCAACGGTGAGATATCGGCGATATAGAAGCCACGGCCGAACGTGCCGACGACAAGATCGTTCTCGCGGGAGTGGATGACCAGGTCGTGGACCGGAATCGTCGGCAGGTTGTTCTTCAGCTCATTCCAATGGCCCCCGCCGTCGAGCGTCACATGCACGGTTCGATCGGTGCCAACGAAGAGCAGGCCGGGGTTCTTGTGATCCTCGCGGATCACATTGATGCTCTCGTCAGGCAGGTTGCTCGCGATGGACGTCCAGGTGTCTCCGTAGTCGGTGGTCTTGTAGACAAACGGCCGATAGTCGGCCATGTGACGGCCCGTGAACGTCACGTAGGCGGCGCCGGGAGCGTGGTGTGAGGCGATGATTCTCGACACCCAGTACTCGGGGTTGCCGGGTACGTTGTCGTTGAGCAGCGTCCAGGTTTCGCCGCCGTCGCGGCTGACCTGCACGTTGCCGTCATCCGTTCCGGCCCACAGCACGCCCTGTTCGACCGGCGATTCGTCGATCGTCGTCAACGTGCCGTACTCCCTTACCTCACGACCACCAAACCTCGACGCGTCGTGCTTGGTGAGGTCGGGGCTGACCTCTTCCCAGCGCTCGCCGCGGAACGGAGACTTCAGCAGGATATTGGCCCCGTGGTAGATCACATCCGGATTGTGCGGCGAGATCAGCAGCGGGGCGCTCCAATTGAATCGGAGGTCGCGATTGCCCCGATACCTGATCCTGCGTCGCACGCCGGTCTTCTGGTCGTTGCGCGACAGGCCGCCGAATTGTGATTCCGTGTAGAGCCAGCGACCGTTGGTCGGATCGACCAGGTTGTAGAAACCGTCGCCGCCCTGCACGTGCTCCCAATCCTCGAATCGGATCGGGAATCTGCCTTTCTTGGCGCTGGGTCCCTTCCAGGAACCGAAATCCTGTAGCCCACCGTAGACGTTGTACGGATACTCCATGTCGACACCGATGGCGTAGATCTGCGCCATCGACACGTTATCGATATGGAGCCAGTTCGCCCCCGAATCGAAGCTCGTCGCGAAGCCGTAGTCGTATCCCAGCAGCATATGTTCGCTGTTCTCTGCATCGATCCAAAGCACGTGATTGTCGCCGCCGTACTCGAAGGCACGTGACCAGCTCCGACCGCCGTCCGTCGATCGATGGACCATCGACGCCATCACGTACACGATGTTCTCGTCGTTCGGATCGACGACAATCTGGCCGTAATAGTTGTTGCGCTCGCCGACGGTCGCCTCGGTGGTCTGGCTCCACGAATCCCCACCATCGTCGGTCCGGTAGACGACGTTCCCGACCGGTTCGACGCTCGCCGGCTGGCCGGCCTGAACCTCACGCCATCGATCTTCGTCGGAGACTCCCGGTGAGTTGTCGTTCTCGATCACCGCATAGAGAACCTCCGGATTCCGCGGGTATATCGTCAGACCGATCTTGCCAATCAATCCGGCCGGAAGGCCATCCGACAGCTTCGTCCATGTAGCGCCGCCATCGGCGGTCTTGTGAATACCGCTACCAGGACCGGAACCAGAGAATCCCCATGGCCGGCGGATTCTCTGGTAGGTCGCCGCATAGAGAACGTCGGGGTCGTGGGGGTCCATGACGACGTCGGTCGCACCGATCGCGACACCGTCGACGACGACTGCGAGAGACTTGGCCCATGTCTGGCCGCCGTTGACGCTCTTGTAGACACCTCGCTGTGAGCTGTCCTCGTAGTAGGGGCCCTGCGCCGCGACATAGATGACATCGGGGTTGGTGGGGTGAACGACCAGTCTGCCGATCTGGCCCGACTCCCGAAGGCCGACGTTCAGCCATGTCGCCCCAGCGTCGTCCGAACGATAAACGCCGTCCCCGTAGTACGTGCTGTTTCGGAGGTTTCCTTCGCCGGTCCCGACGTAAACGATGGTGTCGTCGGACGGGGCTACAACGACATCGCCGATCGACGATGTCTGCTCATCGTCGAAGATCGATGCGAACGTCGTTCCGTTGTTGACAGTCTTCCACAATCCTCCCGGCCCGGCACCAACGTAGAACACATACGGATTCTGTTGTGACACCGCAAACGCGACCACCCGTCCACCCGGCCGAGTCGGACCGATCTCTCGATAGTGGACCCAATCGAGGATGCTGCCCGATCCTGACTGCCCCCCAGCGTCTGTGGCGACCACGGTGGTCAACAGCACAACACTCAGAACGAACCGCTTGAACAACCTCATCACCACCCTCTCCTGGAACCGTGTTTCATATCGGCGCTGCTCGATCGGCGCCGGCGAATCCGAATCGCCGTCAGCCACGCACCTCGAAGATTGCCTCCAGCTCGACGGGCATGTTCGCCGGCAGCGACGCCATGCCGACGGCGCTACGCCCGCCCCTTCCCCTCTCCTCACCGAAGACCTCGACGAGCAACTCGCTGAAGCCATTGATCACCTGCGGCTGCTGACCGAAATCGGGCGTGCAGTTGACCATGCCGAGAACCTTCACCAACCTGACCACCTCGTCGAGGCTGCCCAACGTGTCGCGCACCGTGCTCAGCAGATTCAAACCTGCGACTCGCGCCGCAGCGTTGCCCTGTTGCACCGTCATGTCGGCACCGACCTTCCCCGGCATAGGTGACCCATCCGGGTACCGTGGGGTGTGCCCGGCGGTAAACAAGATATTGCCGGTGCGCACCGCCGTCACGTAGATGGCGACCGGTCGCGGCGGCGGCGGCAGCTCGATACCGAGCTCACGTAATCTTTGCTCGGGGCTGGCACCCTGCGCCAGCCCCGGGACGGCCATCTCCGACGCCTCGGCGACGGCAATGTCGCCGGACGTCATGGCAAGGAGCGCGCCGCCAGCCGTGGCCAGACACTGGCTGCGCAGGAAACTGCGGCGAGTTTCTCGAATCGACATGCGTGGTTGCCTCCCTCTTGCCCCGGCTCGGGGCAGTGATGTCGTCTCGTCCTACGCGGGTGGCCGGGACGGCGGCGTGATTGTGCCCAAATCGGCGCGTCTACGTAACCGGGCGCAGCGATTCCTGCTGACCAGCTACCAGCGCGCGGCCGACGGGGCGCGCCCCGATCGGTATCATGACGCGTCCAGCACGACCTGGTAGCGGCAGCCTGGGTCGATCGGATACGGTCGACCGGCGCTGTCAGCACGGCGGCGCCGGCCGAAGCTGGAGGCTCGAGATGAAAGTTGCCCGACTCTTGGCGATCGGCGGCTCGCTGCCGTTGCTCGCCACCGCCCTGCTGACCACGCAGGAACCCGTCCACTGGGAAGTTGTCGACCAGATCCTCGACGAGGCGTTCAACAACTCCCAGGTCATGGAGAACGCCGGCTGGCTAACCGACGTGTTTGGCCCGCGCAACTCCAAGTCGAGCGGCTACCGGGCGGCGGCCGAGTGGTCACGGCAAAGGCTCGAGGACTACGGACTCTCTAACGCCCGGCTGGAGCCGTTCGAGTTCGGCCGCGGCTGGGAGAACCGATACTCCTCGTTCCACATGGTGGAGCCGCAGTACATGCCGATCATAGGCTATCCGGCAGCCTGGTCGAAGGGCACCAACGGTAAGGTCCGCCTACAGGCTATCCACGTGAACCTCGACGCGATCGAGTCTGCCGCCGACCTCGAGCTCTACAGACAACAGATTCCCGGCAAGGTCGTTCTCATCGAACCGCTGCGCGACCTGAGCGACCAGTATGGGCCATCGATCACCCCTTACAGCGAAGCAGAGCTCGACGAGATGTCCAGGATCCCTATCGGCCCGGCCGAACCGCGCCAGCGACGTCGACGCGGCGACGGGCTGACGCTAGAGCAACGCATCGACCTGGTCTTCGAGGCCGGCGCTGCGGCAGTGGCGCGCACCGACGGAAGCCACGCCTTCGGCACGGTCGACGGCGCGGTAAACGGCTACGCCATGGTGCGGCGCATGTGGGAGATGGACGCACCGCCACCGATTACCGAGTGGATTCTCGCTGCCGAGCACTACAACCGCATGGTGCGGATTCTCGGCATGGGCCTTACCGTCGAGATGGAGGCCGAGGTCGAGGTCGACTTCCCTGGCGATGACCCTATCGACTACAACGTCATCGCCGAACTCCCGGGAACCGACCTGGCCGATGAGCTGGTGCTGCTGGGAGGTCACCTACAATCGGAGCCGATCGGCACCGGCGCCAGCGACGATGCCGCCGGGGTGGTCACCTCGATGGAGGTAGTGCGCATCTTTCAAGCGCTCGGAATCAGGCCTCGCAGGACCATCCGCATCGGACTATGGGGCGGCCACGAGATGGGCCTGTTCGGCAACCGATCGCACGTCCGACAGAACTTCGCCGATCTGGAGAATCGCGAGTACAAGGCCGACTACGACAAGCTGTCGGCATACTTCAACGTCGACAACGGCGCCGCACGGATCAAGGGAGTCTCGGTGCAGGGAAGCGAGGCCATCCGGGGAATCTTCACCGAGTGGATCAAGCCGCTGCACAACCTCGGGATGAGACATCTGTTCACCACCGGAATGGCCCACGAGGCGTACCAGGAAGTCGGACTGCCGGGCTTCTACTTCCGCCAGGATCGCCGCGACGATCGCCGTTACCACTCCAACATGGACGTCTACGATCGCCTCATTCCCGAGGATCTCATGGCCAACTCGGTAATCCTGGCGACGTTCGTGTATCACGCTGCGATGCGTGACGAGATGCTGCCCAGGGTCGCTCCGAGACCCTGGTAGACATCCCGCGAGGCGGAGCCGAGATGGCCCTGAAACTCCGTACCCTCCCGCAGCAGGATGAAAGCAGCCGCTCCCGTTCGAAGCCCAGCGCCGCCTACTCCCC